>Ga0209636_10001714_pt1 | contig 22174 bp, 15 predicted proteins | sample DeeMarSWOR152_54_FD_187464 | JGI IMG/M metagenome (GOLD analysis project Ga0209636, IMG submission 187464) | Marine sediment microbial communities from White Oak River estuary, North Carolina - WOR-1-52-54 (SPAdes) (version 2) | ecosystem: Environmental > Aquatic > Marine > Intertidal zone >...
AGAGATGAAGTGACTCGAGCCATCTACGAAGAAATGACAAACAGCAATTCCAGCTATGTCTACCTGGATTTGGTGTCCTACGCGAAGTTTGATATACAAAAAAGGTTTCCCAACATCTATAAAACATGCTTGAAGTATGGAATCGATATCACAAAGGAACCCATTCCTGTGGTTCCTGCCGCTCACTATTGTTGCGGAGGGATTCTGGTTGATGAGTGGGGGAAGAGTTCGCTGAATGGCCTCTATGCTGTGGGAGAAGTATCCTGTACAGGGATCCATGGGGCCAACCGTCTGGCGTCCACATCTCTCCTTGAAGGACTGGTATGGGGAAAGAGAGCATCCCAGCACATCGCTTCTCATTTTGATCCGGCCATGCCCGATCCCGGTGATATTCATGACTGGTATTATCCTGAAAAAGATGAGGAAGTGGATCCGGCTCTGATCAACCAGGATTGGATTTCCATAAAGTCGACTATGTGGAATTATGCAGGAATCATCCGAACGAGCAAGCGGTTGGAAAGGGCAAAAGCGGATTTAGATTATCTCCGCCATAGGATAGAAAAGTTCTATAAAGAGGCGAAGATGGACGAAAAGATTGTCGGGCTCAAGCATGGAATTCAAGTGGCCCTATTGATAACCTATGCGGCTCTCGGGAATCCCCACAGTATAGGCGCCCATTACATAAAAGAATAATGTCAGTCCCGCTGATTTTTTTTGTAAAAGGGTCAGGGCTCGACATTAGACATCCCAACATCCATGTTATCAATTATTATCAAGAAGCTTAGAAGTCAACAGATTAGTCAGACAAAAAATGTCTAATGTCGAGTCCTGACCCCTGAAGGCTGGCGCATCTTTTATCTTTGACGTATCGTTAGAATGAATTATTCATCTTCAGCTTTGGTTGAATATCTTCGGTCTTCCCGTTTTATGTCCTTGATGCAGAGATTGCTCTATAGCCTGATCCGTTGACTTTTTATTGTGGAGGAGTACAATGACTTATTTTATAATAGTAAAACTACAGAAATGGACTGGAGAATGCTATGGCAGACGGAGAGAAAATTAAGGACACTCTGAACCTACCCCAAACTTCCTTTTCCATGAAGGCAAAATTATCCCAAAAGGAACCTGAAGTCATAAAAAAATGGGAGGAAATAAATCTCTACAAGAAGATCCAGAAAAAAGCGGAGAATAGCCCGTCGTTCGTCCTCCATGACGGCCCACCGTACGCAAACGGGAACATTCATTTGGGAACGGCTTTAAATAAGATTTTGAAGGATTTTATCGTCAAAACAAAAACCATGCAGGGATACAGGTCTCCCTATTTACCCGGATGGGATTGTCACGGTCTTCCGATTGAGATTAAAGTCGACCAACTTCTCGGAGAGAAAAAAAGAGACCTTTCTATAATAGAGATTCGGGAAGAGTGCAAAAAGTATGCTCTGAAATACGTTGGTATCCAGAGGGATCAGTTTAAGAGGCTGGGTGTATTCGGGGAGTGGGAGAAACCTTATTTAACGATGAATCCTGAGTATGAAGGAAATGTGATCCGCTACCTTGCCGCTTTTTTTGCTTCAGGAAACGTGTATAAAGGAAAAAGACCTGTCCACTGGTGTCCCCATTGCCGGACAGCGTTGGCCGAAGCGGAGATCGAGTACAAAGACCGGAAATCTCCTTCGATCTATGTCAAATTTCCGATGATCTCTGACCTTTCTCAGAGGTTTCCTGAGTTGAAAGATAAAAATGTTTCTGTGTTGATCTGGACGACTACCCCTTGGACACTCCCGGCCAATCTGGCCATTGCTTTTCATCCGGATTATGAATACGCGGCTTTCGAGACGGATGGAGATGTCTTCATCGCAGCGAAAAGACTGATTCCTGTTCTCATTGAGGAGCTGAGCCTTAAAGACTCCGAAGTGCTCGTGACTTTCCCCGGGAAAGAGATGGAAGGCTTGAAAGCCCGCCATCCTTTCATTGACAGAGAATCTGTGTTCGTCCTGGCTGATTATGTTACCCTTGACCAGGGAACGGGCTGTGTTCACACAGCACCCGGTCATGGCTATGAGGATTATTTGACCGGAATCGCATTCGATCTGGATATTTATACTCCAGTCGACAGTGAAGGGAAATTCATCCCCCAGGTTGAAAAATACGGAGGAATGGATGTTTTTGAGGCCAATAAGATTATCACAGAAGATATGAAGAAGGATGGCTCTTTGCTGAAGGAAGATGAGATCGTTCATTCCTATCCTCATTGCTGGCGATGCAAGAGTCCTGTGATTTTTCGTGCCACAGCTCAGTGGTTCATCTCCATGGATAAGAATGATCTGAGAAAAAGAGCGATAGAGGAGATAAAAAAAGTCCGCTGGATTCCGCCCTGGGGAGAAGAAAGAATTGCCAATATGGTCAGTGCTCGCCCAGATTGGTGCATTTCCCGGCAGCGGTCCTGGGGTGTCCCGATTCCTGCGTTTTATTGCCATAAGTGCGATCACATTTTGGCCGATGAGAAAATCACCCTGCGGATAGCCGATATCTTTTCCAAAGAGGGCTCAAACTCCTGGTTTACGAAAGAAGTCAAAGAACTCCTCCCCTCGGATACGGAGTGTTCTCAATGTGGGTCTAAAAATTTCAATAAAGAGAACAACATCCTTGATGTTTGGTTCGAATCCGGGGCAAGCCAGAATGTACTTGGGCAAAGAGACGACCTTCCGTGGCCGTCGGATGTCTATGTCGAAGGGCACGACCAGTACAGAGGCTGGTTCAACAGTTCTTTGTTTGTCGGAATAGCGGCGAAGAATGCTTCCCCCTATAAGGCGGTGATCACTCATGGATTTGTCCTTGATGAGCAGGGGAGGGGGATGTCTAAGTCTCTCGGAAATTTCGTCGACCCTGATGAGGTCATATCACAGAACGGAGCCGAAATTCTGAGGCTGTGGGTGGCGATGCTCAACTACAAGGAAGATGCGCGTTTCGGAAAAGAGACCCTTCAAAGGCTTATCGAAGCTTATCGGAAGATCAGGAATACGTGGAGGTTTATCCTGGGGAACATCTATGATTTTTCTCCGGATAAGGATCAGGTAGACTCCCAGAAGATGGAGCTCCTGGATAGATGGATACTGGAAAGATGTTCGCAAATCGGAAAAAAGGTCTTACAAGCCTATGAAAACTACGAGTACCACATCATATTCCATACAATCTATAATTTCTTCACTGTCGATTTGAGCGCTTTTTACTTGGATGTGATCAAAGATAGGCTCTACTGTTCGGGAAAAAAATCGCGACTTCGGCTGTCTGCCCAGACCGCTCTTTTCAACCTCCTCAAATCCACTCTCGTGCTCATGGCTCCCATTTTGCCTTTCACGACTGAAGAGGCTTGGGAATCTCTATCTGACTTCATGGGAAAAGAAGAATCAATACATTTAGAGCGGTTTCCTGCATTCGATGAGACATGGTTGAGTGAGGATTTGTTCGAGGAATGGGAGAACTTGGTGCTCTTGAGAGAAAAAGTCCTCAAAGAACTCGAATGTGCTCGAGAAGAAAACCTCATCGGTAATTCCCTGGAGGCAGTTGTCACTCTGAAAGTCCCGTCAATCCAAGAAGAGCTCTTGAAAAAATATGAAAAAGAGCTCCCGTCCATTTTTATCGTTTCAGCGGTGGAGCTTCAACCTACAACGGGCGAAGAACTGGGCGTTAAAGTCACAAAAGCTTCCTGGGAAAAATGTCAAAGATGCTGGAATTTTTCTTCCTACGTAGGAAAAAGTTCAGAATATCCCCACTTCTGTCAACGCTGCGAGGAAGTGGTGAAGAATTTGGACTCATGAATCGCAAATTGATATATCCAGTCATCATTCTTGCTTTACTGAGCATTGATCAGCTCACTAAAGCGCTCGTCGCTCGGAGTATACTCTTTCAAAGCAGCAAAAGTATAATCCCTGGTTTTTTCAACCTTACTCATATCAGGAACCGTGGAGCCATTTTCGGCTTTTTTTCCCATTCTGAAAGCCGGATTCTCTTTATTTTTCTCACTCTGGTTTCTCTAGTGGCTTTGGGATTAGTCATCTACTATTTTTTCAAAACACCTTCATCACAGAGATATATGAAGATATCTCTTTCCGTTATCTTGGCCGGAGCTCTGGGCAATTTGATCGACAGAATTATCCGAGGATATGTGATTGATTTCCTGGATTTCCACATAAAAAACTGGCACTGGCCATCCTTTAACGTCGCTGATGCGTGTATCACTGTAGGTGCTTTTTTACTCATATTTATTCTGGTGTTTAAAAGAGGTAAAGAATGTATCCCATCCTCTTAAAGATAGGTCCGTTAACCATCCATACTTATGGATTCATGCTGGCTCTTGGTGTGGCTTTTGCCTTGTGGTTTCTGTATGTCCAGGCAAAAAAACAAGGCCTTGAAGCTCCAAAGATGTTGGACATGGCCTTTTACACGGTAATCATTTCTTTGATCGGGGCTAAACTGATTCTATTCATCGGTAACTTCTCTTATTACATGCGTTACCCTGGTGAGCTCTTCAGCCTTGCGCGCTCAGGAGGAGTTTTTCAAGGTGGTCTGGCATTCGGAATTATTTTTGCTCTCTGGTATTTCCGGAAGCACAAGATTCCTACATGGAAAGCCGCAGATGTTGTCGTACCCGCATTGGCTTTGGGACACGGCTTTGGGAGAATCGGCTGTTTCAGTGCAGGATGCTGCTACGGGAGCGAGTGTTCTCTTCCCTGGGGCGTGACTTTTACTAACGAATACGCCAGCAATCTAACAGGTATTCCACTCCATACACTTCTTCATCCGACACAGCTCTATGAATCAGCTCTGAATTTTCTGAATTTCTTCGTTCTGTTTCTCATCCTGAAGAAGAAAAAATTCGATGGTCAGGTTTTTTCTTTTTATATCATCAATTATTCCATAATCCGGTTTTTTGTCGAGTATTTTCGGGGGGATCATCCAGATAGTGCCTTTCTTATCCACAATCCTTCTCCTTATCTCAGTCTTTCCTTTCCCCAGTTTTTCTGCATACTGGGCTTGATGGGCGGAGTGATCATATTTCTCGTATTGAGAAAAAGAAAAAGTGCCTAAGAAAGAATTCCTCGTCACATCTTTATCCGGGTTGAATCAGAGGCTGGATGTATTCTTATCTGTCAAGATCAGTGAGTTGACACGGTCGCAGATCCAAAAAATCATCGGGTCGAAGAGAGTGAAAGTCAATGGAGAGACAAAAAAATCAAACTATATGCTGAAAGAAGGCGAAAAAGTCGAAATCGAGTATGCGTTTTCAGAGCCAGAAGAGATTCAACCAGAAAACATCCCTTTAGATGTCATTCACTGCGACAGACATATACTGGTCGTCAACAAGACTTCTGGAATGGTGGTTCATCCCGGAGCAGGCAACAGGAAACACACTCTGGTCAACGCATTGCTCTTCCATTTCCCGGGAATCAGAGATGTCGGTCCAGAAGAAAGGTGTGGGATTGTTCATCGGTTGGATAAAGAAACATCGGGATTAATGGTCGTTGCCAGAAATATGGATGCATATACAGGGTTACAGGAACAGTTCAAAAAAAGAGAGGTCCAGAAAGTTTATCTCGGGCTCGTATGGGGGAGAATGCGTGAGAAAGAGGGGAAGTTCACATGGGCCATCGGGCGCCATGTGAAACACGGGGAGAGGATTTCAGTCAGAACTAAAAAGCCGAGGGATGCCGTGACTCTTTTTTCTGTTCAAAGAGAATATGAACAGTTCACCCTTCTGGAAATAAAACCTATCACAGGAAGGACGCATCAGATAAGAGTTCATCTTGCGGCTGCCGGTCATTCTCTTGTGGGCGATACCCGGTATGGATATCGAAAAACAAAAATCCGTGTTCCCCGTCTTTTCCTGCATGCGTCATACCTTTCTTTTACCCATCCAAAGACAAAAGAAACGGTTGAATTTTCATCTCTGCTGCCCGAGGATTTGAAAATTTTTTTGGGTAAGCTATAGGGGATATTTGTACGCGCTCAGTAACATAAACAACGTTCCCCAAGTGGAGACTCTATCTTTTTCTAACGCTTAAAATCCAATAAGATGAGATAGAGTATACTCCTCAGGGGACGTCTCCAATTCCGTCCCCTATTCAAAATTTTATCTTGAGAAGGAGTGAATTTTTGTTGTATTATATCGGTTGCTGCTTCTTTAAAAGTCAAACATTCATTTAATCGAAAAATCGAACTGAGTCAATCTTTGGAGGTTTCAAGATGAAAGATTATGATGCAGATAAAATCAGAAACGTCGCCGTTATCGGGCATGGTTCCTCAGGGAAAACATCATTAACCTCTGCATTTTTGTTCAACGCAGGAGTGACTACCAGACTCACCAAAGTTGAAAATGGAAACACGGTAACGGATTTTGATCCCGATGAGATCGAGAGGAATATTTCGATCAATTCAGCTGTTTGTTTTTTAGAATGGAATGGCTGCAAGATTAACCTTGTGGATTGCCCGGGCTACACGAATTTCCTCTGGGATACCAGGGCAAGCTTGAGAGCCGTGGATGCGGGCCTGATTCTTGTGTGTGGTGTGGCAGGTGTAGAGGTAGGAACAGAGAAAGTATGGGAGATGCTCGAGGAAGCCAAACTTCCTGCAGTAATCGTCATCAACAAACTGGATAGGGAGAATTCCAATTACTCGCGGACTGTGGAGGCGATTCATCAGTTTTTCGGCCGTAAGGCTGTTCCTGTCCAGCTTCCCATCGGAGAGGAGAAGAATTTTACAGGTGTGGTGGATTTGGTCGCCAAAAAGGCTTATATTTTTGAACAAAATGAAAGCGGCAAATTCAAGGAGGAAGAAATCCCTGCAGATATGAAAGAAGAGGCGGAGAAGAAGATCGAAGAATTGACTGAGATGGTTGCTGAGAACGATGAGCAGTTAATGGAAAAGTATTTTGAGAAAGGAGTGCTCACTCCTGAAGAACTCATTGAAGGTCTCAAGAAGAGTATGCTCGACAGGCAATTTTTCCCGATATTCATCACTTCTGCCCTTATGAACATCGGAACCCAGACTATCCTTAACGGAATCATGAATTTCTTGCCTTCTCCCCTGGAGAGAGGAGAGGTCGAAGCTGAAGAAGGGATAGTTAAATCCTCTCTTGACGAGCCTTTCTCAGCGCTCGTTTTTAAAACGATCTCAGACCCCTACACAGGAAGGATCTCCCTGATGAGGATCTTTTCTGGAAAAGTCAACCCGGATGCATCAGTGACCAACTCGAGCAAGGAAATCACTGAAAAATTCGGAGGTCTTTTCTTCATGAAAGGAAAAGAGCAAATCCCTGCGGGGCAAGCGAAGGTCGGAGACCTGGTTGCGACAGCAAAATTAAAAGAGACTTCCACAGGGGATACCCTGTGTGCAAAGGGGGCTTCTTTAAAGTTTCATCCTATTGTCTTCCCCGAGCCGTCTATCTCTTTTGCCATTCAACCGAAAACCCGCGCGGATGAGGATCGGATTTCTCAAGCTATTCACAGAATTACAGAAGAAGATCCCACCGTAAGGATAGAAAGAGAGCCTGAAACCAATGAATTGATCATCTCTGGAAACGGGCAGCTCCACGTGGAGATCGTTACCGATCGATTAAAAAAGAGGTATAGCGTGAATGTCAACCTCAAGCCGCCCAAAATTCCGTACAAAGAAACCATCAAAGCAAAATCAGATGTCCAGGGCAAGTACAAAAAGCAGACAGGCGGACGCGGTCAGTATGGGGATGTGAAGATAAAGATGGAACCTCTACCCAAGGGGGAGGATTTTGAATTCGAGGACAAAATATTCGGAGGCTCCATCCCCAAAAACTATATCCCTTCGATTGAAAAGGGAATTCAGGAAGCGCGGAAAAAAGGTGTAGTGGCAGGCTATCCGACAGTTAATTTTAAAGTCATCCTTTATGATGGTTCCTATCATGAGGTAGACTCTTCTGATATTGCATTCAAGGTCGCAGCTTCTATGGCTTTTAAGAAAGGGATGAAAGGAGCCAAGCCCACACTGCTCGAGCCCATCATGAACATCGAAGTCTACTCACCTGAAACCTACATGGGAGACATCATGGGGAATCTCAACGGAAGGAGAGGCAAGGTTCAGGGAATGGAACAGAAAGGGAATTTGCGCATTATTAAAGCGAAGGCTCCTATGGCTGAGATGCTGGATTTTGAGCCCACTCTTACTTCTATCACAGGAGGTCGAGGATCCTACCTGATGGAATTCTCGCATTATGAAGAAGTGCCAGGCCAGCTCCAGCAGAAAATCATTAATGATGCAATCAAAGAAGGCCGGATCAGACCCGAAGAAGAAGAGAAATAAAAGAATAAAGATTAATAAATAATAATTGACCCACCACCTCCTCCGAAGCGGGGATTAACTACGTTGCTGTAGATGGAACCGAAAGTATAACTGAATCCGACTGAAAAGTAGTATCTATAAGTCGTGGCCAGTTCTTTTCTTCTCAGGAAAATTTCTTCTTGAGTCACTCCGCCGCTGGGAAGATAACTTTAGCGTTTTTTGACAAAAAGAAGCATGATGCCTGACACAACTGTCAGAGTGAGAGAGAGTGTGAATGGGGCAAACATCCCGACAACCTCCCAGATCACTCCTGCGATGAATGAGGCCGGAAGGGCACATAAGCCGATGACCATCTGGAATCCGCCGAGACAGCTGGCTCTGAATTCACAGGGAGCCAGTTCGGAGACATATGTTTTCTGAACTGGCTCCAGGGCTCCTTTATGAGCCCCATAAAGAATAAATATGAGGAATATCATTAAGCGGTTGGGTTTGAATATTACGATCGAGCAGACTATTATCCAGAAAAAGTAGGAAAGCAGAAGAATAGGTTTTCGCCCTATTCTGTCCGCGAGTTTTCCAAAGGGATAGGAAACCAGGGAAGCCACACCCGTAAAAATCAAATAAAGAACCGGGACAAAGGCAACCGTAAACCCGAATTCTTTTGCATATATCAAAAGAAAGGAATAACTGAAAGCCCCTAATGCATAGATAGAACTGAGAATAAGAAAGAGGGAGAAATTTCTGTCAAGTTCCTTGAAAGAAATACCCTTGTGGATCGTTATCCGCTCAGACTTTCTTTCTTTTATAAAAGAAAAAACCAACGCCGCACTGATAAAAGAGGGGAGGGCGGCCAGGGCAAAGAGTATTCTGTATCCCAATACTTTAAAAAGAAAAATACAGATGAGAATGCCGAATACTGCTCCCAGATGGTCCATGGCCCTGAGAAGCCCAAAGTTTCTGCCTCTGTTTTTTTCATCTGAGATATCAGCCACGACTGCATCTCTTGGAGCGCTCCTGATTTTTCCCGACCGGTCGAGAATCCTGAATGGGATGAGATGAGACCAGGAAGAAGAGATGGCGTACCCTATTCTGGATAAAGCTCCGAAGAGATACCCCATCCAGATAAAAACCTTTCTCTTTTTTATCCTATCAGAAACGTACCCTGAGGCCGCCTGGGATAGAGAGACGAGGGCATCACCCAAACCATCCAGAAATCCCAAAGCAGCCATGTTGGCTTTGAGGACTGTCGTCAAAAAAAGAGGCCAGATGGGATAGATGATGTCAGAGCCCATGTCGTTCAGGAAGGACGCTGCCGCGAATATCCGGATAGTTTTTTTGGCTTCTGTCTTTTGTTCGGCCTTCATCTGCGATGCGTGTTGAAAGTATAATTTCCTCTGGCTGAATTGTAAACGGGAGAAATTGACACATGTTGAAAAAATCGATTGAAGGCCGATATATGAGAAAGGAAAAGACTCTGGGATCATTTTCGAGATTACTACCTTGGTCGGAACCATACAAATCTTCATTATTATATTCTTTACTTGTTGATTGACATCAGAGAAAAATCAGCGATAAGATAGGTGAATAATTAGAGGAGATTAAGGATGTTAAGAATGTTTATGAAGAAAATTTCAGTCATACTAATTCTCATTTTCATGGCTTCTGTGTTGAGCGGAATCGAACAAGAGGATAAGACTTTAACCCTCAAACTCGGGAACAAAAAACTGAGAGATAAGACGATGGATGTCACACCCGGAAAAATATACTCTGCGCAGGAAGGGAGGGCTGTTCCGTTTGCCAAGATGATCATGGAAATGAAGGACTCTGATTTTGTCTATGTGGGAGAGACACACAACAGTCTGCCTATGCATGATATCCAGACGAAAATCATTCAAGCCTTGTATGAACAGGACCGGAATGTATCCGTAGGCTTGGAAATGTTTCCTGTCACATATCAAGAGGCCTTGAATAAATGGAGCATGGGTATACTCTCCGAGGATGAATTCATCCAAGAATCTCAATGGTATGTGAACTGGAATTTTAATTTTGGATTTTATAAAGGTGTTTTTAAGTTTGCCAAAGACTGCAAGATCCCTCTTTATGCGCTCAATGCTCCGAGGGAGCTCATCACAAAAATCAGGATGCAAGGATGGGATGCGCTCTCTGATGAAGAGAAGGAGATAATCCCTAATCCTGACCTCTCTCATGAGGACCACAAGGCACTGATTCGGACGATTTTTGAAAGCGCTGAACTTCCGCATCAAATGAAGGGGAAAGGCCTGGAAATGGCTTTCGCGGGGCTTTACAGAGCTCAATCGGCGTGGGATGAAGTCATGGCGTTTAATGCTGTTCGGGTCCAAAATATTGAGAATAAAAAAGTAGTTGTCCTGGCTGGCTCAGGTCACCTTCTCTACAATTTAGGAATAAATAGGCGGGCCTCTGAGAGAACCCGTCGGCCCTTCAAAACTATCATTTGTATTGAGATTCCTGAAAGCGAAAGCCTCGTAACAGTAGCAAGGACTCTTGCGGATTATGTGTGGGGTATTCCGGAAGAAAAGATGCCAGCGTTTCCTTCTGTCGGATTGAGACTTAAGAAATTCGAAGGACTGGATAATCCGGTTATCGAGAGCCAGCCCATAGACGGAGTGGCTTTGAATGCCGGTTTTGAAAAGGGAGATATCATTCTCTCTGTGGACGGGATGAGCTTTTTTGATGTGAATGAGCTGAGGATATATTTGGCGCAATTCAAGTGGGATGAAGAAGTGAAATTTAAACTCCTGCGGGATGCGCGCCCCGTAGAAATTGCGTTAAAATTCACTCCTCATGGGAAAAAAGAAAGAACGGATTGATATTTTCTTCAATGGGAAGCGCGGTTTTAATCCTGCGGCTGGGGTGAGCCGGATTGAAACATTATCTTTTTCATCTCGCATAAAAGAAAGATAGAAAAAGCCTTACTTTTTATGATTTCAAAGGGCATTAGGTTGTCTTTCATCCAAAAAGGGAGGTGGATAATGGTGAATACAAGATATTTCAAAAAATGGATCTTCATCATTTTTGTTTTCTTTCTTTCAGTTACTCTGCTATTGGCAAGAACCGTAAAAACTCCGGGCGAAGAGACAAACTTCACTCGGTACAGTCAACATGAAGAGATAAGCCGATTTCTCAGCCGGCTGGATCAGCTATCAAAAGAGCTGGAAATCAGGATTATCGGTCAAACATTAGAGGCCAGGGATTATCCTTCAAAAGACCTTTATCTCTGTATAGTCACGGAAGAAGGGGCAGACTGTCCTCAGAAGCTCAACCTTGAAAAGCCGTCCTTCCTGATCGTGGCGTCTCAGCATGGAAATGAGCAATCAGCCAAAGAAGCTGTCTTATGGATGATCAGAGACCTGGCTGTCGGGGAGATGAAGCCTTTGCTCAAAAAAGTCAATTTTCTGGTCATCCCCCAAGCCAATCCTTACGGGAATTGGCATGGCCAGCGCCAGAATGAACAAGATCTGGATTTGAATCGAGATCATGTCAAGCTGGAGTCCCCTGAGGTTATGGCCATCCATCGTGTTTTCAGGTCCTGGATGCCTGAGGTCACTTTGGATATTCATGAGAAGGGAGATGACTTCTACCGGGTTTCCATCGGATGTGTATCCAACATCAATATTCATCCCTGGCTTCAAAAATTTTCTCAAAATACGATTTTATCTGAGATAGAGGAAAAACTGAAGAAGAAGAACATCACCTTCTATGAGTATCTTGTTACTCAGCGCATGGGAATAGATTCTTCTGCTGGTGTACGCTACCGGGCGGAAGACCTGGGCGAGAGGCAAACGATGAAGCGATATAGCACCACTGACCTCAACGATGGCCGGAACAGCTTGGGGATTTATGAGACTCTTTCTTTTATTCAGGAAGGAGCGTCCCGCCACGATGTTGAGACTTTGAGAGAAAGAACGAGATGGCAGTATTTTGGGGCCAGGTTTTTGGCTGAAAGCATTGCCGAACATGGGGCTGAGATCGTTTCTATGGTGAGAGGTCTCCGAGAGGATCTCGTGGAGCGAGCCAGGGCTTTTTCTCCGGAAGATCTCGTTCATCTGAGGATGGAGTATGCCAGAAGCGAGAAAGAACCGGAGTTGACGATAGAGCGTTTCGAGAGGTCGGAGTCTCCGGTCAGAGGGATTCTTAAAGTGGATAAGAAAGCTGGCGAACCTCTCTTTCTGGCTGATTTCGAGCCTTATCCCTATCCTTCAACCTTGAAGGTCGTCGAGGAAGTTGAAGAGAATTGGTTCCCACTTGTGGAGCCGGCTCTCAGTGTCCCCAGACCTTTAGGGTATATCATCCCGGCCAAGCACCAGGATGTGGTGGAAACTCTGCTCCGCCATGGTATAGAGGTGGATATATTCACCAAGGACACCACTCTTGAAGTCGAGGTTTGCCACGTTGGAACTGTCGTTCCGGCTGAATATGATTACCTTCCTCCTCAGGAAATAGAGGTGGAGAAGAAGAGTCTCCAGACGATCGTTAAAAGAGAGGATTTTTATGTGAGCTGCGCCCAACCAGGAGCGAACCTGATTCCTTGTCTTCTCGAGCCTGAATCGCAATACGGGCTGATCCGCTACCGGAAGTTCGAACTTGTTCCCGAAGCTGGTGATATTTTTTCTTTCTTCAGGTATACAGGAAAGAAAGACTTACCCATCATATCCTATAAAAAATGGAAAAGGTAAATAGGGAGGAAATCACTCAATCTTTTGTGGCTGATGTCCATCATTTGCAGTTCTTATTGATGGATTGGACATAGTCTTCAATGACTCTTAATACTTTCGCTGTTTCCCACCCCAAAAAACCATTTAAGTCATTGTATCCGATTTTTTGAGTGTATTGAGCTAAGAACGGCCTGGCCAGCGGGAGGTATGACCAGTGCCATTTCTCTTCTTCATACCCTGTGGGCCGTGTGGAATTCTTCGGAGTATAGGTCTGGCAGAAACCATAATCCGAGGCGTTTTCTGTGAGCCAGGTGTATGTTTTTTTCCCCTTCTCTGTTAAAAAATAATCGTTGTTGAGCGCATTAAGGTCAATGTCCGTTCCCCAGTGATGCCGGGACGTCCCTGGCATAGAGCTGAATCTCAAGATGATTCTGGCTCTTTGTACGGGGTTGTTCACCGTTTCGGAGAGATTTTTCCCGTCAACTGGCATCTTCCCAGTCCATTTTCCTTCCCATATTTTTTTCTGAGAATCGAAATTTCGGGTGGCTGAAATAATAATCAGCTTTATGCCGGAGCGAAGAGCGGCATCGTGCATTCGGATGAAAGCCTTGTAGGTTTCATTCCTTAAATACAGGCCACGCTTTTCTTCTGAATAATTTGAGTCAACTTCAACAAAGTCTTTCTCCTGAGCAGGCTCGAATTTTCCCAAGAGATAATCTTTACCTATCTGAGTTTCTGTTTCTTTTCCATGAGGCGTTGGCTGGAGTGAAAAATGTTTGTTTTCTGAAAAAATAGAAGCCGATGTTGCGGAATAGCCCGTTTGAAAAACAGGTATTAGGCAAACAGCACAAAAAAGAGAGAGAATCACGAAGAGAATGATTTTAAAGCGATTCATTTTTTATCTGTGGAATCGAATTCTCAATGGCTGTTTAAGTGGCTAATCCAGAAGGCTCGAATTATTATACTATTTGTTCGAGTCGCTTTTCAAATCAGGAAGAATCGTGGAAAGTATATACAAATCCTTAATAACAGGAGGTACTATTGATTGAGCTGAGTGCATCGAAAACACGCAGGCTTTGCCCCAGCGAAATCAGTACTTCTAATTCGCTAGATTTTCTTTTATTATTGTTAGCTCAGGGCTTCTTTGACCTTTTGACCTATCTCAGCCGGACTCTTGGCGACATAGGCTCCTGCGGCTTCCAGGGCTTCCATTTTTTCCTTGGCTGTTCCCTTGCCTCCAGCGATGATTGCACCCGCATGACCCATCCTTCGTCCAGGAGGAGCGGTCTGGCCTGCAATAAAGCTCACCACGGGCTTTGAGAATTCTGCTTTGATGTATTCTGCCGCTTCTTCTTCGGCTGTGCCTCCGATTTCGCCGATAAGGATAACTCCGTCTGTTTCTTTGTCTTCCTCAAAGAGTTTCAGGATCTCAATAAATTTAAGCCCGACAATAGGGTCACCACCTATGCCGATGGCTGTCGATTGTCCGAATCCGAGCTTTGTCACCTGGTCCACGGCTTCATAAGTGAGAGTGCCTGACCGGGAGATGATGCCTATCGAACCGGGAGTGTGGATGTGGCCGGGCATGATTCCGATTTTGCATTTTCCAGGGGATATGATGCCTGGCGTGTTTGGCCCAATCATACGGCAGTCTTTATCCTTGAGGAATGATTTCACCCTGATCATATCAAAAGTGGGGATTCCTTCGGTAATGCAGACGATGCATTTGATCCCAGCGGCTGCAGCTTCCATGACCGCATCAGCTGCAAAGAAAGCAGGAACAAAAATAGCAGAGGCATTCGCGCCTTCCTTCTCCACGGCCTCGGCGACAGAGTTGAAAACTGGAGCCTCGAGATGGGTTGTTCCTCCCTTGCCCGGAGTGACCCCGGCAACCACGGCTGTTCCGTATTCCTGCATCCTCTGTGTGTGGAATGTTCCTTCTCCACCTGTAATTCCCTGGACCACTACCCGCGTTTTTTCATCGATTATAATACTCATTTTCTGCTCCTTTCGTCACTTATTATTTGGCAAGGGGGACGACTTTCTCAGCCGCCTCCTTCATCGACTCTGCCGGAAAAAAGGAGAGTCCCGATTCTTTGAGAATCTTCTTTCCTTCTTCAACGTTTGTTCCCTCGAGTCGGACGACCATTGGAAGATTAAGACTCAATTCCTTGGCGGCTTTCACAATGCCGCTCGCCACTAAATCGCAGCGGACAATACCTCCAAAGATGTTGATCAACGCAGCCTTGACGTCTTCATCCGAGACAAGAATCTTGAACGCATTCTTGACAGCCTCTTCCGAAACACCGCCTCCGACATCGAGGAAGTTGGCCGGCATGCCTCCTGAGTGCATGATGATATCCATGGTCGCCATGGCTAATCCAGCCCCGTTGACCATACAGCCGACATTCCCGTCCAGCTTGATATAATTCAGGCCGAATTTGGAGGCCTCGACCTCCAAGGGATCTTCTTCATCCAGGTCTCTCATTTCTTTGATATCGACATGGCGGGGGAGGGCATTATCGTCAAAATTCATTTTGGCATCCAGGGCAAGGACATTGCCCTGTTTGGTCACGAGCAGGGGATTTATTTCAGCCAGGGAGGCGTCTGTCGCTTCGAAGGCTCTGTAGAGACTGATGATGAACTTGACAGCCTGTTTAAAGGTCTCTCCTGCAAGTCCAAGCTTGAAAGCGAGATTCCTGGCTTGGAAGGCGAGAAATCCGGTGGCTGGGTTGATGTATTCTTTGAAGATTAGCTCCGGAGTCTCGGCGGCGACTTTTTCAATCTCGACGCCGCCCTCTGAAGAAGCCATGACAACCGGTGCTTCCTTGGCCCTATCGATAACGATTCCGATATATAACTCTTTGTCGATTTCCAGAGCTTCTTCGACAAGGATTCTTTTCACGAGCTTTCCCTCCGGTCCTGTTTGATGCGTGACCAAAGTCATCCCGATCATTTCCTTGGCGACTTTTTCGGCTTCTCCAGAGCTGCCTGCAAGCTTGATCCCACCTCCCTTGCCTCGTCCGCCCGCATGCACCTGGGCTTTGAGCACAACCTTGGGACCGACCTTATCTGCGATTTCCCGAGCTTTGGAGGGTTCATCAGTTACCTCTCCCTTAGGGATTTGAACCCCGTACTTACTGAGGATTTGTTTGGCTTGATACTCATGAATTTTCATTGTCATAATCCTTTAATGGAGTCGTTCGACTACACATTTGAATCCGTTTTGTGATTAGACTGGAGATGTCTTCTTAAAGCTCCAGATTTTTGTCTGGAAGAAAACGGAGTCAGACTCTCACTCGAAGAGCGATATTCGACTTTTTATTCCTCTATTCTGTACTTCTTCTTCCCTTCTTCATACAGGTCGCCGCCGTACATATCATTTATGACGATACAAGGGAAATCTTTAACTTTGACTCTTCTGATGGCTTCAGGGCCCAATTCTGGATAGGCAATGACTTCAGCTTCTTCGATACTTTTCGAAATAAGAGCCCCGGCTCCTCCCACGGCCGCGAGATAGACGGCTTTGTGTTTTTTTAAGGATTCCTTGACTTCCTCATTCCTGGATCCTTTCCCGATCGTACCTTTGAGACCAAGGGAATGAAGAGTGGGGGCAAAAGAGTCCATCCTGTAGCTGGTGGTTGGCCCCGCGGATCCTATTGGATTTCCCGGACGAGCGGGAGTGGGTCCTACGTAATAGATAATCTGGCCCTTGATATCTATGGGTAACTCCTTTCCTGCTTCCACGAGCTCAATCAGTTTTTTATGAGCGGAATCCCTTCCTGTATAAAGGTAACCAGTGATAAAGATTTTGTCTCCAGCCTGCAATTTCTCAACAGTTTCATCTGAAACTGGAGTTTCGATTCTGTGCTCAGCCATTCTTCCTAAAGCTTAAGCAGGTCGATGACTGAACGGACAGCTGCTTCAGAATTCTTGATCATTTCTTTCTCTTCATCTGTAAGGTCAATCTCTATGATCTCTTCGACTCCATTGGCACCTAACTTAATGGGGACTCCAAAATATATGCCATTTATCCCGTACTCTCCTTCAAGATAGGCTGCGCAGGGGAGTATCTTCTTTTTGTCTTTAACGATGGATTCCACCATTTCTGCAACAGCGAGCGAGGGAGCATAGTAAGCGCTTCCTGTTTTCAGGTATTTTACGATCTCACCGCCGCCTTTTCTGGTCCTGTCGATAATTGCATCAAGCCTGTCTTGAGGGATAAAGTGAGACACAGGAATTCCAGAGACTGTCGTGTACCGTGCAATAGGAACCATGGTGTCTCCATGCCCACCAAGGACAAGCGCCTGAATACTCTCGACTGAAACATTGATTTCCATGGCTAGGAAAGTTCTAAAGCGAGTGGTGTCGAGAATTCCGGCCATCCCAAAGACTCTGTTTTTCGGGAATCCACTGACCTTGAAAGCTGTATAGGTCATGGCATCAAGAGGGTTGCAGACGACAAGGAGTATGGCGTTGGGAGAGTGCTTGATGACTTCTTCGGTGACGGGCTTCACAATCTTGACGTTGGAGTCGACGAGCTCATCGCGACTCATTCCCGGTGTTCTGGGTTTTCCGGCAGTGATCACAACGATGTCAGAGTCTGCAGTGTCTTCATAGGAGTTTGTACCGATGATGGCTGAGTCGTATTTCCCGACCGGTCCGCCTTCGCGAATATCCAGTCCTTTTCCGATGGGCATGTCTTCGATGATGTCCAGCAGGACGACGTCGCCTAGCTCTTTTTCAGCAATCTTGAATGCAGTGACTTCTCCAACGTGACCGGCTCCAATGACTGTAATTTTTTTCCTCATTATTAAACCTCCTGTTATATTTGATTATAAAGAGAATGAAAATTATTTCATTCGCGTATTTCTTCTTTGCTTGGCTTGTACGCTTTTTTGCCTCTTTTGCGTTTCTGGCGCGTATAATTTTGAGTCGCTCTTCAGAGGACCCTGCTTAATTGATACCTGAATATAATTCATATTATTTTTGCAGTCAAGAAGAAGTTCAATCGGAAACAAAAAAAAGAGACAGGCACTCTTTAGAAGTGCCTTGTCTCTTTTTATCATTCTTACGCGTCAAGTGAGAGGCTGCCTTTCCTGACTAGTCCGAAGAATAAGAGGACAGGCAACTTTTCTCAAAAAGAACACTGTACAGCTATCCCATTTTTCCGATGTGGCGATATGGAACAGCCTTCTGTGTGTAAGAAAAGTTGCCACTCCCCATTTTATTTACAAATCAAGTCTATTTGATGTAACTTTCCCACTTCTCCTTTAAGTCAGGATCCTGGAGGGTTTCCATGAGATAGTCAGCGAGTTCTGCGCCTGTTGCGCCAGTATCCCGGCCTGTGAGGACAAGTTTTTTCTCGTATTGCCCGCAGATATCCAAAGCCATTTCCAGGTTTTTGGCTCTATCTGGATAGCCGATGTGGTTGACCAGCATGGAAGCGGCTCGAATCATGCTGAAAGGGTCGGCATACTGGGCCCGACCTTCTTTAACCATACGGGGAGCAGACCCGTGAATGGCTTCGAACATGGCATACTGTTTGCCGATATTAGCGCTTCCGGCAGTCCCGACTCCTCCCTGGAATTCAGCGGCTTCATCCGTCAGGATATCCCCGTAGAGATTGGGGAGGACAATCACTTTAAACTGAGTTCTGCGTTTAGGATCAACGAGCTTTGCGGTCATGATGTCGATGTACCAGTCGTCAGTCTCGATTTCAGGATATTCTTTCGCAATCTTGTATCCCATATCCAGGAATTTTCCATCCGATGTCTTGACGACATTCGCTTTGGTCACGATTGTCACTTTGTTGATATTATTTTTTTTGGCATATTCAAACGCCAGCCGGATGATTCTCTCTGCACCCTGGGATGTGATGACTTTAAAGTCAAAGGCTAAGTCTTCGGTGATGTTGATTCCCTTACTGCCCATAATGTAGGCGCCTTCGGTGTTCTCCCGGAAGAACATCCAGTCGATTCCCTCCTTCGGGACTTTTACAGGCCTGACATTGGCGAACAGGTCCAGATAGCGCCGCATGGACACATTACAGCTCTCGATGTTGGGCCAAGGGTCGCCTTTCCGGGGCGTGGTGGTTGGGCCCTTAAGAGTGACGTGGCATTTTTTGATTTCTTCCAGGACATCATCAGGGATGGACTTGTTCTGCTCGGCCCGGTTTTCGATGGTCAATCCTTCGATGTTTCGCATTTCGACTTTTCCGCTTTTGACTTCTTCCTGAAGCATGAACTCTAAGACCCGTCGGGCTTCTGCGGCGATAAAAGGGCCGATTCCATCTCCACCGATGATGCCGATGATAATCGGTTTTACCTGGGAATAATCGACCCAATCCTGAGCTTTCTTCAATGCTTCCACGCGCTTGAGTTGTTCTTCGACGATCTGGCCAAAGTATTCTTTGGCTTTGTCAATAGCTGAATTACCCATAATTATTCCTCCCGTTCAAAGAATGAATTCTTAGAAATATTCAAAAAATGAATTCTTAGAAATAATAGAATGAAACAGTTGAAATATCTTATAATTTTTCATCATGAAAATCAACTCAATCAACAAAAAAAATTGTATTCATCTGTGCGTGATAGATAACCTGGGTTATTCACGAGTCGAGGTTGTTGCAAATGCGAGGCGCCGGGCCATGAAGCTGTGGTTTTCCACCGCGATTGGTCCGCAACAAAGCAGATGCAGTGAGATCGGCTCGCCCGAAGGGGAAAAGATGCCGACATAAGATTATTTGTCATCCTTCAAAGGAGTTTTGAAAAAGGTGTCGGCTAATTTTATGAATAATCCAGGAACCTGGGTTATTCACGAGTCGAGGTTGCTGCAAATGCGAGGCGCCGGGCCATGAAGCTGTGGTTTTCCACCGCGATTGGTCCGCAACAAAGCAGATGCAGTGAGATCGGCTCGTCCGAAGGGGAAAAGATGCCGACATAAAATTATTTGTCATCCTTCAAAGGAGTTTTGAAAAAGGTGTCGGCTAATTTTATGAATAATCCAGGAAAATTATTTTTGACAAATATCCTCAAACATTCTATACAGTATACTTCTGAATAACTGAGCTTGGAGGGAGAAATATTCATGCTGGAATCATATTTTAAACACGAAACTGAACGGAGGGAGCAGGGGATACCCCCATTGCCTTTGAATCCCGAGACCATAGCGGAAGTCTGTGGACTTCTGGAAAAGCCTCCTGAAGGGAAAGAAGAGCTTCTTCTTCACCTCTTGGAAAACCGGGTGCCTCCCGGGGTAGATCCGGCTGCAAAGGTCAAAGCCGAATGGCTGGCAAGGATTGCAAAGGACGAAGTTGCTTCTCCTCTCGTATCCAGGAATAAAGCTGTTTTCCTGCTGGGTACGATGCTGGGTGGATTCAACGTGGAAGTGTTGATCAACCTCTTGGAAGATAAGGACATGGGTGGTGATGCGGCAGAGGCATTGAAGCAGACTATTCTTGTTTACAGTGCTTTCGATGAAGTCGCTGAATTGGCTGAAAAAAATCCCCATGCGAAGGAAGTCCTGACATCCTGGGCAAACGGAGATTGGTTCCTTTCCAAACCTTCTTTTCCGGAGAAGATATCCGTGAGGGCATTCAAAGTGGAAGGAGAGGTGAACACGGACGATTTGTCACCGGCGAAATATGCCTGGAGCCGGCCAGATATTCCTCTTCATGCCCTATCGATGGGAGAGACGAGATTTCCTGGTGGAATCGATACTATAAATAAATTCAGGGATGAGGTTCATGTAGCCTTTGTAGCTGATGTTGTCGGAACCGGCTCTTCAAGGAAATCTGCGACGAATTCTCTGCTCTGGCATATAGGAGAAGATATCCCCTATGTTCCGAATAAACGGAGAGGAGGAGTCATCCTGGGCGGTTTAATCGCGCCGATATTCTTCAATACAGTTGAAGACTCGGGTGGGCTTCCATTGCTGTGTGATGTGGTGAAGATAAACACAGGTGACCTTTTGACGATCGATATTGAATCCGGAAACATTATAAGCAAGGGCGGAGAGACGATCTCGTCGTTCGATTTTCAACCGGCGACTATCAAGGATGAATACCGGGCCGGAGGGCGTCTCTTCCTGATTATCGGGCGTTCATTAACGGAAAAAGCGCGGAAAGCACTCGGCATGCCCGAGGCGGATTTCTTCACAACGCTCGAGAATCCTTCCCCTAAGAAAGGCCAGGGTTATTCTCTTGCCCAGAAGATCGTGGGTAAAGCGTGTGAGATAGAAGGAGCCCTCCCAGGTTCAGCTGTAGAGCCAAAAATGACGACTGTCGGCTCTCAGGATACGACAGGGCCGATGACAGCGGATGAGTTGAAAGAGTTGGCTTGTATGGAATTCCAGTCGGATCTATTCATGCAGTCCTTCTGTCACACTGCGGCTTATCCGAAGCTTGCGGATGTGAAGATGCACACATCCCTTGCCGGGTTCATCACAGAGCGGAAAGGGGTGGCGTTTAAACCCGGAGACGGTGTTCTTCATTCCTGGCTCAATCGTCTTCTGGTCCCGGATACAATGGGGACAGGTGGGGATTCTCACACCCGTTTTCCGATCGGGCTCAGTTTCCCGGCGGGTTCTGGCCTCGTGGCCTTTGCCGGGACTCTTGGTTTCATGCCTCTGGATATGCCGGAATCCGTCTTAGTGAAATTTAAAGGAAAGCTCAATCCCGGAATCACTCTCAGGGATGTTGTGAATGCTATTCCTTACTTTGCTATTCAAAAGGGATTATTGACAGTTGAGAAGGAAGGGAAAAAGAATGTCTTCAACGGCCGAATACTCGAAATGGAGGGGCTGCCAAACCTGGAGGTGGAACAGGCATTCGAGTTAACGGATGCCACTGCGGAGCGTTCCGCTGCAGGGGGGACAATCGCTCTCAGTGAGGAGAGCGTATCCCGTTATCTCCGCAGCAATATTGCCCTGATGGAAAAATTGATTGATGACGGTTACCAGGACGCCGAGACCCTGAAAAGAAGGATTGCCGCTTGCCGAGACTGGCTGGAAAATCCAGTACTGCTCAAAAGAGATGAAACGGCCGAGTATGCAGCCATCCTTGAGGTTGACCTTGCCGCTATCAAAGAGCCGATTCTCGCCTGCCCGAATGATCCGGATGATGTGAAAATCCTATCTGAGGTGGCTGGTGACACTATTGATGAAATCTT
>Ga0209636_10001716_pt1 | contig 22161 bp, 16 predicted proteins | sample DeeMarSWOR152_54_FD_187464 | JGI IMG/M metagenome (GOLD analysis project Ga0209636, IMG submission 187464) | Marine sediment microbial communities from White Oak River estuary, North Carolina - WOR-1-52-54 (SPAdes) (version 2) | ecosystem: Environmental > Aquatic > Marine > Intertidal zone >...
GACCTCCAGCGCCCGGGAATGCTGTATGGGAAAATCAAATTCAGCGATCACCCCCATGCCCGGATCAAACATATCGATACCTCCAAGGCCAAGCGGCTAGCGGGAGTCAGAGCAGTGATTACCGCCAACAATACACCGGAGATTCGGATCGGATTCCTGCGGGATAACTTTGCCCTAAAAAAAGACAAAGTTCGCCAGTACCGGGACGAGGTTGCCGCGGTGGCCGCCATCAACCTTGAGATAGCGAAGGAGGCTGTTGAATTGATCCAGGTGGAGTACGAGCCTCTCCCAGGAGTCTTCTGTCCACACGAAGCGATGAAGGGAGGCTCCCCTCTCATTCATGAAACCGATGCCCAGGGCCGTCCCCGGACTGACAACATGGTTCCTCTGAAGTTCCATCATGAGTCCGGAGATTTAGAGGCCGGAAAACGCGCGGCTAAATATTCTGTTGAAGGCGAGTTTTCTACACCGATGGTCCAGCAGTGCTGCATGGGAACAGCCGGATGTATCGCTGAGTTCGATATGAACAACAACCTCACTATATGGGCGAAAACCCAGATCCCTTTTCTGGCCCAGCGTGATTTCAACCGGGCTCTGTCTGATATGGGATTGCCGGACAAGAACGCGCGTGTTATCGTGCCCACACTCGGTGGAGGCTTTGGGAGCGGCCTCGACACCCATGCCTACGAATACATCGCCATCCTTCTGGCTTTCCAAACTGGCTGCCCGGTGAAAATCGTCTATACAAGGGATGAAGAGTTCGCCAACCTCTCACCTCGACAGTCATCGACCACAAAAATCATCCAGGGCTGTGACCGGAACGGCAAACTCACTTTCCGCGAGGTCGAAGTGCTTCAAGATAACGGTGCTTACACTTCCTGGGGAGCGACCTATCCATCCGTCATGATGATGCCGGCCACGTCTCTCTATCGTGTCTCCAATGTCTATTTCAATGCTCGGTTAGTCTACACAAACAATACCTATTGTCAGGCCATGCGCGGCTACGGCAATCCCGAACACACATGGGCTCTGGAAAGCAACATGGATGAGCTGGCTCAAGAAGCCGGAATAGATCCGTTCGAATTCCGGATGCTGAACCGCAATGAGTCTGATGAGACAACGCCCATGGGATTGAAAGTCAGTACCTGTGGTCTCAAAGAGTGCCTGGAGACCGTTGCCAGGAAGCTGGACTGGAAAAAAAAGCGCGCAAAAGACAAGCGGACTGGAAAGGGGATGGCTTCTTTGATCCACGTGGGTGGAGGAGCCCGCATCTATCGATCAGACGCCAGTGGTTTGATCCTCAAACTGGATGATTTCGGAAATGTGAATGTTTATCACGGCGGTGTGGAGATGGGGCAAGGACTGCACTCCGTCTTGTCTCTGGCAGTTGCTGAGGCTCTGGGTGTTCGGCCCGAGAAGGTGCTCATCAATCCCACAGATACCGGAACATGCCCCTGGGATGTGGGAACCCATGCCAGCCGCGGCGCGTTCATGGCCTGCAACACAGCCATCCTTGCCGCCAATAAGCTACGCAGCCAGATCTTTGAATTGGCCGAAGAACTGTTTCCCAAAGAGGTTGAAAAAAATCTGAAAAAGTTTATAAAGAAAAATCCTGGCTACACACCGCCGGACTTCAATGTCCCAAAGGCATCCAAGCGCGAACGTTTCGAGCTGCGCGATGGGTTTGTCTTTATAAAGGATGGACCTCAGGAGCCCTGGCTGCGCATAGAACTGGGAAGGCTCCTCCGAGCCATCCACTTTCGCTCTCAGGGCCAGATGCTGACAACAGAAGTCTTCTACGACCCTCCCAACGAACTTCCTGACTTTGAGAGAGGATTTGGCAACATCTCTTCGACTTATGCTTATGGAGCGCAGGGAGCAGAAGTGGAAGTGGACACAGAGACTGGAGAAGTCAAGATCCTGCGAATGGTCGCTGCCCATGATGTGGGCAGGGTCCTCGATCCCCAGGCACTCAACGGCCAGATCTATGGAGCGCTGGCTCAAGGCGTGGGTTATGCTCTGTACGAAAAGCTAGAATCTCAACAGGGGAAGATTTTGAACCATAATTTCCGGGATTACAAGATTCCCACTGTCCAGGAGATGAACTTCCCTATCGACCTCGAGTTTATCGAGACCAATGATAGCTACGGGCCCTTTGGAGCCAAGGGTGTCGCCGAGCCAGGGCTGGTCCCCACCGCTCCAGCCATTGCCAACGCCATCTATGACGCAGTTGGCGTCCGAATCCGTGACCTCCCCATAACTCCGGAAAAAATACTGGCCGCTCTGAAACAGCTCAAGCAAACCAAGTAATAAAGGAGTAAAAAAAGGGGCCTAGCCCCTTTTTACAAAACAGGTTATTTTATATCGACCTTTACAACTATTGCTGCGGCGGTGTCTCCAGCCGCACAACCATCAAAAAGCCCATATCCACCGCCCTTGAGCACCAGTTCTTCGATCAGTTCAATGATCAAGCGGGCACCAGTTGAACCCTGAGGATGGCCCCAAATAAGGGAACACCCGTAATTGTTCATGTCACCAGGTTTGATCCCCATCTCTCTGCAGAAATAGATGTCATTGACCGCAAAAGGATTGTGCGTCTTGATCGCTTTAATATCTTTGATTTTTAGGTCTGCTGATGAAAGTGCCTTCTTGGCTGCAGGCACGATAGACATGGCCATAAAACCCCTCTTTGCTCTTGCCTCGGCGTAGGAAAGAATCTGTATCTCGATATTTGGGTCACGGCTCAGTTCGCGCGCCTTTTCCCTATCGGATACGATAAGGCATGCATTCCCATCAGCAGGGTACGTCTGGGTTCCAAAAGTAACGGTCCCGTTGGGGAGTACAGGTCTTAACCGCGCCAGTGCATCAGCTGTTGTCGGAAAAACTCCCTCATCACCAGTCACTGTCGCTATCACTTTTCGTCCGGCTGGATCTCTAACATCAAGAGGAACAACCATGAAGCGGTTCAGGAACGCACTATTATCTTTCAGGGCATCCTGGTATTGATTATATCGCATAAGAGTAACTTCATCTTGTTCTTCCTTTGATATACCAACCTCCTTGGCGACGTTTTCTGCTGTCTCAATCATTGCATTTTTCGCGTAAGGATCATAGCCAAAATTATCCCACACCCAATCTTCTTTATCTCCTGTCCCTCCTGTGCCCAACGGATTTGGGTAATAGATATGCGGCCCATTGCTTGTCCGGTCGCAGGTCATAATGAGAATAGTCCCATTCATGCCAAGCTCAATCTCCTCAGAAGCAGCGGCCACACATTTCGCCGATGTTGCGCACGCCTGACTAATTGTTGGCCCTGTCACTCCGGGGGCTCCAATCATCCCCGCTATCCAAGGTGCCCCATAGAAACTGCTCTTCTGGGGAATTGTCATGCCCAGGATTATGCCATCGAATACCTTCGTCGATATTCCTCTGGCTGGCAGCGCTCCTTTACAAATCTCAGCCGCAAATTCCATTGAATGGAGATGAGCAAAACTACCTTGCCAGCGGCTAAACGGTGTGCTCCAGTAGGCATCGTAAGGAATGAATGCTCTTTTAAAAGTCATTTTTTACCTCTTGCTTTCAAGTTTTGGGTTTTAAATTTTTTTTGATCATGCATGGGCAAATCCCGCATTCTTCTTCGGACCGTATTTCATGAAATTCTCCATCCCGATCCTCATATCTTTAGTTCTCACACATTCTCCGAGCGTCTTGGCTTCATGTTTGAGCCCCTTCTCAAGAGTCATTCGGGCTCCTTCAAGTATGACCTTCTGAAGAATCTCATCGGTCTTCCGGGAGAGATGTCCGATGTCCACCTCAGGAAGAGATTTGGGTATCTCCACTGGCTCTTTTTGTATGGGCGGAACTTTCACTTTTCCTGAAATCACTTTCTTGACAAAGGCGATGCCCGCCTCTTTGATATCTCCCTCTACCTCTTCCTGTATTAATCCTATCTTTAGTGCCTCTGATGAAGAGATAGGATTTCCAGTCCGAAGGATAGGCCATGCATTCAAAAGCCCCACAATTCGTGGAAGCCTTTGGCTTCCCCCGAACCCTGGGATAATACCGAGTTTGGGTTCGGGCTGGCCAGCGAGAACCGCCAATCCTTTCTGTGCAATCCTTGCCGTGCAGGCCATTGCCAGCTCATTCCCGCCTCCGAAGGCAAGACCATTCATTGCACAGATAACAGGTTTACCGAGGTTCTCAATCAGATTCAATGTCTCCTGTCCCTTTAAGGCCAGAGCCTCTGCTTCATCGGGAGTTCTGAGTTGAGCTAAGACACTGATATCCGCTCCTGAAACAAAAGCTTTGACGCCAAAACCAGTCAGGACAGCCCCTTTTATCTTTTTATCGTCTTTTATTCCATTGAAAATCTCAACGAGTTGGTCCAGAACTATGAGATTGAGGGCATTTAAATTCTTAGGCCTTCGAATCGTGACAACAGCGATATCATCCCTGTCTTTCCTAAAAACAAACGGAATATCCCAGGGTTTCCCCGATCGAGCTTGCTCGACGAGAACTTTGGGGACAGAGAATTCTGGCCATTCCTTCGCATAAGCCTCGACAAGCCCCAGAGCTTTATCGACACCCATTTCGTTCATCATCTGAAAAGGGGGATTCATGACAAGGGCATTCTCGACTGCCATCTCTAAATCGGCAATATTCGAGATTCCAGAATCAAGTATTTCAGACACGAGCCCAAAGATCGCTCCTTTAAGTTTATTTGAAACCATGTCGAAATCATTCTCACTATAGCCAACCGCTTGACCCATCATAGCCGTCTCCCATGGTCTTCCGATAGAGACTTGGCTGTCCAGAATTCTGGGGCAGTGAAACCACGAATTGATTTTTTCATGCATCTGAGTGAGACCGTGCTGGGTTATCGGATTTCCTCCTGTCAGATTCATTGCCGTAAAAGGGCCGACTCCAAGGCCCAATGCTCTTTGGGCCATGGCATCAATCTGTTTGACCGTTCCGATTCCCTTCTCCACCAAAAGGGCAGCAGCCAGGAAGAGCCCCTCGAAAATCGGGTCTATCGCGTATCCGTATCGACTCTTCACTCTGATCGGCGCCTTGCCAATCTGTTCGTAGAATTTCATTAAAAAGTCTGTAATCTCAGATGCAGTGTCTTTCCCTGGGACGATTTCGACGATAATACTTCGCTCAGCCGGAAAAAAGTAATGGATGACCAAACATCTCTTTTTATTCTTTAGCTCTGCAAAAATGACCTCGGGCTCCATGTGAGAGGAGTTTGAAGCAAATATCGCTGTTTCAGGACAAATCTTTTCAAGCTCAGCAAAGATTTTGTTTTTTATTTTTCTGTCTTCTGTGGCCGCTTCAATCACGAAATCCGCTGCGCTCAACTGAGAGTAATCGGAAGTCCAGGAGATATTGGCCACCATCGAATCGACTTCCTCTTGCCGGAATGCTCCGGTTTTAACTCCCCTTCCAAATTTTCCCTTGACACGGGCCTCGCCTGACTTGAGTGCACTCTCAGCTATATCGACGACAACGACAGGAACCCCCTGTTTATGGAGAACCTTGCTAAAATAGAGAGCGATATCAGGTCCGATATTGCCAGAGCCAACGACTCCTATCTTACTGATTTTTCGTCTAAAAATTTCCCAAACCATGATAACCTTCCTTTCTAATCAGGATTTATTTATGGCTTTCCCTCTCGAATGCCAATCTCAAAAGCCTTTATATTCATCTTAAGATTCTTCTTTTGACTCACCGATTCTAAAACATTTCTCAAATCTTTGTGTTTAAAAGGAACCAATCCTGTCCCTACTGAATACCCGATGAGGACAATATTGGTGGACATTATCGAGCCAATTCTAGAGGCCGCTCCGCTGGCATCAAATGACCGGAAAGTGACTCCTGATTTTTTTAGATAATCCAATACCTTTGGGTCGAATCGACCCGGATCCTCCAGGTTGACAAAACATACGCCTCCTCTTCTCAAGAATCTCAAGGTCCTGTACGTCTCGTTCTCTTCAAAAGAATAAAGAATATCAGCCGTGCCAGTTCTGATCACAGGGCTCTGAAATTTACCCATTTTCAGATGGGCGATAACCGAGCCACCCCGTTGACTCATGCCGTGAGTTTCTGAACCCATAACATCCAGACCCAACTTTAATCCCAATTCAGAGAATATCTTCGAGGAAAACAAAATCCCCTGTCCTCCAATCCCGGCGAGTATAATCTGTACTCTCATAGCTGTAATTAAAATTCTCTATCGATAGCCTCAGCGACACATTTTTTCACTTCTCCATTGGAACGATGGCGGCTTTTGGACAGGCGTGGATGCACACGCCGCAGTCAACACAAAAATTCCGGTCAATCTCGACACGGTCTTTTTCTTCATTCAGATAAAGCGCTGGACACTCAAAATAATCTACACAATATCGACATCCATCGCAATCACCGGTTATCTCCACTTTCACAGGATTTTCCTGAAGCACATCTGGGTAGCGGATAAGACAGGCATGTCTGGCGATAATCACAGCTATCCCCCCATCGCTTCTTTGAGTGTATTGTCTTGCTTCTTTCAAAAGTTTTACTAAATCCTCCACATCATAAGGATCTATGGTCTTGATCCATTTCACTCCGCACCCTTTAATCAATTCCTCCAGAGAAATCTTCTTTCCCTCGCTCCCATCCGCCGTTATTCCTAAGCCTGGAGTCGGCTGCATCCCGGTCATCGCAGTTATCTCGTTGTCCAGAATAACTAGAATAAATCTCGCGTTGTTGTAGACTGCACTCAGTAGAGATGCCGTGCCCGAATGGAAAAAGGTCGAGTCACCCATAGTGGCCACTATGGGAATATCTTTTTTATCCTGACGATACGCATGATAAAATCCGCTTGCCAGAGTGATTCCAGCTCCCATATCGAGAACCGTATCCACTGCTTTCAGGTTGAGCCCGAGGGTGTAACAACCTATATCGCTGCTGTAAATTGCCTTTGGAAGTGCCTTTTTTATCGCAAAAAACGCCGCCCTTTCAGGACAACCTGCGCATAAAGTCGGTCGTCGAACATGAATATCAAGGCCTTCGATGAGCTGATGAAGTTTTTTATCCTCTCTCTCTTCCAAATCAGCTATGCCAAGTTCTTTACAAACGCTCGCCAGGATATCATAAATCACATCAGGAGTGAGGTCTCCCTGTAATGGGATATGGCCGGTCAGCCTTCCCTGCACTTTGCTTTTATCGATGATTTGAGACTCAATAACTGAGTCAGTCTCTTCAATCACTAAAACGTTCTTGTGCCTTTCGATGAACTCCGCAACTCTTTTTTGAGGGAGAGGAAAAGGAGTCCCGATTTTTAAGATATTGATAGCCCTTTTTAGGTGGAGTTCCTCTAAAATATCCAGGAGAACAACAAAGCTCACGCTGCAGGTGATGATTCCCAAGGGAACCTCGCGGCTGTTCCCGACTTCATAATTCCATCTGGAATCGCCTTCAAACCTTTCCTGTATGTTCTTCAGGGTCTCATTCAATTTTTTATGCAGAACAAACCTGTATTTGGGAGTGGCTGCCCACCGCTCTGGGTCTTTCTTGAAATCTGCCTGCCGGTTAAGCACTTTGACAGATGATATCTTCACGCTCTGCTTGGCATGAGAGACTTTGATTGTCGGACGCAAAATAACAGGGATCTGATACTTTTCGGATAATTCAAAGGCGTCTTTAACCATTTCTTTCGCCTCTTGAGGAGTCGAAGGATCATAGGCAGGAACCTTGGCGAACATGGCAAAGAAACGGGAATCCTGTTCGGTCTGCGAGCTAAGAGGTCCTGGATCATCGCAACTGATGACGACCATCCCTCCGACAGCTCCAGTGTAGGCTGAGCTCATCAAAGAATCAGAAGCAACATTCAGTCCGACCTGTTTCATAGCGACTGCAGCCTCTTTCCCGTCAAGCTTGCGGCCAAGGCATTATCAAAAGCGACCTTTTCGTTGGCTGACCATTCGATGTAAGTATTCAGGTCTAACTCTTTTTTAAACTGGACGACAGCAGGAATAATTTCAGAGCTTGGTGTCCCAGGATAAGAAGTGACGACGTGACAACCAGCCTCAATAAGTCCTCTGGCAATAGCGACATTGCCCAATAAGATTCTCGTCTCTTTTTTGGCCATATTGATTATTTTCGGATCTGTTCAAGAATGATCGGTGAAATCCCTAATCATTCGAATAAATTTGCTCGAATTTTTCAATAAACTTCTTGTTTTGTTCGGGTGTGCCCACTGTCACCCTCAAAAATGATGGTTTCCCGTACATTGTCAAAGGCCTGACAATCACGTTTCTCTTCTTGAGTTTATCAGCTATTTTTTGGGCATCGGTTTTTATATCTATGGTTACAAAATTCGTCTCTGACGGAATATAAAACACAGCCATCCTCTCGAAATTCTCATAAAGGAATTTCTTCCCAGATTCAGTGATCTCTTTAGTTTTCTGTATATGGGCTTTGTCCTTCAAAGCTTCAGCCGCGGCAATTTGGGCAAAACGGTTCACAGAGAATGGCGGCCTTGCCCTGTTGAAAGCATCAATAAAATCTTCTGGAGCTACACAATATCCAACCCGAAAGCCGGCTAAACCATACATTTTGGAAAATGTTCGCAGGACGATTACATTTCTTCGCTCCTGAATAAACCTGAGTGTATCTGGAAAGTTATCTTTATTTGCATACTCAAAATAGGCCTCGTCGAAGACGACGACTATATCATCATGAATTTTTCCCATAAATCGAGAAACCTCTTGCTGTGTGACCATGGTGCCGATTGGATTCATAGGGTTATCAAGATAAACCAGTTTTGTATCATTAGAGACCATTTCCGAGGTTGCATCGAGGTCATGCCGGTAGTCTTTCAACGGAACTTCTATCAGATTGCAGTCCATGATTTGGGCAACTATCTTGGCCATGATAAAGGAGGATTCACTCATGACGAAAGTCTCGCCAGGATTCAAAAAGGCAACCCCTATGAGGAAGATCAATTCTGTGGTGCCGTTTCCTACCCCCAGATGTTCTACAGGGATTCTCAGGTGTTGGGCTATCCTCTCTCTCAGCTGGAGACAGCGGTTATCCGGATAGAGATTTCCATCCTCAAGAGACTTATCGATGGCATCGATAGCCAGAGGTGATGGGCCGAGGGGATTTTCATTTGAGGCGAGTTTACTGAATTCTCCCTTTAAAGAAAGCTCCCCTTTAAGAACCTCTTCAGGCATTCCTGGTTCGTACTGCTGAATTCGTAAGATGCTATCCTTTATAAGCTTTTTCATCAGGTCAGGACTATTAATGCACTTGAATTATGCCAGAATTGCATATGAATTGCGAGAAAAATGAAAAAAATCGAATAAAATTGTCTTTTTGACATCAAATTTTCCCTATGTTATAAGTCTTTTGCGAGAAACCAGAGAGAAACAACTGAGGATCAAGGGAAACTATAGTCCAGTCAAAAATCCATTTCGACTCTTTGAAGTCAGAGCTACCGACATTCCTACGACCTCTAAAATTTCAAGAAGTGGAGGCTTTAGATGATCAAACAAATTAGCCACTTGGGAATGGCGGTAAAGGATCTTGAGGAGGCCAGAGAATTTTACCGTTCGGTTTTCGGTCTGGAATCGTCTGAGCCCATCATCGGTGGCGATGGGATGATCAAAGTCAGTATGGTCAGAGTTGGTCAGACTTTAATCGAGCTCCTCCAGCCCATCGGAAGTGAAGGAGTCATGGCCAAATTCCTGGAAAAGCGTGGAGAGGGTTTCCATCATATATGCTATGAAGTGGATGATATCAACGCAGAAATCGCTTCGATTAAGGCAACAGGATTGGAGATTCTCGGTGATCCAAAACCGGGTGCGGAGGGCATGAGTGTCTTCCTTCACCCTAAAGGAACACATGGTGTCCTGGTTGAGCTGGTGGAAAAAAAGGAATGAAATCACCAACAATAATAATTTAAATTTGCGGAGGAAGAAATGGACTTTGAACTGACCGAAGAACAGATAATGTCACGGGATATGGCTCGGAAATTTGCGGAAAAGGAGATTTTACCGACACTCAAGGAACACGAACGCCAGGAAATATTTGACCCTAAGATTATAAAAAAAATGGCTTCACAGGATCTCTTAGCCCCGCATATGCCCGAGGAATACGGGGGAATGGGGCTTGATTATGTGACCTCAGTCATTATCTGGGAATCACTCTGCTGGGCAAGCTTAGCCGTAACCCAGGCGGCAGTGAGCGGTCCTATCCAGCCAGGAACCAACCTTCTCGATGCGGGCACAGAAAAGCAGAAACAGAAATATTTACCCCCAGTATGCAAGGGTAAATTAATCATGTCTGGAGCTGTTGTTGAGCCCAATGCGGGCAGCGATTCTTCCATGATCGAGACTTCTGCTGTTCGCTCTGGTAATCAATGGATCATCAATGGCACTAAAATTTTCATCACGAATGGTGAAATAGCTGATATCGTGTTATTCATTGCTCAGACCGACAAAAGCAAGGGCCTTAAGGGCCTGACCAGCTTCATCGTCGAGAAAGGCACACCTGGCTTTTCCAGTACACCCCAGAAAGGGAGAATAAGCTGGAGAGGCGGCAGTGAAGGCACTTTGAGTTTCACGGATATGGAATTGCCGCTGGAGAACCAAGTCGGAGAGATCGGGAGTGCGTTGAGAGATGCCCTGCGTGGCATCGATACAGCCCGTTTGTTTTTGGCTGCTGGCAGTGTTGGCGTGGCCCAGAGCTGCCTCGACTCCTGTATAAAATACGCCAAGGAACGGGTGCAGTTTGGGAAACCCATCGGCGGCCATCAGTTAATACAGGAAATAATTGCGGAAATGGCGACGAGAACCGAAGCCTCCAGATGGCTGACCTACCGCGCCGCAGACCTGAAGAGCCGTGGGATTCGACATATTAAAGAGATGTCCTATGCCAAATATTTTGCTGCGGAGACAGCTCTCTGGGTTGCCTCACAGGCAGTGAAGATTCACGGCTCCTTTGGCACGTTCGATGACTACCCAGTGGGCCACCACTATCAGGATGCAATCACAGCCACAATACTCGGCGGCACAGCCCAAATGCACCAGTTGACTATAGGGCAGCAACTTTTAGAGATGGCCGCATTCAGGTAACGTAAACCTAGAAGGAGACAAGTTTCTTGAACTGTGAAAAGCGACTGTTTATTTCTCTCCTCGTCAAAGTTTTAAAACGGTTGATTCCAAAATCTTCAATCACAAAAGAAGCCAACACGCTTCCGTAAACAGCGGCCCTGCGGATTTCCATATCATCATCAACGTCTTTAACTTTATCGAGATAACCCAGAAAGCCTCCAGCAAAGCTGTCTCCAGCGCCGGTCGGGTCGATAACTTCTTCACAGGGATGAGCCAAAATGCCAAAAACCAATTCCTTCCCCAACACCAGCGCCCCGTGTTCTCCCTTCTTGATAACGACAAGCGAAGGTCCTCCCTCCAGGATTTTCTTTCCAGCTTTTATCAGGTTTTTCTCGCCTGTCAATAGCCTGACCTCTTCGTCGTTGGCAAAATAGAGGTCAACCTTTTCCAAAACTTGCAGCAGAGAGTCGCGCTTCTGTTTGATCCAGAGATTAATGGTGTCCATGGCGACAAGCTTTGGTTTCTCGACTTGATTCAGGATTTCATCCTGCTGGTCAGGGTCGATGTTCGCCAGGAAGACCATCTCGCTTTTTCTGTATTCAGGGGGAAGCTGAGGCTTGAAATCCTCATAGACATTCGGCTCTGTTCTTATGGTTGTCCTCAGGTTGGGATCCTCACCATAGTGCCCTTCCCAGAAAAAAGACTTTCCCGGACGAACCTCCAACCCCCTGAGATCGATTTTTTTACTCTTGAGAAAGGCGACCGTCTCTTCAGGGAAATCCTCTCCCACGACTCCCACAACATTAGGCCGAGTGAAAAAACTCGCTGCCAGGGAACAATACGTGCCTGATCCCCCGACGATCTTTTCTCTCCGGCCGAAGGGCGTCTCGATGGTGTCAAAAGCCAGAGACCCGATGATAACCAAGCTCATGATTCTATTCAGTCATCCGATTGTGTTTTAATATTGACTTATAACCCAATACCGCTTTTCTTATCTATCTGCAACCATCCTCCTCCAGAGATTCGGATAATGATATATAACTTAAGGGTTAACAAGTCAAGTTGAAGTAATTGGTCAGGCCTCTCTTTCTTCAAGAAAAGGGACAGTCCCTCTCTTTCTTAAATATAAGGATTGAAAGGGACAGTCCCAAAAGAAAAAGGGACGCTCCCCTTTTACCTTCCTTTTGCCTTTGATTTTTCGCCCTGAAAAAATCAGCCTATGGAGTGATATACTTTTTCAACAGGAAGACGTTCCTTTATTCCCAGGCTTCCACATTGTTTATTTTCTTCGATAAAAATATCCAAAGAAAACGGGAAGACCAATGATGAGAAGAAGTATCCCCGCAGTAATTATTGGACCAAAATGAACCATTGAGTAACAGAAAACAACCACAGGCAAGAGATTAATTTGAACAGCAATCTTCAATGCTTTGTGTTTAGCAACTATATTCGCCAGGAAAGGTGAATATCTATAGTAGAAATCAACGAACTTATGGCCAAGCGTTTTTGGTATAAGGTATTTGTCTCTGAAATCTCGAAGAATCTCTACGTGAGGATGCAATAACGAGCCATAAGCGGCTGTCGCAATGAAACAACCTCCTCCATTGCCATTCTCATCACCACCACCGGCGCCAGTAGCTGTAAAGCTAGCTGTTATACTTTTATTTGAATCCATAGTTATAGTTATTGGGTTAGTTGTACCCGATGCATCCCCACTCCAGCCGCTAAATTGATATCCAGAACTGGGTATGGCATGCACAAAAACTTGTGCCCCAGAGTCATGTGCGTAAGTTCCTTGTGCAGGATTGGTTGTGCCACCAGTACCCGCAGCTATGGTCAGCGTGTACTGCCGGACAAAATTGGCTGTTATAGATTTATCCGAATCCATTGTAATGGTGATGGGATTATCGTTTTCTTGCCCTAAAGGTACATCCCCTGTCCACTCACTGAATCTATAGTTATCGTCTGTTTGGGCTGTTACAGTAACCTCAGTCATCCCAAGATAGGAATGTATTCCAGGTGAAGGATTTGTGGTTCCGCCAGTGCTTGTTTCAATGATCAAATTATATATTACATATTCATATGCTCCCATATCTACTACTTCAGTGCTATCATTGTTTCCATCAAAAATCCTAGGATTGCCATCAAAATCGACGGGTGGTAATTCAGGAGCAGAGTTTTCTCCTGTATCTATGCAGGGGGAGATATCCTGCAGCCTATAGTTATCTCCTCCTACAAAAAGGGGATCTTCATTGATGTTATTAGCAGAATTTGTCCAGACACCATAAAAATCTGAATAGTCATTATTGTAGCCGTCCGAGATTCCTGTAATCCAAAAATAGATATCCCCTCCTTCTAGAGCCGTATTATCCCAGATGATGTTGTTGTATATATATAAATTACGATCAGCAGGCTGGTAAATAGATAGGCCGCCTCCATACGAATTAGCATTGTTTTCTGTAATAGTGTTATTAGTGAGAATAATGTTGCCTGCCGTGCCTGAAGGTGAATTAGTAATGGCATCTACCCCTCCTCCATAATCATAAGCCGTGTTTCCTGTGATAATGTTGTTAGTGAGTATAACATCGCCTGCTATTCCTGACTGTGAATAAGTGCAAGCATATACTCCGCCAGCCCAACCACCAGAAGTATTTCCTGTGATGAAGTTGTTAGTGAGAATGACATTCCCAGTAGGATCTGAGTCTGAGCCAGACCTGGCAGATACTCCACCACCAGCATAATTACCGGTGGCAGTGTTTCCTTTTATTATGTTATTAATGAGAGTGACATTGCCTGCTGCTCCAGAATCTGAATGTGAATGAGCATAGACTCCAACTCCATAATAATTTCCTGCGCCATTTTGTATAGCAAAGCCTTCTATTAATATATCTCCACCATTTGAATTATCGAGACCAAGCACCATACCAATACCACCGCCATCTAAAATGGTGTTTGAGGGATTAACCAGTCTGTCAGCACAATCTGAGGTGTAGCCACCAAGCAATGTGATATTACAGCCTTCATTTGAGTAATAGTAGAAGTTTCCATAATAGGTTCCCTGGACGATTTGAATGATGTCATCCTCTCCATTTGTTTCTGCCGTATCTAAGGCATTCTGAAATTCCGTAGCATTGCTCACACAGAATTCCGCTCCCCGCGAGATCCCTGCCAGAAAGGCTAAAAAAGCCACTACTAAAATCTTTTTAACCATTATCCTTCTCATAATATACCCCCTTTCTTTAAAGCATATATTTGCCTTATCTATTTAAACTGCTATTGCAGTTGTAAAAAAGAAAAATTAGTTTTTAGCTTTTCCAATTGCACCCCTTCGATGACACCATTATATTATATAATGCTAGAAAACCTGTCAATCCAAATCCTTCATCCCAACTCAAAGCCACAACCCCGACTCAGCCCCAAAGAACCTAAATTTGCTTATTCAGACAAGATTTTTTTTTGGCTTAATCTAAATCCATCGCCACTTTCCTTAATTTTCCCCATCTGAAGTCCTGAGATGAGAGTCTCACATCCAAAACTTGGTCATTGGGAAAGACCTCATTAGAAAAGAGTTTTTAGATGAGCTCATCACGTTGCCTTTGATTTTTCGCCGAGAAAAGATTATTCTATGGTGCGAAAGGAAACGAAATGACCGAGAAACTGGAAACAGGAACGCTCGTCGAAGTACTCTGCCAGGCAAAGCATGTGGCTGTCTCCACAGGCGCTGGAATCTCGGCCGAATCTGGAATTCCCACATTCCGTGGCAAAGAAGGACTCTGGAAACAATACCGCGCGGAAGAATTGGCCACTCCTACTGCCTTTGCCCGGAATCCGGAGCTTGTCTGGGAGTTTTATGAATGGAGGCGGGGGATCATTTCTGAAAAAGAACCCAATCCAGGACATAAGGTCTTAGCCCGATGGGAGAATGTCTTCCCTGTCTTTTCTCTCATCACTCAAAATATCGACGGACTCCATAAGAAAGCGGGTTCAAAGGATATACTGGAACTCCACGGGAACATCTGGAAGCTCAGATGCACCGAGGAAGGAACCGTAGCGGAAAACTATGAAACTCCACTCAAAGAGGTCCCTCCCCGCTGTCCTGAATGCGGAGCTCTCTTGAGGCCTCATGTGGTGTGGTTCGGTGAATCTCTCTCCCCGACTGTCCTCCAGAAAGCCTTCCAGCTGAGTGCAGAATGTGATGTGATGTTCGTCGTGGGCACCTCTGCCCTGGTCCAGCCGGCCGCTTCTCTCCCTCTTTCCGCCGCTGAAGCCGGAGCCAAGATTGTGGAAATCAACCCAGACCCTACTCCTCTGACACCTTACGCTGATTTTTCGTTCAGAGGAAAAGCCGGCGAAATCCTTCCTCTGATAGACAAAGAACTGAAAATGGCATTTGAAGCCAATAAGGGATGACAAAAGATGAAATTTATCTATTTTGACGCTTCATCCGGCCTGAGTGGTGATATGATCCTGGGTGCTCTCCTTGACCTGGGGGTCTCTTCTTCGCTCTTCAAAGAAAAAATGGCAGGTTTGAAACTCCCAGTGGATATTCAGATGAAGGAGACGAAAAGGACATCTCTCCGGGCGTTGAAAGTGGATGTCCTTGTTAAAAAACAGAAGAGCGCTCCCCGGAAATGGTCTGATATCGAAACATTCATCAAGAAGAGCCCTTTTTCTCCCTCTATCCAAAAAAAATCTTTAGCCATCTTTAAGAGTCTTTTTCAGGCTGAAGCAAAGGTTCACGGGCATAAATTCCAGGAAGCACATCTCCACGAGGCTGGTGCCGATGATGCGATAGTGGATGTAGTGGGTTGCTGTTTTCTGGCAGAAGTCCTGAAGGTGAACAAGTTCTACTCATCCCCATTGAATCTCGGCCAGGGATGGGTCAAAACTTCACACGGCAGACTGCCCGTGCCTCCGCCCGCAGTGGCTGAATTGCTGAAGAATGTCCCGGTCTATTCAGAACATGTCAAAGAAGAGCTTGTCACACCCACAGGGGCAGCGATTGTCTCCACGCTGGTTCACAAATTCATTCCCTTCCCTGAGATCTCCTACGAAAGAATCGGATGCGGGGCGGGGAAGAAAAACTTCCGTGACTTTCCCAACATCCTGAGAGTTTTCTACGGCAACGACAAGGAATTCAAGGCCGATAAAAAAGTCTACCTCATTGAGGCAAATATCGATGATTCCACACCCCAGGTTTTAGCCTCTTTTTTTGACAGTGCATTCGCTCTCGGAGCGTTGGATGTATTCCTTACGCCTGTAATGATGAAAAAAAACAGGCTGGCGACAAAATTGACCGTCCTGGCAGAGATTGATAGAATAGAAGCTCTGATCAACGCTGTATTTCAAGAGACGAGCTCCATTGGTTTGAGATACTATCCTGTTCACAGGCGTGTGCTGGAGAGAACAGTCAAGAAGCTCCGCGTGCTCGGCGAAGAAGTTTTAATCAAGATTTCTTCCCTCGAAGGAAAAATTGTCAATGTCCAACCTGAATATGCGGATTGTCTGAAACTGGCGAAGAAGAGTGGTCGTCCCCTAAAAGAGATCATCCAGTTGGCCGTAAAGGAGTTTCATAATACGAATAAAAACAAAAAGGAGTCAGACTAACTTTTCACTCTAAATTTTAAGGACAGATCCAACAATGCCCGCAAAAAACAAGAAGACAAAAGCAGACCTTGAGAAGATTGCAAGAGGAGTCAAGCTCATTTTGGAAGGAGTGGGTGAAGACCCTAACCGCGCAGGGCTTAAAGAAACGCCGCGCAGAGTGGCAAGCATGTTCTCTGAAATACTGGGAGGAGTGAGCGAGAATCCGGCTCGGCATCTGCGGGTGATCCAGGGTGAAAAACACGATGAGATGGTCCTCATCAAGAATATCCCTCTTTACTCAATGTGCGAACATCATCTCCTTCCCTTTGCCGGCGTCGCCCATATCGCTTATATCCCCAAAGGAGGCAGAATCGTGGGGCTGAGTAAGATCGCCCGAGTGGTCGACAACCTTTCCCGCAGGCTTCAAGTCCAGGAAAGGCTGACCAAACAGGTTGCCGACCTCATCATGGAACACCTCAAGCCCCTTGGGGTCATGGTCGTGATCGAAGCGGAACACATGTGCATGTCGATGAGAGGGGCAAAAAAGCCCAAATCTCTCACGGTGACTTCTGCTCTACGAGGCTCTTTTCGCACGCACAGCGCAACACGATCAGAAGCCATGACCTTGATCAGAGGAGGTATGTTCGGTGGCAAAGAAGTCTAAGAACACTTTTTACGTCACAACCCCAATCTATTACGTCAACGATGTCCCTCATATCGGACACGCCTACACGACAATCATTGCTGACGCCATAAGCCGCTTCAAGAAGCTCACAGGATACGATGTCTTCTTCCTGACTGGAACGGACGAACACGGACAGAAAGTGGAAAAAGTGGCTAGGGAAAAGGGACTGACACCAATAGAACTGGCTGACCAGATGGTGGTGAGGTTTAAAGACCTGTGGAAAGCTCTGAACATAGCCAACGACTCTTTTATCCGCACCACGCAGCCCTTCCACGAAAAGGGTGTCCAGAAGATTTTCCAGAAATTGAAGGATAAAGGAGATATTTACAAAGGCATCTACAAAGGATGGTATTGTGATTCCACAGAACATTTTTTAGCCGAAGATGTTCCTCTTGAAGAAGGCGGCTACAAAATCTGTCCTGAGTGTAATACGAAAGCATTCATTGTCTCTGAAGAATGCTACTTCTTCAAGCTCTCCGCTTATCAGAAGCCCCTTCTGGATTTCTACGCCAAAAACCCGACGTTTGTCCGGCCACAAAGCCGGATGAACGAGGTCGTCAGTTTTGTCAAACAGGAGTTGAAGGATCTGAGCATCACCCGGACGACAGTCGAATGGGGAATTCCTGTGCCGGATGACCCGAAACACACCATCTATGTCTGGTTTGACGCCCTCCACAACTACCTAACGGGCATCGGTTACGACCAGGATATGCCTCTTTTTCAAAAATACTGGCCGGCCAACATCCATCTCATCGGCAAGGATATCCTCAGGTTCCATGCGATCTTCTGGCCTGCCTTCCTCATGGCCGCAGAGTTTCCTCTTCCCCAGACGGTTTTCGGCCACGGCTGGTGGCTCAAGGATGGAGCAAAAATGTCCAAATCCAAGGGCAATGTCCTCTACCCTCATGTAATCCTCGAGACTTTCGGAGAAGACCCTCTCCGATACTTCCTTCTCCGGGAGATTCCGATCGGTCTGGACGGCAATTTCTCCCACGAGGGATTTCTCCACCGAGTCAACTCAGACTTGGCAAACGACCTCGGAAACCTCGTCCAGAGGACTCTCACCATGATCCATAACTACTTCGGCGGGAAAATCGACGAAATGGATATTGAGGAAAAGACAGATAAAAAACTTCGGGTGGAGTTCGATAGCTCAAAGGAAAAAATACTCAAGTTCTATGATGACTATGCGTTGAACCGAGCGTTGGAGGAGATTTGGTTTTTCATCAGCAATGTGAATAAATACTTATCCGACAATGAGCCCTGGAAACTGGCCAAAGATGAATCCCAAAGGAAGAGGCTGGGAAGAATCCTTTACCAGAGCGCAGCGGCCCTCAGGGTGATAAGTTTTTTCCTCTTCCCAGTGATGCCCGAATCATCGCAGAAGATCTGGAACTTTCTCGGCGAAGAAAAACCTATAGAGGAGACATCTCTCACAGGGTTGAAATTCGACAACCTCAAGCTGGGCCAGGTCATTAAAAAGCCAAAACCTCTCTTCCCAAGAGTGGACCTGAAGGAGTTTTTAAAGGAAGAGGGAACCCGGCAAGCCCCACAAAAAAAGGAGGAAAAAATGGATATGGTAACTTTTGATGAATTTAAAAAAATGGACCTCAGAGTCGGAGAAATTCTCAAAGCAGAGAAAGTGGAAGGGACGGACAAATTGGTGAAGATGGAGGTTGACATCGGAACCGAAAAAAGGACGATGGTGGCAGGCGTAGCCGATGTCTATTCTCCAGAGGAACTCGAAGGCAAAAAACTCACAGTGATCGTGAACCTGAAGCCTGCGGTTATAAGAGGAATCGAGTCTCAAGGAATGCTCCTGGCTGCCGAGATCGAGGGGAAGGCCATCATTCCCTTTTTTGACACGGATGTTCCCGCCGGAGCCAAAGTCCGGTAGGTCTCTGGAATTGCGTCTGCGCATTTAAAATTTCAGAGCTAGCGAACAGCTCTGAATACGTGACCTCATCCAAACTTATACTCATTCAAATCCCATCGATTGTAAAAACGCCCTTCTGAGCATTCGTATTAAAAAATGTCAAATGCTCAGATGGAATATTTATCTGTTTGACTATTTAAAATAACTTCTTTTCTGGACTCAGAGCCTGCAACTCGCTACTATTTAGGATAAGCAGAGCGAATCACTATTGATACACACAGCAGGGAGAAGAAAATGAAAAAAATGGAGAGACGGGATTTTTTCAATGCGATCCTTGGAGGATGGACAGGCCTGGGCCTCCTCCATTCCAGGAAAAATTTCAGTATTTATCCAAAAGTCCAGGCTAAAAAGCCTGATAAAACAGGCGTTCTTGTTCAAGTGCTGGGGACGGCTCAGGATGGCGGGATTCCCCATATAGGATGCTATTGTCAAAACTGCCTTCACGCAAGAGAAGATGCCGGATTCTCCCGCCTTATTTCCTCTCTCGGTCTCATCGATCTAGAAGAAAAAAAATATTTCATCCTGGATGCAACACCGGATATCCGGCTGCAATCGGATGCTGTACGGGACCGGCTGGGGACTGAAAAGCAGGGCAGAAAAAATGCCCCTCATGCGATTCTGCTGACGCATGCGCATATCGGACACTATACGGGCCTGATGTTTTTCGGCTATGAAGGCATGTCGACTCAAAATCTTCCTGTGCACTGCACTTCTCGAATGGCACGCTTTTTATCCGACAATGGCCCCTGGAGCCAGCTTGTCCGGCTGGAAAATATATCCCTTCACACTCTTCATCCAGGAAAAGAATTCTCCCTGACATCAAGAATCTCATTGATACCTTTGCTGGTTCCGCACCGGAATGAATACTCTGACACAATCGGGTTTAGAATCTCAGGAGAAAAAAAGAAGCTTCTCTATATCACAGACATCCAGAGCTGGGAATCCTGGAACCGTTCGATAGTGGAGGAAACTGAAAATGTCGATATCGCGCTTCTGGATGGAACCTTTTACAGTCCTGATGAGCTCCCGGGACGGGATATGTCCCAGATCGGGCACCCTCTCATCCAGACAAGCCTGAAAACCCTGGAAGAAGTGGCCAAAAAAGGACAGACCCGAATCTATTTCACTCATTTGAACCATACCAATCTGGCTCTTGCCCCAGAAGGAGATGCCAGGAAGAAGATCACAGATAAAGGTTTTCAACTGGCTTCTGACGGAGAGGAGTTTTTCCTCTAAGATTTCAGGTCTTTTCCGAGATACTTCTCCAAGTATGAGCGAGGCACAGCGCCTTCTCTCAGGATTTTGGGCCTGGAAGAGCTGAGATCCACCACTGTCGAAGGCAGAATTCCTCCTGTTTTTCCTCCATCCACGATGAGATCGACTATTCCAGAGAAAATGTCTTTGATCTTCCTTGGGTCTTCGATCTCTTTATCCCCTGAAATATTGGCGCTTGTGGCAGTTATGGGAAAATCCGCCTCATCGATCAATCCCCGAAGCCATGAAAGGTCAGGAAGGCGGATTCCAACAGACTCTCCTGGACCAAGCATCTCCCCAGGCAGGTCAGAGGATGCTTTTACGACAAGAGTGAGAGGTCCGGGCCAGAACTGCTCAGTCAGTACCCAGAAAAGGGAAGGAATCTCAACGGCAAGGCTACGGACCATCTCCCTGTTCGAAACGAGAGCGGAAAGGGGCTTGGCAGGCTCTCTCCTTTTCAGACGGTAAATTCTCTGAATGGCTTTCTTTAAAAAGCAGTTGGCTCCCAGACCATAAAAAGTATCTGTGGGATAGGCTATGACTCCCCCTTTCTGTAGGATTCCAACTATCGTGTTTATTGTAGCCGGTTCCACTCGCTGCGGGTCTATCTTTAGGACTCTTGTCTCACCAGCCATTTCATTAAAAGTTAAAAGGGGTCGCATCTCAACATTCGACATTTCCTATGTATCAAGGTAGGCCATGTTATTGAAAAGATAAAATTTCTTTCATTACCTCTAGGCTTCATCATAACATGGTTTATCCTGGTTGTTCCAATTTTCTGAAATGTCAAATGTTGAGATGCGACCCCAAATGCGACACCAAATAACTTGACTCTCCTGGCTATCTGATTCATAATCAACTATCTAATGATGAAAAAACAGGATCTGAAAGAGGACAATTGACCTTTTTTAGACACATTCATCAGAAAAGTTTCCCCTGAAATTCAATTTGGCATAACTTTTGCATAATGTCTGATGTGAGGTGAGATAAAATGAAAAAAAGTGTACTGTTATTTTTAACGTTAATTCTATTGACTCCGAGTCTGGCTTTCTCTGGGATCATCACTATCAAAATTGGATTTTTTATCCCGCGTGCCACAAGCGACCTCTGGCAGGATGAATTCAATAACATGGACTTTGGAAAATCCCACTACTACAACTCAAATTTCTGTTTTGCTTATGAATACTTCGTCACGAAACAGCTGAGTTTCACACTCGGACTTGATGGCTACCTCAAAAACAAGACCGGAGTCTACAACGATTATTTTGGCGTCCTTGGCAGTGTCTTCGGAGAGACAGTTGATTTTGCATTCCCAAACGGTTTGGAGGGAGACTTTTTCCAAGATGAAATGTTTAGCATTATCCATAGTTTTAATGTGTCAATTACTCCGATCCAGTTTTCAATGAAGCTTTATCCAATGGGAAGACAAGGGAAAATCATGCCTTATATCGGAGGAGGAGTCGGTTTATACATCTGGTATGTCAGGCTTGAAGGCGACGTGATTGACTTTGCGGATGATACATGGGTTTATGGTGTGGATACGCAAATTTATCCTGTCTATCTTACTTATGCGAGAGAAGACAGTCGATTCACATTCGGGT
>Ga0209636_10001717_pt1 | contig 22161 bp, 26 predicted proteins | sample DeeMarSWOR152_54_FD_187464 | JGI IMG/M metagenome (GOLD analysis project Ga0209636, IMG submission 187464) | Marine sediment microbial communities from White Oak River estuary, North Carolina - WOR-1-52-54 (SPAdes) (version 2) | ecosystem: Environmental > Aquatic > Marine > Intertidal zone >...
CAAGGAAGACGCCATGAACTACATGGTGAGAGTGGGCTTGCAGACCGAAGCCGAAGCCGAGAGAAAATGGAACCGCATCCTGCTCATTCCCGGTGATGCAGCCTACACCTATGTAGGTTTCCAAGAAATTTTGGACATGGAGAAAGAATACAAGCAGCTCAAAGGCGATTCCTTCAGCCAAAAAGAATTCATGAATAAACTGCTCAGCTACGGAGCACTGCCCCTGCGCCATCTGAAAAAGAAAATCTTAGAGCAGTAATCGATCAAACGAACATTACTCTCTACGCTCAGCAGAGGGTATTCAAAAACACATGGTGCCATTCGTCGACTCCCACGCCCACCTCAACACCGATGAGTTCAAGGACGACCGAGCCCAGGTGATCGAGAGGGCCTTCCGGGAGGGTATCAAAGCCATCCTTTGCCCCGCAGAACTCACCGAGGACAAAAACTTAGAGATCACACTGGATTTAATCGACACATACCCGAATATCATTGCAGCGGCTGGTGTCCATCCTCACAATGCCAGAAACTTCCATCCTGACTTGGCAGCAACTCTTCAAGAACTCACACGCAAAAAAAAGATCCATGCCGTGGGAGAGATCGGACTGGATTTCCACTACGATTTCTCTTCTCCAGAAGACCAAATCAAGGCCTTCCGCACTCAATTGAACATCGCCAAAGAGCTTGATCTTCCTGTTGTCATCCACAGCCGAATGGCCGGAAAAGAGATTGCCTCTGCTGTGGAGGGGGAGGATTACACAAGAGGTGGAGTGCTCCACTGCTTCACAGAAGACTGGGAATTTGCCAAACGTATGATGGATCATAACTTTTTGGTATCTTTCTCAGGAATCTTAACCTACTCCAATGCTCAAGCTTTGAGAGAAGTAGCCCGAAAGCTACCGATGGATAGAATCATGATCGAAACAGACTCTCCCTATCTTGTCCCCGTCCCCCACAGAGGAAAAATCCAAAGGAATGAACCCCTTTATGTGAGGGAGGTGGCCCAAACACTGGCGGATGTGAAGAAAACGAGCTTGGATGAGATTGCCCGCATGACCTCTCGAAATTTTTCGTCTCTTTTTCTGTTTGAAATATAGAAACTGAGATGTTAATATAGTGCCGCGATTGGCAAGTAGCTGATGAGAGAAATAAACAACTTCTTGGACAAATCCCAGATCAAGAAGATTCCTGGCATAAAAAAACTCTACCATAATATCCGCAAGGATTTGGAGGATGTCGAAGAGAATCTGAAGCTCTTTACCAAATCTCCTAACAAGATTATCTCAGAAATAAGCACCTATCTCTTTCAGAATGCGGGCAAGAGAATAAGACCCGCCCTTCTTATCCTCTGTGCGAAACTTAGGGGTTACGCTGGAAAGGAACATATCATCATGTCGAGCCTGGTGGAAACCATACATACAGCCAGTCTCCTTCACGACGACATCATCGACAACTCAAAGGTACGAAGAGGAAGCGAATCGGTCCATGCCAGATGGGGCCCCAACATCACGGTTCTTTTAGGAGACTATTTGTACATAAAAACAATAGGCTACTCCCTTCAGAGTCAACACAGACAGATCGTTCAGCTCCTGACCGAAATATCGGCCAAAATGATCGAAGGGGAGCTCAACGAATATTATGTCAGCTGGAATTTAGACATTGGTGAGAACGACTATCTGGACATCATCAATAAAAAAACCGCCTCTCTTTTTTCAGCATCCTGTCGAATCGGAGGAATCCTGGGGATGGCATCCGAGGAAGAGGAAAACATTCTGGCAGAATTCGGGACGAATCTTGGTTTGACCTTTCAAATTGTTGACGATCTTCTGGACTACACAGGTGACGAACGCACAATGGGGAAACCTGTCCTCTCCGACCTTCGCGAGGGCCGCATAACTCTTCCTCTGATCTATACCCTTAACAACGATGGCAAAGAAAACCGCATGCGAGTCATGAACCTGCTGAAGGAAAAAGAGTTGAACGAGACCTCACTCGATGAGATCCTTGACATCGTCAGGTCCAATGGAGCCCTCGATTACACCCAGAGGAAGGCCCAGGAATATTCAGTATATTCCAAGATGCTGATCCAAAAGATGCCTCCTTCCATTTATCGGGACGCTTTATCTTTATTCCCTGATTACATCCTTTACAGGAATAAGTAACGAGATATCCTCCATGCATTTTTTATTCAGTGGCCATGCATAGGAAATGACAGAAATCGAAGTCAAAATTGAGATCAAGGACATCGATAAACTCAAAGATAAAATCACCTCCCTTGGTGCCAAGCTGGTTAAAAGCCGCTATTTGGAGGAAAACACACTTTACGATTTCCCCTCACGACTTCTCTATGGCCAACGCCAGGCGTTAAGACTCCGCTTGGAAAATAAAAAAACGTTTTTAACCTTCAAAGGACCTCCTCAGAAATCGAGAAAATTTAAAATCCGCAAAGAATATGAAACAGAACTCAAAAGCGTGAAAGACATCAAACAAATCCTGAAAGAACTTGGATTGATCCCCACCTTTGGTTATAAAAAGCACAGGTCGGTCTATAGAAAAAATCGCTTAAAAATCTGTTTGGATGAAACCTCGATCGGTAACTTCATCGAACTCGAAGGAGAGAGAAACGAGATTGTCAAATTCGCAAGCGCATTGGGATTCTCAAAAAAGGAATTCATCAAACTGGACTATATCCAGATGATGATGCAAAGAGGAATAAAGAATTAGACAATCTATTTTTTCTTGGACTTCTTTGACTTCTTCTTGGGCTCATCTTTTTCCTTCTTTTTAGCTGCCTTCTTCCTTTCTGTTTTTTCCTGTTCTTTGCGTCCCTCTTCTTCCGTTTCCATGTCTGTCTCCACTTCAGCTCCTATCTCCTCTCCGATAAACATGCCTTCCTCTACTACTGGAAATTCCTCTGTGAGAGACTTAACAATTTTATAATCAACTAGGCCTTGTCTAATTTCTTCCTGGGCAATACGAATGAGATTTTTAGACCTTGATTTGACCAGAGGTTTTGCTCCCCTAAGCAGCTGTTTCGCTCTCAGTGAGGCCAAAATGACAAATCTGAATTTGCTGTCGACATCACCGTAATTCTTCAACTAAGATGTTCTCCTTGGTTCAACATTCTTTGTATAAACTTGTAAAATATCAGAATTAGCAAAGTAATTCAATATTTATATTTTTTGCATCTTTCCATTCGTCTTTCTTCTGTGCTAAAATGGGAGTTTCTAAAATTCACGAGGTCAAGATACCATTTGTTGCGTCCTGTGTAAGATGTCTCAGACTAATTCAGAAGCAAAGATTCCTCTTCTCTCCCTACATGAGGGTAGAAACCAGACCATCTGGGCCGTAGGAGGAGGAAAGGGAGGCACAGGAAAAAGCTTCATCTCCGCAAGCCTAGCCATTCAGCTGGCAAGCCTGGAAAATGATGTAACATTGATCGACGCAGATCTAGGAGGGCCCAATCTCCACACCTTCCTGGGCATGAAAGAGACAAACCTTGACCTGGGTGATTTTATAACAAATAAAGTCCCTAGCCTCAAAGATACGGTCATCCTTACTCCCTTTGATGGCCTCAAATTGATCAAAGGAACCGAGAACCTTCTCTTTATGGCCAACCTCAATTATTATAAAAAACTGAAGTTGATCAGGCATATCAAGACATTTGACGCCAAACGGGTTATCGTTGACATTGGAACCGGAGCTTCTTATAACTGTGTCGATTTCTTCCTTCTTTCCAATCCAGGGATTCTCGTTGTGAATCCAGAACCAACCTCCATTGAGAACGCCTATTACTTTCTGAAATCGTGCATCATCAGGATCCTCAAACTTTACACGGACTTCTACGATATTCAAGACCTGGTGAGCAAAATATCTTCCCATATAAAGGACAATTCGAAGTCCATTTACAGCTTTTTGAATGAAATTATATCTCACGATAGACATTATGCCCACATCTTATACAAGGCTCTCAAAAAATTTCGACCCTGCCTTATGATCAATAAAGCAAGAAATGAGCGGGATTTTCTCTTGGGGCAATCCATCGTCGACGTGGTTAGAAAATATCTCATTGTGGACCTTAAATTCTTAGGAGCCATACCCTATGATGAGAGAGTTCACTTCAGCCTAAAAAACATGACTCCATATTTGAGTGCTTATCCAGATTCTGAAGTCTCTCTCTCCTTTAGATCCATCGTGGAAAAGCTGGCATACACAAAAAGCTAATCCTCCGGCAGGTTGTTGATATCATGAAGATTAAAAATGTCATAGAAATGAATTTTTATGAGCTTCTGAATATCAGCAGAACAGCATCTCTGCAGGAAATTGAAAGAGCTTATCACCTCTGTAAGGCGACCTACCAGGCCGGATCAATCGCTCATTACAGCCTCCTATCCGAGAAAGAAAGAAAGTCCGTATTGGAACGAATAGAAAAAGCGTACAACACATTGAGTGATTCAAAAAAAAGAAGATTGTATGATCTTCAGATGTTCGAGAGCAAAGAGGACATCAAAGAGAAAGCCTTTTTTCGCAAATCCATGGAGAAACTGGTTATCGAAGACACTGCAGACAAAGTGGGCATCTGGAGAAAGTTAAAATATATGCTTTTCTCCCCAAAAAAAAGATAATCTTTCAATTCTCAATGACTATGTCATCCTCGGTATCGAAGGTCTTGTCCTTTCCTGCCGAAATGAGACGAAACCCAGAGTCCGAAACTCTCACGTATTTTATCGGATTCCCCCATGCATCCGATTCGAGATAGACCGAACGGCTAAAGGTTTGAACCTCCCTCAGGTTATTGGGCGTCCTCCCATTCTGAGCGATAAAAAAATCGATCGCTCTCTCAAGAGAGATCAAGTTTGTCCGGGTGGTTTTCTCTCTGACCTCGCTGAAGGCATCAACCTGCTCCTTTAACTGAGACTTGCCGCCTCGTTTAACCACAAAGAGAAAGAACACAACAATCATAACCAAAAGAAAGATGACCAGAAATCCCTTTATTTTCATGATACCGCTCCTTCACATTTTTCGTTTCTTAAGATTCTTTTCTAGAGACATCCCTAATTTTTCGGTTAACTTCGTCGAATTCAAAGAGGCGAGGGAGATAATCCTCTGCTCCAAGTTGGGCAGCGATCTCTTTGAGTTCCTCGGGCGATAATTGAGACGCCATAAGGATGATGGGGATGGACCTGGTGGTGCCTGATTTTTTTAAGATCTCAAAGATAGCGACACCCCAATCTTCGAGCAATCCGATATCTAGAAGAATCACATCAGGCTTTATCTTTTTGACATGATTCAAATTGACCATGCGGGATGGAGCGGATATCAACTCGTAGCCATATCCCTTCAAATATGTGGCCATCAAAGTCACAAGGGCAGGATCATCATTTATAATGAGGATCTTCTTCTTTGCTTTTTTGCGCCCTGTGTATTGTTCTATACGAATCAGGAGCTCCTTGAAGTCATAGGGTTTTTTTATGAAGACACAGATCCCATCTTGGTAGCAGGCCTGCTCAAATTCAGATGAGCACATCGCTGTCACGGCAAAAATGGGGATATCTTTGGTTTTTGGGTCATTTTTCAATCTTATGGTGGCCTCTAGTCCATGCATTCCGGGCAACACCATATCCATCAGGATCAAATCAGGCTTATGCAGACGGGCAAGTTGGATTCCCTCTTCTCCGTTAAGGGCCACAATCACTTGATATTTTTTCTCCTTCAGCCTGTTTTTAACTATTGCAACGGCGACAGGGTCATCCTCCACTAATAATATTGTTCCCATTTTCTTGTCTGATTTGTCTTTTTGGACTTCTCCCTTATTCATTCCAACTTTAGAATATGCGATGGAACCTTCAGAGCGTCAATCGCCCTTTAGGATGAATCAAGGGGTGATTTTAATCTTTCTTCCCACCTCGACTGTTTGGTAAGATTCTGGGAAAGCTTCACGAAAATCTTTAATGGTAGCATCACAGCTGTTATGAGGCGAGAGTTCTACAACTTTGTTTCAAATCTCTCTAGACTATCAGACAGCTTTTTTAACTGAGCCTCGGTCTCAGATTTGAGATTGGCCTTAGCCACACGCTCAAGCTCTTCGAGGATGGTCCCAATCTTCGAGATATCAGAGGAGAGTGTTTGAATTTCTTCTGAAGACATATAATTCTTTTTTGCTTCCTTGACCTTCTCTGATAAAGAATCATAGTGCTTCTTTAAGTTGGGAAGATTCTTTCTGGTTACGCAAATCTCATAGAGATCATCGCCTTCTTGGGCTTTGGCAAGCCTGTCAAAAGCGTCCTGTGCCTCTTCCTTCATATCTTTTATATCTCCCTGCAGGGATTTCTTGAGATCCTCTATCCCTGATTGAACGATAAAGTTTTCTGCCTCTAACAGTCTCTGTTCCAATGTATCTAAAGCAAGAGACAATTTGTTGAGCTGATCTTGGGATGCAGATTTAAGATTTAACTTTGACACTCGGTCCAACTCCTTCATGATGGTTTCCATTTTTGAATGATCAGAGGAAAGATTCTGTATCACTGTGGAAGATCTGCCGTTCTCTTGAATATTCTTGATGCATTCCGATAGGGATTTAAATTGACGCTTCAGGTTTGGCACACTCTTAACAGTCAGTGTATAGATTGAAAGGTCATCGCCTTCGCTTGCCCTAGCAAGCTTTGAGTTGGCCTGCTGTATTTCCGTCCTCATATCTTCTACATATTCAAGAGCACTGTTGACATCCCTTTCTTGACCTATGAGGCTATACTTTCCGGATGCTTCATAGAAGAAAAACAGATTCCATAAAACAAAAAAGACAAGAAAAAACATGATAGGTTTTCTCAATTTCACACTCCGTAAAATATTTCTCTTGATGTATCGACTCCCTTGCTTTTCTCTCTACTTAAAATCCACATAAAGTATTTCTAATTTATCATCTGGCCAATGGAATTCTATTTCGACTTCGGCCTCCTCACTGTCAATAGTGCCCTTCAAGATTAACTGTACTCGTGTTGCAGGTGCCGGAATGACACCAATCGAGGGAAGTTGTGAAAGACGTTCGAGAGCCTTCTTCCTCTCTTCAGGAGGATCGCTAGGGTGGAGGCCGCAACTATCAGGATGGACGCCAGTTTCCTCCGCATCGTCCCAGCTCTTCTGCTTAATGGCAGAAATGAGCTTTGCTACGAGTTCGTTCAATCCCGCATCTACAGTCTTCTGACCCACAGGTGGAGCCGGGGAAAGTTTGGTTGCATACTTCTTCTTTTCCTCCTCATCAAGGGTATTGTCGCCACGCGGTTCGAGATCTTCGATGATCCAGGTGTCTTCAGTAAAAGCAAACTTCGCTTCCATTTCGATTAAATTATGGTTTTCAATGTACTCATATTCTATCTCGACATTTGTGACCCAATCTGGGATTTCTCCAATCTTGGGGAATAAACGGAGCATCTCAAGAAGAGGAGCAAATTGTTCTTTGGCTTCGGGACTTTCAAGTTCTTTTTTGGCCTCAGACTCAAGCTCTTCAGAATATTGCTGTCCTGTGAGACGGGCTAGGGTTCGATAATCGAAGTTTTCAATAGCCTTGACATATTCAAGAACCATTTTTTGACAATCCAGCTCCGGACGTGACTGTCCCTCCAAAAGAATAGGATGAATTAAACTTGCCAAGATTACTGACAAAACCGTGATGAAGACGCCAATCTTTTTCTTCATTCTTGCCTCTCCTCAAATAAAAATATTTCTGTTTCTATAAGTAAGAGTGTTTTTTGCTGATTTTTCTCTCACATGTTTAATATTTTTTCAAACGATCAGATGACCTCAATATTCTCCGGAAAGGTTTAAAGTTTTCAACTGACGCTTATGTTCTGCGACTAAAAAGTGTGAGCAAATGTATCCTGAAATAGTTATTTTTGTTGTTCCACTTCTCATCGGTTATGTTCTAACATTTTTAAAGATAGAAGCACTTCATGAATTCACAGAAAATATTCATATATGGCTTAACAGACACCTTAGAAACATTCATTCTGGAAAAAGTAAAACCTCAAAAATCGAAAGAGTCACTACAGCTCCTCTGTATTCCTTATTCATTACCATAAATGATTTGACCAGTAATATCAGCAACATTGGAGTTAAATCCGGGATAAGAATCGCTGCCTATCTTTATCTTATCGGATTTCTCATTTTTATTTTTATGATACTTGGACATTTCCTTTTTCTGTTGGCTCTCATAACCATCAGCATATTATTAGCATTGCTCGTAGTAAGATATATCTCGAAAGGTCGCAAAAAAGTTACCTCTAAAGGAATCTCCGGGAAACATTTTGAAGGCCAGTCCATAACATTTGTCGAGAGTATATGGCCTCTGTTCAGAACCCGGGTGACGAAAGAGAAAGTGGAAGAACTCTTTGATGTCGAAAAAATCGAAGTAGACTATGAGGGAGACATATTTGCATTTGATCTAAGTAGTCCATCCGCTGTAAGGATAAAGATTGGATGTGTGGACAAAAACGGCGGAATCTATGACACAAGAAAAGAGACGCCAGAGAAGATTGGCAGCATTGATACTCTAGGTCGTGTCATCGATGAGAGACGTTTGGACATAGATGACCTTTTCCACTAAGATCGATCCCGCTCATTTGTAAAACTCTTGCACAGCCTCTTCAGGGAGGCGGTTAAATGTGTCGGGATCTTCTATCATACACTTCTTGGACTGCCTCCAGATAAGTGTGCTTCATTTTTCCTTCTCCATTCACGTGTTGCCCAAGATGTGGCTCTCTGACTTATATCATGACAAAATTTTTGATGTCAACCCAAACAAATTTTCTCCTATAATCGGTCAATGGGAAAAATGAATATAACTTTTTTTTATCTAATATGGGGGTGATTTGTAGAAAGGAGCTTTCATTTCAAGCCATGGCTTGTTTAATCGACAGAAAAAATCTATAAATAAAAGGAGTTATTTAATAGGAAGGAGGACATTATGCCACTTGTGGAGATCCATCTGTTGGAAGGCCGCACGAATAAACAAAAGCGCGCAGTGTTGGATGCGGTGACCGAAGCCATTCGCGATTCGCTGGGTGTTCCCCTGACATCCATCCGAGTCTGGATTCAGGAATTCTCACCTCACGAGTTTATGGTTGCAGGAGAGCTGTATGCAGATAGGAAAAAGCGATAAATGAGGACGTACTAGTAGGCCATTCCTGTCCATTTGATGTAAATTACGCAACATAAGCCAAAAACAATTTTTGCTATATAGTGCAGCCACCACAGCCAACTCATTGGGGGCATATATACAACTTGAGGGAGAATGAATATTAAGGCCATTATCGAGGCTAAAATTATTTTCACCTTAATCTCTTCTGCCTTTATAAACGCTAAGACAAATGCCACAATGATAGCTACATTGAAAATGGCTGCATAAGGCATGTTCTTATCCTTTTAATTATACACCTATAAAGGGAATCGTGATTGGCATATTTTTTGCATATCAGGAAATGAGAAGGATTTTGTAATAGAGGGAGGACTAAACGATGAAAAGACTCAGCATTATATTTATTATCCTTTTCCCCCTGTTGTTGTACTCCCAAGGATTGGATAATTCCATCAATGTCCACTTTTATCCACACTCTCTCTCGCCTCTGGACAGTCTCCTCGATGGTCCGAATGGAAAAAAATTAGACATTTCGGAGGATACATTTCTAATATGGATCGATTTCTTTCCAGATATGTTCTTCGCCCATGAAACAGTCTACATTTTAATCTCCCAGAAGAATATTCGGACTGTGTGGGGAAACTGGTGGCCGGTCCTCAACGGAAAGATGATTCTCCATAACGAACACAGCAGATATGCCCTTATCAGTCCTTTTGAACTGCCTCTTATTTCAGCGGATGGATTCATCGACGAAAAGATATCTATCCATGTCTATCCCCACGAGCTCAACTATCGAGACCAGCTTACCGACGGCCCTCTGGAGAAGTTGTTCAAAATCGAGGACAACTGTGTCCTCATCTGGATCGATCTCTTACCCGGCGCCTTCTTTGCCCATCCTACAGCTTACATCCTGATATCCAGAGAAAACATTCGAGTAGAATATGGAAACTGGTGGCCAACGCTGAACGGCAACGCGATTCTCTACGGCCAAAAGAATAAAACCGGAATCCTCTCCCCCTTCAAAGTATCATACACTGCTGGTTCTTTAGAAAAGATCAATAAGAGGAAACTGAAATAATTGCTAAGCAAATGGATGGATTATTTGTTATAAGCGTGGGTCAATATTTCCTGGACCGCCACAATCCGGCGTGTAACAAGTAACATCGAGGAAATCGCATTTCTCCTTACATTGAGGGCATTTCTCAGGTGGCATGGCTGCGGTGATGAGAAATCCGCACTTACTGCATTTCCAATAAGTAAGACCACATTCCGGGCAGATAATTATACCTTCAAGCATTTTTAACACTTTTAAATCTTGAAGCAAATTATCAAACACATAGTGACTTGTCAATCACCAGCCATATATGCTTTTACACCCTTAGAGTTGACATGGATTGACAAGTCAGATTTAATGACTACAATTCAAGGAATCATCTCACTGAGAAAAAAGGAGAGATTTAAAATGAAATCACGGAGCGTTTTTTTACACTTACTCATTCTTTTTTTAATTCTTCAGCCAGCCCAGGCGGATGAGTTGGAGACGATCATGAAATCCATCAAAGCAGCAGATATCTTCGAGCTCAACGCGTACCTTTCGGCACCCGAGATGAGAGGCAGGCTTTCTGGCACCGAGGATTACAACAGAGCAGCACAATGGGCTAAAGCAAAATTCAAAGCATGGGGTTTAGTGCCAGTCTATGATGACATTCTTCAACCTTTTAAGCTAAGGTACAACGAGACGCACGACAGCGCCCTTTCTCTGATACTTCCTGTCAAAGAAAAGGAAGGAAAGCCAGAGACTCTTGAAATGGAGATGTACAAGGATTATTGCCCCACGCTCTACAGCGGCTTTGGTGAGGTGGAGGAAGAGGTCGTATTTGCAGGATTTGGCATCACTGCTGCGGAGCTCGATTGGGACGACTATAAGGATGTAGATGTCAAGGAAAAAGTGGTGGCCATCCTTGATGGGATGCCGCAGGTTGAGGGCAAGGATTTTTCGAAGTACTATCCCCGTCCATACAAGCTTCAGAATGCGAAGGAACACGAAGCTGGGGGTTTAATAATCATTAATAGAGCTGTTATTTCAGGATATGGAACTTACCAGGAAGGATTACCTATGGTTATGGTGGGTGATAAAGTAGCCAAGGCTCTCCTTGAGCACAAAGGTTTTGATGTTCAGACCATAAAGGCCCTGCTTCGTGATGGAAATCCGCTGTCTGTTGCAACCGGTGTGAGAGCAAAGATCAATGTCATAGGCATTCATCACGCGAATGCCACCACGTCCAATGTGGTAGGAATGATCGAAGGTTCTGATCCGGTTCTAAAGGAAGAATACATCGTCTTCGGCGCCCACTTGGATGGTGTCGGACCGTGGCCGCGACTTCATCCAGGTGCCAGTGATAATGCGAGTGGTTCTGCTGTGGTGATGAAACTGGCCCATGCGTTTTCTCAACTGAAGAAGCGGCCAAAAAGGTCGATCGTCTTTGCCCTTTTTGGTGGAGAGGAACTAGGTCTTCTGGGAAGCAGGCACATGGTGGCCAACCTGCCTGATTTTCCCTCCAAACCAGTCCATATGCTCAACCACGATATGAATGGTGTCGGTAGAGGGCTGCGTATCGCAGGAGGCAAAACCTATCCAGATTTCTATGAATTCATAACCAAAGTCAATGAAAAATATTCCATTAACGACAGTGTCAGTGCTGGCGAGATTAGCCAGAGATTTGGAAACAGTGATTATGCCCCATTTGTGGAAAACGGGATTCCGGCTTATTCAACCTGGGTAACAGGAGGTGGAGGTTATGGCACTCACACAGAGGGAGACTCGATCTACGTCATCACGCCCAAGATAATGGAAGATATCGTGCGGCTCTATTTCATGGCTGGCTATTTGTATGCAAATAAATAAAAATTGAGTAAAAATATACTTAATTCTGAATAAGGAGAGATTAGGATGCGCTGGTTTCTTAGTATCTACCTCCAAGACAGGGAAGGAGTGACGCACAAGAGAATTGGGGAGTATGATTCTCTAACGAAAGCCGAGATAGAGAGAGACAGGTTGTTAAGAGAAGGATACCATGACAGAGGAAAAAATGAACATCACTTTTACCCACCCCACTCTATAGTAAAAACCACAATAGGGCGGAGAGACATTTAAGACTGAATACAAAATCTTTTTAATGATATAATCAATAAACACCTCGAAGGCGGGATGATCAAAGCTAAATTTAAATATGTGTTGCTTCTGAATGTTCTTTTTTGCTTCATTACTGGGGGAGCTGGAGAAAAACAAAATATTGAACAAGCAACATTAAGAGAGGCATTGAAAAAAATTGGGGAATATTGCACGAGATTGAAAAATGGTGCTTATCATTTTGTTTGCCTTGAGGAAATATCAGAAAAAATCGATTATTCGCAGGACATTCAAGATGAGTATATTATAGAAAAAAATGAATATCTCTATGATTACCAGTTAATCAAAAAGAATGGACTGACAAAAGAAAGCAGAATATTGCTGGAAGAGAATGGGATAAAAAAACATGAAAACAATGCTCAATTGGAAACCAGTGTCTTTCGTCACAAGAATGTTCTTATGAGGACTGTTGAACTGTTCAGCGGATTTGGTGAGGATTTCAACGATTTTAGAATAATCAAAGAAGAAACACTCCATGGAGATGAAGCCATTGTGATAGAAGCTGTTCCCAAGGCCTCATATGGGCGGATGCTCCCTTCAGGGCTTCAACCCACATACCTCCATGGAAAAATATGGATTAAAAAGAATGATTTCAGTATTATAAAAATTGAATGGAATCCAAAGGTCATAAAAGATTTTAAGAATATAGAGGAGCTTGCCAAGAAGTATGGAGCCGAGGCTTGCATTACTATAATTTCAGAATATAAATACGAAAAGAAAGGAATCAGATTTCCGAGTAGATTATTCGTTGAAGAGGCCTATATCGATCTAAATGGAAAAAAGTTTGTCAGGTCTGAAACAGATGTTATCTACAAAGATTACAAATTTTTCATTGTGGAGACAGAGATTAAGTATTAGCCTTCTTTATATACGGTGTTCCTTCCACTTTGGCTTTGATTTTGTCTCGTAGATCTCAATATTTGCTCAATTAAACCCCTCCTGGCATTCTCATCCTCAGGAATAAAAGAAACTGCAGCATATAATTCAGTTTACACCTTTTAGGGTTAAAAATGAGGTCAAAAAATCATCTTCAAAATCACCTGTATAGGCGATTGCGTTTATAATCACTCTCAGCTAATGTTTAATCTAATACAGAACGAATAGGCTCAAGAGAGGGCCGCATCCCCTCCTGGAAGGGAGCTTTCTCTTAGCTGATTTTCTCATAAAAGAACTAAGAGAATAAAAGTCTTAGGGGGCAAAAATGGAAAGGGAATCTCACAACAATCTCAATAAAGCAGAAATGCGAAAGTATCCTCGCAGATCTTTTGTAACAAGTGTAAGTTATAGGGTAGTCGTGGATGATAAAGCAATGATACCCTCAAAGGATGATGGCTTAACTCAGAATATCAGTGATGGTGGATTATGTCTTATATTAAATCGAGAACTTTCTCCTGGTGCAATTCTCGAGTTGACGTTCGATCTGCCCAAAGAGGATTCTGAACCTATAACGACACATGTAAAAGTCATTTGGCAGAAGAAGATAGAAACGGGTTTTCTTACTGGAGTGAATTTTCGCATAGAATAAGTAAAACAAAAAAGATTATTATTTTTCTGGCCTCTCGGGAATCTTTCCTTCCGCATATCTTATTTTGTATTGCCCATAAGTGTTTAGTTTCAAGGGTTTTGATAATGCACATCAGAAAATGGGAGGGGAAACATATGGAACTACTCGGTAAGGAAGCCTATGAATTAGGCCTAAAAGTCTTACCTTTGCTCAGGAAATTCGACGTTAAAACCGGTATGCCCCGTCCAGATCTGCTGGATATACCCAAAGAAAAGTAGAATTAAACTAGCTCTCCAAGAAAGGGGTGTCAAGGAAACAAAATAATTTAGCTTGCTATATATTGATATATAAGGTATATTGATTGGTCAAACATCTGGCAAGAACAAGTCATGGCAAATTGTTTTTCCCACCCGAACAATAATTTCCTCTGACGTTCATCCCCTCATGTTTTAATCCAACAAAAAGGCATATAAATGGAATTTAACGAATTGAAACTCGAGCCGCGTCTCCTGCAAGGAATCGCAAACCGAGGCTATAAAAAAATGACGGCCGTACAAGAACAAACCCTGGCAAAAACGCTGCAGGGTATGGACGTTGCCGTTCAATCCCAAACCGGAACTGGCAAAACTGCCGCATTCTTGATCACGCTATTTGAGCGCATGCTCTATGATAGGGCGTCCAAAAGAAAAAAGGCGTTGGTCATTGTACCGACCCGCGAATTGGCCGTTCAGATTGAAAAAGAAGCCCGACTCTTGAACCACCATCTAGGCTTCGCCATCGGCAGCTTTTACGGCGGCGTGGGCTACAACGGCCAACTGGCTTTACTGAAAAGAGGCTTGGACATAATCATCGGCACGCCAGGAAGGTTGCTGGATTTAAGCCAAAAAGGCCATTTAAGGCTGAAAAGTATCGGAATCCTTGTTATCGACGAAGCTGATCGCCTGTTCGACATGGGTTTTCTCCCAGATATCAAAAAAATTCTAGAGAGAATGCCTCCACGCTATGCCCGACAGAACATGCTTTTTAGCGCGACATTAAGCCGTGTCTCCAGAACAATCGCAGTCGAACACATGAACCGGCCGTTGTTCATAGAAGTCACTCCAGAACAACTGACCGTGGATACGATCTCACAAGAACTCTACCATGTGAAAAGCCACATCAAGATGAATCTCATGTTAGGCATTCTCAAGACTCAAGCTCCTCAGAACGCTTTGATTTTCACGAACATGCGGCATTCCGCTTTCCGCCTGGCCAAGAAGCTGCAACAAAACGGGTTCCGCAGCCAACACCTGACTGGAGACCTTCCCCAAAGCCAAAGATTGAAGGTCATTAACGATTTCATGGCTGGAAAGTTTGCTTTTCTAGTCGCAACAGATGTTGCCGCCCGTGGGCTCCATATTGACGACCTCGAAATGGTCATCAACTATGATATCCCCCAGGATTGTGAAAATTATGTTCATCGGATCGGACGGACAGCCCGAGCCGGGAATTCTGGCAAGGCGATATCTCTAGCCAGTGAAGGCACGGCAGACCACCTGGAGGCCATCGAATCTTTTATCAGCATGAAGATACCCGTTCAAACGGCAGACGATGATCTTTATGCCACGGACATGAGTTTAGGATTCAGATCTAAGGATACGCAGAGGAAAAAAAGTCACGGCAGATCAAGACTGTATGCGGTTTGAAAAATTTTTAAACTGCGTAACGAAGAATCATGAATTAACATTATCTGATAGAAAAAATGAAACTATAAGGAGAAAAAAATGCAAGGCAGCAAGCTTTATGTTGGAAATTTCAGTTATTCTGTATCTGAAGAAGATCTTAATGAATTGTTTTCCAATCATGGTGAGGTCAAAGAAGTCAAAGTGATTGAAGGCAGAGGTTTTGGATTTGTTGAAATGTCAAGTCCATCTGAGGCGGAAAAAGCAAAAGAAGCATTAAACGGTTCTAACCACAAAGGCCGCACTCTAAGAGTCGATGAAGCTCGCCCTCCAAAGGAGCGAACATTTGAAAGCGGAGGAAGTCGGGACTATCGCAGGTATTGATATATAAGTCTGTTTGAGCTTTTTCCTGACACCCTCCAGCTCGGGGAGACCAGTATTAGCTAAAGCCAGGAATAGGGGGGTTTCTATTGTTTTTTTGACTTCAATACCCTCAATCGAGGGCAGTTGTGTGGCATAGTCCTTCTTGGTCAGCCTGTAATCCTTGATGGGCTTGCCACCTGATGAGGCATCGGGCTTTTTTCACGATTGTTTTCTTTGAGAAACTCTTATAATATTGTCCAGCTGGGAGGCTAAAATGCTCAATAAAAAATATCAGGTTCTTCTTAGTAATTGGATGGAAGATTATCTTAAATTCATTTCTGAAAGATACGACCTAAATTTCTCTTCAGCAATTAGAGTGCAGATGTGTCTTGGATTTCTATATACTATTTCTAATATAGAGCCTGATTACAAAATAGATTTACCAAATGAAGAACTTTTAAAGTTTTCGAAAAAGGCAAGCAAAAAAGAATTACAAGAGGAAGAGATCCATCAATTTTTATCAAAAATCGTTTTTGAAGCCAGAAAAGCCGTTGAATATAGATTGTCCAAGGAAAAAAAATAGAAAAATCTAATACTTTAAACAGAGAATTGCGAAGACAGACTCTTCCACTTTTGGGATTATTTTAATATAAAAGGAGTTCAAGGATGAAAAAACTACTTATGATTCTGCCTTTGGTCATCCTACTTTATTTTACTTTTGGATGCCAAGGCAAGGAAGCAATGGCAGAGCTTGAGGAGTTCAGAGCTCAGGCAGAGGTTGAGGAGCATAATAAGGAATTGATACGTAATCTTTTTAAAGAATGGAACAATAGAAACATTGACATTTTGAATGAGCTGTATGCTCCCAATGCTAAATTTTACCATCCTACAGGAGGTACCACACCAATCTCTCTTGAAAAAGCAATAGAGATGATAAAAATGAATTGGCAAGCTTTCCCCGACCTCATTCTGACTATTGAAGATTTAATTGCCAAAGGGGATAAAGTAGTAATCAGGTTTATTGGAAGAGGTACTCACAAAGGAGAATTTGGGAGTATCCCAGCGACTGGGATTAAGTGTGAAGCTGGTGCGATTGAAATATGCCGCATTGAAGATGGAAAGATTGTAGAAGCTTGGGAAATCTCTGATACGTTGGGTCTATTGATACAGCTCGGTATGGAGCTTAAACCGAAGGCGGGGGAAAAATAATCCTCTTCATCTAGGTTTCAATAGGATCTATATATTCTTATTTTTGGAGGGGATCTGATATATTTTGAGTTCTGACTGTAAAAATTTAACTTTGCAGGTGGTACATTGATGGGGCAGGTCATTCTTAGTAGTGGATTGAAAATTTCTTCTGTTACCTTTTTGCCAGAAACTGCTTCAAGCATATCAAAGATAAAATCATCTTCATTTTCATATCCTAAGTTGTTAAGCTGTTGTTTCATTATTAGATTGGACAGCTCTAACATAAAAATAAAATTAAACTTCCACTGGCCTTCCTCATTATAAAACCTATATTTTAGACCGATATTTTTGTTGTCCTTATAGACATTTGCGGTAGCAAAATCGCTTTCAATCTTTATGTTTCTAACACTTAGGCCTATTATGGCGTTTTTGCCAACCCAAGCGTTGTTTATAGAATAAACCACTAACGAGCTTCCATTCATATTTCTTAAATCGACTAACGGAATTTCATGCCGAATACGGAGAATCGCCAACTTATTCACAAGAGATTCTTTTGTGACTTCATCTTTATCAGCGTATAGAGCTTTATCAAGGATATCACTGTAATAATCAATAGTTTTTGAATCAATATACTTTATGGCTTCAATGCCCCTATCATTTAAAATCGCAGCTTTATATTTCTCATAACACTCAATCACTTTATCTTCATCTGTATCAACAACAAACAATGACTGGGGTGAAGATAACACTATAAACAATAAAATTGAATGGAAGGCAATGGACCTATTAATAATTGATTTTTTCATCTTCCCTCCATTTGATGCTTGCTATCTTATCCATAAAGTAATGAGTTGTAGCTGGAAAGTCAATAAACTCCCATATGCTTTGATTATGTATTGTGTATGGATGAACTGATTAGCCCCCTTCATCATCCATCATGGGGAGTAATTGGTTGTATTAGATTCAAAACTCTCTGGTATAAACAAAAGTAAATGAAGGATTGGTGATATTAGAGTTCACGCATTGAAGTCCTGCTTGTACAGAGATGTGTTTTCCCAGCTTTTTTAGCAGTTTACCTCTATGTATTACTCTGCTTGCCTTTGGGTTTTCAGGTCTGCATACGCATCTTCCCTGGATTTTTACATCAACAATATTACTTATAGATCCGTTTGCCGAGTAATCAATTATGCTTACAGCAGAGGACCTATTTACAAAAAATGCAGCTGCGAAACACTTCTTTATGCTTCCTGACAATCCCAAACCAAGAGTTTTATTTCCAAAGTTATATTTGCCAGATGGTGTTATCTTTATTGATTTGTTGACGTTTATTGATCTGAGTGCTGAAAAGGCTGGTTTTTGATTGCTGTTTATCACCACTTGTGTGTTAAAACTTGCTAATTCTGCAGACCCTTTGATCGTGTGCTGCTTAGCCCGCGCATTGTAGTTATATTGGATTCTCAATTTATCAAAATGAATATCATTTGTAATCTGATTTAAATTTCTTTTTTTCCCAAGCTTTACATCCAGTCTTGTCTTCAAATTCTTTTTTCTCAAACCAATATCCTGAGTGAAAATAATTTTCTCATCTTTTGGGACTCTGTCCACCAACTCTGGGTTTGAGTATAAGAAATCATTACTTTTCAACGTGTAAGATGTACCTTTTTTCAGGAATTTGCTTACCTCTCCTTGAATCCTTTTGATGAGCTTCGTATAATGCTCTTTCCTCTGTTTTACCTGCTTGTTTCTCAGACTCTCCGCCTTTATTTCTTTATTTTTAGAGGAAGTATGTAGCTTTGTTAGCCTATTCTCGCTCCATGTATAAGAATTGAGTAAGACAGATATAAATAGAGCGCAATACACAGTTACTCTTGCTCTTTTTGTCATCTCCACTCTTCTATAAGTCGCAATGGAATGCCTTCTATGTAATTAGTCGGCTTTATACAATCTTATTCTGGTTTTTATGGCTGATTTAGTAAATATAAACCCATGAGTGATTTAAAAATAAGTATGGAGTTAAGAAATGATTAAAATTATAATTGTCGGTGAGTCTTGCCTGTCCGATGGCGAAGGGGGATTTGGATGTCCGGGTTTTTGATATTACACGGGAACGCCCGGAGAGATTTGAACTCCCGACTTTCTGATTCGTAGTCAGACGCTTTACTTAACTTAATTGTATTATAATCAATGATTTATAGCGATTCCAATTTGCCTCTTTGACCATATTTTGACTACTTTTTTCCAGGAAATTAACAAACAGGCTTAGAATAACTGGTAAATAATGCCTAGGATCGCTCCTTCAACCCAGCCAGTCTCTTCCTTACATTCTCGACCTCAGCAATACCTGGATCTTCGTCCTTCCAGAGTATATGGACATTGTCCGTGTTTTTTTTTACACTTCATTCTTGGAACGCAAATTTCTGAGCCGAATGATGAGGCGGATTCATCTCTGCCAAAAGGAAATGATTATGAGCAGATACCAACATACTTTTAAGTGGCCGCCAGGGCTGAGGCGGTTTTTAATATGTCTGTCTTTAATCCTTTTAACAGCATCTGCGTGCAACGCCTTCGGTTGTACTATCGTTATGGCGGCCCGCAACGGTCTTGTCCTGGCTGGGAACAATGAGGACCGGAATCATCCCGAGACACTTGTGAACTTCATTCCCGCAACAGACAGGTATTTCGGCCGGATAGTATTCGGTTATGACGACTCTCCGTTTCAGGGCGGAATGAACGATCAGGGCCTTTTCATCGACGGAAATGCTCTGGCTCCCACAGGCTGGCAGCCCATCCCCGACAAGCCCACGTTTCGAGGGATAGTCATCATGGTCGTCCTAGGGACCTGTGCGACATGCGAGGAGGTCAAGGATTTTTTTGAAAAATACAACGTCCCGGGGCTTGAAAGGGCCCGCTTTCCCGTTGCTGATCGGACAGGAGCATCAATGGTGGTTGAATACGGCAGGGGCGCAGTCAGATTTGTCGAGACCGATACTTGGTATCAAATTGCAACAAACTTTGTAATTTCCAATGTAATCTCTGGGAATTACCCATCCAAGCGGTACAAGGACGCAGACGCTGTCCTGTCCGGTGCAGAAGAACTCAGCTTTAGTCTCATTCGTGAGGCGCTATCTAGAACCTCTCAGAAAGGGAGATCCTTGACCGTCTATTCCAACATATACGACTTAAAAAATGGGACCATCTATACTTACTTGCTGGGGAATTTCGAAGAAGCAGTCGTCATGAACCTTGATGAGGAACTTAAGAAAGGACAGAGACGGATTGCGTTGGCTTCGCTTTTCAAAGCCCGGCATTCAAAGAGAGGCGTTCTTCAAAAATAAATTAATGTTCTGGGCAGGAAAGAGGCCCAGGAAAAATCCGAGATCGGAAGCTTACTGGAGAATTAATTCATGATTTCCCGGAGAACAACCCCGGCTTAAATGGGCAATTTCTAGCTTTCTATAGGCCTCTTAGCCCTAAAATGATCCCTTTTTTCTAGGAATGAAAATGTCTCAGACATACTGGCTTTGATTGCTATTCCCTCAACCCAGCCAACCTCTTTCTCGCATCACCAACCTCAACTATTCCTGGATCAGCGTCCTTCCAAAGAGAGAGGAATTAGTTACGTTTGGAAACAATGCGTTTAATTCACTGAACATCATTTGAAGTTCCAAACCAGGTTACTTCCGGTGTCTTCCCAGTCGCCAGATAACAATCTCTTATGACCATCATAAATGATGTAAGAAGCATTCAACCCGATTAAAAACCAGCGATCCAGTTCCTCCTGCCATTCCGATTTATCACAAACCTTCAGTGTGGCATTACCACTGAGGCCAGCATAAAGATTAATCGTATTCCTGCTGTCAAGCGGATTTTCAATGATCAATGCTACTCCCTGGGTTGGCAGCTCATAAACACTATCACGCCATGTGAAGGTATCTTTCTCAAATTTGACCGGGAAACTGTCACTGAACCGTTGAGCTATTTTATTCGTTTCGGGTCGCCCAAAAAGGATAATGCTTTTCCTGAGGTCATTTTCAGTTACTTCAGTATCTGCTTTTATAACCTCCTGGCCTAAACCGGCAAATTCATCAACAAAACGTTCAGCAGCGATTTTATTCGCTTCAGCTTCTGCCAGGGTTCCGTAAATCACGGTGAGATCAGGATAGGAATCCCAGAGCATCTCAAGGCGTGGCGGCATCCAACGTGTCGCAGGGATATGAAAATCAGGATCAACAGTTAATTTCTCAGGCTTATTTGAAGTAATGAATTCAAAGCTAGTATTATTTGAGTCTATCCAGAGTTTCTTTTTTTCCTGCCCAATGTCTGTTTTAAGGATCATCTCAACCGGAATATGAAAAGTCTTTCCATCCTGAAGAAGATGTCCATGCACTATCCAGATCTTTTCTCTTTTTTCAGCCACAACATTATCCAGGCTTATTTGTGGCAATGACTTATTGCCAAGCCATTCTTTGAAAAAGAAATCAAGCGGAGCCCCGTAAACTTTTTCAGCAATCTCTCGGAATTTTTCAGTTGAAACAGGCTCACCAGTGGTAAGCCGAAGGTTTAGGTAGATTTCAAAGATCTGTTGGAATTTTTCCTTTCCTGTAATATCACGCAGCACCTGGCATAAGTACGCCTCACGATCTGCACAGAGCCTATTATCTTTTTCGAAAATATTTACCTTATCCTTACTTTTTTTCGCGGCATTATAGAATGAAAGCATATGTTCTTCTCTCCAGTTTTGAAGCTTCTCCTCCTCATCCTTTTCCGGACCCAGATTTGTGACATAATCAGCAAACGCATCGGCCGGAAACGGATCGAGGGTATGGTAGATCCCAACTCGTGTCCCTCGGAGCTTGCCGATGTTCCACACCGGCGACTGAAAGAGATCTGCTCGGCCTTCGTAGATCGGCACCCATTGAAAACCGTAGCCCTCATGATGTGCCTGCGGCGCATCGAGGCCCAGGGGAACGTCCCGTCCCTTGCCCATTATCACCTTCCAGTTGGGACGGAAGCCAAACTCCAATCCTCCCCAGGTGGGGTCTGATGGGATCCAGCCGTAACCGGGTATGAAAAACTCAGCCCACACGTGAGGGCCCAATCCATGGTGCTCGGCTCCGGCGAAGCC
>Ga0209636_10001718_pt1 | contig 22159 bp, 23 predicted proteins | sample DeeMarSWOR152_54_FD_187464 | JGI IMG/M metagenome (GOLD analysis project Ga0209636, IMG submission 187464) | Marine sediment microbial communities from White Oak River estuary, North Carolina - WOR-1-52-54 (SPAdes) (version 2) | ecosystem: Environmental > Aquatic > Marine > Intertidal zone >...
AATGAAATATCCCTGCAGGAAGAGCAGGGCAGTCCCTGGTGAGGATACAGATTTTTCAGTTTGTAAGTCTGCTCTCCACAGTACACGCCAAAGACTGAGACTTTTCTTTTTTCAGCCTCCAACAGTTCTCTTTCGAAAAAAACGATATCGCTGTCGAAGCTGACTAAATAAATATGGCTTTTAGCTTGAGAGATGACATTATTTATTGTTTCAAATATTCGATCTCGTCCTGATATGGTCCAGATGCCTTGAGTTTCTGCTGGTTTTTTAAGCTGAGGCAGAACTTCCTTGAGAAAATCTATATTCCGTCTGCTTTCCTTTTCTTTCTTTTTCAAAAATGATTCTAGGCTAACAGGTATTAGCAGGGTTGTGACTCCCTCTTGAGATAGAACCAATCCTTTCGCCATGAGCTTCTCGATCGTTTCATATATACGAGAGCGAGGAACACCGGATTTCTTGCTGAGCTTGTAGCCAGTCAGAGGAGATTCTGAGAGGAGAGCAAAGTAGGCTTTTGCCTCATAGGTCGAGAGTCCCAGATTTTCAATAGCCTTAACAATGTCTTTTTTTTCCATATTAGTAACTACCTAAGTGTATACTAAGTTTTTTTTATCCATTTGTCAAGTTTTTTTTATATTTTTAAAAAACTTCCTTTAAATTAATCACTATACGATATTATACATATAGCAGCCATTCAGTTAAAAAGTTGCCTAATATTACACCCTTCGACCTCAGTTTATTCGAACCTTTGGACATCCATAGGATTTGCAAACTCAGCTCATTCGTTGATTTTTACCTGCTTTAAAATAATCATTGCGAAAAAAGAGAAAGATAAATATAATTCGTCAGAATTCTGATAGACATTTATCTTCAATGACAAGGAGGGAAATGTGGATAGCAATAGCCCGAAATCTTATCTGGGTATGATTGTCGTTCTTGGGTCCGTGTGGGGCCTCTCCGAAGCTGCCCTTGGTATGGGACTGCGGAGCTGCGCTGCCTTTGTTTCCGGCTCGATAATGACCGGAGTCGCGCTCTTTTTTATGGCTGCAGGCTGGGTAGTCTCACGAAGAATCTTGGGAGTGTTTCTGATGGTGGTGCTGGCCTCTTTTTTCAAAATGTTTGACGCTTTGCTCCTTTCTCTTCCCCTCAGGCATGGAGCCATCGGCAATCCGATTTTTGCCTTTTTTATGGAGGCGATCGCTTTTATTATTTTAGTCTATGTAGTGACAGAAAAGATTATTCGAAAACCTGCTGGACAGGCACTTCTTGGCGGTATAGCAGCAGTGCTGGCCGTGAATCTCTTTCCCCTGGTCAAATACGCCACTGGCGTTCCCGCTTGTGTTGCTCCCGGGACAGGTTATCCCCTCTCTCTCTATTATATTCATTTTGCAGTGCTGGTATCTTTGGTCACTGTTCCTCTGGGCTTTTGGGTAGGTGCAAAGATAGAAGCTATTGAAATCCACTTGCTAAAGGCCCAGGCCATGAGAAGACTCAATTACATCCTCTTTCCTGCTGTATTGATTCTTTGTTTGGCTCTTGTCACGCTCCTGCGGTTGACTGGAATAACTGATATCTCTTTCTGACCATCTTTTGGAAGGAGGATTGAATGAGTAAGACCATACGTTTTAAACTCAACGGGCAACCAAAAAGTCTGACCGTCGACCGAGAGCGTATGCTTTTATGGGTATTGCGTACGGATTTTGGTCTTACTGGAAGCAAGTATGGTTGCGGCGAGGGTTTTTGCGGAGCATGCACTGTACTGGTCAACAATGAAGCTGTGCGCTCCTGCCAGTATCCTGTAAAGGATATTGAAGGGAAAAAGGTAATCACCATTGAAGGTTTGGCGAAAAACGGCAAGCTCCATCCCCTGCAGAAGGCATTCATCAAGCACGATGCTTTGCAGTGTGGATACTGCACTCCAGGTATGATTCTCAGTGCTTACGGCTTATTGATAAAAAACTCTCGGCCAACCCTTAAAGAAATCAAAGACGGTATGGACGAAAACCTCTGCCGCTGTGGGTCTTACCAGCGAATTATTCAGGCCATTCAGGAGGCAGCCCGAGAAATGAGAGGAGGCAAAGGATGAGGAAAGATGATGAATATCTGGACTTTGATTTTAGAGACATAGAAATCCTTCCCCCTCTTTCCCGCCGAGAATTCCTCAAACTCCTGGGAGGAGGCATTGTCGTCTTATTCTCTGTCGGCGATCCTCTTATTCTAGAGGCCCAACGCCTGAGAGGCCGAGCCCTTCCCGATGATTTCAATGCCTTTCTCAGGATCGGTGAAGACGGCCGGGTCTCCTGCTTTACGGGAAAGATCGAGATGGGCCAAGGTGTTATTACCTCTTTGGCCCAGATGCTGGCCGATGAGCTCGAGGTTTCTTTCGATTCGGTGGATATGGTGATGGGAGATACTTCTCTCTGCCCTTATGATAGAGGAACATTTGGTTCTATGACCACCCGATTTTTCGGGCCTCCTCTGAGGGCGGCTGCGGCAGAAGCGCGGGCAGTTCTGATCGAGCTGGCAGCCGAACACCTGCAGACTCCTTCTTCTCAACTCAAGGTTAAAAAAGGTGTTGTATATCATAAGTCTCAGCCACAGAAAAAAGTGAGTTATGCTCAACTCACTAAAGGGAAGAAGATCGCCAGGCGTCTGAAGGGGGAAGCGGTCTTGGAAAAGCCATCGGAATTCACAGTAATGGGAGAGCCTATGTTGCGAAGAGATGCCGAAGAAAAAGTCACCGGGAAAACCAGTTTTACTGGAGACCTTCGGGAACCTGGCATGCTCTACGCCAGGATCTTGAGACCTCCTGCCCATGGCGCTAAATTGACTAGTGTAGATACATCCAGAGCTAAAAAAATCAAAGGCATCCGAGTCATCGAAGATGATGATTCTATTGCCATCCTGCACGAAGACCCTGAAAGGGCAGAGGAAGCCTTGAAGCAAATCAAAGCTCAGTGGATGAAACCTGTAGCCAAGGTGGACGAAAATACAATCTTTGATCACCTGCTAAAAGTCGCTCCCGAAGGAGAAGTGGTCTCTGAGGGCGGTAACCTAGCTAAGGGAGAAGAAATCTCTAAGGCTGTGGTTAAAAAGACATATCTCGATGGCTATGTAGCGCATGCTCCGATTGAGCCCCATACAGCTCTGGCTAAAGTCGAAGGGAACAAAGCCACTGTCTGGGCCTCAACCCAAACACCTTTCCCCCTCCAGGAAGATGTGGCTTCTGTTCTAGGATTTCCTCTTGAAAATGTGCGTGTCATCCCACCCTTTGTGGGAGGAGGATTTGGAGGAAAAACACGCAACCAGCAAGCCGTGGAAGCAGTGAAGCTGGCGAAATTGAGCGGCCGGCCTGTCCAGGTGGCCTGGACCCGGGCCGAGGAATTCTTCTATGACACTTTTCGCCCGGCTGCGGTCGTTAAGATAAAAGCCGGTCTCAACGGTTCAGGTCTTGTTACCTTGTGGGATTATGGCGTTTACTTTGCAGGAGAAAGAGGCTCCGAACAATTCTATGATATACCACATCACCGCACGATGTCTTTTGGTTCAAGCTGGAGAGGGACACCGGGTTCTCATCCCTTTGGGACAGGTGCCTGGCGTGCACCAGGGAACAATACCAACACTTTTGCCCGAGAGTCTCATATCAATATCCTGGCTGAAAAAGCTGGCATTGATCCTCTAGAATTTCGCTTGAAAAACCTGAAGAATAAAAGGATGAGCCGGGTTTTGCAGGCAGCTGCTGAAAAATTTGGCTGGAAACCAGCCAAAACTCCTAGTGGCCGAGGTTATGGGATTGCAGCTGGCATTGACTCCGGCACTTATGTGGCCCATATGGCTGAAGTGGAAGTCAACAAGAAAACCGGGCACATTCAGGTGAAGCGGGTCGTCTGTGCTCAGGATATGGGATTATCCATCAACCCCCAGGGTGCCAAAATACAGATAGAAGGCTGTATAACCATGGGCTTGGGATACGCCCTAAAAGAGGATATTCATTTCAAGGGTGGCGAGATATTTGACCTGAATTTCGACACTTATGAAATCCCGAGATTTTCCTGGACTCCTAAGATCGAGACGGTCGTGATCGATGACAGAGAAGCCGCGCCGCAAGGAGGCGGTGAGCCGGCGATCATCTGCATGGGTGCGGTGATTGCCAATGCGATTTATGATGCTGTGGGCGCCAGGCTCTTCCAGCTCCCGATGACACCGGAACGCATCAAAGCTGCAACGCCATAGATCAAGGCGATAATTTATTTAGGTTTTGATTTGCTTAAGGGAAGGTTTAATTAGGCCTTCTTGGCTAACTCTTGTTCCATCTCTGACTTCCGCGTGCAATAATAACTGTGCTTGAGTTCCATCTTTTTATAGACGGGACAAGTCGGACAATTACAGCCTTTCTCTTCGGTGATAATCTCGCTCTTGCCAACAAGAGGGTGGCAGAAACCCACATTTGTTTCTTCTGCGACATAAGTCGGGCAAATGAATAAGAGATACAAGCCAAACAACAGTAATAATTCTTGCATGGCTGCGACAAAGGAGAAATTTCAGCTTCATTTTTTTCATAGAAAGCATTAAGGTAAGAATAGCATGAGGGATTCAGTCATTACAGTGGGGATTATATGTCCAGCTCCAATAGAATATCAGAACTGTCGTGAGGTGCTGAGACTCTCGAATGAAACCGAGCTGGCAAGTAGAATCGTTTCTTCAAGGTCGGATAAAGGAATTAAAATTATTGCGATTCAAGCAGGCCCCGGAAAGATTCAGTGCGCTTCGGCCACTCAGTTGATCATAGACAGATTTAAACCTGACATCGTCATGGGTGTCGGTGGAGCGGGGGCTTTGAGCCCGAAATTGGCCATTTTCGATATCGTCTGTGGGGAATATGCCTATGAGTACGATGTCTGCACCTTTGAAGAGTTTCCCCGTTATGCAGATGAATTGACGACGAGCACAATCCTGACTGATTTATCAGAGGAAGGAAAAGACATTCTTCATCAGTTTGGGAAACAGGTTGAGAGTGAAAAGAGCATAAGTTTTGGGATAGGAAACATCGCCAGCGGAGAGAAAGTAATCAAGGATAGGACTCTGCGAGAAAAGTTACATTCTGCCTTCCAAGCTATGGCTTGCAACTGGGAAAGCTCGGCGATACTAAAGACTGCAAAACTTAATGGGATAAGGTCTATGGCTTTCCATGTAATATCTGATAAGGCAGGAAAAGAAGTTGCCGAGGAATTGAAGGCGAATTGGAAGAAAGCCTTGATGATCCTCTATCCTGTTCTTGAGGATTTTCTTTTGGGAGGTTGGCTTCTCCGTATTCTCGATTGTTTGGAAGAGAAGCATTAAAATGAACACCAGGAACGCAATCTTGGTTTATCAGTACTCTGAAAGGACAAAGTCAGAACTCATCATCGCTGCTAAGCTTCTGGCAAGGATGGCTTCTCTAAAGGGCGAAGAAAGAAGGGGAGCTGAAAAACTTTTGATGTCATTCTTGGAGGCTTTGTTAGGAGAGATTAGGATAGCCAAAGCCGTAAAAGACAGCTCAATCAATTTCAGGGGCGCTGAGGAAAAGATCATGGAAGCTATAGGCAAGCTGCAGTTATCCGAGCACGGGGAAATAAACAGATGTTTTTCAGAGGCCCTCACTTACGTGACAACATCCTGCCAATGGGCAATGGAAGAGCTCGAGGACAAGCATCTTCTCTAGTCCAAGAAGCTCTCATTGCAGGCAGAGCGCGACGCTATCATCCTCATTTGTCTTTCTGAGGAGTGCAGCACGGTGATCTCTTTATTGAAGTTCACTGGACTTTAAGTTAAGATGCTCTAGAAATGTGGCTTGCCACAGAGTAATACTTAAAGCGACTAAATTCTATTGGAGTGATATGATTCTAAGCCTAGAGAATTCAATCTCGTGAATAATTTTAGATTGTGGGTATTGGAATGACCTGGATTTGCCCTGACTGTAAAAAAGAATTTAGAAACAAGAATCAAGCCCACTCTTGTGCCCGGGTTGATTTGGAGGACCATTTAAAAGGCAAGTCCTCTCAGGTCAAAGCCACTTTTGAAAAATTAATGCGAGAGATAAGAAAATTTGGAGAAATCACGCTTAATCCAGTAAAAACTTCAATCCAGGTGAAGACTGGTTCTACTTTTTTGTCTATCAGGCTCAAAAAAATGAATATAGAAATCGAATTCCAATTGGGCAGTGAGGTCAACGAGCCTCCTTTCTATAAAAACTTTCGAATTTCAAAGAATAGAGTTCTTCATTTTGCCGTGCTTAAAAACCCGGAAGATGTGAATGCCAAGTTGATAAGTTTACTTAGAAAATCATATGAATTGGTCAAACAAGAATAGTATGTAAAAAGTATAAGGGGACACAAAACGTATTAGGGATGAAGATGAGAAGGCTTTTAAGAAACAAAATTGGAATCCTGGTAATTGGAATTGTCCTTTGGCTTCCTTTGATCGCACCAGCTCAAGAGGTCCAGCAGAAAATCAAGATTAAAGCAGAAACAGCCTTTATTCGTTTGCGTCCAGATGTTAAAAGTCAAGCTATCGGCCGAGTTCCTTCAGGGACGATCTTAAATTTATTAAGTAAGGAAGGAGAATGGTACAGGATTAACTTGCCTTTGGAGAAAGGAGGAATACTCCTTTCAGGCTATGTCCATCAGAGTTTGGTAGAGGTGGAAGTTGAGGAGAAGGATAGGTTGTCAAAATCAAGATCGATTACTGGAACAGCATCTGGATATACAGGAGAAAAAATTACGATAAAATTTAGGGACGCTGATATCAGAGATGTGATCATGTATTTATGCAGAGTTGGAGGACTCAATGTGGTGTTTCACCCAGAAGTTTCGGGCAAAGTTACCATTGACTTAAAAGATGTGCCTTGGGATCAGGCATTAGACCTTGTCCTGAAGCTCAACAGGCTGGGAAAAGTCTTGGAAGGGAATGTTCTGAGGACAGGAAAGCCAGATGTCTTGATCAAAGAGTTAAAGGATAGATAAAGATTTAGATGTCTGGGAAGACCCGAGGATTGAATAGCAAAAAATATCGCCTCATTAGTCATTCAACTGTTAAAATCGCCTTTAGCATTGAAGTGGATTTTATAAAATGGACTTTCATGAAAATTCGATTTATTAATGACCATAAGGAGGTTCCGATGAGGAAATACATGCCCATCATTTGGGTCTTATTTTTACTTTTAAATCCTTTTACTTTTGCTCAATCCAAACGACCGATGACTCCAGAAGACCTCTATAAAATTAAGAGAGTCTCAGATCCCCGAGTATCGCCGGATGGAAAATGGGTTGCCTATACTGTCTCTGCTCCGGATTTGAATAAAAATAAAATGAACAGTGATATCTGGTTAATTCCCGCTTCCGGGGGAAAGCCAGTTAAATTGACCAACAGCCTAAAATCTGACCACTCCCCGAGATGGTCACCGGACGGAAAGAAAATCGCTTTTGTTTCTGACAGGGACGGTCCAGCCAATATCTACATAATCGGAACCGGTGGGGGAGAGGCGCAGAAAATAACTTCCTCCAAGACAGATCTTTATTCTCCCTTATGGTCAAGGGATGGCCGGTCTATTTTATGCGGGTCAAGAGTTCTTCCTGAGGGAAAAAAAGAGATTGAAAACTGGACAAAGGATGAGCTTCCCGAATGTGAAGCCAGGACAATCAATCGACTGCTCTTCAGACAGTGGGACAGATGGCTTGGAGACGAGAGAAATCACATTTTCTTGGTCGATGCGGAAAAGGGATCAATGAAGGATCTTACGCCTGGAGATTTTGACACACCGCCCGTGTCGTTATCAAGTGACCATGATTTTGATATTTCTCCTGAAGGAAATGAGGTCTGTTATGTTAAAAATGAGGATCCAAGGCTCGCTATAAGCACCAATCATGACGTTTTCATCGTTGATATCGAGACTCTAAAGGAGCATAAGATTACGGGAAACCTGGCATTGGATACTCAGGCTCATTATTCTCCTGATGGTCGATACATTGCTTACGCAGCCATGGAAAAAGTCGGTTATGAATCAGATCGAAAATGCTTGGTGGTTTATGATAGAAAAGCGAAAAAACATATTCGATTAACAGAAAAGCTTGACCACTCAGTCAGGCAAATTCTCTGGGTACCTGACAGTAGGGCGCTCTTTTTTACGGCTCGTGAGGAAGGACACGGTTCGATTTATAGAGTCGATTTTAAAGCAAATATTAAAAGACTTACAACTGAAGGCTATAATATTGACCTAAGCATTTCGCCTGATGGTGAAAACCTGGTTTTTGTGCGCTCCTATAACCACCTGCCCAATGAATTATTCACCATGCCCGCTTCTGGAGGAGAAGCCGTACAGCTAACCTTTGCCAATTCAGAACTCTTAGAAGAATTAGACCTTCCTAAACTTGAAGAATTCTGGTTTAAAGGCGCTGAAGATGCCAGGGTTCATGGTTTTATTCAAAGACCCCCGGGATTTGATCCTGAGAAGAAATACCCGGTCGTCCTGACTATTCATGGAGGACCGCAGAACATGTGGGCTGACAGGTTCATGACCACCTGGTTTACTTTTCAATTAATCTGCTCGCCGGGCTATGTCGGCGTATTTATTAATCCACGAGGGAGCTCGGGATACGGCTCCACATTTCGTGAGCAGATCAGCCGAGATTATGGTGGACGCTGTTATGAAGACCTGATGAAAGGTCTGGATTACGTGATAGAGCACTTTGATTTTATTGATGAATCCCGGCAGGCTGCAGTTGGCGGATCATTTGGCGGCTATGCGGTGAATTGGATCATGGGTCGAACAGACCGCTTTGAATGCATAGCCAGCCATGCTAGCCTGTATAACCTGATAAGTTTTTACGGGGCGACTGAAGAATTATGGTTTCCCGAGTGGGATATGGGCAGGACTCCCTGGGGGGAACCGGAACTCTACGAGAAATGGTCGCCTCATGTTTATGCGAAGAATTTTAAAACTCCGACCCTGGTCACTCATGGAGAGCTTGACTATCGTGTTCCTTTCGCCGAAAGCCTGCAGCTTTTCACCGCTCTTCAGAGGCAGGGGATTCCCTCCCGGCTGGTTGTGTTTCCTGATGAAGGACATGTGATCTCCAAACTGCAGAACAATGTACGCTGGTGGAAAGAAATCCACCTCTGGCTTGAGCAATATTTAGAGAAGTAGCTGATGTCTTCCTTTTAAATCTCAGTTGATTTTGAGTTTTTCTGATGATATAAATTTAGTATAATTAAGTACAGATTCAGAAAAGGGAAGAACTGAATTAAGGAAATACCGAGAAAAAAATTTAACTTTTTCCTTTCAAAGCCGACTAATTTATTGGAGGAACTCACTACTTAAAATTAATCATATCAATTGATTAACAAATCTGAGGAAACTTATAGGCCAAGGAATTGAAATGCTTGGGAAGCAAAAATATTTTTTCATTTTAGGGGCTTGTATTGCCCTTTATATGACTCCAATCTTTAGCAACGGGATTGGAGACGATCAATATCTCGTCGACTCTATTGCTAATGTAGTCAAGGATGACGCGGCTCTTGAATTTGTACTATGCCATCTGCAGCCTGCAATCTGGGGGGATTATGATGTGGAGATTGAAGTTAGCGGTGACTACACCTTCGATAGGAAACCACGTGTTTTCCGGCTCTTCAAGGGCGTATTTTCAGAGGACATTGCTCAAAAAACCAATTCATTAAAAGTTTATAGAAATGGTCTTGTAAACATGGGAAGCAAGGAACAAGCTTTCGCCAAGCGAATCCCTTTCTATATAACAAATTTGGTTCTTGAACCTCCAAATTCAGTGCACTTCACTGTCTTCTCTAATCCCAACACATCTGTAGAACATGCCTTTATTAGGATCCAGCAGTTCAGGAAAGGCAAAGGCGGTTACGAATCCAAGCTTGAAATTGTGAACGTCAGAGAACCTCTTTCTCTCTACGTTTCCTCCCAAAGATGTACCATAAAGGTCGATGCTTATGAGGATTGGATTTTATCTATTGTTCGCTCTTACGATGCAAAATTCTGTTGCTTGATCAGCAATGAAGTCCCCCTTCGATAATAAATAAAATCCCGCCAATAATATTATTCTCGAAAGGGATTATTTTCCGAATCTTATTCTTATTCCTACCCTGAACGAAAAGCCCGAAAAGTCAATCTCAGCTTCTCTGACATTTCTATACTCAGGGCCGGATGGTCTTTGTTCTAATATTTCCAGCCCGGGATAATACTTACCAAGCGGCAGCCATAATTCTTCTGTATACCATACTGTTCCTGAGCCCTCTATTACCCCTAAGGGATAAGTCGTTTTCCATTCGGTTTCCCAGTCTTTGATTTTCAGGTATCTTCCCATTCCCTCGGCGTAAAGGGCAATACTCCCGGATATGTTGTACTCAAATCCCAGGCCGCCGTGAAATCCGAACGCGTTGTCTGTGGCTTCGGCTTCATCTTCCTCCCATCCACTCTCACCGAAGAACGACTCATATTCCTCGCGGAATTTCAAATTCACTTTCACAAAGTAATACCCAATCCCGGCCTTTAAGAAGGCATTCATCTTCGAGCTGATGGGGAAGGAATAGTAGCTGCTTAAAGTGATGGGAATAAGTGAGAATTCCGGCTCCCAGTTAATCGTAGCTCTCCCTAAGGGCTCAAGAGCCATTTCGAGAGAGCTGTCTTTTGTCCTCTTTAAATAGCCGACTCCGATACCGACTCCAAAATTCTTGGAAAGGCTGAAAACAAATTCGGCCTCAAAATCAAGTCCCCATTTTGGATTCTCTAAATTACCTGTTTTTGTTAGCCCGAGAAGAGGAATTAAATCCCCAGATATTGAATTCATACCATCGGGCACAGCATTGAAATCGCCTCCTGCCGTGTTGCCCATTCCACCAGAAAACTTGAGACTAAATTTCTTGAGGAAATCCTGGGTATTACCTGCGGTCGGCAAAAGGAAAATACACAGGATGGTTAAAGATAAGAAAACTGAATTTCTCTTCATTTTGTCCTCCTTAGACATATAATTAATATTTTTTCAACAAGCGCCTTCCAATAGCTCAAGTATCAACTCTAACTGAGTTGGATTAGTTTTTAGCAATAAATGTGCCAATTTGAATACCAGGGGTGGAGTGAAATCAAAAGACTTTATTATGTCCTCTATGAAAGACACATGTAAAACAGGTAGTCATGTTTTCCTGATTTCTATCTTAGTTTTCAGTGGTATAGCAGGAATTTATATTTTATGAATGAGGCGGTGGGCCCATTCGATTAGGGGAAGGAGTCTTTCCGGCGCTAATTGTTTGATTTCCTCGTAGGATAGCCAGCGGTATTCATGATGTTCCGGCATTCCCAGTTCTGGATTGATGGAAAAAATCACTTCAGACTGGGAGGTCTGAGCGACATAATACCTGGCGATTTTCTTCCCTCCACTGTAGGGCTCTGTTTCTTTGAACATATTACCCCATGAAAATTTTAGATCTGTGATGCCAGCTTCTTCTTTGGCTTCTCTTTTGGCGGTTTCAAGGGAGTTTTCATCTGATTCAACCAATCCTTTGGGAAAATCCCAGTTCCTGTAGGCCCGGAGAAAAAGGTATTTCCAATCGTCTCCTTCTTTTCTGACGATGATAATGCCGGCAGATAAAATCATTCTAACCCGAGATTAAATTATCCCATTTATTTCTTCAAGTCTGAAGATATTTCCCTCAGAATTTATATCTATAAAAAATAGAGGATGTCAAATCAAGATTGTTTTTAAGGGAAGTTTCGAATTATTCATCCGCTGTTTCAACGAGGACAAAATTTATGAAAGTTGATAGAATAAGAAAAAGCAGCGCAGAATGCAAAAGGCTGCAGTAAGATGAATATCTTTATAACCGGCAATCCAAGATGCGGCAAATCCACTTTGATACAAAAAGTCCTGGATGAGATTTCTGATAAAAAGGTGTCCGGTATTATCACGCCCGAGATAAGGATTAATGATGTCAGGCAGGGCTTTAAGATCATTGATCTAGCTTCAAGGAAAGAAGAGGTTTTGGCCTCGGTAAATATAAAGCGTGGACCAGGCGTCTCAAGATACAGGGTAAATATCGAAGGCATTGATACGATCATGGACAAATTCTTGGAGAGCTATGAGAAATCAGAATACGTGGTCATAGATGAGATCGGAATGATGGAGTTTTATTCAAGAAAGTTTAGAGAGACCATCCAAATGGTGCTCGATTCTGAAAAAACTGTCCTGGCAACTCTGTCTAAAAGATTTGTAGAAAAGTATAAAGACAAGGGGCAAGTTTATTTTTTAACAAGAGAAAATTTTGAAAAAATTTATGATAAAGTATTAAGTCAAATAGAATACTAAGACTCACTCCCGGGACACGATTGACTTCTAACAACATTGCCTGGCAATTGACCTTGCCGTTTTGGGTGTGATATGTTCTTTCAAGCAATATAAGCGCCATCGCTTGCTACGAGAAGCGGAGTTTTGAACGTTTCGCCGACTGCAGCGAGTACATCCTTGAGCTGAAATCGAATTGAGCGCATGGATCGCCTATTTTTCCTGCAATTGAGCCTCAGTTTTGTTGTGGGTAGCGCATTCGTCACTTTTTGTACTGTCGCAGCCGAGAAATCCAGCAGTAAGGTGGGCGGTTTAATCGGTGGTCTGCCTTCAACAGTCGTTGTAGCGCTGCTGTTTATCGGTTTAGTACAGACACCTGAACTCGCCTCTCAGGCCACGGATGTTGTACCTCTGGTGGTGGGTTTTAATGGCCTCTTTTTAGTCGCGTTCGCCCTCCTGGCTAGCTATGGTTTGTGGATCGGTTTGGGCGGCGCTCTCTCGATCTGGTTTTTGCTTTCAATTTTGACAGTCACCTTGAAAGTCAGCCATTTTGGTTTTGCGATAGCGATCTTCTTACTCCTTTTGTTTTTCTCCTATTATCTTTTGGAAAAGCGTCTGCGCTTGCCAACTGTTAAAGGAACGAATGTTCGGTTTACGCTGCTTCAAATCGTTTCGCGAGCTCTGTTTAGCGGCCTGATGATAACCACAGCCATCTATCTGAGCAAAATGAGCGGGCCACTCATCGGTGGCGTATTTGCCGTGTTTCCAGCCGTATTCTTGTCAACGTTGATCATTTCTTCCCGTTCGAGAGGCGTCGAGTTCTCGAGGGTTCTGACCAAACCGCTTCTCGTGAGCGGGATGATTAATGTTGTCACCTATGCCATTGCGGTAAGATATTTGTATCCTGTTTTGGGTCTTGCCTTAGGGACGCTATTGGCGTTGGCGATATCGGGCCTTAGTGCCTCTGCCACGCATGTATTTATAAAAACTAGGATGACTTGATGCTCAACGCTAGGCTGGCCAGGGCGAATTCGTTTTTTGAGGAAAAGACTTCTGCTTCAGAAAAGCACTTCAAAATTCATACGTCTCTTTATTAATTCTTCCACCAGCCTGTTTTTGTATTCGTAGAAGAATCTATTAGTGGTTGCTTCGCCTAGGTTGTAGTAGTAGTAAAATCTTTTTATCGAACTTAAATAATTCATTCTGTCAAGAAGGATATTGTCGGTCTTACCTTCAAGACTTAGGATAAGTTTTTCTGGATTTCCGGGGAGGATGGGACCGATGAAGGCAAAGGTTTTGATTCCTTTGGCGTGAATTTTCTCCAGAGCCTCCAGCCTCTGCTTTACAGACGAAGCATGAGGCTCGAACAATTTTGCCACCCCCTCGTCATCCGTCGTGATGGTAAATCCGACTTCTACATCCTCAAAATCCTGAATCAATTCCAGGTCGCGCAGGATAAGCTCAGATTTCGTCTGGATAACAACCGGGAAGCGGCTTTTCGCCAGTTCTTTCAGGCACTTCCTGGTCAATTCATGCTTTTTCTCTAGGGGTTGATAGGGATCGGTCACCGAGGAAACCCAAACCTTACCTTTTCTTGCCCTAATCGACTGCTTTTTGAGGAGTTCAGGAGCATTGACTTTGACATCAACAAATTCGCCCCAGGATTCTTTATGGCCGGAAAAGCGCCTGATGAACAAGCGAGCATAACAGTATTTGCAACTGAACTGGCACCCTGTGTAAGGATTCAGACAGTAATCATAGATTTTTGATTTGTTGAGGATGCTCGATGCCCTGACTTCCCTAACTATCAACGATACACACCATCTTTGTCATAATTAAACCCAAGTCCTAGCCCAGCTGTAACATCATGGTGGCTACAACTCTGTGCTAATTAAGATTAACCTTATAGAAAGAAATACCAATGAATGAAAAATTCGTTTTCAAATACATCAGGACCCTGGATAAGCATTCAATTTCTGAGAATACTGAGTCTACAGCTTTAAATTCAATCGAGGAGTATTATAGCAATAATCCCTTTGAAGATTAAAAGGAATTTCAAAGATTCTGAGAATAGAACTATCCCCGATTTGATTTTTAAAAAGAGGGGGTTGATTTTAAGGTTGGCTGTATTTGGGTTCTAATGTTTTTTCTGAAACAGTAACTCGGTCTTTTCCAAGTTTTTTTGCTTTGAACAAAGCCTTATCCGCCAGGTCAGCCAATTCTGTAGCTATTTTTTCATAGTTTATGGTGAATTTTTTTTCTTTTGAAGGTCGTGGAATTTTTCTTTCAGGAAAATGAACCTGAGCTACTCCTGCACTCAAGGTTTTGTGAACGGCTTCCTCTTCTGGCCTGAATTCTACTTTTTTGAAAGCCTTTCTAATCCTTTCTGCGACATTAGCAGCTGCAGTAGAGCTCGTTCCAGGAAGAATAATGGCAAATTCCTCCCCTCCAAATCTTGCTGCCCAATCTCGCTCGCGGATATTCTGTGAGATAACCCGGGAAATTTCTTTTAGGATCTCATCACCTTTCAGGTGATAATATCTATCGTTATACTTTTTAAAATCATCTATATCGATCATGATAATCGATAGGTAGCTTTTCCATGTTTCAGCATCCTGAATGGCCTCGGGCAGCTCTTCGTTGAAGTGTCTTCTGTTGTATAATTTTGTTAACTCATCAGTTATAGAGAGTTCTTTAATTATTTCTTCTGATTTTTTTCTTTCGGTAATGTCTTCAACGACCGTGTCATAATACATGATTTTCCCTGCGCCATCCCTGATTGCGCTTGAGGTCATAGCTGCCCAGAAAGTGGTCTCGTCTTTCTTTCTTAACTCAATTTCTTTATTTTTTATGGTGCCATGTTCTTCCAATTCCTTTAAGTACTTTTCTACATTCTCTGGGTCTTTGTAGAGGTCAATCCCACTACTAGAAAGAAATTCCTCGGAATCATTGTAGCCGAACATTTCTACCCCAGCTGGATTGACTTCAAGAAGCTCTCCTTCTGGAGTTGCCCTGAAGATTCCTATTTGAACATTGCTCACCAATTCTTGGTATTTTGCTTCAGAAGTTTTTATCTTTCTAGCTAGAATGCGGCGCTGGATATGCCCGGAAATCAAGTTGGCGAACGTCTCCAAGGGGCGAACAGTTTCATCTGTGGGAGCCAAACCGCTCTTGGACTCATCGACCGAAATAATCCCGATGACACTGCCTTTTTCATCTTTCATAGATACCAGCAGGTTGTCCTCTCTATGCCAATGTCCCTTTGACTTCGGGTATGATTTTTTTCCATAGATAACTGCTTCTTGGTCCAGGATGTGTTTTTTGGTATGAGGTATGAAGCAGGACTGATTGCCGATTTTTATGCCTTTATCAAAATATTTGAGGTACTTCTCTCGCGGCATCTTGATTTTTCTTAGCCGCTCCAGTTCTATCTTGCTGACTCCTTTATGGCCGATGATTTCTCTGTAAGGTGGTTTTTCCTTGAAATAAGAGATGAGCACACGCTTAAAATCAGAGATGTCTATGACCGCTTGAGAGATATGTCCGAAAAGTTGCTCCTCGTCTTCGATGGACAAGATATCGGCAGTGATTTCAGAGAATTTTTCAATCTGCTTGTTCATCTCCATAATTCTTTCTTCTGTCTTTTTTCTCTTGGTCATATCCACATCCATACAGACGGCTATGGTTTCTTGTCCGGGCAGTGTTATGGGGTAAAGAGATGATAGGACAAAGCGTGGTTCTCCTTTTTTGGTGGTTTTAATCCATTCCCTTAAAGGAGAGGGCCTATTCCTTTGAAAGACGCTTTTGATGAGCTTTTTGAACTTTTGTTTGTCAGATTCAGCAATATTAAATTCTACGAGTTTTTTTCCTTTAACCTGCGCTTCTTTGTATCCATAAAGTCTTTCTGAAGCTGCATTCCAAAAGACCACTTCTCCATTCTTGTTGAATCCCTGGAAAGCGGTATTAGGAGCATTGTCTATGATGGACTTGAGTCTCGTCCTGAAGTCCATGCCTGCATCATAGACTTGGCTTAGCTTTCCTAATCCTCTTTTGTGTTCGGTGGCGCTGCGGTACTCAGCCATTTTTTTAAATGCCTTTAGCGTTTTTTTGGAGGAGAATTATGCTCAAGACGCTCTTCTATATTCCCTAATTTTTTTTATGTATATTAAATAAGACAAAAAGAAGAATATGTAAATAGCCTCCATGGGTGATTTTTAGAGGATTTTTTTTCTTTTTTTATCATCGCGAAAGGTGAGAATATCTCACCTTTTATGGTTAGCCTTTATGAAAAATTACAGGGGTAGTTAAAGAAGAATTTCAGAGAGATTTTACCTTTTATCCGGCAAAAAATGAGTTCAAAAAAATTTAAAAAAAAATTCTATTTTTCTCTAAAAGGCACCCAGATTTCTGTTCGCTGGGCCTCTGGCCTGACTTGGGAAGGATCTGACAAATATCTTTCCAGAATTGGACCGGTATGGAGATAATCATTGTTTTCCATCCATTCTTTTATTTTGGCATAGGTCTCGCCTACTGTTTCATTGGGCCCGATGTGAACGGTTGAGATGACATGAGTAGATGTCCACTGTTTTTTCTCTAGCGGAGCTTGGACCAGAGTTTGCGGTGTGATTGGAAATCCTATTTCCCACTCCAGCTCTGCAGGCTGTACCAAGTCTGGAGTGCTGTAGTAAACGCCGATCAAGGGACCAAGCGAGGGAAAGATATTTTGTTGACGCGTGTGCTGCCACATCATTCCGATAACATCGGGCATATCAGTGAATGGTCCTTTGTGAGCTAAGCAGACATAGGTGAATTGAGTCACTTCCTTGACAGAGATTTCTTGCTCGGCAGTTCCTTCCTGCAAGCTCAAGATTAGAAGGATTGTGAAGAGAAGAAGGAAAAGGAACAGAACCGTTCTTATTTTTTTCATTTTTTCCTCCTGAGAGAAGAATCTTCGAAATGAAGATTTCCGCCCTGTTTGACTGCAAATATTTATCATCAATTAAACAAAATTTCAAGGGGATAAACTCACTTGTATACATTTATTCGCTGCTCTCCAGGAAAGCTTTTCCTCACTTTTTCTATGCGGAAGACCGGGTGCCGAAAAGTTGTGCAATATGTGTGAAATGCAATTATATCTATATTTTACAGCATAAAAAATCATATTTTTCCACAGATTTTTTAACAGAAGTTGTGAAAATTATTTGGTCAGAAAGAGCACGGTCCACCCTTAATGTTAATTTTGAAATGTCTGTCGAAACAAGTCATCTTTTCACCTTGAAAAAATTTTAATGCAGGATATTTTATGTATGAACTTGCATGAAAAGAAGGAAACGAGCAAAATATAAGGCTGTAAATGGAAATAGCAAAGTCCTCGAAATTTAAGAAGGGAGTAAAAATCGGATTTGTTCTCTTTGTATGGGTGATAACTGCTTGGCTGCTTTACCCGTTAATAACTTTAGATTCTGTGAATATTGAAAATGCAAAGGAATATCTCTACCGAGCAACAGCAGGAATTGCCACAATGCTTATTATGTTTGGAAAAACAATATTCGATCTCTTATTTCCTCAAACTATTTCCCGAAGAAAGGCGCTGTTAAATACGATATTTCTCACCCTCTATTGTGTGGCCATAGCCTGCGGAATTCTTTTCATGGTTTCGAGAATGATTGTTTTGTACTTAAGAAGCGGGACATCCGGAGTTCCGCTTTAAGTTATATAAAATCGATAAATCTAAGGAGGATTAAGATGGCAACTTATGTCATTCTCAGCCGGATTTCTCCCCAGGCATTCAGTGATCCCTTCGAATTTAAGAAAATAGCCGAAACCGTATCTTCAAAAATCAAGAGCGAGTGTCCTGATGTGGTGTGGAAGGAGAGTTACTCTACCATGGGCCGTTTCGATGTGGTTGATATCGTCGAATCCGATGACCCTAAGCAAGTAATGAAAGCAGCCATGATTATCCGTTCTTACGGACATTCCACAACCGAGACCTTATCAGCAACTCCCTGGGATGACTTCCTTGATATGATTTAGGAGGGTCGGGCCAAGCTAATTAATTGATTATAAGTAAGTTAGGGCTTATATTTTTATTAAAAAATGCCTTAAAACAACAATTTTGGGGGTAAAATAAGCATTTTAAGAAGATTATTTGACTCATTCATGTATAAAATCAACTAAATGGCTTCCTCCATTTCTAATTTATTAATTTTACGCATCTTATTTTTCTAGATAATTCTCGATGATTTCATAACCAGCGTCTTTTCCGATTCTAAGCATGGATGCGGATGGTGAAATAATCAGGCTGAATCCAAGAAAAGTCAGCAGAAGTGCTACCGTGAAAATCATAACTTTTTCTCTGAATTTCATTTTAATCTCCTAATTGTAATTTTCATTCATATATATATAGACGCAATAAGCAGTAAAAAAGTTTATTTTTCCTACAATTTCAATAAAAATAATTTTGCTGATTTTTTTATTTCAAAATGATGGGCAGAGTCATAAAAGGAGTTAGACGAGAAAAATTTCGAATTTTATCTTTTTTATTGGATTTTATGGTAAATCTCATATGCTGTCGATTTTTTCGATAAGCTCTATCATTTCCTCTGTCCGGTCAGCAAAATAGACAGGCAGAGTTTCGATGATTATTTTTTCATCTGCCTGAAAAAGGCAATCTCTGTCAGGATAGAATTCTATGGGCATTTCTGAGTCGCGTTCTTCATCTTGAGTCCAGATAATCCATTTATCTTTGTTGCCGACCGATTCGTAAAGACGCCAGGTGTCGCTCAGGAAAATTCCAGTTATCCCATGGGCAAAGGTGTAATTTTCGATTATTTCGCCATCTTCTTTCTTCCAATTTTTAATGGTGACTTTTTGTAAGTGTAATCTTGTAGGTATTCCCGCTGCTCGACACAAAGCAGCCAGAAGAATAGACCTTTGCCGACAGGAATTTCCACCACATTCTAAGACTTCTGAAGCAATAAAGCTTTCGCATCGGTTGTCATTATAAGAGTCTCTGACGAATTCAAACAGCGCCTTTGCTTTGAGAACATCTATTTGACAATCCTTTGTCAGTTCGCTGGCTTTTTTCACGATTCCAGGATGGTCACTGTCGATAATATGAGTAGCTCTCAAAAATTCTGATAAATCCTCCTTGTCCTCTGGCGCTGGAGTACAACTATAAGCAAGAAAGAGGAATAAAATTAAGATAATGACCAAGATGACAATAGAGATAACCTTACTATTCATTCATCCTCTCCTTTCATCCTCTCCTTTTTCGTTGTTTTCCTCTTCATCAATTATCGCCTCTCCAATCTGATTGAATTCATTTTCTCACCACGATGAAATCATTTTCCTCTAATTTGAAAAGCTCTCCCTTCTCACTGATAAAAATGAGTTCATTCGCATCCCAACATATTGCCTCGCAGTGCTTGACCTTAATCGGAAGCCAGGAGACCTTGCCGTTGAAATAGTCATCAGATTCCTCATTGATTTCAAAGATCCAGACAGCACCATAAGTCAATACAGCCAGCTTCATTCCATCTGGTGATATGTCTGCCCCCGAGACCTGACCTTGGATATTAAATTCAGAAACGAGTGTTGCTGGATTCTTCTCCGGGGAATTCATCGAATCCAAGCGATAAAGAGTGGTGTAAGTGTCGCTACGATGTTTGGTCAAAATATAGAGTTTCTCGTTTTTCCAGAACATCGCTTCAGCGTCGTAATTATTCTTTTTAGGAGGAATTCTTTTTTGGTCAGGATAGTAATAAGAGATTCTTTTCCGGGTGTTAGTAATCACCGTTTGGTAAGGATAAGGCTCTTCGACAACATAAATACACAAATCACGGCGAGTGCTGGAATTGTTTCCGATATCTCCTATGTACAGATTACCCGAATCATCTGTAGTTATGCTCTCCCAATCCACATTCACTGCATCAGGAATCCTTATGCCCCCATAATTTTTCATCCAAGCGGGTTTGATAATTCGGCCATCCTTTCTCATAGGGAAAATACGAGGCTCGTCACCTGAATCATTATGAATCCAGAAAACGTCCTTCCAGAGCCGGCTTTTAACCAGACCAGAAGCTTCTTTTATCGCGGGAAAAGCAATCGAGGCATACGGTTTCAATTCGACAGGATCTTTCTGGGGAAACACAATTTTAGCTGAATCAGAGCTCTGAAGAATTACAGTTCCTGAGAGCAATAAACAACAAAAAATCCCAATGAAACAATATCGAAGCATATTACCCTTAAAAGCCGACATAAATTTTTTTACTTTTCATCAATAGAGTATCAGCCAATCCTTTCTTTCATTCTATACCTTGGATAATGAACTGGCAAACTTGATCGCCTCTTCCGATGGCTTTTTTCAATTCGACTTCAACTGGTTTTTCCAGAATGAGCTCAAAGACTGATTTTGCCCAGCCTCGAGAGCAGTAGCAAAAAGTCTCAGATGGCTTAATGATCCCAGCTCTCACGAAAGGACAGCCGCACTTATTACAAATTGAAGAAATGGTGTTTCCTTTTTTTACCCATTTTCCACACCACAGGTCTTCTTGATTCATCGTGTCTAAAATTTCTTCCAAGTTTTCACCTTTTCTCTTAATGAGCTTGATTTCATCAATTTCACCGTGATAAATGGCACAGGCTTTTCCACAATATTCCATGATCTCTTTCTTCATTTTTTCATCTACAGATTTATCTATGCTTTCTATAAGAACTTTTAGCCATTTTCCAAGAAGATCTACCGGAAACCTACTTTCATTCATCCTTTGCCTCCATTTTTTTCATTCTATTGATTTTTCTTTGAGGATCAATTTGACTGCTTCCTGAGGACAATTATAAGCACAGAGACCGCACCCAAAACACTTGGCTTCATCGAATTCAATGCTTTCTCCATTCTCAGAGATGGCTCCGAATAAGCACTTATCAAGGCATATTCCACATTGATTGCATAATTCAGGATCTAATGAAGCCGCATATCCAGATTCCCCCATAGAGGTAAAAATTCCTCGTTTTTTTAAAGCTTGGATAAAAAAACAACAGCATTCACAGCAGTTGCAGAGATAGTCAGGATTTTCTTTATTATTGATAGAATGAACAAGTCCTTTTTTTTCAGCAATATCCAAAATATTGAGCGCTTTTTTTAGTTCTGTCTTTTCTCCGATCTCCCTCTCGGCAAAAAATTTTGCCTGCTCACCGAGGGCCAGGCAGACTTTTCGCGGTTTTTGGCAGTTGTTGAAGGTTGTCCTGCAGAGACAATCTATTAAAGTAATATCTTTTGCCTTTTGAAGGTAATGGATAGCCTGGTGGTATGGAATCAATTGTCTTTTATCCTGAATCGTCTCTTCAATCGGAAGAACACGATAGACCGGTTTTTGACTCGCTCTCATTTTTTCCAGAGAAAATCCTAGAGCACATTTCTGAAAATGGATTTTTTCCTCCTCAGGAAGCTGCTGGTATCTTGGATCATGATTGACATATCTTTTTAAGATTTGTTCAAAGGAATTGCTCTGATAATAACTCTGTCTACCTCTTAATACCTTGATCAGGAATCCTTTCTCATGCAGAGATTCGATTAAAGATATTCCAGAGTGAGGAAATTCAGATTTAAGGTGGGAGAGTTTTTCTTCTTTCTCTGCCAGGTGATTCAGAATGATCATTTCGTCTTCGTTCAAGAATATATGGATGGAATTGTGCAACCCCTTAGGCACATTGAATTTTTCGATAAAGATGGAGAGATTTTTATTCATCTTATTGATTAAGCCGATTTTCAGTAAACAGGAGTAAGCCATTTTCTGTATTTTTCTATTTCGCCGTTCACGATTTTA
>Ga0209636_10001719_pt1 | contig 22158 bp, 12 predicted proteins | sample DeeMarSWOR152_54_FD_187464 | JGI IMG/M metagenome (GOLD analysis project Ga0209636, IMG submission 187464) | Marine sediment microbial communities from White Oak River estuary, North Carolina - WOR-1-52-54 (SPAdes) (version 2) | ecosystem: Environmental > Aquatic > Marine > Intertidal zone >...
CGTTTTCCCTCTCGAGCATCTTTTCGGTGAAGATGAGGTAGTGTGTACACGTTTCTGCATAAACGTCTAATCCCTCGCGCTTAGCTTTTTCAACAAGTTCAACCCCTTTATCAGTAGCCATGTGGACAATAAAAAGGCGGCCGCCTGTTTCTCGTGCAATCTGAATACAGCGGCTAATGGCCAGGTTCTCTGCTTCTGGCGGTCTGCTCCTGGCATGATAGATGGCTTGTGTCAGACCTTCGCCGATCATCCGGGGAACGTTTTCTTCTATAATATCATTATCTTCTGCATGCACCATCAGCATTCCTCCAGCAATCCTAAGGCTTTCCAGTATGCGCTTTAAATCCGCATCCTTTATCATAAGCCCTTCTTTCTGGTAGGTCATGTAGCATTTTATGGTAGGAGCTCCCTGTTCAACGACTTGCGGAATTTCTTCCAGTGTTTCAGCGGTTGGCTGTGTGATGACCGGATGGACTCCCCAGTCTATCAAAGCGTTCCCCTCTGCTTCTTCTTTTTTGTTCTTGAGGGTGTCTTGCAATGACTGACCTGGAGCTTGATTAGCGAAGTCAATGATACTGGTAACACCTCCATGAGCAGCTGCAAGAGTACCTCTATAGTAATCGTGAACGCTTACCGTATTCATAAAATAGTCGTTGAAATGAACGTGGGTGTCGACCGCACCAGGAAGGATGAGAAGCCCTTCCGCATCGATTACTGTGTCAGCCTCTATGTTTGACAAGTTTCCCATCGAAGTGATCTGTTCACCTTGAATAAGAACATCCTGCTGGGAAACAATTTGACTCGAGACAACTGTCCCCCCTCGTATAAGTGTGCTTTTTAGTTCTTTCACCCTTTCTTGTTCTCCTTCTTCTTCGCAGACTCTGGAATAATCCAGTCAACGGGCGGCATTTCAACCTTATCCGGAAGCTCGGACATATCGCCGGTAGCCGCAAAGTGCATGATTCCCTTGCGAAATTGCTCCGAGGCTCTCATAGCTGCTCTGATTGCCCCATGGGGTCCCCTGATCACAGGAATAAACTTGCTGTTTTTAAAATAAGGAACGAGCTCCAGCGCATTCTCATAAGGGGTGGATGTGTCCCAGGTTCCATGAACAATCACGGTCGGGATATTGGTTTCGAAGTTCTGCCGGAATTCATCTCCCAGGTCGCTTCCCCAGATATCACGAGTTATCGTGTAATGCGAGTTTATATCTCCTAGGATTTTTACAGCAGGATCCGCTTTGAGTTCCGCCTCTCTCTCAGGAGTGATGCCAGAGCCATGGTCAAGCATATAAAAACTCGCCGTACTGAACCTTCTTGAATCCTGGCGTCGGACGGCTCTTTTTGCTGCATCGCTGAAATTCCCGTGATAAAGGGTAATCACATTTGCCGGCCATCCGGGCAAACCACCAGAGTATCCCCTGGCCAAACGTCCGGCCTCCCGTGCGGTGAATAATACGTCTTGGGATTTGCCAGTTTTAGGATCGGTCACCGTAACCTTCACTGGCTTCTTCTTGATTCGCTCAACGACCGTCTCTATCGCCCCGATCAGTCCAACCTCGGGAATTATGCCCTTTAACTCAGGTGCTTTTCCCGCCTCTGCGGCTACATTTTTATAGACATTCCATAAATGTCCGGAATGGTCATAGGTGTGGTTAGGGCCTTCCATGCCGCGAAGAATCGCACGTTCCACGATTTCGGGATAATAGCGCATAACAGCCATCCCCCAATGAGAGCCAAAGCTGCCTCCCCAGATTATAACCTTTTCATATCCCAAAGCCTTTCGGACATCGTTGACATCAGCGGCTGCCTCGATGACTGTCAAGCCACTCAAATCAACACCTTGCGCTTCCCAAAATGCCTTTTCTTTGGCGCACGCCTCCCGAAGCGCTGCTGCAGCCTCCTCCTCTGTGACCGCCCTATCCAGCGGGAAGTTCGTATTGATATCGATTATGGTATTAGGCTTGGATGACCCGATGCCGCGCTGACCGACCACGACAACGTCTGAAACGTCCAATAACGGAAGCCATCTTTCTTCGAAGGTCCCAAGCCTTTCAAGAGACCTCTCCAATCCAGCAAAGCTCGGTCCGCCATGTAAAAAGAAGATTGGAGGTGTGCCTGGTTTGGCTTTTCCTGAGCTCTTAAAACGGTAGACCTCGATCCCGATGACAGCACCTTTCTCATCAGACCGGTTTGCAGGAACGAACATCATCCCCCGTTCTGCTGCAAAAAAGCCTCCGTCTTTAAGCTGAATACGCTCCGGGTAGAAAAAGATCGTACCCGGGGCAGGACTCTCAGCAACTGCCTTATGAAAAGAATCCGCCTCACCTGAATCGGTTTGAACCAATAGACTTCCACACGCAAAAATCAACACCGTGGCAATAATCAACATTCTCTTCATTTATTCCTCCTTATTCATCCTTATGCTTATTTATGCTTATAAGCATGCCGCAAATATAAGTGCCGGGCATCCAAGATTTCTTCAAATCAACCAAGAGGTCCGGCCAACAGGTTCGGCCAACAGACTACTTAATCGAGAAATATTAAGCACATCAGGCGAAGCTTGCAGTGGCTTTTAGAAACAGCTCTATCTCCTCCGGCGTATTATAATGACAGGCTGACAGCCTGATAAAGCTTGATATACCAAGCTGTTTCAACATAGCCGCGAAAAACGGATCCTGCCCTGGGGCATGGAGTCTGAGCTGCTCACGTTTATAAAGTTCGCATCCTTTAGCTGATTCAATCCCATTCAGGTTAAACCCAACAAGACAGGCGCGGCTTGATAGGTCCTCTCCCATCCCATAGACAGTTACATGCTTCATATCCTTGAAGCCAGCAGTTTTATCAGTGCCGTTGATTAGAGTGGATAGAAGTCCTGTCGAATGTGCTTTTATACTCTTCATGGCAGCCACAACCAGCGCCCGCCGATCAGCAGAATCCGTGAAATGGCCCCCAAGCCAGCACAGATAGTTTACAACAGCTGACCAGGCCGCATAAGATTGATGCTCCACACCACCCAGATCCCAACTCGTTTCAGGCTTAAAAATATATTTCCAATGCGGAAGCTTCGCCAATCTATCTGAAACGTGGGCATATCCGCATCCCTTGACGCCATAGTTTTTGTAGGGTGCGATGACATAGGCATCTGCTCCTATCTCTTCGACATCTATCAGATCAGACGGCGAGTATTGGACGCCATCGACCATGATGTACAGATCAGGCTTTATCTTCCTTGCCTCTTCCACAATTGTTTTTACATCAAATATTTCACCGGTAACATTAGAAGTGTGTATAACAGCGAGAAAACAGGTATTCTTGTCAATCTTTTCATAAATTGTATCCAGTTCGATGGAGCCTGTTTCTCTGTTGGCTTCAGCGATACGCTCTTCTTTGCCGTATTTTTCTGAAAACTGCGTTACTGCGCTGCGGACTGAAGCGTGGTCCAGTCCAGTTGTAACGACGTTTGTTCCCGGGATGGAGGAGAGAACCGCGTTTGTGATGCGGTATATCACGTGGCTGCTGCTCCAGCCTGGTATGGTCTGCCCAGACTTCGCCCCGAAAAAGACCATGAGGTCTTCAATCCCTTTGGCAGTGACCTCAACTGAGTGAGCGGATCCAGGATTCGCTCTTCCTTGCTGGTCAGGCAGGCATGTTTCTTTTGCCATGGCGTCGATAACTGATTTTGGCCTTAACGAGCCTGATGCGGCTTCAAGGTAAATCCGTTTTCCGGAATAAGGATCCCAATCTACGTACTCAAACCGGCTCCTGATCTCTTCCATTAGCTCGGGAGAATATAAACCTTTTTCATATTCTTTACCCATTGTTCCATCTCCTTCGCATCTGAGCCAATATTCCCTATGTAATCTTTATAAAAAAGAATATTCTCGATTCTGATTATTTACAGTCCAATCTTGGCACATCGCTCTGTAAAACGTTACAAAAGCATAACAATCTATATACCAGATACTAATCTAAACGCAATATGTATTTTATACAATGTCATTGCGAGGAGCGTGGCGACGCGGCAATCCCAAGCTCTTCATAAAAGATTGTTTCGCCCCTATGAGGCTCGCAATGACAAGCAAAGGAGGCTTCTTCGCTCCTCGCGATTAATATGGGTTGTTTAAGTTGACCTGCCTCCCTGATATCGGTACAGGAGAAATGCTACAATTCTCCTGTACGAAAGGAGAGGGATATGGGCAGAAAAAGATTCACTGTTAAACAGATTATCAACATGCTTCGTGAAGCCGAAGTGCTTATAAACGAGGGTTCTACTGTTGGAGAGGTTTGCCGAAAGGTTGGTATCTCTGAGCAGACCTATTATCGCTGGAGAAAGGAGCACAATCAGTTCCGGCCACACAGTTCTCTGGGATACAAACCACCTGCTCCAGAGGCTATCGAGCTCGGTGCTCTAACTTTGCAGTTGTAACAATGTCGAGGGGCAGATCAGTTTGAAAGAAATGATTCTTAAGGTATGCAGCTTTATTGTTTGGACTAATCAGACCCATAATTCCCCTCCCATATTAATAGATGTTTTTATTATATATGGATTCTATAATAAACTCTAAAGTCTTTTATTCAAAATTATATTTTAGAAAAATATCAATTAGGCAATAAAACTGTGCGTTTAAATATTATTTGTTTTTGTATAATTTTTTATTCAATATTATCTTTTATAGCATTCACTATAGTTATTAGTAATGGAACAGTTAAAGTTCCTGAATAAGTCATTGGACCAGCTTTACGTCTATTAGTGAGTACAGCAAAAGAAAAAACATCATTAATCTGTTCAGGAATAATATAGCCAACTACAGTGTTCACGCCTCGAGCGGATAAAGTACCTGTTTTTACATATATTTTAATATTATCTGGCGGAACAGGGAGCCTCGCATGAGGATGATAACCCTGTCTTGCAAGTGTCGGAATTAAAGCACCTCTAACATTCTCCTCTTCATAAAAAAAGTTTAATGCTTCTATAAAATGCAGAGCTGAAAACCGGTTATTCACCGATAATCCGCTTGCGTCACCTATCGAAAATTTTTTATCAGTGATTCCAATATCTTTAATACAAAAATCTTTTAAGACAGATATTCCTTTTTTTCTTGTACCTGGGACAGATAAGAATATTGCTCCAAGATCTTTAAGAAGGATTTCTGCAATAACATTATTACTCTCCTGATTCATTGTCTTTACTATCTCTCCTAAAGGAACAGATGTTATTTTCACTAATTCAACTGCATTCTTCGGAACTATCTGTTTTTCTATTCTTCCTGTAACTTCAATACCTTCTTTTTGACATATTTCTTTTAATAGGGTTGCTGCATATAATCCGGGTCGTGAAGCACCCAGCCATACATAATGATACTTTTTATCCCATCGTGTAACTGTCCCCTTAATTGCATAAGAATCACCCCAGTCATATTCAATATACGTCATATTGGGACGCCCTGGTTCTTCAGAAGATGAAATATTTACATCATATTTCAATTTCGCATATGATGTTTGAGGCACCAATCTTAATTCAGGAGCAGTTTTATTTTTAATAATAACATCTAACCAGCCGTAGTTAGCAGTCAAAGCACACGGCGGCGCATAAAGATTTCTTGCATTCGGAGCATACCGGTTTTTTTCTTCATCAAAAAATGAAATATCATAAATAATATCACCAGAGATTTTATTAATTCCTATCTCTTTCAATTTTTTTGCTGCTTCTTTCAGATGATCAATTTTTAATGAGGGATCCCCACGACCTTTTATGTATAAATTTCCTCTCAATACACCCTCTTCAATCCTGCCATCAGTCATTAACGGAGTTATAAACCGATACTCAGGTCCTAATTTTATTAATGCTGAAGCAGAAGAGATCAATTTTATAGCTGACGCAGTGATCATTGGTTTATCTATATTATGGCTATAAAGAACATATTTTCCGTCTGTAGTTGATATCTGTATTCCAAGGATGACATCATTATAGAGCCTGCTTTTTATTTTATTATCAACAGCGTCAGTTAATGCTTTTTGCAGAATATATAATTTATCGGCCCTGATATTATCGTTTCCATAAGATAAAAGATAAAAAAACATGATACATATCAAAAAAATTATCAGCTTTTTTTGTTTTCTGATAGCTATTTTAAGATTATCGAACATTTAAACCCCAGGGAAAGCAAGGAGTTTTCAAAAATAATGTACCATAGTGTTGTTACTTAAACGTTAAATAAATGTTAAGATTCTGTCAAGATATTATGGCGGTTAAAGCTTCACGCGAATTTCAGGTTTTTGCTAAACCTATCGGCTCCATCTGCAACCTGGACTGCCACTACTGTTACTACCTGAATAAGAAAGACCTCTATCCAAAGAGCAAGTCTTTTCGCATGAAGGACGACATCCTGGAGGAGTACATTGTCCAGCACATCGATGCTTCCTCAGAAAAAGTAATCAGGTTTTCCTGGCACGGAGGGGAACCGACCATCCTGGGTCTTGATTACTTTCGTAAGATTGCAGCCCTGCAGCGCAAGCATAAGCCCCCTAACCGGCGCATAACCAACGGAATGCAGACAAACGGGATCCTCCTCGATGAGGACTGGTGCCGCTTTTTGGCGGAAGAAGCATTTGCAGTTGGGCTCAGCCTTGACGGTCCTCAGGAAATGCATGACCGATACCGCCTCACCAAGGACAATAAGCCGACCTTCGAGCAGACAATGAAAGGATATAAACTCTTACAGCAGCACCGAGTTTATACAGATATTCTGTGTGTGGTGAATGTGCATAACGTCCAGCACCCATTAGAAGTCTACCGCTTCTTCAAACAGATCAAAGCTCCATACGTGACATTCTTGCCAATGGTCGAGCCGCAGCCAGATGCTGAAGGAGGCGTCAGCCAAATCACCGTGCCGGCTGAACATTGGGGTGTCTTTCTATGCACCATATTCGACGAGTGGAGAGACCACGATATCGGGCAGATTAAAGTCCAGATATTCGAAGAGGCTGCCAGAACAGCCTTCAACCAAGAGCATTCGCTGTGTATTTTCCGTCCGACCTGCGGTGATATTCCAGTCATCGAACATAACGGAGACTTCTATTCGTGTGACCATTTTGTCGATGTTGAACATTGCCTTGGGAATATAAAAGAGATTCCACTGGTCGAGCTGCTCGAGAGTCCGGCACAGAGAGCATTCGGGAAAGCCAAATTGGAGACTTTACCCCGCTATTGCCAGCAATGTGAGGTCAGAGCTATGTGCAACGGTGAGTGCCCGAAGAACCGTTTCCTCCGGACACCGGATGGCGAAGCGGGATTAAATTACCTATGTGCGGGCTATAAACGCTTTTTTACCCATTGTCAACCGTTCGTAACAGAAGTGGCCGCCCAATGGGAACGGCAAAACCTCGAACAGCAAATACCAAAGGCGCAAGCCACAAATGACCGGAAAAGTCTCAAACCGGGTCGGAATGATCCATGCCCGTGCGGCAGTGGCTTGAAGTACAAGAAATGCTGTCTGGGCAAATGATTAATGCCCGCCATTCCAAGCACATATCCTCAAGGAACTTACTGGACGTCAGGTCTTTAGTTTCTGTTTAAAGAAGGCGATGGTTCGTTCCCAAGCAAGCTTGGCCGCTTCTTCGTGATATCGGGAACCTGTGTCGTTAAAAAAGGCATGCCTAGCGCCCTCATACATGAATATCTTGTAGTCTACGGATGCTTCCTTCAGAGCTGCTTCGAATTCCGGAATTCCCTTATTAATTCGCTCGTCAAGACCGGCATAATGCAGGAGCAAAGATGCTTTAATCTTGGGCACATCTTCAGGCGCGGGCTGCCGGCCATAGAAAGGAACTGCTGCTTTTAAATCGGGAGAGTTTACAACAACCTGGTTTGCTACTCCTCCCCCCCAGCAGAAGCCCGTGCATCCCACGTTTCCTGTTGACTGAGGATGAGTTTTTAAGTATTTTACCGCAGCCACATAATTTTTAATGGTCGCTTGGCTATCAAGCTTTCGCATCAGCTCCCGAGCCTCATTGACATCTTCTGGAGTTCCCCCTAACGGTGATAAGGCGTCTGGAGCAATAGCCAAGAAACCCTCCAACGCGACGCGCCTGGCAACGTCTTTGGTGTGGGGATTGAGACCTCTGTTTTCGTGGATAACAACTACACCAGGCAGTTTATTATCTCCTTTAGGCCTCGCAAAATGTGCAAGAACATCACCTGTTTCTCCGGGATATTTAATATTTTCTACGTGCAGGCGGGGATCATCCTTGGGAACGACTTGGGCCTGGGCATATTTATTTTCTATTAGAGGCAGGAGAGCCATAGCTGCAGAAATGCCGCCAGCAAGAACAGCTAATTTCTTGATGAATTCACGTCGATCCAGTAATCCATTGGTATAATCATCGTATAAGTCAATAATATTTTGATCCATAACCCTTTCTCCTTTCTTCAGAAGATTAATATGCTTATATTTGTTGTGCTATTATAACGGTTTACTTCCAATCTTTCAAAGCGACTGCGACTGATCCAGCCGAGGCGCTCTCGTATGAATGAAAAATATTTAAAATTATCCCTTAATTGCCCTGAACTATCGTATTAGGATTGAAGGCTAAAAATAAAGCGCGCTATCGAAAGGGCATTTCATGATTTGCTAAAAAATAAACTTTATTCCGAGCAGAACGTCGATAGGGGGAGTGTAGGCAGAAGGCTTCAAGAACCGGGGATCTAGCAAGACACCCTGTTGGGCACATAGTTCTTGGTAGTCAAATCCGGCTAACATCTCAGAATGCCATAGTTCTGTGGAATGTTGGTTATAAAACTCCCACTTCCTCAGAAAAATTTTATGGTTGAAGAGGTTTGAGATGTTGGCGTTGAGCTGTAAACCATACTTTCCTCCAAGCTTAAGATTGTACTCAAGGTAGAGATCCGTCCGTGTCAACATGGGAGTACGCCCATCAGAAAACCGGCCCAGAGGATAGTAAATATACGTACCTGACATGCGCAATCTCCGGGAAATCGGAGTTCCGCTCATGATAAAGGAAGAGAGCCCGACAGTCAGCCCAAAATCAAAGGTATAGCTTCCATAAACCTTGAGCTGATGGGGGCGGTCTGTAGGAAGCTTGCCCAGTGCCTCGTTCATGTTCTGGTCGTATGAAAGGAACCAGGCATCAAAGGAATGCTCCAGGTTAGGATCAGTGCGGCCCCACTCATCCGAGCTGGCCAGACCGGAGAAGTTACCCCAGAGGTAGCTCCAGGTATAATGAATGCCGGCCATCCAGTTGTTACTGTAACGTTTATCTAAGCCGATGTTCAGCGCGTAATAGTTCCTTTTGGCCTTGGGAGTAGCTGGAATTCCTGGGTCCTCGAGCTCCCGATGAATCTGGTTGATCCAATCTGAGCCAGGATTGCCGTTATACCAATACAAACCTTCAAATGTAAGTATGCCCATGTCTTCGATGGCCCAAAGGATACGGTTGTGAAGAAATCGCACTGTCAATGACAGGTTTTCGCCCAATTGTTTCTGGAGCCCCGCCGTGTACTCAAGCTTGCTGTAGGGCTTCATGTCAGGCTGAGTGTAATCAAAGGAAGGAAGCATCCAATTGACGGATTCAAAATGCTCATAAAGATCAGGCCTACTTGTATCCGGATGGGTTGTCTCTGTAAACTGGGTCCAATCCAGGGTTTTTATGTCGTAATAATGGGAGATCTGCTTAAATCCGCCGTAAGTTTTCGCCATTAAAAGCTTCATGACATCATAATAGAGTCCAAAGCTTGCGAAAAGCTTCAGAGAGTTGTCGCCGAAAACATCATAGGCAAACCCGAGACGCGGGGCGATCTTATCCTTAAAACCGAACTTGATGGGAGGTTCCTGAAATTCAGGCAAGTCGCTGTAAGAGGGAAGATCCTCTTTTTCCATCCTTATGCCAAAGTTAAGAGTCAGCCTATCGGCGATTGTCCAGCTGTCCTGAAGGAACAGAGCCCAGCGCATGCTGTGTGTGTTTGCAAGCTCTCCTAAGGGCTCGAAGACTGTAAGGTACCCGTATGTGGTGGGTAAAATGCCTAATTGGAGAGAATTATAATCCATCCCCCAGGATAACTGGTAGCTGTCATACACATAGGCGTCATTCAAATCATGGCCAACACGAACCATCTGAACTCCTGCCTTAACCACATGTTCACCTATGGCATCAAAGAAGTAGGTCCCGTCAAAATTTACAGTTAATTTGGTCTTAATGTCTCTTTTAGTCTGGTAGCCGTCTCCGGAGCTGTAGTTGTACCACCGCCTAGGTCTGACGAGAGAGGGGTCTACACCGGGGATTTCTGCATTTGAACGTCGGAAATAATAACGGGGTCCTTCGGGTTCGACAAGCTGCTTCCTGTTTGCTCTGAAATAGCCGCCGTCTAAACTGAAAAAAAGGTTGCTAGATGCGATGAAATCGGCTCTGGCCGATGCTGTCCATCCGGGAAGCTCATAACCATAAATATCATATCGATAGTCAGGATTTCCTGTGCCATCCAGCTGGGCCAGCGAGCCTTTCCACTTGTAATAATCATTGACAAAGCTTGCGCTTACCCGCAAACCTGATAAAGGCTGAACTGTCAGCTTTGCCTGACCGAAATAACTGTACTTCCTCTGGGCAGTCGTGTGATCTAATCCATCCAGAAGGAATGTGACGGTTCTGCTCGTTTTAGTGTACCGGGGCATGAAACTTGCGAAAAACCACAGTCTGTCTTTAAGAATATAACCCCCAAGGCTAAACCCTACTTCATACTGGTACCAGTCATCTTTGGGATAGTTGATGGATTCTGCCTGGGTTGCATCAAGTGGGTTGAGTCGGAGATCGGGTCTTGGTGGGCCCTGGAGCTCGTCACTGCGAAAGTAGACACTGGCCTCTCCGTGGTGCTCGTTTCCTCCTGAACGGGTGATGACATTGATGACACCGCCCATAGAACCACCGTACTCAGCCCCATAGCCGCTTGATTTGACCTGGACTTCTTCGACGAATTCGAAGAGAACCCGTTGGGCTGAAGTCCCGGAGTACATGTCGGTCGTATCCACTCCGTCTACAAAAAACATGTTCTCCGAACCACTAGCACCATCCATGGACATGCCGCCAAGCAAGGGTTCATCGTTTACTCCACCAGTGGTTACTGATACAACCGAGGTGAAATCTCTCCCCCTTGGAAGCTTGGTAAACATCTCTTTGCCTATGTTCATAGTTGTCGAACTTTTCTTTATGTCAACAACAGGAGACTCGCCGATAATAGTCACTTCTTCTTCAAGAGCAGTTTGGCTCAGCGTTGTTTCAAGACTATAGGTTTTACCAAGCCGGACTAATAATCCTTTTCGCTTTAATGTCTGAAATCCGGGAAGAGTGAAAGTGATGGAATAAGTTCCTGGAGTTAGGCCAATGAGTCTATAGCGTCCCTTTTCATCTGTGATACATGTTACCAAACCAATGTGGGCAGGGCACCTGGCTTCGATTGTGACTCCAGGGAGCGGAACTCCTTCCTCCTCTTTGACTTTGCCGATAATCTCACCTGTCTGTTCCTGAGCAAAGGCGAAGTTAGCACATAAAAGCAGAACTGCCAATAAAATTATTAAATGCTTTTTCAATGCTCCCCCTTTTAACTTCATTTTGTTATTTTATTATCGTCTTAATTATCTGCTTGATGTTTACTTTTCCTTGAGGGCAGATAGTCTCTTCTTGGCATCTGCCTTTTCTGGCAGTCCCTCATCGGCATCCTCCCAGATTTCGAGAAACTTCTCATACTGTTCGATGGCTTTACCTTCCCAGCCTTTCTCTTCGCATAATCTGGCTAACTGGTAATGATACTTTGGACGAATAAGATGTTGGCTCTTACTTTTGGGATAAAAAGTTATCAACTGTTCATATTCAGCAATGGCTTTATCTAATTTCCCTTTTTGTCGATAGCATCGGGCTAAAACATCATTGCGTGAAGGTAGGTTAAGGCTTACTATATACCCATAGGTTGGCTGCGGCAGGGCCAATAGTCTTTTGCCAACGGCGATGGCCTCATCAAGGGAGCCTTCTGCCAGCAACACCTCTTCACGGAGTGAGTCATAACGAAATTTAAAAAATTCTTTGTTGATGCTTAGGCTCATTTCAAGTAAAAGGGATTTTACCTCAGCTAGCCTGGATTTGGCGGAATCGATTCTGCCTTCTTTCACGTCAGCAGCTCCAAGACATAGGGTGTATTCTGCTTTATTATCATATATATCAAACGAGCTTTTCCAGGACCTCCGGGCAAGTTCAAGCTCTCCTCTTTCATAATAAACCCATCCTGCCATCCAGCCTGCAAAGGATTGTCGGTAATTATCACCTAACGATTCTGCCAAATCCGATACTGTGCCGAGTTCTCTGAGCGACTGTTCCAACCTACCAAGCCAGAAATAAAAGAATCCTTTTAACAGAAAACCTTGAGCTCTTTCTACTGGAGATGGAGCCATGTCAATGCCCCGGTCTACCCATTTCATCGCCTCTAGGTAATTTTCCTTCAGGGCGTAGATGTAGCTAAGAGCCCAACATGAAGGAAACCAATCAGGTTTGATTTCCAAGGCCTCTTTGTAATGGGCTACAGCTTCCTCAAGCCTTCCCATCCAGAAATAGCAAAGGGCCATGGAATCCAGTGGATTGGCATCCTTAGGGGAGACCGATATATACCTATTAAAATATTCGATGGCCTTCTCGAAATCCCCCATGCTCGTGTATCCAAGAGCAAGTAGATTAAGAGCCAATCCATAATTTGGATCGAGTTCCAGTGCTTTGTTGAGCTCTTCGATGGCTTTATCGTCTAATCCCTTGCCGCCATAATAACCCGCCAATTCAAAGTGAACCCGTTTTTCCTTGGGATATTCCTTGGCCATTTGTTTAAGGATACGAAACTTCTTTTCTGGATCACGCTCTACAGCACTGGCATAAGCTGCCTCTATGTAAAGTCTTTCTTTTTCCGTTGCTCTCTCAGAATACATTTTGGCTTTCTCATAAGCCTCTTCTCTAGCCTTGCCACGTACTGAACGAGCAAGATAAAGATAGGCTACAGCAAAGGTTGGATCAAGCTCGACGGCCTTTTTGAAAAATTTTCGAGCTTCAGCATTAAGCATTTTTTCATATTCCTCTCTTCCTTTTAAAAAATAGTCGTAGGCCTCATAAGAATTAGTGGTCACATCGGCTATCTTTAAAGGCTGGCCTTTCTCCCCTGTGGAAACTCCCAGCCTGACACCCAGCTTTACTGTTAATTCGTCAACCATATCGAAGACATCATTGACGCTGGTGCCCTCCGCTTGTTCTGATCCGATTATAGCCCCGGTCTGGGCGTCTGATAGCTCTGATATAATACGAATCCTGTTACCAATCTTAATTATGCTTCCTACCAGCATGGTTTTTACCTCAGCACGATTTGCCACCTCTGTTGCCACCTTTTTATCAATGCTTTCCGCATCTTGTTTCCCGATTTGTTTGAGGATGTCGAAAAGCCGTTGACTGCTGACAACCTCAATTTCTTTGTACCGGCTTAAATTTCTGGTTAGCATATCCACTAGATTTTTATCCAAGTCTGGTTCATCGGACCGGTTTTCAAAGTACATGACAGCAAGCGAGGGCTTTCCTGAGGTCAGAGAAACTGCTCCTTTTTTTGGTATAAGACGCCAGATAGCCACACCCACGACTGCAAGAGCAATAACAACTAAAGCAGGGATTAAAAGCTTCTTCAACTTAAACTGCACGCTTATTTCCATCGAAGTAAGAGGCTTTCTCTTGGGGATGACTCGCTCTGCAGTTGGAATACCTTCCTCTATCTTGGTCAGATCAGAAAGAAGCTCCTCTGCCCCTTGATACCTCCTCACTTTATCCTTTTCCATGCATCTCAAAATCACATGGTTGAGATCCGAAGGCACCTGAGCATTGAATACCTTTGGCTCTTGGGGCGCTTCTGACTTATGCTTCAAAGCTATGCTGTAAGGTGTCTTTCCTCCAAACGGTACTCTTCCTGTCACCATCTCATACAGGATAACTCCCAACGAATAGATATCCGAACGTTTGTCTGCCTCCTCCCCTTCCACCTGCTCAGGTGACATGTACTCCGGCGTCCCGATGATCATACCCGCTTCCGTTACTCCTTTAACCTCAACCGAGCGGGCTATCCCAAAATCCATAATCCGGGCATTCCCCTCTTTATCTATCATGATGTTGCTTGGCTTTAAATCACGATGAATAACTCCCAACTCGTGTGCCTCTGCCAACCCCTCGCATATCTGCTTGGCTATGAAAATAGATTTTCCTATAGTTAATTGTCCTGATCTTCTAATGAAGCTCTTTAAGTCCTCCCCAGGCACGTATTCCATGGTGATGAAATGCATTCCTTTCTCTTCCATGAATTCATACATGCGTCCAACATTCTTATGGACAATCTTACGTGCAAACTTCAGTTCATTGCTAAACCTCTCAATTGTCTTTTTATCAGAAGCAATTTCAGGCTTTATGAGCTTCAGTGCTACTTCCTCATTTAGCTTCTTATCTATTACTCTATAGATCTTGCCCATGCCTCCTTTTCCCAGTTCTTCAATAATCTGGTATCTTCCTGCAAAGGTTAAGCCTGAAGTTAACTCTTCTTTGGGTCTCTCAAGAGTCTCTGTTACAGCGATTTCCTCAGAGGGTAGAAGAGGTGTTGCACATTCCTTGCAATACTTGGAATCGGAGGGATTGTCAGAATGACATTTAGGACACTTTATTTCCATTATTCCCTTTCCCCTGTGCGACAAGAGAATAACAATAAATGATGAAAGAGTCAAATTGAATAGACTTATTTAAAAGATTTGCGTGGATAAGGCGTGGATAAAATGACTAAAAGAGGAAGAAGCTGGCAATAGCCGGTAAACGCAGCAATTTGCCCTCTTCAATTTTGCGCGTCCCTTTTCAATAAATCTTTTAAAAAAATTACTCCTGGACAGCGGTATTATCCGAAGCCAGTTGGACAACTGCCCAGATTTTTAAATGTTGCGGCATTCTTGGGCGTCTTCCCCCAGGCATTCCTCTGCCCCCGGCTCCCTCTCTCATTCCGCCCGTCGGGCCGCCTCCTACTCTTTCTCCGCTCATTTCTCTTCTTATATCAGGCCTTTCGATCTTAGCTGTTTCAAGCCCTATGCCAACCGAGCTGCCAGGCTTTGCTCCGATAGCATAAGGGTGCAGTTCGCTCTGAATAAGAGGGACTTTGAGTTCATAGATGAGCATCCCGCTTGAAAATTCAATATCAATCTCGATTCCTTTTGCCTCTTCAATCGTCATCTTTTCCACTTCATCCTTGCCGGGCCCAAGGATTTCCAATTCGTTCATTGGTCTTCTGGGAACTTCGCGGGCTTTTTCCAGATTCTGCCCATCTCTTCTCATATCCCTTAGTAAATCACTCGCTTGCATGCCTACGGGATATTTAATCCCAAAAGTTTGGGTTATCAAAGTGTCGTGCCAGTTCAAAAACAGAGTATCATCATTAACGAAATTACAGGTTGCTTCCATGAAAGTTCCTGAACATTCAAACCACCAATATCTGTATACGTTCGTTTTTTCGTCCCAAGCAAAAATTCCATGGGCTCCTCCTTCTTTTGCTGCTTTATCGCCTGTTGTCAAAGATGCTGTGTAATCAAAATAAACATACTTATTGTTAAGCGCTCTTTTGAATGTACCAGTCCCAGCGCCTTTCGCTGCTTCACTGAATGCGCTCTTCGGGACTTTATACTCTAGATTCCAAGTTCCCAATAAAAAACCAAATTTATCCATCACTTCTGATCTTTTGGCCATCGACTCCTCCGCTTTCGATTCTTTTTCTTAACCTAAAGTTGTTGTCTCTCATCGATGAAATGATTGTGAAGAATTCTAAACCTGTTGATTAACCTACTGAATTCTTAAGAACTTCTTTTTGGAGGTTTATCTTAATTGTCTTTTCTCGGCCCTGTCAATTCTCTTCAAGCAAGCTTTTAAACCTTTGATGCTGGCGCAACGGATCCCACACCGGATCCAGCCGCAAAACAGGAATAGACACGATGTCCCCAGACGGAATGGACAAAAGGTACTCCAGTTGGTTGATGGCTTCTTCGTATTCGCCAACAATAGTATAAATCATGGCTAAGCTATTGACGTAGTGTGGTGCACCGTAGGCGTCTTTGGACTGCGGATAGAGGCTCACTGCTCTCTTCCCTTCTCGAATGGCTTCCTCCTTACGACCAAGGTAAGCATAAGCAAGGCCGAGGGAAGCGTGAATTCTTGAATCTTCAGGATGCTCTCTTAGGGCTTCTTCTAGGTCGATACGTGCCTCCTCGGCATGGGTTTTCATTAAGGACTGATTATTCATTGCCTGATATACCATGGCATAAGCAAGGTGCTTATAGAAATTAAAATATTCACCTTCAGCCACATCGTAAGATAAGGAGTTAAGCCGGTCTAGTACTCCTTGATAGTTTCTTTCAAGCAAACCATTAAGAATCCACCAATAATCATTAAACCTGTGAGGAGGTAATGTCTCCAATAAAGATCGAGCTCCTTCCGTATCTCCATTCGAGAGATAATAAACCCTTACCTTTCCGAATTGAGACCAGATATAATCCGCTTCAATCGAGAGGGCACGATCGAACGAATCCAGTGCCTCCTCGTATTTCCGCATACGCTCATAGATAAGGCCCAGAAAATGGAATTGACTTGGACTGCGCGGGTTGAGTTTAGATGATTTTTCATAAATTTCTGCGGCTTGTTCCCAATTACCCCGGCGCATCTGGATTGCTCCAAGGTAAGAAGGCGCAAGATTGGGGCGAGCTTTTTGGATGCCTTCAAATATTTCAATAGTACGGTCATAGTCCTGGAGTACATAATAATAGTAACTTCCTAATACTGCCTGGGCCTCTGGCAAATCTGGCTCAAGCTCAAGCACTTTATCCACAGCCTCTCTTGCCATTTTTTTTCGCTCTTCTGTTCGGTCGATTCCGGTATGATATGCTATGGCATGAATGTGAGCAAGAGCGATGTAGGCAAGGGTAAAGTCAGGATCTAGCTCGATTGCATTCTTCATCAATTCATTACTCCGATTTATCTCTGCAACAATTCTATTATTCATTCCAATTTCAGAGTGTTTTGCACCTCGAAGGAAAAGATCATAGGCTTCAAGATTATCAGTAGGCTTGGCATAGAGAGCCTTGCGCTCTGGCTCCAGAACCACGACATCCAGTTGCTTGGCAACCTGCTCGGCAATCTCGGACTGGACTGAAAAGATATCTTCAAGGGCTCGATCATAGCTATCAGACCAGAGGTGAGTATCATCCGATACCCTAATAAGCTGTGGAGTAACACGCACTCTACCTTTGCCCTCAGCATTCCTATCCCAGCGCACTGTGCCCTCGAGTATATAATCAACACCTAATTCTTGACCTATATGCCGGGTTGTCTTATCTGTCTTTATATACTGATTTGCACTTGTCCGAGAGATGACTCCTAGCCCATGCAAAGTTGACAGCCGACTGGTTATCTCTTCAGTAATACCATCAGCAAAATATTTATCTTCTACAGGACCTAAATTCTCAAAGGGAAGGATTGCCAGCATCTTTGTCTCCGCAGAAGGAGGTACTGGTACCTCTCTCCTGAAATAAAGAAAAGCAACTCCAACCACCACTGAAATAGCAATAATCACAGCAATCACAGCCCAGGGTTTCCTGAACGTTACTGTTATTTCCCTGGAGGGAGTTCGCCTTCTTCCAGGGACAACCCTCTCTACAGTGGAAACCCCTTTTTCTATCTTGATCAATTCTGAAAGCAGCTCATTTGCATCCTGATACCTTTTATCTTTATTCTTCTTCATACATCTTAGTATTAACTGGCTCACACCTTCGGGAATCTGAGCATTGTACTGCCTAGGGCCCGGAGCTTCCTCTGTCTTGTGTTTTAGAGCAATACTTAAAGGAGTATCTCCCTTAAACGGCAACCTCCCGGTCATCATCTCAAACAGGATGACCCCTAAAGAATAGATGTCAGATCGCTGGTCTACTTCTTTACCCTCCACTTGCTCTGGCGACATGTATTCCGGTGTCCCTATTATCTTCCCAGGACCTGTTAATCCTTTTGTACTAAGCGAGCGGGCTATCCCAAAATCCAAAATGCGGGGATTGCCTTTTCTATCAATTATGATGTTGCTCGGCTTTAAATCACGGTGCACCACACCCAACCTGTGTGCTTCGGCTAATCCCTCACACACCTGCTTGGCTATGAAAACAACCTGCCCCGCACTTAATTGCCCCATCATCCCGATCATGCTCTTCAAGCTCTTCCCTGATACATACTCCATGGTAATGTAGTGAGTCCCTCTCTCTTCACCAAGGTCATACATCTTGCAGACATTCCTGTGGGCAATCTTGCGGGCGACTTTCAGCTCGTTTCTGAATCGTTCTATGGTCTTCTTATCCGAAGAAACTTCAGGCTTGATGAGCTTTAAGGCTACCTCCTCCTCCATCTTCTTATCGAATACCCTGTAGACATCCCCCATCCCTCCCTTTCCCAGCTCTTCGATGACCTCATACCTGGTGACAAAGGTTGTTCCCCTGGCTAATTCATCCGGGGCTTTCTCCAAAGTCTTGGTGGGACTTGCCGAGATTTCCTCCAGGGAAGGAAGCGGTGCTGCACACTTGCCACAGAAACTGCTTCCTTCTGGATTTTCAAAATGACACCTGGGGCATTCCATAGACGGTACTTCCTCCTCTTATCTGACATCAGAATAACAAGTAACATGAAATGAGTCAAATCTTGTTAAATTCTTCTGGGATTTCGGTTCAGATGATTATATTTTTTATCTTTTTTCTATTTTGAATTCTCTTCCACTAACCGCTTAAACCTAGGATTCTCACGCAAAGGATCCCACTTTGGATCTAGCCTCAGTAAAGCAGCAGTAGCTACTTCACCAGCTGCGATAGACATGAGGAACTCCAGCTGATCGAGGGCTTTCTCATATTCGCCAACCACAGTATAATTCCAGGCCAAGTGATACACATGATGAGTTCCACCGTAGGCATCTTTTGATACTGGATAGAGATTTACCGCTCGCCTCCCTTCTCGAATCGCATCTTCTTTGCGGCCCAAGTAGGCATAAACAAGGCCAAGGGAAGAATTAAGTCTTACATCCTGAGGACGCTCTTCTCTGAGCTTTTCCAAAGAAATGCGCGCCTGCTCAGCGTGTGCTCTCATAAGGACAAATTCCTTCTTTGCATGATAGACGGAAGCCAGAGCTAGATATTTTTGGAAATAGAAATGATTTGCTTCAGCCAATTCGTAGGATAGGGAAGAAAGATGCACAATCATCTCATCGTAGTCTCGATCAAGCATTCCAATAATATATCTCCAATAGTCTTTGAACTTGTGGGAAGGCATTTCCTCTAGCAAAGAAAGGGCCTTTTTCGTATCTCCATGGGAGAGGTAAGCGACTCTGACTTTCCCGAACTGAGGCCAAATACTATCCTCTCTGATTGAGAGTGATCGATCAAACCATTCCTCAGCCTTCTCAAACTTTCGCATGCGCTCGTAACAAAGCCCCAGATCGTGAGCAAGGCCATCAGCACGCGGATTGCGTCTAAATGCCTCCTCGTAGTTTTTTGCGGCTTGTTGCCAGTTGCCTTTGGCTTGATGAATTAAGCCTAAGTACCCAGGCGAGATGTTTGGACGAGCTTTTTTTATCGATTCATATATTTCAAGCACGCGGTCATAATCTTTAAGTACACGAAAATAATAATTCATGAGTGCCCATTGTGTCTCAGGCAGGTCGGGCTCTAGCTCTAGCAATATATCTATGACTTCTCTCGCTTTTTCCTTCCTTTCCTGACTACGGTCCATTCCAATAAGATAGAGATAAGTGTGGACATTGGCAAGATAAACGTAGGCAAGAATGAAGTCAGAATCCAGCTCGATAGCCTTTGCCAGCAGTGATAAACCTTGATCATATTCCTTAATATCATTCATCCGATATCCGTTGTAAACATGTTCACTCGAGCGCAGGTAAAGGTCATAAGCCTCAATATTATCAGTAGGGCGAGCAAGGAGAGCCTTGCGTTCCGGTTCAAGCACTTTGATATCCAGTTTCTTCACGATTTGTTCGGTAATCTCGGACTGGACCATCAAGATATCTTCGAGGGCTCGATCATAGCTCTCAGACCAGATATGGGTATCGTCTGAGACTCTAATGAGCTGCGGCGTTACACGCACCCGGCCTTTGCCCTCAGTACTACGATCCCAGCGCACTGTGCCCTCGAGTATATAATCAACCCCTAATTCCTGGCCGATCTGCCTGGTTGTCTTATCTGTCTTTATATACTGTTTGGCGCTGGTCCGGGAGATGACTCCTAGCCCGTGCAAGGCTGACAAACGGCTGGTAAGTTCCTCTGTTAAGCCGCCAGCAAAATATTCATCTTCTGAAGGCCCTAAATTCTCAAAAGGCAGCACCGCCAGCATTTCGAGCTTTCGAGTAGGCACTGGCTTTTTGCTTACAATATAAAAAATAGCAATTCCAACCACTACTACCACAGCAAAAAGAGCGACGATCATTGCCCAAGGCTTCCTTAATGTTACTGTTATCTCCCTGGAAGAAATTGGCTTCCTCGCAGTGATAATCCTATCTACAGTTGAAATTCCTTCTTCTATCTTAATCAATTCTGAAAGAAGTTCCTTCGTATCCTGACACCTTTTATCTTTATCTTTGTCCATACACCTTAGTATCAACTGGCCCAGACCTTCTGGCATCTGTGCATTGTACTGCCCAGGATCTGCAGGTGTCTCTGTCTTGTGTTTTAGAGCAATACTTAAAGGACTATCTCCTTCAAAGGGCAACCTTCCGGTCGTCATCTCATACAGGATGACTCCTAGCGAGTAGATATCAGAACGCTGGTCTACTTCCTTCCCATCTATTTGCTCCGGCGACATGTACTCCGGTGTCCCGATTATCTTCCCAGGATCTGTTATCCCTTTTGCCCTGAGCGAGCGGGCTATCCCGAAATCCATTATGCGGGGATTACCTTCTCTATCTATTATAATGTTGCTCGGTTTAAGATCACGGTGCACTACACCTAACCTGTGTGCTTCGGCTAATCCCTCACAAACCTGCTTGCCTATGAAAACCACCTGCCCCGCACTTAATTGCCCCATCATCCCGATCATGCGCTTCAAACTCTCCCCTGATACATACTCCATGGTAATGTAGTGAGTCCCTCCTTCTTCACCAAGGTCATACATCTTGCAGACATTCCTGTGGGCAATCTTGCGGGCGACTTTCAGCTCGTTTCTGAAGCGCTCTATTGTCTTTTTTTCCGAAGAGATTTCAGGTCTGATTAGCTTTAAAGCTACCTCTTCCTCTATCTTCTTATCGAATACCCTGTAGACATTCCCCATACCTCCCTTTCCCAGCTCTTCGATGACTTCGTATCTGGAGGCAAAGGTTGTTCCCCTGGCTAATTCATCCGGGGCTTTCTCCAAAGTTCTGGTGGGAGTTGCCGAGATTTCCTCCAGGGAAGGAAGCGCTGCGGCACACCTGCCACAGAAGCGGCTGCCCTCTGGATTCTCAAAATAACACTTAGGGCATTCCATAAACTCTATTTCCTCCTCTTACCTGACATCAGAATAGCAAGTAATCTGATATGAGTCAAATCTTGTTAAATTCTTCTGGGATTTCGGTTCAGATGATAACAGTTTTTATCTTTTTTCTATTTTGAATTCTCTTCCACTAACCGCTTAAACCTAGGATTCTCGCGCAAAGGGTCCCAATCTGGATCGAGCCGCAGGGTGGGAACAGAGATAATGTCTCCGGCAGGGATAGAAAGAAGATATTCCAATTTGCTAATGGCATCCTCGTATTGACCAACCAAAGTATAAATTAGAGCTAAGTTATAGACGAATCCATGGCCTCCCACCGCATCTTTAGATACAGGAGAAAGACTAACCGCTCGCTCCCCTTCTCGGATGGCTTCCTCTTTGCGATCCAGGTAAGCATAAACAGCGCTAAGGGAACCGTGAAACCTTGGGTCATTAGGATTGTCTTTAACAAGCTTCTCCAACATGATAAGCGCTGACTCAGCGTGAGTCTTCATCAGTGACCAACCTTCCATTGCACGATATACTGAAGCAAGGGCAAGATCTTTCTGAT
>Ga0209636_10001720_pt1 | contig 22153 bp, 24 predicted proteins | sample DeeMarSWOR152_54_FD_187464 | JGI IMG/M metagenome (GOLD analysis project Ga0209636, IMG submission 187464) | Marine sediment microbial communities from White Oak River estuary, North Carolina - WOR-1-52-54 (SPAdes) (version 2) | ecosystem: Environmental > Aquatic > Marine > Intertidal zone >...
GGAAAGGAAAAGAGAATCATCGATGGCAGAGTGTATCTTTTTGAAACGCCCTTGAAGGCAGATTTCAGTTTTGTCAGGGCCTCCAAGGCGGACAGGAGAGGAAACCTCATCTACCGCGCTGCTGAAAGGGGAGCAAATCCCTATATGGCGATGGCAGGAGAGATCACGATTGCCGAGGTGGCTGAGATTGTAGAGGTCGGTGAAATAGATCCTGAGGTCATTGTTACCCCGGGCATTTTTGTGGATCGGATCGTCAAGATCCATGATGGTGGTCTGGGCAGCGAAAAACAGAGAAAGCTGCTGTGTCAAAGACACCTTTCAGGGGAGGTTGAAGAGTGAAGGAACGTTTGAGCCACGAAGTGATGGCTATGAGGGCGACGAGGGAGTTTAGAAACGGGGACTGTGTGAATCTGGGTTATGGGATACCAAATCTATGCGTTGGGTTTGTGCCTCCAGACAAAGAAATCATCTTTCACGCGGAGAATGGGGTCTTGGGATATGGAAGACTTCTGTTTGCAAACGAGGCAGACAGGGTGGATCTTGATTATGTGGATGCCGGAATTCGTCCTTTTGAGCCTCAACCGGGCCTCTGCTGGTTTGACATGGCAACGTCCTTTGACATGATTCGAGGAGGACACCTGGACGCCACCGTAATGGGGGCACTCGAGGTATCGGAAAAGGGAGATCTGGCCAACTGGACTCGCAGCGTTGCGGCTGCGGCCGGCATAGGAGGAGGCATGGATCTTGCTGTGGGAGCCAAAAGGGTCATCGTGCTCATGGAACATACCACAAAGAAAGGGGAGCCCAGGATCGTCAAGCAATGCAAATTCCCTCTCACCGCAAAGGAATGTGTGAAATTGATCATCACGGATTTGGCCGTCATTGCCCTAGAGGAAGGTGGACTCATTCTCAGGGAATACGCACCGGGGTGGACGGTGGAGGAGATTCAGGCCCTTACAGAGCCCCGGCTGGTGGCGGCGGAATCCCTCTGCGAGATGAGCTTATGAGGAGGTGGGGCCAAGATCTGATAAAGCGTTCCACAGGGCGCGTTATTGAGCCCGGAAACATGTGTTCCGCGGTTATCTCTCAGCTCGACTAAAGCCCTTTCCACCACGGCCTGGTAGAGAACCAGGTTAAATTCTACCACCTCAAGGGCTATGCCATTTCGGCCCTCAAAGCACATAGCCAAGGGCATAGATGTCAAACTCCCGATGGCCCAGAATCTCTGCCTTGGTGAGCTTTCCAGATGCTACTTCGAGGACCTCGTTAAATATCCGTTCGCCGACACTCTGAATCGTACCCTTACCGCCTACTATCACCCCTGCATTTATATCGATATTCTCTTTCATCCGGTGATAGGTGTTGGTATTGGTAGATATCTTTATCACCGGCGCGATAGGTGTGCCAACTGGCGTTCCCCGCCCGGTAGTAAAGACAATTACCTGGGCCCCAGAGGCTATCAGACCAGTGTCAGACATGACATCAAGGGCCGTGCCATCCATTATTACTAAGCCTTTCTTTGTGGGTTTCTCAGCATACTTGACTACCTGCATGATGGTCGTAGAGCCACCCTTGCGGATGCAGCCCAGGGATTTCTCTTCGATAGTGGTTAGTCCTCCCTCTATGTTCCCTGGTGCTGGCTGTGATCCCCGAATATCCACACCCATGGACCGAGCCCTGGCCTCAGCAGCGGCAATTATTTCATAGATATGCCTTTCAACCTCAGCATCTGCCGCTCTTTTCGCCAGGATTTGCTCAGCACCCAGCATCTCACTGGTCTCTGTGAATATTGCTGTGCCTCCCTCGGCGACCAATAGATCTGAGGCAACGCCTGCTGCGGGGTTCGCCGTAAGCCCTGAAAATGCATCAGAGCCGCCACACTCCAAGCCCAAGATGAGCTCAGAGACATCCACCGATTCACGGTTAATACCCGATGCCTCTGTCAAGAGCCTTTCGGCTAACCTCTTCCCCTCTTCTACACACCTGGTCGTGCCCCCTGCCTCTTGTACACTGATGGTCTCCACCCTCTGACCAACGTTCGCCAACTCTTGGGCAATCACATCAGGCGTTATGAGCTCACAGCCATTTCCAACCAATAATACACCGGCAACATTCGGATGCCCGGTAAAACCCACCATAGTCCTGATTACCTGCTCCTTATCTTCACCAACATGACCGCACCCACACGGGTGAATGGCACAGACGGTGCCGGGCGTTTTGTCGCTTATCACCTGCGCCACGGTAGAAGCACAAACTACCGTGGGGAATATCAATACGTGGTTTCGTGTGCCAGCACTGCCGTTGTTTCTACGATATCCCGAGAAATTCATTGCCTGCCTCCCCTGCCTTTTGAGGAAGGGATCATAGGAGAAATATGGGTGTGTGTCAAGTATCCATTGTATGCCTGATGGTGCCGGCTCACCTCCGGGTGGGAACCGGCCTTACCTTGCGGGGGGCAGTGAGAAACATCAGCACCATGGAGGCTATTAGAGAGCCCAAGAGTATGAGGAAAGACGTGAAGTAGCTATCGGTTCTGTCATGGAGAAATCCTGCAAGCCAAGGAGCGATGGCTCCACCCAAGGAGAAGCCCAGGACCACCGTGCCCAGGATAGAGCCAAAGTACTTTCCCTGGAACAGATCGGCAACGGTGGCGAAAAAAACAGGCGCGGCAGTGCCGAGCCCCAGGCCAAAACAGACAGCAAACAGGAAGGGCATCCAGGGCTGGGATGTGTCCTTTATCAGGAATAAGAGGGATACGGCCCCAACACTTAGCAGACAGCTCGGTATGAAGACCTTTTCCCGCCCCAGGCGGTCCGACAAAAAACTGCACAGGTTCCCAATCACAAACAAAACACCAAATACGCTGTAGATGGTGGCAGCCAGCATAGGCCTGTAACCTACATCTCTGAAAAAGTAAACCTGATGGGCTATTGCGATCTGCTCAGCGAGACCCAGGAGGCAAAAGGCAATCAAGAAGAGCAGCCAAAAGTGATAGGTCTTCAGCGCCCGCGAAAGTGTCCAGGTGGTACGAGCCCATTTCCCTTCCAGGCTATCTTTTATCAGAGGCTCATTAAGATCGTGTGGCTCGGGTGAATCCTCAGGTATACCATCAGGCAAGAGTCCTTTGTCCCGGGGGCTACGGCGCACCAAAATGCTGCACAGTGGTACTGTAATGGCAATGGAGGAGATCCCTATAATGACGTAGGCAGTCTGCCAGCCAAAGCTGGAAATGAGAAACTGCGCTACGGGAGCCAGTACAAGGCTGCCGCCGAAGCCGGCACTCAGGAGACCCATGACCAGACCACGCTCTTTGACAAACCAGTTCGAGATTACGGCGGTAAGCGGTGTCCAACCCACTAAGCTCAGGCCTGCGGCTACCACTCCCCCGTAGAGGAGATAGAAGTGCCACTGAGTAGTGGCCAGACTGCACAGGGCTATACCCCCTCCCACAACACAAGCCCCTCCCGATATAACAAATCTTGGATCAAATCTATCCACGAGGCTGCCTGCCATTGGTGCCATCAGACCGTAGATGATGATAGTAGTGGAAAACATCACAGCCGTGTTGCCTCGTCCCCAACCGAATTCCTCCACGATGGTTGGATAAAAAACCGAGAAGGTGTTCCTGATGCCATACCCGAGCACTAAGATGATAAAGGCTGCCGATAGGACAACCCAGCCATAAAAGATTCCCTCTCTTTTTTCCAAGCTACTTTCTATCGCTCCACCTGTGTTCACCGTACCACCCATTTTGATCAGGGGAGGATAGAGGAGAGAGGCTTGGGTGTCAAGCAGGAAAACGTGTTACTGTCAGGTAGTTCAACGATAGGTGGTTGGAAATAGCGCTCAAAGGGCCGGGTTGAATCAGGTGTGTAATCTATTTGAAGTCATAGCAGCAGGCCATTGGCCCCTGGTTTTGGGCCAGGCCTCTGGAAGGGCATGAGTCCTGCCTTAGGGAGTCGGAAGGACTCATGATAGAGGGGTAAATCATAGCTTAGTCTGTGCTTGGAGTTTTTCTCAGCTTGAACTCCATCTGAGGTGGGGCGATACGAACCACGTTGACTCTATCGTCGGGCAGAACAATCTGATCGCGGGTGATCCGAAAGATCCTGTTGCCAAAGCCAGCCATAGAGAGGTCCATTTCGACATGCACGTTCCTCTTGTTCAAGGTACCCGCATCCTTTCGAAGCCCCCGAACAGTGATCTGCACCTCTGGGTTCAAGGGCTCAAGGATTTCCATTTTTTCGGGGACGTTTTTTATCTCCACAGGAACCTTTAAGGTCACCTCAAAGTTTTGCTGGCCCGCGAGCAGCAACCAGAAGAGGCTTACCAAACCCAAGGCCCCAATCTTCAAGGGCCATCGACTGAGCATGGGGGCACCGACCCTCTCCCACCAGGTTATACCCGTAGGACTGGGGGGAGCAATGGCTCCCTGTACCAGTTTAGAAAGTTGCAGCCGATTTGTCACATGGATCATTTGCCCGCTTCGGGCTAAAGATATCTCCCCACGTTCCTCCGAGACGACCACTACCCAGGCATCACAGCGTTCGGAAAGACCCAAGGCTGCTCTGTGCCTGGTGCTCCACTCCTTGGGGAGCCCTTCAGCGGAGCTCAGTGGGAGATAGCAGGCCACCTTGGTGATCCTTCCCTTTCGTATGAGGAGAGCGCCATCGTGTAAAGGGGACTCCTTTTGAAAAATGCTCATCAGGACTTGTGGGCTCGGCTCACCTTCCAATGGAACGCCTCCGGTTATCAACTCCTCCACCCGGTCCATCCGTTCAAAGATTATCAGGGCGCCGATGTTCCGCTCAGCCAGAGAGAAGAGGGTCTTAACAAAATCTGGTACCCAATCTGCTGACTTGGAGAAGACGCGCAGCCCAATCATTTGAAGGGGATTGACCCTTTCAAGCACCTGGCGGATCTCCGACTGAAAGAGGATAATTATGAGTACAACCAAGACCTGCCAGAGTATCTGAAAGACCCAGGTGGTGAGGAACAGCCCCCAGAATCGAGCGACGGTGAAGACAACCCCCAAGGCCAGCAGACCTACCAACGCCTTGAAGGCCTTGGTGCCCCAAAACCAGAGGTAAAGATGATACACTACCACGGTGAGAAACAGGATATCCAGCACATCCTGGAATCGCAGGTTGGCTATGATTGTGAAAAGATGCATGATCGTTCTGCCAAGATTTCAGAAAAATGATCTAAACTACTGTGTCGTGATGTTCTTATAGCATGGGTGAGTCCACTATAAGATAAAGTCGTTTTTGTGTCAAAATGAAAAAGCCTCTGCGATCCATTCATCCCGCATAGATGAAAGCCCCTCAGTACCACCTAGACCCTACTACCAGAGTATCCCAAAAAAAAGCATTGACGAAATAGGATAATCCATTTAAATTAATGTAATTTTTTCAAGTTCCTCAAGAAAGGAAAGGCTTTGCTTATGGTTTTATTGTTAGAGGTTACGTTATGCTTGAAGTAGAAGAGGTGGAGAAGAGTTTTGGTGGCCTTACGGCAGTCAGTGAGTGTTCTCTAAAGGTAGAGGAGGGTTCTATAACAGGGCTTATTGGTCCCAATGGGGCTGGCAAGACGACTCTTTTCAATGTAATTACCGGATACCATAAACCGGATAAGGGGAAGATTATTTTCCAGGGGCAGGAGATTGACGGGTTGCTTCCCCATCAGATATTTCAAAAAAAGATCTACAGGACTTTTCAGATTACTCGTGAATTTGCACAGATGACTGTTCTGGAAAACGTAATGCTCATGCCAGAGCAGCAAATTGGAGAAAAGATTTGGAACACCTGGTTCAGGCCGGGACTGGTTAGGAGTCAAGAGAAGGTCATCCAAGAGAAGGCTCTCGATGTCCTTGAATTTGTTGAGCTGATAGATCTCAAGGATGAATATGCCGGATCGCTCTCCGGGGGGCAAAAAAAACTTCTGGAACTGGCCAGAAGCATGATGGCCGAGCCCAAGATGGTTCTTTTAGACGAACCGGGATCTGGTGTAAACCCAACATTAATGAAAAAGCTTATAGCCAACATCAGGAAATTATGTGAGGAAAAAAAGATAACCTTCTTTCTGATTGAACATGATATGGATCTGGTAATGGACCTCTGCAATCCAGTGATCGTGATGAGTGAAGGGAAGAAGCTGGCAGAGGGGACCCCTGAAGAGATCAAAAAGGATGAGAGGGTCTTGGAGGCCTATTTAGGTGGGCAATACCGATGATAATTCTAAAGACTGAAGACATTACAGCAGGATATACTGAGATCGATATCCTTCACGATGTTCACATCAGGGTAAGATCTGGGGAAATCGTTTCTGTTATTGGGCCCAATGGGGCAGGAAAGTCCACTCTCCTAAAGACCATTTTCGGTATTCTGAAGCCCAGGAATGGAAATGTCACCTTCCGGCACGAGGATATTACAGGTCTAAAACCCGACAGGATCGTGAGGAAAGGTATCAGCTATGTTCCACAGGTGGAAAATGTATTTCCATCTTTGACAATTCAGGAAAACCTGGAGATGGGTGCCTTTATCCGGAATGATGATTACAGTCAGAGACTCGATGAGGTCTATGATCTCTTTCCCGTCCTGAGAGAGAGGAAGAAACAGAAGGTAGGGCAGCTTTCAGGGGGTCAAAGACAGATGGTTGCAATGGGTAGAGCCCTCATGCTGGACCCCCAGGTCCTGTTACTGGATGAACCATCGGCTGGCCTGGCACCAGTTCTTGTTTCCATGATATTTGAAAAAATTAAGGAGATCAATGCGACAGGCGTGGCTATGATCATTGTTGAGCAGAACGCCCGGGAGGCCCTGAAGATGGCACATCATGGATATGTTCTGGCCATGGGTAGAAACGTTCTCGATGACAAGGGAGAGGCCCTGCTGGCCAATGAAGAGGTCGCTCGTCTCTATTTAGGGGGGTAAGGCAATTGCTCAGAGTCTTGCCTGCTCTGCTAAATAGGGTTTCCTTTGGGAAATTTAACAGGGTGAAGATTTCGAGCAATTAATTGCAAAGTGTAGAATGCAAATTGAAAAATGGAAAATATGAGTCAAAAAGGGCGATTTTGACTTCACCTTTTATTGTGGCTATCTGTCGAATTTGACTTTTGCATTTTGCACTTTTCATTTTTTATTGTCCGCTCAAAATTCCACTGAATTTGAGCGGATACGGGGTAAGGATGGCAGAGCTTTTCATCTATGGAATTGTCCTGGGAAGTATCATTTCTCTCGGGGCAATTGGCCTCACCTTAGTCTATGGCATCATTCGATTTGCAAATTTCGCCCATGGAGATTTCCTGACCGCAGGTGCCTACATTGCGCTGTTTATGGTTACAGGGGTCTTGTCATGGATAGGGATCCCGGACAGTAACTTTGGATCCCTTTCCTTTGGGTGGCGAATGGCCCTTGCCTTCCCCTTTTCCATGTTGACCGTGGGATGCGTGGCCATTGTGTTAGATCGGGTCCTCTACCGAAAGCTTCGCCAGAAGGGGAGTGGGGCTGTAATCTTTGCCATGTCTTCCCTGGGGGCAGCGTTCATTATTCGAATGATCATCTTCATCCTGTGGGGGGCAGATTCACTTTTTTACAGGCCGGGGATAATGCGACCTGCCCTTGAACTCCCGTTAGGGATCAAGATAAGGCCTGATCAGATCCTGATTCTGCTCTTGGTCGTCTTTCTTATCACGCTCCTTCATTTCTTTTTACAGAATACCAAGATGGGAAAGGCTATGAGGGCCACTGCAGATAACATGGAGCTGGCCCTCATATCTGGAATCGACACCGAGCGGATCATTATCTGGACATGGGGGATAGGCGGGGCTTTGGCTGCTGCCGGTGGAATCCTCTATGGAATCGATGTCCAGTTACACCCACATATGGGCTGGAATTTCCTGATTCCCCTTTTCGCTGCCACGATTTTGGGCAGTATCGGTAACATGTACGGTGCCTTGATAGGAGGCCTTATCATTGGGGTGGCCCAACAGGTTTCAACAGCCTTCCTGCTACCCACCTATAAGCCAGCAGTAGCCTTTATAATCATGATCGTAATCCTATTGATTCGGCCGCAAGGTATATTTGGAGGGAGGAGCTGATAGTGGAAATCGGGGGAATCCTTGCATACCTGGTCTCATTGGCTATCATGGCAGGGATATATGCCGTCTTTTGCCTGGGTTTGAACATCCAGTGGGGATACACAGGGTTATTTAACATCGGGATAGCCGGATTTTTTTGTATCGGCGCCTATGCCTCGGCCATGATCACGACTCCCAAGCCCACCGGTCTCTATGCCCACTATGTCCATCAAATCTTCGGCCTCAACCTTCCTTTTGTCATGGGATTGTTAGGGGCCGCCCTCATCTGCGGGATTGTTGCCTTTCTTATTGGAATCCCAACGCTTAGATTGGGAGAGGACTATCTGGCCATTTCAACGATCGGAATTGCAGAGACGTTTCGGCTCATCTTCAATAACGAACACTGGTTGGCCAATGGGCCCAGAGGGTTGATGGGCCTGCCCCAACCTTTCCAGGGTCTGGTTGATCCCAAGCATTACAACTATATCTACCTGATCATCATAGTGATAATCGTGGTGATAGTCTATCTATCTATCGAGAGAGCTATCCGATCCCCCTGGGGAAGGGTATTGAGGGCAATACGGGAGGATGAGCTATCCGCTGCCATGAGCGGAAAGGATATCTTTCACTTCAAGATGCAGTCCCTCGTGTTCGGCTCAATGGTCATGGGCATTGGGGGGGCCCTCTATGCACATTACACAAAGGCCATTTCGCCTGATGTGTTTACCCCTCTGTATGGGACTTTTATCATATGGGTCATGCTAATGGCAGGTGGAAGTGGAAACAATAAGGGCGCCGTCCTTGGCGCCTATGTAATCTGGTTCATGTGGACAGGGACAACATTTATGACCAACCTGCTTCCCTATACCCTGAAGGCCAGGGCCCCTTATATACGTTTTCTTTTGATCATGATTCTCCTGGAGATCATTCTCATCTACAGACCCCGGGGGCTCTTAGGAGAGGAGAAAAAGGTCTCGAAATTAGTAGATTGAATCCCGCAGTTAGCGGGGTTAGGGTAAGAAGACAGGGGGGTCCGCCGCAAGCGGACCCCCCTGTCTTTGATACTATGTCCTGACTTCTTGACTATTCCTTTGGAACCTCGTATTCCATCCTGACGGTTACGATTTTGCCTTTCATATATTTCCATATTTCGATCGGTGTGATGACATCTCCATTTTTGTCGAAATCGACCGATCCAGCCGCTCCTTCGTAATTGATCTTCTTACCCTTTTCTAGTAAATTAAAGGCCTTTTTGAACTCACCCGGTTTGATGATCTCCCCAGGGGGACAGGCTACATTCCTCAGGTTATCCCGAATATTTTTTGCAGTTAATGGCAGGCCTTTGACCTTTGCCGCATAGGCAGCAAGGCCGATGACTGCGGTTCCATCGTAGGCGCAGGTTATGAAGGGCAAGGGCGGGAGTCTACCGAATTCTGTCTTATAATCGGCACTGAAGATTACAAAGGGGTCACCGCCTGCTGAGCCCGGAGCTGTGCCCATCTGACCCTCAACGTTTCTAGCACCAAGGGCCTTAACGATGTCCTCTGACTTTGTTCCATCGCAAAGCAGGAACCTCTTGTATTTGAAGAACTCAATGGCCTCCTTGAGATAGACCTTCGCATGTTCCGGGTAGCTGTAGGCGCACAGCCTATCAGGCTTTCCGGCGAGGGCTTTCCTCAGCTCTGCCGTGTAAGACTCGGCGGCCTTCTCATCATGGGGAACCATGGCCAGTACCTTTCCCCGACGCTTTTCGAAGGATCTCTTGAATTTCTCTGCAAGCCCCTGCCCATAAGGATTGTTCACATAAAGGACGGAGGCCGTTTTATTGTAACCGGCAGCCAGTTTACCAGCAATAACACCCTGAAGGGCGTCAGACGGGCAGGTCCGAAACAGGAAATCCTTTCCCTCATCTGCGGGCAAGACGGTAATCAAGGGTGACGTGGAGGCTGGCGAGATCATGATCACATTGTTGGGACAGGTCACGGATTCTGCGACAGGTACGGTCACACCACTTGCCAAGGCCCCGACAATAGCCACAACCCTGTCTATTTCCACCAGCTTCTTGGCCGCATTGGTGGCTGGAATAGCAGATGTCTCGCTGTCCTCATGAATGAGCTTGATTTCAAAGCCAGCAGCAGCCATCTGTTTGGCAGCAAGAACAGCACCATTCTGGATGTTTGGGCCAAATTCCTTTAATGGGCCTGTGTGGGCTAGAAGAGTTCCAACCTTGATTTCCTGGGCAAGGGCACCGGAAACGAAGGCTAACGAAAAGACAAAAACGCTTGCAAGAATAACTATTCTCTTCATGACTCCCCCTCCTTTTTGGTTAAAGATTTATGTTCTAAGATTGCATATATAATGGGAAAATGGTGTCAGGTCAAGAAAAATCTTTCAGCTCTGTCTAATAATTGACTACCTGAGCTTCTTTGTATTAAATTAGAATGAATAAAGGCAAGTTATCATCCACTTCTGTCCACAAATGAACTGAGGGGCTTCACCCCGCAAAAATCCGCTAGCCTTCCGTCGGAAGCGGTTAGAAATTCTGAAAGGTACAATTAGGGGGCAATTCAAAGGCAATAGATGCGGCGAGAACCCTTAAAGGGAGGGAGATGACATGAAAAACGTTACCATTATTGTATTGGCAGTTTTACTGGCGGCAGCAGTTATCTCTGGGGTTTTAGTGCGCGGAAAATACCTTGATATGAAAGATACACTCAGTGTCTGTAATAAAGAAAAGTCAGAGGTTTATGATCAGGTCAAAAAGAATGCTGAAGAGATCCGCAAATTACAAGAGGGGTCGAAGGAGGAAAAAAAGATCGGGGAGTCCCTTAGGAGAGAACTTTCATCAAGGGAGGGCATGGTCGCCGGGCTCCAGGAAAAGCTGCAACTGGAAATCACGAAGAATGCAGAGCGGTTAAAGGGGCTTGAAAGCGCAAAGGTGCGCATTTCTCAACTTGAGGATGCAACAAAGATGAAGGACCAGGCACTTTCCAGCCTCGATGAAAAGATCCGCCAATTGGAAGAGGGCTCGAAGGAGGAAAAAAAGATCGGGGAGTCCCTTAGGAGAGAACTTTCATCAAGGGAGGACATGGTCGCCGGGCTCAAGGAAAAGCTGCAACTGGAAAAGTCTATGGATAAGGCCAGAATAGAGGAGTTGAAATCGACCTATGACACCCTTGCCTCTGAGCTGAGAAGGCGGCTCAAAAACAAGGAGATGGCCATACGAGAGTTCGAGGAGAAAGTATCCATCACTTTTGTTGACAGGCTACTGTTCGATTTTGGCGAGGCAACCATTACTCCTGAAGGGAGAAGTATCCTAAGAAGAGTCGGTGAGATCTTGAAGAATGTCCAAGGGATGCAGATCAGGGTCGTGGGACACACTGACAATAGGCCCATCAGAAAAGAATATCAACACAAATTCCCCTCAAATTGGGAGCTCTCTGCTGCCCGGGCCGCTGCCGTTGTCCGTTACCTCCAAGGAGAAACTGGTCTTGATCCTGAGAGCCTTGAAATAGTAGGTAGGTCCTTCTACAGGCCAGTTGCCAGTAATGAAACTGAGGAAGGACGTGCTCAGAACAGAAGGGTTGAAGTCATAATCGCACCTAAGATAGAAAGATAATGGTAGCAGCGTTTATGGGTTGGAGAAACTGTAATAGCTCAGACTTTTCCAAAGAATTCCTGCACCTCTTTGATTACGGCAACCTTTGTTTCTAAAGACACATCATCCTCAAATAAGAATTCCAGCAAGAACAACATCTTATAATTCACTGCCGAGGTCTCATATTCCTGGAGAGAAGTCACCTTGACCTCTCTCAGCTTTCCGTACTCATTTCTCTTAAATAACTCGGTTTTTGTTAGAATAAGATTGATTGCCTCCTTGGCATCATCATCATTTTCCAATACTATTTCAATCCCATCCAATTTTTTCACAGCCTTAATGATCTTTTCGCTTTCGACCTTTACTTTCATTTCACCCTCTTCTGGATTAACGCCATCGCGTAACTCATTCAGTTTCTACCCAAGATGGACAAATGGATCAGTCCGCCCACGATCCAAAGAAACATATACCATATTTTGAGAAGAAATCCACTAATAACGTTACAGGGTTACTTCAGTTTTCTTCCATCTTTCTTAGATACTCCTCGATCTTTGCCTTCGTTAGGGTGTTATCATCATAGAATATCCCTAATATTTCAAGCAATTTGATTTTGAGGCTATTGTCTTGCAGAGCCTCTTCAAGAGATAGTTTGTCATTCACATCATAAAAGCTCTTGAGTTTCCTGAAGAGACCTTGAACAAATATCTCTTCATTTTCTTGTTTTCCGGGCTTCTCTGAGATGTAGATGAGTAGAGGGAGCAGTGGTTTGAGGTATCTTCTCATCTGTCTATAGTTGTAGTAGTACATCTCTCTTTCCTGGAGATACCTTTTGGGGGCAAATCTTTCAATGCTGTTTATGACCATCTGAAGATCATCCTCTGGCCCGTCTCTTTTCTTTCTCTTTCTAACTCTAAAGATACCCCATACCATTACACACCGGGTCCTGTTTAAGCAATCGATAGCCCTGCAGTTTTCCTTATTCTCTCTTGGCGACTTCGAAATATATCAGATTTCAAATCACCGCGGCTGCTTCTCCTCTCATATACCCTTCAGGATTTAGCAAGCTTATTTTTATATCCAGCCAAAACACCGTTTGTTCCGACTTTTGCCTGTTAGCAATCCTCTGGTTGGGAATGGTTTCAAAACTGACGGATGGAAAGGAGCAAAGGCGCAGTGGCTGAACATTGATTCATCCCGAATTTCGCAAGGCTCTCAAAATGTCATTGCGAGAAGCGAAGCGGTTGCGAGGCGAAGCCGAAGCAAACTCGGAGCCTTTCCTTGATAACTGAGAAATACAACGGCCTGACATCACAAAAACTGAGATTCCTCGCTACGCTCGGAACAGGCTCCGCAATCCCCTCACCAAAAGATTGCTTCGCTAGGCCACGCGGCGCAAGCGCCTGCGCTGCGCGTCGCAATGACAGGAACGGTAACGCTTTTTAAAAAACCTTGCGAAATTCGGGTTCATACGGGTAATTAAGGCTTGTGTCTGATATTTTTCTTAGACCACTCGACCAGTTTCTCAAAGGGTGTACCTTTAGGGAAAAATTCCATTACCCCCATGTCTCTCAGCAAGGGGATATCGTTTTCATCCAAAAATCCACCAGCTGTAACTGTTATATGATCACTATTTGCCTTTCTTAGAAGCCTTCTTATTTCGGCGAAAGCCTGGATATCAGCACCTGGCAGGGTGGTCATTCCAATGTGATCCACTGATTCCTGGATTGCTGAGCTAACAATTGCATCTGGTTCCTGCAGTTCCGTATATATCACCTCGAATCCTGCCTCACTGAAGTTCCTTGCCAGCGCAAGTAAGGCTTCCTTATGGCCCTTTCCCAGTTTCCCGAGCAGAATCCTTATTTTTATTTCCACCATATGTTACCCTCGTTCACGCTGAATCCCGACTGGCTTAACCCAGCCCCGTTAAAACATCATTGGTGGAAGGTTACCGTATATCCTTCGTAGAATCAAGATCTTGCTAGGAGACATCATGGAGATTGGCATCTTTTCTTAAACAGGAGATAATTTCTCTTATCTTCTCAAGATAAGCTCCTGGTGCACTAATATAGCCCCACCCTTTCTGAGTCTGGTAGAGCCCGTCGTAGGCTGTGTCATAATAGGATATGATGAGATGGGGAATATTCCGTTCATCAAGTACGGAATCCAAGAGACGGGCCTCGATCTCATTTTCCAGAGTTGCCACTTTTTTGTATTCTTCCTTCATTGCCAATCCCTCTGAAGAGATGAATTAGATCCTATCCTGATAATGTCCAAGATGCGGGGGTATGGCCTGAAACCAGTTTGGTTCCCTATTCATAGTACTTATTAAATTGTCCGCGAAAAGACAAGGGCATTTCTCTTTGCATCCATACTTAGAGTATTGTATATAAATAAATCATTTGATAAGATCAAAGATAAAAAGAGGCGGGATATATGAGGATTACGTTGAGCATAATTAAGGCCGATATAGGAAGCATTGGAGGTCACATTAAGCCAAGCCGTTAATTGCTGGAAAGGGCTCGAGAGTTTGTGGACAACAGTGGCAAGGGTCTGATAGACGACTTCTATGTAAGCTAAACCGGAGACGATATAGCTTTGCTCTTCTCCCATCAAAAGGGGACAGGAAATGAGGATGTTCATAAACTGGCGTGGGATGCCTTCTCGGATGGAACCCAGTTGGCTAAAGAGCAAGGACTATACAGCGAGTTAGAGTACGGGGGGATTGTGGAGAGGATGAAGAAATTGGACAAACTGTTTAAGATCAGGACTTAATTCCTCTCTTCTTAGAATACTTCGGCCCTAGACTCATTGAGATATCTTCTCAAAAGAGACTAAGAGGGGCAGAAGTCTTTGCTTTTCTTTTAAGTTCAGCTTTCTAATTGAATATATCGGAATTTCTACAAGATATTAAATTTATAGATATTTTTCTTGGCTGTTGCTTTTGTCCCGCCCTTGGAATAATGGAATGTTGGAAAAATGGAATAATGGGTAGCAAAATGGAAAAAGTTGTGTTTTGGATATTTAGTAATTCCTTTTAACCCAGTATTCCATCAATCCATTATTCCAATACTCCAATTGGGGCAAAGCCCCTAAGTTCTTCTACTTGAATAAGATTTGTTTCCAGTCTGGCATTTAGGGAGGACGAGTATGTTGAGATGTGCCTTTTGCGATAAAGAGATAGAATTTGAAGACAAAGTCTCTCGTAATGATACCTGTCCCCATTGCGGTTACGACCTCCATTGTTGCCTCCAATGCAAGTTTTATGACCCTGGATCCTATAATGAGTGTAAAGAGGTAATGGCTGAGAGGGTAGTTGATAAGGACAGGGCTAGCTTTTGTGATTATTTCATTCTAAAGGGGACAAAGAAGAGTGGGTCTGGAAGAAAGGCAATGGCAAAACAGGCCTTAGAGGATCTTTTTAAGAAGAAATAGGAGCAGAGTATCAAAACTAGGCCCTGGCAATCTTTTTCTCAGGTACTGCCATCAGAGTAATTATACCCTTCGCCACCAACTTTTCGCTCCTATCCCTGACATCATAGACCTTGGATTCAGCTACTATAATGTGTTTTCCCTTACTCATTACCCTGGAACGACATTTCAGGGCATTGCCATAAGCAGGTTTAAAGAAGTTGATCTTAAATTCGATGGTTAGTATTCGGAAGTCTTCAGAAACGATGGTAAAGGCAGCATATCCAGCTGTATGATCGGCCATGGTAGCTATGAGGCCGGCATGAATAAAGTCATCCTGTGTTCGATGGTTCTTTCCGATCAGAACCTGTGATTCAAAGAATCCCTTCTTTATCCTCAAGGCCTCTAACCCACAATATTTGATGAATCCCCGACAATAATCCTTGGCAAGGAAATCGACCCTTTCTTGAGTAAGAAAATTATCCATACTCAGACCTCTTCAACATGAAATCCCCTGGTTTCGGTTATGTAATCTCCAAGCTCTGGGTATGTTACAGAAATGAAAATCGTTATTCAATCTTTTTGGTGCCTGCGCAACCGTTAGTCCCACTATCCCAGATACCCTTCGCCAACTTCCACTCCATTGGGCAGGGATATTGAATTACTCTTGATTCAGGAGAATAGATGATCTAAGATTACCTGACACGTTTGGGAGGAAATCAACCAGTGGACAATCTAATCAGGATACTCCGTTCTTTCAGCGAAGGGGAAGAGGATAAGACATTTACCGATAGTTTTATAGATCTTCTCAAGGATAAGGTAATGGCCAATGTTCAGAGGATGTACGAGCGTGGCCTCAAATTCAAGAATAATAAGGCTATTTTCCCGCCCCCTTGGGAGTCCATCTATGCCGGTCTAAAAGAAATCGGGTTCTTTAAACGCTTTGTTCCTGTTGGATATGGGGGAAGCAAGACAACTGAAGAAAATATCTATTTTATTATGGAGCTCTTAGGATACACATGCCCCAGCCTCGGAATTATCTTTGTGGCTCATAGCCGCGCAGTGGACCTCATCCTCTCTGGAAAAGATGAGGCACAGAAAAACAGATTCCTTTCGAGATTAAGGGATGGATATTTTGGGGCAATTGCCATGACTGAGGAGAGGGCAGGCACTGATGTAAGCGCTATCGAGTTTTCCGCAACACGGAGGGGGGATTACTATATCTTTAATGGCGAAAAGACTTTTATATCTAATGCGGGCCTTGCAGGGGTCTACACGATTCTTGTCAACACAAAGGGAGTGAAAGGAGCCAGATCCCTGAGCGTCTTCGCCGTCGAGGATGAAGTAGAGGGATTCAGGTTGGGCCATTTACCTGAGAAAGATGGGTTGAAGATCCTTCCCACAGGTAAGCTCATCTATAAGAATTGTCATATCCCAAAGGAAAATTTGGTTGGAGATGAAGGCAGGGGGCTACTTCTGGCCCTTGATGCAATAGACAAGGGCAGGATATTGATGGCAGGAATCTCTTGCGGTCTGGCCTGCAGGATCTTAGATGAGGTATTCAGATATTCCCGGAAAAGGATTCAATTCAATTACCCTCTTACCAGCAGTCAGGATATCAGCTTCAAAATGTCTGATATGTATACCCAGATCAACGCCGCACGGGGGTTGTGCTTCCACGCCTTGAGACAGGCCCACACCCCGTATTACAGGAGTGCTTCATCTCAGGCAAAGCTTTTTGCGACCCAGATGGTTATGTCTGTGGCCCAACTGGGGCTGATGATCATGGGTGGTAGGAGTTATTTCAAGAACAATATCATTAGCTTGCTCAGTGCTGATGCGAGGGGAATAGAGTATTTGGAAGGAACCTCAAGCATTCAGAAGATGATCATCTCAAAGGAGCTCTTCAAGAGCTATACTTGAGGACAAAGACATATTCCATTGTACCGTTCCCTGCTGCCCCATAATAGGGAGCCCTTAGTTGTAAGTAGCGGACTCCACGAGGCAGGCGGACTCAAAAAACTCCCGCCCGCCTCGCAAGCGAGAGCGTTGCGGGCAGGCAACAAACCCAAGAAACTCAAGAAATTAGGAATGTTGGAAGATTATTTTGACATCTTTTTACCAATTTGATATGGGGTTCGCAGACTAAGGATTTACAGACTTGGCTTTTTTTAAACATAAAAGTAGGGGTTTTTTGGTTATGAAATATTGGAAAGTGATTGGTTTGGTCGTTGCCTTTTGCCTGGTTTTTATTCCGGGCAATCTTTTCATAGGCCAGGCATCCGAGGAGAGCCAGTGCTTCAAATGCCACACCAGTGCCGAGAAATTGACAGAAATCACCAGGGAGATTGCTCAAACCAGGCCGGCTCTCAAGTGTGCTGAACCAGAAGGGGAGAGGTGACGCGGTTATGTGGAGCCGTTGGCCCCGCACGAAAAGATTCTTGTTAACGGCAAAATCTTGGAGGATGAGAACCACGGAGAGATAGCATGCGTTGACTGCCATGGCGGCAACCCAGATGATCCCAATTGGAAGACAGCCCATGAAGGCGTCATTAAAGATCCTACCTATCCTGATGCCACCAAGGCCTGTGGGGATTGCCATGATGAGATTAATAAGAATTACACAAAGAGTCTTCATGTAAGCCTTAAGCCGTTTACACTAATAATTGATAAAAGGGCCAATCCCAATGATGTCATCCGCAACAAAGTAGAACGCGCAATGAATCACCATTGTTATCACTGCCACAGCAGTTGTGGCCAGTGTCACATCAGCAGACCGACTTCCGTTGAAGGGGGGCTTTTGGATGGTCACCTCTTTCAAAAGAAACCCCCCATGCAAGAGGTCTGTACTGCGTGCCACGGGAGTCGCATACAGAAGGAATATTTTGGTGAGAATAAAGGAGTTCTGCCAGATGTCCACGGGGAAAAGGATATGAAATGCGAAAAGTGTCACACTGGAGAGGAAATGCATGGTGATGGCAAGGATTACGCAAACAGGTACGAGGTGGAAAACGGGCCAAAATGTTTCGGTTGCCACGAGGGGGTCTACAGCAGAGAAGCAAAGAATGTGATAACCCATCGGATTCATAGAGGTAAGGCAAGCTGTCAGGTCTGCCATGCGCAGCCCTATAAAAATTGTTCTGCCTGCCACGTGGGCGAAGATAAGAATGGTCTCACCTTCTGCAAAACAAAGGCCTCCTGGCTTGATTTCAAAATTGGGCTCAATCCACTGAAATCGGAGAAGAGACCTGAAGAATTCGCTATCTTGCGCCACATACCTGTTGATCGGGGAACCTTTGATTATTATGTGAAAGATGGACTGAGCAACTTTGATACGCTGCCTACATGGAAACTGGCAACACCCCATAATATCAGGCGAAAGACATCACAGAACTCACACTGTAATGCCTGTCACGGCAATGAATCCCTTTTCTTGCTGGAGAAAGATGTAGAGGATAAAGAAAAAGAGGCAAATAGGGGTGTTGTAGTCCCTGCCAATTTGATTCCAAGAAAACAGAAGTGGCAGCCAAAATAAGTGATTATCACATAACCCTGAATCATTTCTATCTATCCCTCTTACTCTATGCCATTGAAATTACGTTATAATTTAGGATTGCGGAGGTATCTAATTTTTGGCATTGAACTTGCTCTAGAATTAATATAAATATTGAACTAATAGAGACGGACTAAAGTGTTTTGGATCGTCATTGCGAGCCCAACGGGCATGGTCCCGCGGGGCTTGGCTCCCGCCCGTCTCGCCTGAGCGAGAGCGTTGCGGGCAGGTGGCGGGCAGGTCACCCGCAATGACATTTCAATCAATGCGTTTGCATTAATAAAGGCGCAGAATATTGATTTATGGTGTGAGGAGGAGAACATGAGTAGATTGAAGAGTTGCTTATTGGTAGCTTTTGTTGCTCTCGTTCTTGGGGTATGCCAGAGTGAAGCTAAAACAATCATTGGTGAAGGCTTCGGAACTACCAGAGAAGAGGCTAAGAAGGCGGCTCTTTCTGATTTGTCATCGGCTATTCAGGTGGAGGTACAGAGTTCTTTTGAATCAATGGTTAAGGAAGTCAATCAAAAGGTTGAGGAATTCACCCAGAATGTAATTACACTGAAATCGGAACTCCCTATCCTGGGTGCGGAATATGAATTTAGGAAAGGTAGACATGGCCAAAATTCCACAGCAATACTTGATTCTGATAATGTTTTGAAACTGTATGGGGCCAAGATAGTAGAGATAAAGCAAAATATGAAGACTTATCAAGCACTAATAGACAAATCAATTTCTCGAAGTGAGAAATATCAATTGTATACGGAACTTCTCACCTACCTGAAGCAATACTACAAATATAAGACCGTGGCAATTCTTCTTGGAAGTAAAGGTATTCCAGAGATAGATGTCACTGAAGTGGAAATTAAGAATCAACTGAGAAGGCTTAGGGAGAAGATTGATGATCTCAATATGGCAGCAAAGCTTATTGCGGAAGCAGTAGCCGATAGAGATAGAATATATATTTATCCTCCAACGACAAGGGATTCTCATGAAATCACTCAATTTGCAGATGTAGTTAAAAGGAGGCTATCTGTTTATTTGAAAACGGTCCAAGATCCCAGGGATGCCAGCTTTTTCATGAAAGGCGGCTATAGTATCTTAGATGATGGGAAGGGTGGAATAGAACTTACCTATTATCTGTTGGATAATGGATTTAATACGCTCAAGACCAACGTCACTACCCTTCTTCCAGAAAGCTATTCCGGCTATGAGGTCAAACCTAAAACGCTGAGTTTCGATAAGTTATTATATGAAGGTTTTGCCGTTTCCAATGAATTCAAGATTGATATAACCACCAATAGTGGAAGAGAAAATCTCCTGTTTAAGGAAGGGGAAGAGGCAGAATTCCTGGTAAAAATGAATAACCCGGGATATTTCTATATCGTCGGCCATGTGGTAAAGCCGGGAGATGAGGAATATTCTTATTTGGTAGATTTCGATGATACTGGTCAAATAAGAGGTGGAAGGAAGTTCATACGGTATGTGAATATCGATGATGTAAATAAATGGATAGGCCTCGGAAGATTCGAGATCGTTGCCCCTTTCGGTGTGGAGAGTCTTCAGGTGATTGCCTCCAGCAATGACTTAATTGATAGACTTCCTTCTCATGGATATGATGATGAGACACAACTCTATGTAGTTTCGAGAGACCCCAATAAGGCCGTCATGAATACCAGAGCTATTAAGAAAAAGATCAGCAAAGAGGTTAAGTCTGCTGAGACAGTGTTGCTTTTTACTACTATGAAAAAATAGTATCTGGGATTTTGTGGAAGCTACAAATGGGCATTCCACCTCAACACACCTGAACTTAGGGAATGTTTTCCAAATGCAATGAATGCGGTCTTTGAAGAACTCATACAAACGCACCATATAAAATGTCATTGCGAGTGAAACGAAGCAATCTCATAGAGAGGGAGATTGCCACGCCCTTCGGGCTCGCAATGACGATATAACAAATCCTATTGCGTTTGTATTAGAATGATCAGGATATGCACGAATTCTCAATAGCCCTGAGCCTTCTTGAGATTGTGGAGCAGGAAGCCCGTCCCTATGGAGAGGCGAAGGTAATCAGTGTGAGAGTCAGGATCGGGAGACTGAGCGGCGTAATACCAGATGCCCTGAGGTTCGCCTTCGAGGTGGCAAGCTCAGGAGGCAGGGCTCAGGGGGCATCCCTGCTCATTGAGGAGGTACCGGTGAGCATTGCCTGTAACCAGTGCAAGAAGGTAACCGTTATGGATGATCCCTTCCTGATATGCCCCCATTGCAATGGGAGCGACGTAGATCTCATAGCAGGAAGGGAGCTTGAGATAAAGGAGATGGAGATAGAAGACGGAGATCGCTGAGACGTTATTCCTCTACTGCGACGGCCCTAACCGGCGATCCCTCTACCCCTTTCAGTTTTAGCGGGATAGCCATAAACTTGACCCTTTTTCCTTTTATACCTTTCAGGTTGGTCAGGTATTCTATATTGAGTATACCTTTCGGCAGGAAAATGTTGTGGACAACAAAGTCAGCCTTGTCCGGCCTGCCATCTTCAATGAGCCGAATAGCGTAATCCTGGGGGAAATCGTAGCCCACGGCCTTTGGCTTCTGCTCTGCAAGCCACGCGGCTGCCTCCTCAGTCAGGTAAGGGGATTTTTTCCAAAAGTCCATATCTCCCCACATCTTGTCAGGCCAGTCCGTTCTTAGGAGTATGAAATCACCTTGCTGGATATGCCCGCCGTTCTTGTCAAGGTCATCGGGAGTAATAGCCTCATTCTCACCTTTGTAGCTGAGATCCACCACCGATGCCTCTCCCATAGTCATCTCCAGAGGGATTTCGTCTATGGCCTTCCCCCCTTCCACATAGTGAAGGGGAGAGTCCATGTGTGTCGTTGTGTGCACGGACATGGTAACCGCGGTAAACTGATGACAAAACTCCGGGAACTCTTTGTTTACTTCAACCTTCCAGCGTGGTAAATCATCGCTTATCGGAATCGATAGGTCCACTATTCTAGCCATTTCGCCTCCTCTATTTTCTCCCCCTGGCTACACCTATGCATTGCTCCTCATGGACTCCTTTATCTTTCTTCTGATGAGCAGGTACCCTGCGATAACAAACACCAACCCAATAATGAAGATCAGGTTGTTATCGTTGGCCATACCATATCCCACTCCCACTATACCGATGATACATATGAGAATGATTGGAGGTTTTTTCTTAGGAATGTACGATGTAATCCTAAATGCCATAGAATCCCACTGACCCTTTGAAATCTGGGAATAGTTCCCCATTTCCAAACGGGATGTCGACAATCTCTTCTATCTTATTATCAGCATTTTTTGAAGAGTTTTCTTGAAACCTATAGGTAAGCGTTCGGTCTTTTGACCCTCTCTGATAAGAATGCCAAGGGGTAGATTATATTGGACAGAATAATGTGGTGCCGTATCGAACAAAGCAGGGAAATGGTTAGCTGAACTTCTATTCAAAAAAGACCTGCCCCCCCTACTCCTTGCTTTTTTTGCATTTGGGGAGTAT
>Ga0209636_10001721_pt1 | contig 22150 bp, 14 predicted proteins | sample DeeMarSWOR152_54_FD_187464 | JGI IMG/M metagenome (GOLD analysis project Ga0209636, IMG submission 187464) | Marine sediment microbial communities from White Oak River estuary, North Carolina - WOR-1-52-54 (SPAdes) (version 2) | ecosystem: Environmental > Aquatic > Marine > Intertidal zone >...
TACTCGGACCGGGATGCGCCGTTCCGACTCGCGTGAAGATGGAGAACCTGCATGCGCTTCGCGAATGGGTGGGGGAGGCACGCCCATGAAGACCCAGATCGCCCGAGTTATGCCCGATCAGTATCTTGAGATTCCCGAGGAGGAACTCGTTGCGCGTATCAAGGAACACAAGGCGGAGCTGGGCGAGCGGCTTGTGCTCCTCACTCATCACTATCAGCGTCCTGAGATAGTGGCGCTCGGTGACTTCGTGGGGGACTCATTCGGGCTGTCCCGCGATGCTGCCCGCCAGACCAAGGCCAAGGATATCGTCTTCTGCGGCGTCCACTTCATGGCGGAGAGTGCAGCTATTCTTGCCGGGCCGGGCCAGCGGGTATCGATGCCGGATCTCCGCGCCGGCTGCCCCATGGCGAACATGGCGGAGATAGAAGAAGTGGAACGCGCCTGGAGCGATCTGGCTTCGATCGGCCGGCAGGAGGGAGTCATTCCGCTCACGTACATGAACTCCCACGCCGAGTTGAAGGCGTTTTGCGGGCGGAATGAGGGGTCGGTCTGTACGTCCACGAACGCCGGTCCCGCATTCGAGTGGGCATTCAAGAGAGGTGACCGCGTCTTCTTCTTCCCTGATGAGCACCTGGGGCGCAATACCGCGAACGCGCTGAAGATCCCCCGCGATAAGGTCGTCATCTATGATCCCGAAGACGAGATGGGCGGGCTGAGCCCGGAGGAGCTGGGGCAGGCACGGGCGATTCTGTGGAAAGGGTATTGCCACGTCCATACCCACTTCCGACCTGAGCATGTCAATAGGGTGCGGCAACGTCATCCCGGCGTGATGGTGGTAGTCCACCCCGAATGCACGGAGGATGTGGTCGACCTCTCGGATGCGGCGGGCTCGACCGAGTTCATCGTCCGCTATGTGGAAAACGCCCCGGCAGGGGCAACGATAGCGATCGGGACTGAGCTCAACCTCGTGCAGCGCCTCGCGCTCGAGCATCCTGACAAAAAGATATTCGAGCTCGCCCGGTCGCTCTGTCCCAATATGTTTCGTATCAACCTGCGCAATCTCCTGTGGCTGCTCGACCACCTGGGAGAGGTGAACATCGTGACAGTGCCTGAGGCGGTGGCGAGTGAGGCGAGAGTTGCCCTGGAGCGTATGCTCTCGATAACGGCGGCCCGCGCCGAGGATTGACAATCCTGTAACGTCCTGTCTCGTCTTGACAAGGACGAGACCTTCGACTATTTTATGATGGGCCGAGGGGTGCACAGGCCTCGTTTCAGAGTGGTTGCGTCTCGCGGCCTTCTCGATTTCCTGGGGGAGCGTGGCCCGTCCAGTATCCAGGGCTCGCGGCCGGTAGGCTCCAACCGCTGGCTATGTGGCCCTGAGCACCAGCCCGGGCTGGTTTCGAGTGTCGATTGAGAGTTGGCGTCCGATAGAACGCGAGCGTCCCACAGAGAGTGAGGCGAGCGATGAAGATCGCAATGTGTTCCCCTGAAATGGTACCGTTTGCCAAGACCGGCGGCCTTGGGGATGTGGTTGGAGCCCTTCCGAGGGCGCTCCGCAGTCTGGGAGCGGACGTGTTCGTCATGATCCCCGGATACACATCAATCGACCGGTCGGAGTTCCGTGTCGGCCGGATCGGGAAGCTCCCGGTGCCGGTGGGGCGCACGGTCGTCGAGGCCGTACTCAAAGAATGTTTCGCGGTCCCCGATGTGCCGGTTCTCCTGTTGGAAGGCGGCGACTACTTCTCGCGAGAGGGATTGTACGGCGATGAGCACGGTGATTATCCGGATAATGCCGAGCGGTTCGCCTTCCTCGCCCGCGGGTTCCTCGAGACGCTCAAACTGCTCGATTTCGCCCCTGATATCGTCCATTGCCACGACTGGCAGACCGGTCTCGTCCCGGTCTATCTCAGGACACTCTACTCCCACGATCCGTTCTTTTCTCCCATACGCAGCCTGTTCACAGTTCATAACCTGGCCTATCAGGGCCTGTTTCCCCCTGAAACGCTTGAGCAGGTGGGTCTCGACAGCTCACTCTTCACGCCTGATCAGCTCGAATTCTGGGGGAAGATGAGTTTCATGAAGGGCGGTCTCGTCTTCTCGGACAAGATCTCGACTGTGAGCCCGACCTACGCCCGGGAGATTCAGACCCTGGAGGCGGGCTGCGGGCTTGACGGCGTGCTGAGCGCGCGCAGACAGGACCTCGAGGGAATCCTCAACGGCATCGACCCCCTTGAATGGAATCCCACAACGGACAGGGCTCTCAAGCAGCAGTACGACCGGCGCGCGACACGTGGCAAGCTGGCCAACAAGGTCGCCCTCCAGAGGAAGACGCGGCTCAAGGTTGATGAGTCGGTCCCGCTGATCGGGCTCATCTCCAGGCTCGTGGAGCAGAAGGGTATCGATCTCATCGCGCACGCCGCGGACGACCTGCTAGGCAAGCGCGATGTACAACTCGTTATCCTGGGAACCGGCGATCCTCGCTATCACAAACTGCTCGAGGGCCTGGCCAAGAAGTACCGCAAGCGACTGTCTCTCAACATCCGGTTCGATCTCACACTGGCGCGGCAGATATACGGCGGGAGCGACTTCTTCCTGATGCCGTCTCGTTTTGAGCCGTGCGGGTTGGGTCAGATGATCAGCTTCAGGTACGGGACGATCCCGATCGTCCGGAGGACCGGAGGTTTCGTCGATACTATAGTCGACTACAACCAGGCCACGGGAGAGGGCAACGGCTTCGTCTTCGAAGCGTACACGCCTGCCGCGCTCCTCTCGGCGATCGATCGGGCCCTCGAAGCGTATGGGGACAAGAGGAAGTGGCGGAGCCTGGTGCAGCGAGTGATGGCACTCGACTTCTCGTGGAACGCCTCGGCACGGAACTACCTCGCTCTGTATGAATCTCTAACGAAGGTGGCGCAGCCGCAGCCGGTGGCATAGGGCTGTGCGAAGAACTAGCATGAGGAGGAGGAGATGCCCGAGCTGCGCAAGGATCCGGTGACTGAGGGGTGGGTGATCGTCTCGACCGAACGCCGGAAGAGACCGACAGACTTCCCTTCTTTGCCGGAGGAAGAGGATCACGCGGGATGTCCGTTCTGTCCCGGGAATGAAGACAAGACGCCGCCCGAGATCATCGCGTTCGGCAGAGACGGCGGGAAGCCGAACACGCCCGGCTGGAAGGTGCGGGTCGTGCCGAACAAGTTTCCCGCCCTGGGGATCGAGGGCGAGCTCGATCGCCGCGGGCTGGGTATGTACGACCTTATGAACGGGATCGGCGCCCACGAAGTGATTATTGAAACCCCCGATCATAACCGCCATCTCAAGGACTCGACTGTCGAAGAGATTCAGCTGGTCTTACGGGCCTACCAGCAGCGGATGGAAGATCTCCTCAAGGACCCGAGGTTGCGGTACACACTCATCTTCAAGAATCAGGGTGGGCAGGCAGGCGCCTCGCTCCACCATCCCCACTCACAGCTGATTGCCACTCCCGTGACGCCGAAGAAGGTGCGGGAGGAGCTCATCGGATCGCAGCGGTACTGGGAGCTGAAGGAGCGCTGTGTCTTCTGTGACATCATCCGTCAGGAGCAGGACACCGGTGATCGCATCGTCTACGAGAATGAGGCATTCGTTGCGTTCTGCCCGTTTGCTTCTCGCTTCCCGTTCGAGGTGTGGATCCTGCCGAAGAAGCATTCGCCGGACTTCCACACAATTACAACAGGACATATTCCGTTCCTTGCGGATATGCTTCGAATCGTGTTGGGCAAGCTCGCCTCGGCACTCGGCAACCCGCAGTATAACTACATCCTTCACACCGGGCCCGCTCGCTTCGCCCGGCGGGGATACTGGGAGACGATCGAGCAGGATTATCATTGGCACCTCGAGATCATCCCGCGCCTGACGAAGATCGCCGGGTTCGAATGGGGGACGAGTTTCTACATCAATCCCACCCCTCCTGAAGAGGCCGCATCCTACCTGCGGGAAAGGGAAGTCTAGTCGATGCCTCCGCTCTCCATAGCGTTCCTGTGGCACATGCATCAGCCATACTATAAGGACCCCGACACAGGGGATTATGTACTCCCCTGGGTCAGGTGCCACGCGACCAAGGGATATACCGACATGGCCGCGGTGCTGGCGGAGTTCCCTGATATCCATCAGACGTTCAATCTCGTTCCTTCGCTTCTCCTCCAGCTCGAGGAGTATGGCGCGGGCGCGCACGACCGCTTCCTCGAGCTCTCGGCCAAGCCTGCGGGGGAGCTGACCAGGGATGAAATCGCGTTTATAACGGACAATTTCTTCATGTGCAACTGGGAGACGATGATCGCCCCGAACAAACGCTACAGAGAACTCCACGGCCGGCGCGAGCGGGCAGCTGGAGCCAACAGCTTTGGCGAACAGGACGTCCGCGATCTCCAGATATGGTGGAACCTCGTCTGGTTCGGCCATGCGCTGCGCCAGGATCCGGCGATCGCTGCTCTGTTCGATAAGGGGTGGTTCGACGAGGATGATAAACAGTTAGTGCTCGACCGACAGGCTCAGGCCGTGCGAGATATCGTGCCCCTGTACCGGGACCTCGCCGCCAAAGGTCAGATCGAGATATCGACCAGTCCCTTCTATCATCCGATTCTACCGCTCTTGTGCGATATCGAGTTGGCGAGGATGGCGCTGCCCAACATGCAGCTGCCGCGCACGCGGTTCAAGTATCCCGAGGATGCTCGCATGCAACTGAATCGAGCAGTGGAGTACCACACCCGGCTGTTCGGCTCGCCGCCTCGGGGCCTCTGGCCGCCCGAGGGCTCGGTCAGCCAGGAAGTTGCAGCCCTGGCGGCTGACGCCGGCCTCGTCTGGATGGCAACTGATCAGGATATCCTGTTTCGTTCGCAGCGCGAGGAGATCGACGGGACCGACCTGTACGCAGCGCATCGACTCGAGACATCGCATGGTCCGATCTCGATCATCTTCCGGGATCGGCAGCTCTCGGACCTCATCGGATTCAGCTATGCTCGTAATGAGCCGCGGGCAGCAGCGGACGATCTGGTGGGCCGGCTCCACCAGATCAGCAAGAAGGCTGCCTCGGGCGCTCAACCGGCGATCGTAGGGATCATCCTCGATGGCGAGAATCCGTGGGAGTACTATTCCGATGGCGGCAGGGACTTCCTTCGTTTTCTCTATGAGGCGATCTCCCGCGATCCCGAGCTTCGGGCGGTCACGATGAGCGAGTACCTGTCGGAAGACCCGCGGCAGCGCGTTGTGAAGAATCTTTTCGCCGGTTCATGGATAGCTCACTCGTTCGATACCTGGATCGGGGAGCCTGAAGAGAATGCCGCCTGGGAGGCCCTGGCTGGAGCGCGCCTCAAGCTCGCCGCCAGGATCGACGCCGACGGGCTTGCCTCCGACGTACTGGACAGAGCGATGGACGAGATATACATCGCTGAGGCGAGCGACTGGTTCTGGTGGTACGGGAAAGATCATTTCTCGTACTCTGAGGCAACCTTCGACATCCTCTTCCGGGCACGCCTGGCAGAGGTCTATCGGTTGATCGGAGTGGATGCCCCACCCCATCTCAAGGTGCCGATCACAAAAAAAGGAGTGGCCAGGCCGCAACGTGAACCGACCTCCCTGATCCATCCCAAGCTCGAGGGCGTCGATACGAGCTACTATGAGTGGAACCTGGCCGGACTCTATGTAGTGCCCGCCAGGGAGGGCACGATGCATCGGTCCGGCGGCATCGTGCGGCGCATCTACTACGGCTTCGATCTGATGAACCTCTATCTGCGCATCGATGCAAACCAGGATCTGGCGCTGCTGCGAGAAGAAGGTATCGGATTCGCCGTGTACGTTCTGGGAAAAGCGGAGATCCGACTTCAGGTCTCGCTCTCCTCTCCCACAATCCGGCTGCTCGAACTGACACCAGAGGGAGTCCCCGGTACAGAACGGCAGGTCGGCAAGCTCGGCGCCCACGAGATCGTGGAGTTCTACGTCCACTGGACCGATCTGATGCTCGAGGCGGGTGACGAGGTGAAGGTCATCGTCACCGCAGAGAAAGAATTCCTCGAGCTCGAGCGGTGGCCGCGCAACGGATACATCAGGTTTCAGGTTCCCGGACCGGACTTCGAGATAACCCACTGGCGGGCGTGACTCCCGCCATCCCCCTGTCGGCTCCGAAGGTGGTGCGGTGAGAGAGATCACCTTTCTGTTCGGTGTCCATTGCCACCAACCGGTCGGCAATTTCGAATATGTCTTGCGCGACGCGTGTCGCCAGGCGTACCGCCCCTTTCTCGAGTGCCTGGAGCGCCATCCCGCTGTGCGCACGAGCCTCCACTACAGCGGGTGTCTTCTCGAGTGGTTCGCGGCCAATGCGCCCGACCTCCTCGACCTGATCAGGTCGCTCGTCGAACGGGGGCAGGTAGAACTCATCTCCGGCGGGTTCTACGAACCGATCCTTCCGGTCATTCCGCGCCAGGACGCCATCGAACAGATGGTGCTCCTCAATCGGTTCCTCACTGACGAATTCGGGGTCACGCCGAGAGGTCTCTGGCTTCCTGAGCGTGTGTGGGAACCCACGATACCGACGTTAGCTCGCGCCGCTGGCCTGGAATACACGATCGTCGACGACACCCACTTTCTCTATGCTGGATTGGCGCCGGGCGAGATACACGGCCACTACACGACAGAGGATGAAGGCGCCGTCCTCGTGGTGTTCCCCATCGACCGTCAGCTCCGATATCTCATACCATTTCGCGTTCCCGAGGAGACGATTCGCTATCTCGAGGGCCTGGCGGGCCGGGAGGATGTGGCGACGATCACGATGGCCGACGACGGAGAGAAGTTCGGCGTCTGGCCTGGCACCGCCGACTGGGTCTATGGCAAGGGCTGGCTGGAGAAGTTCTTCACACTCCTCGAGGAAAGCGCTGATTGGCTGACAATGATCACCTTCAGCGAAAGCATCGACCGCGAGACTCCGCGCTCGCAGTTGTACCTGCCGACGGCATCGTATGAGGAGATGATGGGATGGGCGCTGCCGGCTCCGGCTCAGGGGCGGTACGAGCAGCTGCTCGAAGAGCTCACCGCGGAGGGAAGGGACCAGGCGGACCGCACGTTCATTAGAGGGGGATTCTGGCGCAACTTTCTGAGCAAGTACGCCGAGAGTAATACCATGCACAAGAAGATGCTCCTCGTCAGCAGGAAGGTCCGGGAGCTGGAGGAGGTCTGCGGGAGGCCGAGGTCGGAGCATCAGAAGCCATCTGCAGGGAGAGGTTCTGGGAGGCCGCGGGAGGAACTCTGCCGTGCGCTCTTCGAGGCGAAACGGCATCTCTTGCGTGGGCAGTGCAACTGTGCCTACTGGCACGGTGTATTCGGTGGGCTCTATCTCAACCATCTGAGATCAGCCATCTTCACCGAGCTCATCCGGTCAGAGCATCTGGCGGACAGGGCCCTCCGCGGGAAGGGGCCCTGGGTGGAGGTCCGGGAGGTCGATTTCGACGCCGACGGGCAGGAGGAGCTGCTCGTCGAGACCGGGCTCCTGAATCTGTACCTCGATCCGGCCGACGGCGGGACGATCTTCGAGTTCGACTATCGTCCGGCTCGGTTCAACCTGTACGACACGCTGACACGGCGCCCCGAGGCGTACCACGCCAGGGTGCGGGGAGGCGGGGGCAGTCCAGAGGGGGGAGAGGCCGGTGATGGCGGGGAAGAAGGCGAGAGTGGGGAGGGACGGCGCAGCATCCATGAGGAGATCGCCCTCAAGGAGCAGGGATTGGCCGAGCGCCTGATCTATGACCGGTGGCGGCGTACCTCGCTCAGGAACATGTTCCTCCCGGCGTCGACGACGTTCGAGGAGTACGCAGCCGGGGAATTCGCTGAGATCGGCGACTTCGCCGGCGGAGCGTATCACGCTGCGGTCGATCGCGAGGAGGAGGGGATCCGAGTCATCTTGCGTCGTTCCGCAAACGCTGCGGTAGGCGGCGATGCGGCGGCGCTCTCCGTGGAGAAGGTGATCACGGTTCATCCCTCCCGGGCGGCCCTGGCAGTCGACTTCTCTGTCGGGCAGAGGGGGGTGGCGTCGGCGATGCGGTTCGGAGTCGAATTCAATCTGACGCTTCTTGCCGGAGACGCAGGTGACCGGTACTACCTCTTTCCCGCACACGACGTTACGGATCGGACGCTCGCCGGCTCCGGTTCGCTGGAGGAGGTCGGGCAGTTCTCGGTCGTCGATGAATATCAGGGTTTCTGTCTTTCATTCGGGATCGACCCGCCGGCCTCGGTCTGGCGGTTCCCCATAGAGACAGTCTCGTTATCCGAGACCGGCATCGAGCGCACATATCAGGGGTCGGCCCTCTTTCTCAGCTGGGTGGTCGCCAACGGCGGCGGGGAGATCTGGAGGGCGCGACTCACACAGGGGATCGCACCGTGGCCAAGCTAGGGAGTTTCACTCTGGTGCTCCATGCGCACCTCCCATATGTGTTGTCCCACGGACGCTGGCCGCATGGTGTCGACTGGCTGAATGAGGCGGCCGCAGAGTGCTATATGCCGCTGCTCGATATGTTCAATAGTCTTGTCGAGGAAGGGATCAGTCCGCGGGTGACGGTGGGATTGACGCCGGTTCTTGTCGAACAACTGGCCGATCCGCTCTTCGACCAGGAGTTCGAGAGCTATCTGGGACAGAAGATAGCGGCGGCCGAGGAGGATGAGCGTGAGTTCTCCCGCATCGGGGAATCTGACTTCTCGGCACTTGCCTCCATGTGGCGCGATCATTACCGGGGGATCTGGGAGCGTCGCCGGGGGAGGTACGCCCAGGGGCTCGTCGAAGGGTTCCGACGATTACAAGATGAGGGCCATCTGGAGATCATCACCTCGGCTGCAACGCACGGGTACCTGCCGCTTCTCGCCGAGGAGACCTCGGTCTATGCCCAGGTGCGCGTGGGAATCGAGAGCTACCAACGTCGGTTTGGCCGCCGCGCCCGGGGGATGTGGCTTCCGGAGTGTGCGTACCGGCCCGGCTACCGGTGGACGTCGCCGATCGATCCCGGAGCGGAGCCCGTAGACAGGCGCGGGCTTGAGGAGTTCGTGCGGGCCGGAGGGATCGATTACTTCATCATCGACAGCCATCTGCTCAAAGGCGGGCAGGCAATTGGCGTGTACCTCGATCGGTTTGATGCATTGCGAACCCTGTGGGAGCGGTACGAGGAGGCGCACCCGCCGCGGCCCGAGGCGGAAGAGAATTCGCCGTACGAGATCTACCTCGTCGGCACCGCTCCGGACAAGGAGCCGGTCGCCATTCTGACCCGTGATCCGAGCACCGCACTTCAGGTCTGGAGCTCCGAGCACGGATATCCTGGCGACGAGTGGTATCTCGACTTCCATAAGAGACGTTTTCCCGGCGGCCATCGGTACTGGCGCGTCTCCGCGAGCGGGCCCGATCTCGCCCTCAAACAGACGTACCGGCCGGGACGCGTTGAGAAGCGGCTTCGCGAGAACGCAGACCATTTCGTCGGCCTCATCAAACGGACGCTCGCCCATCACTTCGAGAAGTCCGGCAGGCCGGGTTCGATCTGCGCGCCCTTCGATGCAGAGCTCTTCGGCCACTGGTGGTTCGAAGGGCCTCGGTGGCTGGGATACGTAATTCGCCTCATTGCACAAGATCCGGATCTCGAGCTGCGCACCGGGGCTGAACAGGTAGACGCGGCAAGGCCGAGCGTCGTCGTCTCTCTTCCCGAGGGATCGTGGGGAGAGGGCGGGTTTCACTGGATCTGGCTGAACGAGCGGACGCGGTGGACGTGGTCCCATATCTATGAGGCCGAGCATCGCATGCGTGCCCTCGTTGCCCGGTACGGTTCGAAGACGGATCGAAATGTCCGGCGTCTCCTTGTTCAACTGGCGCGGGAACTATTGCTACTCGAGAGTTCGGACTGGCAGTTTCTCATCAGTACCTGGAGCGCACGGGACTACGCGGAGCTGCGCCTCGACGGCCATTACCGTGACTTCCGGCGGCTCGCCGAGCTGGTTGAGAAGTGCGGCGAGGGCGGAGAGCTGTCTCCCGAGGAGTGGGCGTTCATGGCCATCTGTGAAGAACGCGATGGAATCTTCTCCGGCATCGATCCTGAGTGGTGGGGGATAGACGTGCCCGGTATCTTCTAGCGGTTCGCGAGGAGGCATGCGACTGATGATGCTGGTCCGTCCTCGGATTGCTTCAGCCAGACTCTTGAGGATTGCAGCAATCGCCTGAACAGAGGAGGGGATCTCATGTCGGGGGAATTCGGATATGCTCCTCCGCCCGGGGGCATCAGGTGGGCGTGGAGGGTGGAGCGCGGCACCCTCACGTTCATCCTGGCAGGTGGGAGAGGGGAACGCCTCTATCCGCTGACGCGTGACCGGGCGAAGCCGGCGGTTCCCTTCGGCGGCATCTATCGCATCATCGACTTCACGCTGAGCAACTGCGTTAACTCGAACCTGCGACGGGTAAACGTACTCACGCAGTACAAGGCCGTCTCACTCAGCAGACACGTACGGTACGGGTGGAACATCTTCAGCGGGCAGCTGGGGGAGTTCATCAACCTGATTCCCGCTCAGCAGCGCACGGGCACGAACTGGTATCTGGGGACCGCTGATGCGATCTATCAGAACATCTATACGATCGATCGCGAGGGCGCTGATCGCGTTCTCATTCTCGCCGGCGATCATGTCTACAAGATGGACTACTCGGAGATGATAGCTGCCCACGAAGAGAGGGATGCAGACCTCACGGTGGGAGCGGTTGAGGTTCCCATTGAGCAGAGGTCGGATCTCGGCGTGCTCTCGATCGATGCCGAGGGGCGGATGACGGGGTTCTACGAGAAGACCGAGGCTGCACCCTCGATTCCGGGGAAGCCGGATGTCGCACTGGGCTCGATGGGTATCTACGTCTTCCGCACGGAGACGCTCAAGCGCCGGGTGACGGAAGATGCCGAGACGGAGACGAGCCACGACTTCGGCAAGGACGTCATACCGCGAATGGTCGCTGAGGGCGACCGTGTCTACATATTCAACTTTGTCGACAAGAGCACAGGGAAGCCGCGCTACTGGCGGGACATCGGCACGCTCGACGCCTATTTCGAGGCGAATATGGATCTGGTCTCGGTCGAGCCCACCTTCAACTTGTACGATTTCGACTGGCCCATCAGAACGTATCAACAGGAGTTTCCTCCGGCAAAGACCGTCTTCTGCGAAGAGTGGGGGCGGCGGGGTGAGGCCGTCGATTCGCTCGTCTCCGGAGGCTGCATCATCAGCGGGGGTCTTGTCGAACGGTCGATCCTCTCGCCCCGCGTGAGGGTGGAGAGCCATGCGCATGTCTGCGATTCGATCATCTTCGATGGCGTGAACGTGGGGCAGGGAGCGAAGGTTCGCGGGGCGATCGTAGACAAAGGAACCGAGATCAAACCTGGTGCAGAGGTTGGCTACGATCTCGAGCGCGATCGCAGCCGATTCACCGTCACCCCTCTGGGGGTCATCGTCATAGCCAAGGAGAGCGTCGTCGATTGAGATAGTGTTCGATCGACACACGGCGCCCCACTCATCAGGAGGTTCCAGGTCGGGCGCCGGACAGGGGAAACATGAGGAAACGAGAGCGGGACGATTAGTCCCGCTCTCGTGTTTAACTGAGGATTACGAGTGGGATCATACTCTGCACTCACTCGATGACGACGAAGCCGAAGCTATCCTGGTCGAGGATGTCGCTGCCGTAGTCCCCCACACGTCCTATGTAGACGTACGGGCCGAGGGGCGCATTGTAAGGAACGGTGCGCCGGAGCTCCTTCACCCGCTCCTGATATGGTCCGAGAGGAACGGTCTGTGGCCCGGCCACCGGATTCCCCGGATACGGATTGTGATTCGGCAGCACGGCCTCGGTCCACCCGTCGACTGTCTGCGGGAGCCACGTGTTATTGCGCACGATGGCTGTTAGAACCAGCTCATCTCCACGAGCCACGACGTGATAGGGCGGCGGCTCGAGCTCGATAGTCACATCGGGCATCGCCATGAGCCGCGCCGCATTCGTGTGGATGTCACCCTCAGCAGACGCCTTCGCATAGACGGGGCAGACCGCGTGCGGAGCTGTCCCATCGGGGATGTACACCTCAGTGGCGATGTTGAGAATCTCACCCGGGTTCAGCCACGCGTTGAAGGACTGCTGGGTGATCGGCCAGCCTTGCTCGTTCCAGACGAACACATCGTAGAACGAGTAGGCGATACCGATGTTGAGTATCTCGAACTCGACCGGGACCCATTCGCCCGGCAGTCCTTCCGGATGGTCTCTGACGAAGACTCCGACAGCGCCGAGAAGAGGGCCGATGGATTCATAGATCAGGCCCTCCCCGGGGAAGATGGGGATGATGGTGAACGTGTCCGGAGGGATCATCGAACGACTCATCATCGGCATGGCGCTCTCAGGATGGTTGAGGAACCGGGCGATCCCCGGTGCGGAGTCGTAGTCCGCGACGAACCAGCTCGTCAGTCCCGGCGGCTCCTCCCATTCGCCGCAGGCCTGTGCTACGGGGGTATTGAAACCGACCTGTTCTGCAAGACACCACTCAGGGGTCCCGGAACACGACTCGCCGCCGAACATCTCGAGCATGCCATCATTGAGGTCGTACAGCGTTCCTCCCTCCTGTCGGTCGCCGTCTCCAGGCCACCCGCTATTGCGAGGGGGGATGTGGACTCGTGACCGACCACCAGGCCTCGTCGAGACCTCTATGATTTTGCACCCGTTCCCCGCAGGCGGAGGTATGCAGCCCGGCCACCCGCAGGCGCACCTCAGTTCAATCACCCCGCTATCGTTGTTAGCCTTCACCCAGAGACAGGTCTGGAGGTCGAAGATATCGCCTTCAGGCCAGCCGTGCCAGTGAGTGCCCCCGTCGGTTGAATACATGAGATCGTCATTATCTCCCGTAATCACCTTGCCGACCGCGCGGACATCATCGGCCAGCGCACTGCGCGCCGATACCGTCACGAGCAGGAGAGTCAGACCGGCCACTATTGACAGGCATCTGCACGTCAATCCTTCGCTCCTCATCGTTCCCTCCCTGCGTTGTAGTTCTTCCCGAGATGAGATTGTACATGGTCTGCTCGAGCGTGGTCGGTGTGGTGCAGCGATTCGGGTCAGTCAGTCGGCGCATCCGCACACGCGTCTCAGCTTCCCGACATGAAGAGCAGTCCCAGGTACCGTGACCTTCAAATAGAAAGAGGACCGCCGGGGTCCACACAATGCGCACTAGCCCTTCGACTCCGCCCTCCTTATCCACCGTTTTGATGATATCACAGATGACGCCACATTGTCAAGGAGACTCTTGCCGCGGCTTCACACAGTGCTACGCACCTGGAAACTCTCTTTCCAGGGCCGGGGTCACGTCCGGGGTCACGTGGCGATATGCCCAGACACGGAGAGAGCGGGATTCGTCATCCCGCTCTCTCTTCCAATCGGCAACGTAAGCTTGATCGGTCTTGCCGCCTTCAGTGCTCCAGGTGGTTCGTCACGAGTGAGCCGTTGTCGTAATCTCATCTCGCCGGCGCATCACTCGACGATGTCGAAGCTGAAGCCGTTCCAGTCGAGGATGTCGCTGGTGCCGGGCTCACCCAGATATCCCGTGTAGTAGTAGGTGCCGAGCGGCGCGGCTCCCGGCACCGTGTGTGACACGTCGCGCACGATCACCCCGTAAGGGCCGATGGTAGGAGTCTTGGGTCCAGCGACAGGATTTCCCCCATACGGATTGCCATTCGGCAGTATGACTTCGGTCCAGGCCTCGATGGTCTGTGGGATCGCCGTGTTGTTGCGCAGATGTGCGATCAGCTGCAGGTTTTCTCCGTGGTGCAGGACGGTGGCCAGGGGCACGAGCTCGATCGTCACGTCCGGCATCACGCTCAGCAGTGCCCAGTGCTTATACTCGTCGTCCCAGCTGGAAGCTGATGCTCCGACAGGACAGACCGTATGGGCTGGCGCCCATAGAGGTATATGGACCTCGGTCATGGCAAAGAAGCTCTCACCCGGGTACAGCAGCACGCCGTAGCTCTGCGTGCCCATCGGCCATCCGAGATCGTTCCAGAGAAAGATGTCGAAGAACGATTCGACAACTCCAGTGTTGACTATCTCGAACTCGAGGGGAGCCCATTCGCCCGGCATCCCTTCAGGATCCTCGTTGACGAATATCCCGACCGTCGCTGGCTGGATACCGAACATGTTGTAGATCAGTCCCTCACCGGGGAAGATGGGCACCGTGTCCGGCCAGAGTATCCCGTGGCTGAGCATCGGCACGGGGCTCATGGGATGGTTGAGGATCCGGGCCTGGGCAGCCCCGGAGTCATAGTCGGCGGCAAACCAGCTTACCAGTCCGGGTGGCTCCGGACTCTGCCCCCAGGCGCGCGCCACAGGAGTATCGAAGCCGACGAGGTAACTGTCGCAGCCCTCAGTTCCCGGGCCGCAGTCCGGCCCGGGTGCTCCGCCGCGGATCTGCAGGATGCCCTGGGAAACGTCGTACAGTGTTGGTTCATCCTGTCGGCTGTTGTCGCCCCACTGGTCCGGGATATGGAATTTGCCGCGCTTGGGGAGCTTCAGCTTGCAGTCGCACCCCTCGATTCCGCAGCGGCACGTGGCCTCCAGTCCACCGTTCGTGCCGACCTTTATCCACTGACAAGTCTCCAAGGTTCGTGTGTCATTGGGCTTGAGGGTATCATCCCACCAGGGCTTCCAGTTGTTTCCGGGGGGGTCTGACCACATATTGTCGCTATTCCCATCTCCCTTCGTAATGGTGACCTCCGCCTTGATGCCGGCCAGCGCGCTGCCCACCAGCATCACCGTGAACAGGAGGGCCAGGCCGGCCACGACCCTCGGTAGCTTTGGTGTGAGCGTTTCCCGTGTCATGGTGTCCTCCTCGGGTTGAGGTAGTCGCCGGTCGGTGCGGTTCAACAAGTCTCACCCTCAACACCGCCGTCACTGATTCAGGGCGGGTGCTCGGCATGTCTGCCGTGGCGTGATCACTCCAGGGCCCGCGAACGTCCTGCCCGGACCGCGCCAGAGCGGTCAAAGAAAACGAGCCATCGATTTGTGGGCGACCTGGAGTCTCCTTCTGGCGCCGCCCCCTGTCCGATGGCTGCCGGTACACGCTGGTCCACCGCTCGGCGATGGATCAGGATTGCGGCGCCGGACCCGCATCCTCCAACTACGCGTCGGAGGATATCACAAAACCCGGGCGTTGTCAAGATCAATTCTGGCAGCGTGTCAACGGAACATGGAGGTGCACGAATCTTCTCGATATAGAGGTGTTCTGATCTGCCATCGGCAGGGCTGCTGTCTGCCAGTGATGGTGACGATCGGCCAACCTCTGGAGACGGCATGCCAATACCAGGGATAGGTGTGTCGGAATCTGCCTGGATATGGCACTTTTTCGCTTGACAATGGGGCTCGATTTCCAACATAGTGGTGCCGGGGCGATTAGCTCAGCCTGGCTAGAGCGCTTGCTTGACATGCAAGAGGTCACTGGTTCGAGTCCAGTATCGCCCACCACGCTCACTCGCTCTCAGTGCTGGCCCGTGGCCCAGATGCCATTGGGCCACTAGCACAGAGATGGGTGCCCGGAGTGTGGTGTGCCGGGTTGACTGCCGCCGTACCTGCGTCGGCTCGGACCGCGAAGACATCCGGCATGCCGGTCCCCAGGCCTATCTTCCGTGTGCGGCCCGAATTACGGGGATGCATTATAATGGGGTTGCACTCCAGGGGCCTTTATGCAATAATGAATTGGAAGATAGCGCATGGAGAGGATCGGCATGGAAGGACAGAAGACCATGGCAAGGGCAGATACAGAACGGGCTACGGACTCGATCGAAATCACATTCTCAGATGGGTCGCAGAGCCGCCATCCCAGGGGTATCTCCGTACGAGAGGCACTCGAGGCGTGGGGGGGAGCTGATCTGGGCCGGGCTGTCGCGGGAAAACTCGACGGCCGCGTCGTCGATCTCTCGGCTCCGATTACCGAGGACGTCGCCCTCAAGCCGCTCAGTTTCGACGATCCCGAGGGGAGAGAGGTCTTCTCCCACAGCGCATCTCACATTATGGCGCAGGCGGTCAGAGATCTGTTCCCGGAGGCAAAGCTGGCGATCGGGCCCGCGATCGCGGACGGATTCTACTACGATTTCGATGTTGCGCGACCGTTCACGCCCGAGGATCTGGAGCGCATCGAGAAGCGCATGGCCGAGATAGTCGCCGACGACATACCTTTCGAACGGGACGTGGCGAGCCGCGAGGCGGCGATTGTGCAGTTCCGAGAGCAGGGGGAGACGTACAAGGTGGAGCTACTCGAGGATCTTCCCGATCACGAAGTGACCCTCTATCGTCACGGAGACTTCGTCGACCTCTGTCGGGGACCGCACCTTCCTTCGACCGGAAGGGTGAAAGCGTTCAAGCTTCTATCGGCAGCCGGCGCCTACTGGCGGGGAGATGAACGGAGGCCGATGCTCCAGCGGATTTACGGTACCGCCTACGAGTCGGAAGAGGATCTGGCACTCCACCTCGAACGGCTGGAGGAAGCGAAGCGGCGTGACCACCGGCGTCTGGGCACTGAGCTCGATCTCTTCTCGATGGAAGCGGAGGGAGGGAGTGGACTTGTCTACTGGCACCCCAAGGGTGCGTTGCTGCGGATGATCATCGAGGATTGGTGGAAGGCGGAGCACCTCAACCGCGGGTATCAGCTGGTCGTGAGTCCCCACATTGCGAGAGGACACTTGTGGCAGAGGTCCGGGCATTACGACTTTTATCGCGATAACATGTTCGTCCTCGATGTCGACGAGGAGGAGTATGTCCTCAAGCCGATGAACTGCCCGGGGCACATTCTCATCTATCAGAGTCGTGTGCGGAGCTATCGTGAGCTTCCGATCAGGTTCGCTGAACTGGGCGTGGTCTATCGGCACGAGCGATCGGGGGTTGTCCATGGCCTCATGCGGGTGCGTGGGATCACCCAGGATGATGCGCACATCTACTGCACTCCCGAACAGCTGCCCGAGGAGATCGGCGGAGTGATAGACTTCGCTCAATATCTGCTCCACACATTCGGGTTTGACCAGTTCGAGGTCGATCTGAGTGTGCGGGATCCCGCGCCCGAGGCCTATGCGGGCAGTCCAGAGGATTGGGAGCGTGCAGAGTCGGTGCTCGAGGAGGCGATTCGGGGGAAGGGGCTCGACTTCGAGAGGAAAGAGGGGGAGGCCGTCTTCTACGGACCAAAGATCGATATCCACTTGCTCGATAGCCTGGGGCGGCGCTGGCAGTGCAGCACGATTCAGTTCGATTTCAACATGCCGCAGCGATTCGATGTACGCTACGTCGGGCAGGATGGTCACTCGCACCACGTCGTGATGGTGCACCGTGCGCTCTTCGGTTCCCTGGAGCGATTCATCGGGGTCCTTATCGAGCATTATGGGGGAGCGTTCCCGCTGTGGCTGGCACCGGTGCAGGCGCGCGTCCTGCCGATTACCGATGATCAGCATGCGTACGCAGCGGAGGTCTACGAGGCGCTCGTGGGAGCCGGGCTGCGTACGGAGCTCGACGACCGCAACGAGAAGGTCGGCTATAAGATAAGCGAAGCGGAGAGGATGAAGATCCCGTATATGTTAATCGTCGGCAAGCGGGAGCAGGCAGCAAGACATGTCTCTCTGCGCAAACATGGAGAAGGAGATCTAGGACCCGTCGATCTGGCGGCGGCGGTGCAGCGGCTTACCGATGAAGCGGCCGCTCGCCGGTGAACATGTTCGACGTTTTGGTTCGACAAGGGGGTGAGATACGATTACGAAAAAGGCGCGGATCAACGAATCGATCCGTGTTCCTGAGGTCAGGCTGATAGGAGCCGATGGGAGTCAGGTGGGGATCGTCCCTACCGAGGAGGCCATCAGCCAGGCGCGGGAGAGCGGGCTCGATTTGGTGGAGGTGGCTCCGGATGGTAAGCCGCCGGTCTGCAAGATCATGGACTACGGCAAGTACATGTATGAGCTGAGCAAGAAGGAGAAGCGGGCGAGAAAACGGCAGCATGTCGTCCACCTGAAGGAGATACAGCTCAAGCCGAAAATCAACGATCACGACTACTTGATCAAGCTCAAGCGGGCGAGGCAGTTCCTGGAACGGTCCCACAAGGTGAAGGTCACGGTGCAGTTCCGCGGACGCGAAATGGCGCACACCGAGGTGGGGCAACGCCTTCTCGCTCGGATGAAAGATGATCTCCAGGAGGTGGGTGTGCTCGAGCAAGGGGGGCGGATGGAAGGGAGGCGGCTGGTCGCGATCTTCTCGCCGAAGACATAGTAAAAGGGGGTTTGGGCGTGCCGAAGATGAAGACAAACCGCGGCGCTGCCAAACGGTTCAAGCGGACAGCGCGCGGTAAGGTTGTGCGGAGAAAAGCGTACAAGAGTCATATTCTCAACAAGAAGACGAGGAAGCGGAAACGCAATTTGCGAAAGGCCGCTCTCGTCGATTCACGCGATGTCAAGCGTATCTCAAAGCTGATTCCTTACCTATAAAGAGGCTGTTTCCAGTCAGTCAAGTGAGGTTGTTCGATGCCGAGGGTGCGATCACAGGTTGCTTCACATAGACGCAAACGGAGAACACTACGCCAGGCAAAAGGGTACTGGGGGGGGAAGCATCGGCTGTACAGGACTGCCAAAGAGAGCGTGATGCGCGCTGGACAGTACGCCTACCGGGATCGAAGGAGGAGAAAGCGCGACTTCCGGCGGCTGTGGATCATACGGGTCAATGCGGCGGCGAGGCTGCGGGGGCTTACCTACGCATCTCTCATCAACGGCCTGAAGCGGGCTGAGGTGACAATGGATCGTAAGATGCTCGCCGATCTGGCAGTCCGCGATCCTCAGGCCTTCGATCAGCTCGCCGAGATCGCGAAGGGGGCGTTGGATAGGGAGCAGCACGCATGAAGGCTGCGATTGAATCTCTCGCATCTATCGAGCAGGAGGCGTCCAAAGGAATCGAGGGCGCATCCACGCTTCATGAGCTCGACCAGGTCAGGGTGCGATATCTGGGGAGGAAGGGCAGCCTCACAGGGATCCTGCGCAGCCTGGCAAGCATGCCCGCCGAGGAGCGTCGCTCCGTTGGAAAGGAAGCGAATCGGCTGAAGGCGCTTCTCGGGCAGCGGATCGAGGAGCGGACCCGCCAGATCACAGAGGAGATGGCGCGGCGGGTGGAGGGTCAGGCCGCGCAGCTCGATGTGACGCTGCCCGGGAGGAAGACCTGGCTTGGGCACAAGCACCCGCTTAGTCAGGGCCTTCAGGAGATCGTCGATGTCTTTCTGCGCATGGGATTCTCGATCGCTGTCGGCCCGGATGTCGAGTGGGACTATTATAACTTCGAAGCGCTGAACATGCCGGCAGATCATCCGGCCCGGGATATGTGGAGCACATTCTTCATAACCGACACGATGCTCCTTCGCACCCACACATCTCCGGTCCAGATCCGCGTCATGGAGAGAGAGAAGCCGCCGATACGTATCATCACCCCCGGGCGGTGTTATCGAGTTGATCTAGATGCCTCCCATGCGCCCAACCTCCACCAGATCGAGGGCCTGTACGTCGACAGAGATGTGTCGCTGGGCGATCTGAAAGGGACCCTGGAGCTCTTTGCCGCAGCGGTGTACGGCGACGATGTGAAGTCACGGTTCGTACCCTCATACTTCCCGTTCACCGAGCCGAGCGCGGAGATGTATATCTCCTGTACCATTTGTGGGGGGACAGGGTGTCGTGTCTGTCACAGCGGCTGGGTGGAGATACTGGGGTGCGGCATGGTCGACCCAGCGGTATTCGAGGCGGTTGGGTATGATGCGGAGGAATGGACAGGATTCGCATTCGGCATGGGGGTGGAGCGGGTCTTAATGCTCAAACACCGCATCGATGATATCCGCCTCTTCTATGAAAACGATGTGCGTTTTCTTCGGCAGTTCTGATAATATGGGTGGGATATAGGGTGTTCAGAGTACCGTACGATTGGCTTAAGGAATACGTCGATGCTCCGCTCTCCTCGGGGGAGCTGGCATGGGCCCTGTCCGATATAGGGGTCGAGGTGGGGGCCGTCGAGTCCACATCTGTCGAGAACGGGGATGAAGGAGTCGTTCTCGATCTGGAGGTGACGGCAAACCGCCCCGATCTGCTGGGCATTATCGGCGTGGCCCGTGAGGTGGCCGCGATCAGCGGGCGCACTCTGACCCTTCCTCCTGCGCCTATCCGGGAGGCAGAGCAGACGATTGATGCGCTGACATCTGTCGACGTCCAGGACGCACGGGGATGTCCTCGCTATTGTGCTCGGCTCATTACTGACGTTGAAGTTGGACCGTCGCCGCCCTGGCTCGCGCGCCGACTCGAGCTCGTGGGGATGCGGCCGCTCAATAATGTCGTGGACATCACGAACTATGTCTTGATGGAATATGGGCAACCGCTTCACCCCTTCGATTTCGATGAGTTGATAGAGAAGCGCATTGTGGTACGGCGGGCGCGTCCTGGTGAGCAGATCGTGACCATCGACGATGTGGAGAGGACGCTGACGAGTGACCTGCTCGTGATCGCCGACGCAGAGCGTCCGGTTGCGCTCGCGGGCATCATGGGAGGTCGAGAAACGGAGATCAAGCCCAAAACCAGGAATGTGTTGCTGGAGAGTGCGCTGTTCGATCCCGTCGTGATCAGGCGGGGATCGAAGGCGCTCAAGTTGGAGACCGAGGCATCGTTTCGGTTCGAACGAGGAGGAGACCCGGAGGCCGTCATTAGCGCGATTGACCGCGCGGCGGCTTTGATCGAAGAGCTTGCCGGGGGCACAGTGGTAAGAGGCAGGATCGATTGCCATCCGTTGCCGCGTCCCGAGAATGTCATCGTCATCAGACAGGCAAAGGTGAACCAGATCCTCGGGATCGATCTGACAGCGGGCGAGACCGCGCGTCTCCTGGAGCGATTGGGATTCAGAGTCACGGATACCGCCTCTGCCCCGGATGGCACTATGTCGGTGGTCGTTCCCAGTTTCCGGCGCGACATCAGCCGGGAGATCGACCTCGTCGAGGAGGCGGGGAGGCTGTACGGATATGCCAACATCCCTTCCAGGCATCGAGTGCGCGAATTCGTGCCTGCCCGCCGTGAGCGGGAAGACAAAGAGACGCAGAGGCTCTGTGAGCTGCTCGTTGCCCAGGGATGTCTCGAGGTCATCAGCTATTCATTTATCGACCCTCGCAAGATCGATCTCCTGAACCTCGGTCCGGATGACGAAAGACGGTCGACGATTCGGCTGAGGAATCCACTCAGTGAAGAGCTGAGTGTCCTCCGGACCTCGCTTATTCCCGGACTCTTAAGGGCAGCTGTCACGAATCAGCATCGAAGAGCCGACAATCTGAGGTTGTTCGAGATCGGCAAAGTCTTCTTCTCACAGGGGACGGATGAGCTTCCCCTCGAACGCGTTCGTCTTGGGGTCCTTCTTATGGGGGTGTGCGATGCGCCTTTCTGGGGTCGGGATCCTGCCCCCGTGGGATTCTACGATCTCAAGGGTCTGATCGAGGGTGTCCTCGACGGCCTGCGGATTGGCGGGTGCGAGATCGTCCCGGGTGATGATCCACTCTACGCGCCCGGTCAGAGCGCTCATCTGGAGCTTGACGGCGAGGTGATCGGTTCGTTCGGAGAACTCGCCTCGTCCGTCGTCAGGGCGTTCGACCTGGCGGGACCGGTGTACGTATTAGATGCTGATGTGGAAGGTCTGATCCGACGCGCTGGCGAGGTCAGGCTCTACGAGAAGATTACGCGGTATCCCGCTGCAGTTCGGGACGTAGCGTTTGTCGTTGAGGAGTCGATCCCGGTGGGGGATCTGCTCGATGGCATACGCGAGGCTGCCGGGAACCATCTGGAACGGATACAGGTCTTCGATGTCTATCGCGGTGAGCAGCTGCCCACAGGCTCGAAGAGCGTTGCGTTCTCGCTCAGCTTCCGAGCTGCGGACAGGACACTGACCGATGAAGAGATCGATGCAGCCTCTGCCGCCGTCGTTGATCTTCTTCGCGAGAGATGGGGTGCCGCGGTGAGGGGGGCGACGCCAGCATAGTGCGAACCCGACTTGCCAATGCAAACGTCGAAGCGGTGAGAGATGGAAAAGCAGATAGAACTCGAAGCATTAGAAGAAGAA
>Ga0209636_10001722_pt1 | contig 22145 bp, 16 predicted proteins | sample DeeMarSWOR152_54_FD_187464 | JGI IMG/M metagenome (GOLD analysis project Ga0209636, IMG submission 187464) | Marine sediment microbial communities from White Oak River estuary, North Carolina - WOR-1-52-54 (SPAdes) (version 2) | ecosystem: Environmental > Aquatic > Marine > Intertidal zone >...
TCGTTTTCATCTCCTTTATTCTCGGATACCTAATCTCAGCGCTGTCCTTTATACTTCCAGTTGAACTTGATTTTCTGTCCTTGTCTTTAGCAAACGTAACCTCAGTTCTAACCGTTGTGTTGTTGTCCGTTGCGGGCGTGGCCATGATTTACGGCAAAAAACCACGCAAAATCCAAAATCTTCTATGGGTGCCCTTCATCTTCCTGTACTGGATCATACAGAACTTCATAGCCTCATATGCTCTGCTGCAGATTCTTATGCGCAAACCTAAACACTGGTTGAGAACCGAAAAGAAGGGCGTAATCGCTAACTCCACCTTTTCTCTAGAAAACAAGCAACCTTACCTGTTTGCCTCTCCTAAAACAAACCCAAAAAACCAACCTTAGTTGCGTGTCCACATTTTCGCTCTATTATATTCTAAACCACCGACGGGTATGTATACGGTCTTTATATCGCAAATTTTTTGTTCGCGTGAAGAAAAAGTCTCAAGTGCAATTAAAAACTGGTTTACATTTTCGGGGTTCTGAATAGTGTCGAGTGAGGAGAATGCGGGGATTATCTTTACGGTGTATATGAGGCGTGAGGGTAGGGTTACTGTTCCTAAAGAGCTTAGGGATGCTTATGATTTGAGGGAGGGCGATTTGGTTGAGTGCAGCATCAGGAAGATCAAGTAGTGGCGCCAGATCGGTTCCTCTTACCCGGCAAGCTTTGGCTAAGCTGAGGCTGAAGGCGTTGCGTAGGGGCGTGTGGTTCAGGGGTTTGAAGCAGGGTGAGCGTAAGCTTCTAAGTTTGGGAATGCCTAGAAAGTGAGATGAGACGAACAAGACATGAAAAGCAATCAGCACACCTCCCAATGTAGAGGCGTAATATGGGTTTGAGTTTGGACGATCTGGGTTTCCGTAAAGGATTCCTCATCGCTTTTCTGATGGGGTTTGCTGTCCGGCTTATCCCCGAGATTCTCTCCTATCCGTATCCTATTGGCTGGGACACCATTTACTATGCTTCTAGGATAGAATCTGGGGTGGTTTTCTCTGTGGGGAGTGATCTTGTTAATTCTTGGTTGGTTTATGGGATTCTGGTTTTTTTGGGTAAGTTGACTAGTTTGGATCCTTTTGTGATTTTGAAGGTTTTTGCGCCTCTTCTTTATGGGGGGAGCTGTGCGGGTATGTTTTTTGTTGCTTGGAAGAGGCTGGATTGGGGTGTTACGAAGAGTCTGCTGGTTTCTGTGCTGTTTGGGTTTCAGTTGGCTGCTTTGACTGTTAGTTGGCAGTTTTACAGAAATGTGTTTGGGGTTATGGTTCTTCTTTTTGCTCTTCCCTTAATCAGAAGTGACATTGGCTGGAGGGGTGCTGCTGCTCTGTCTGTTTTGGCTTTGTTGACTGTTTGGGGTCATGAGTTGGCCATGGTTTCCTTGTTCTTTATTGTTTTGGGAGTGATTGGTCTGAGTGTTCTTAGAAAAGAGAAGATTCCCCTTAGACTCTTCGTGGCTATTCTTCCTGCAGTGTTGGTGTTTATGGGGAATTTGTTTTGGATTTCTCCCTTTGCGGTTCCGATCAATCCTAATTTGGTTCGATTGGATGACAGTGTCTATGCTCATCCGGCGGGCTTGTTCTTTTTGACTGATTATTTTCGGGTGAGTACTCCCATTGAGTCTTACAGTGGTTATTTTGATTTGTTTTTTGATGTTGGGTCTTTGTTTGTTTTGTTGTATGCTTTGATTTTGCCTCTGGTCAGTGTGGGCTACTTTAAGGATAAAGTGTTGGGTTCGTGGACTTTGCTGTTGTTGATTGGTGGTTTTGGTTGTTTGGTTGTGCCTTTTGCTGCTTTGTTTCTGTGGGCGAGGTGGATGCTTTTGCTTGTTTATCCGTTGTCCTTTTTTGCAGCTAATGGGTTGTGGAGGGTTACGAAGAGTCTCGAAGGGGTCCGTGTTTCCAAGTTTGTTGGCTGGTTTAAGGTCACAAAAAAGGTTGGTTATGGACTGGTTTTGGTGTCTGTTGTTGTTGGTTGTTTGTTTATGGTTTGGCCTTTGGTTGATGGAAGGTATGGTGTGGTTGGGTGGAGTGGGACTTTCAAGTATGTTCCTTCTACTATGCAGTGTAGTTCGGTTCCGCTTCGAGACACCGAAGGGGTTATCGAAGCTTACGAGTGGTTGAATGGGAATATGGATGTTGACTCTTCGTTGCTGGTTCATGACGTTTTCGAGTTTTGGACCTTGCTGTATCTTGATCAGAGTCATGTTGCTTATGTTTTTGATTGGGATCTAGAAGCGGCTGCGAATAGTGCAGTTGCTGATGGTTATGATTCTGCTTATTTTGTGTGGTGGAACGAGGATATTGGCTGGTACAATCTGCGATGGAATGACAGCTGGAGTTCGGTGTTTGACAGTGGTCGAATCTCAGTTTTTCAGGTTGTTTAGTATTTGTTGTACCATGAAAACATTTATTGCTTATTAAGACATCATATACTGTGTTGAGTAAGATGACCACAGAAAACCTGACTCATCACTCTCAAGTTATTTCTCAACCCTTACAGAAAGCTAAGCCTCTGGTTGTGGCGGGCATTCCTGCCTTCAATGAGGAGCAGACAATAGCGAGGCTGGTTTTGGAGGCGCAAAAGCATGTGGATGTTGTTTTGGTCTGTGATGATGGATCCAATGACCTGACTGCTGAGATTGCTGAGCGGATGGGAGCAGATGTGATCAGGCATGGCCGGAATTTGGGTTACGGTGCTGCTACGAAGAGTCTTTTTGAGGTGGCTAGAGAGTTGGGTGCTGATGTGTTGGTGACTTTGGATGGGGATGGGCAGCATGATCCCGGTGAGATTCCAAGTTTAGTTAAACCTGTTCTTGAGGATGGGGCTGATGTGGTGTTGGGTTCCCGTTTCTTAACTTCTAAAGAGAACGGTATTCCTCGGTATCGGTGGTGGGGAGTAAGGATGATTTCTAAATTAACGGATTTTGTTTCTAAGCAGAAGTTGAGGGATGCTCAGTGTGGGTTTAGAGTGTTTGGGAGGAGGGCGATTGAGGAGTTAGATTTGGTGGAGAATGGTATGGGGGCAAGTGTGGAGCTGGTGATGAAGGCGAAACAGAATGGGTTTACTGTGGTGGAGGCTCCGGCAGAAGTAAAATACCAAGATGTGGAAAAGACTTCCACCCTGAACGCTCTGGAGCATGGAGCATCAGTGATAATGTCAATCCTTCGAATGGTGGTAGAAGAGAGACCTCTGACGATGTTAGGTTTGCCTGGGTTAATTTTTCTCTTAGCTGGCACAGGCTTTGGGATGTGGATGTTACAAATATTTGTAGAAGAGCAGCGGATAGTTACTAATGTTGCTTTGGCTGCCATGAGTTTTGTATTGATTGGAATGTTCACCATCTTCACTGCCATTACCCTCTACGCTATTTCTAGGCACACCCACAACATGAACGGGAACCATAGGCAGGACTAGTTCTGGACATGTTCTAAATGGTGGTTTGATGAAAAAGGCTCTCATTACTGGGGTTACTGGGCAGGATGGTTCCTATTTGGCTGAGCTTTTGCTTTCTAAAGATTATGAGGTGCATGGGATAATTAGGAGAGCGAGCACTTTCAACACTGCTCGGATTGATCATATTTATGTTGATCCGCATGTTCCTGATGCCAAGTTTTTCCTTCATTATGGTGACCTTTCGGATGCTGAGCAGATTTCCAATATAGTTCAGAATATCAAGCCTGACGAGATTTATCATTTGGGCGCTCAAAGTCATGTTCGAGTTAGTTTTGATATTCCAGAATACACTGGTAACGTGACTGCTCTGGGCACTACAAGAATTTTGGAGGCAATCAAAAGGAATGGGAATCATATCAAATTTTATCAAGCCTCTAGCAGTGAGATGTTTGGAGATTCTCCTCCTCCTCAGAATGAGGAGACGCCTTTCAGGCCGAGAAGTCCGTATGCTATTGCTAAGCTTCATGCTTACTGGATGACTGTTAACTATAGGGAGAGTTGCAACTCTTTTTCCAGTAATGGGATTTTGTTTAATCATGAGTCTCCTCGTAGAGGAGAGACCTTTCTCACTAGAAAAGTTACTAGAGCGGTTGCCAATATTTTGGCTAAGAAACAGGAGTTTCTTTATCTGGGGAATCTTGAGGCGAAGCGGGATTGGGGATATGCTCCCGAGTATGTGGAGGGGATGTGGAGAATACTACAGCTTGATGAGCCTGTGGACTTGGTTGTGGGAACTGGTGAAGCGCATTCGGTAAGGGAGTTTGTTGAAAACGCTTTTTCTTATGCTGACCTCCCAGTGGATGAGCATGTGAAAATTGATCCCAGGTATTTTAGACCTACAGAAACCGAGGAGTTGATTGCCGATTCTAGAAAAGCGAAGAGAAAGTTGAATTGGGAGCCGCAAATACGTTTCAAGGATTTGGTTAAAATAATGGTAGATGCTGACATGCGAACAGTGGGATTAGATCCTATCGGGGAAGGCGATGAAATGTTGGAGAAAACCTTTCCGACCAGATGGTGGGGCGTAGATTAGGTTGGGTTTCTGGGGAGACAAGAAGATTCTGGTGACTGGTGGGGCTGGATTCTTAGGATCTTTTGTTGTTGAGAAGTTAACGAAAGAACGGGGGGTGAAGCCTGAACATATTCGGGTTCCCAGAAGCAAAGAAGTTGATTTGAGAAGATGGGAAAATTGTGTAAAAGCTGTCGAGGACATTGATGTTGTTATTCATTTGGCTGCTAAGGTTGGCGGTATAGGGTTCAACAAGAAGTATCCGGGGACATTGTTTTATGATAATGCTGTAATGGGAATTCAGTTAATGGAGGCTGCTAGGCAAGAGGGTGTGCAAAAGTTTGTTGCTGTGGGAACGATATGTGCTTATCCAAAGTTTACTCCTGTTCCTTTCAAGGAGGAAGACCTGTGGAATGGCTATCCAGAAGAAACAAATGCACCTTATGGGATTGCCAAAAAAGCTCTACTTGTCCAAGCGCAGGCTTATAGAATGCAATATGGTTTTAATGTCATTTACTTATTGCCCGTTAACTTGTATGGTCCAAGAGATAATTTTGATCCTGAAAGTTCGCATGTGATTCCGGCGCTCATAAAAAAGATGATTGATGCCAAATTGGCTGGTGAAGATGAAGTTGTTGTTTGGGGCACTGGAAAAGTTTCCAGAGAATTCTTGTATGTTGAAGACGCTGCTGAAGGAATTCTTTTGGCAACCGAGAAATATAATAAATCTGATCCTGTGAATTTGGGTGTGGGCAAAGAAATCACAATAAGAGACTTAGTGTATTTAATTGCTGAGCTTACGGGATACACTGGAAAAATTGTGTGGGATATTACAAAACCGGATGGTCAACCAAAAAGATGCCTTGAAATCACTAAAGCAAAGTGCGAGTTTGGATTTCTTGCACAAACAGATTTTGAAGTTGGGTTAAAGAAGTCCATCGACTGGTATTTGACGCAAGGTGTCACGCACAAATTGGCGACTTCAAGAAAGGTTGATCCCCATTCCTAATCTGTTTCTGGAATGAAAATGAAAATCTTATTAATTAACCCTTGGCGCGATACAAATTTCCCTCAACCGCCGCTTGGACTCGCTATGATTGCAGCAGTTCTTGAGGAAAGAGGGTACCAAGTCAAAATTTTAGATATAAATGCGTTGGGCTTGTCTGGAAATTCGATTTCACATTTCATTTTAGACGAGACTCCAGACATAATTGGGCTTACAGCTATGACTCCTAATATCAATTCTGCAATAAAACTAGCTCGAAAGATTAAAGAGGTAAATAAAGACATCCTTGTTGTTCTTGGCGGCGCTCATCCAACATTATTTCCCATAGAGACATTGAAAGTTGTTCCTGAGGTTGATATAGTAATACATGGAGAAGGAGAAGAAACAATGATTGAGTTGGTTGAAACATTAGATAGGGGTGAAAGTGTTTCTTCTCAAATTTTAGGTATAGCCTACAGGAGTAATGGAGAACTCCATTTTTCTCAAAAGAGACCATATATTTCTGATTTGGATGATCTTCCTTTTCCTTCTTTCCATTTGTTACCTATGAAGAATTATAGATTGCATCCTCCTCATGGTAAACAATCGCCTACGATACCCATTCTGACCAGTAGAGGGTGCCCTTATCGATGCATATACTGTTCAAAAGCGGTCTTTGGCAATAAATATAGAGCTAACAGTTCTACCTATGTTGTTGACGAAATTGAGTTTTTGATGGAAAGTTTCAATGTGAAAGAGATAATGTTTTATGATGATGTATTCACTTTGAATAAAAAAAGAGTTTATGAAATCTGTGACGAGTTAGACGAAAGGGGATTAGACATTCCTTGGACCTGTGAAACAAGAGTAAATCTGGTTAATCGGAAATTGCTTGAACGAATGAACAAAGCTGGATGTTATTTAATCGCTTATGGGGTAGAATCTGGAAATCAAGCTATCTTGAACAATCTTAAAAAAGACATCACAATTGAGCAAATAGTTAATGCTTTTGAACTAACTCATCGTGTTGGTATTCAAACAATTGCGTATTTCATGTTGGGTTGTCCTGGAGAAACACCTGATACAGTAAAGGAAACTATAGCCTTATCAAAGAAACTTGATCCAGACTTTGCTCAATTTTCAATAGCTACGCCTTTTCCTGGTACTGAATTATTTAGAATTGCCAGTAAATCAGGGGTAGTGCCAAAAAATTGGAATGATTATGTTTACGCTGAGTTACGTTCATTTGATTTTCCAGCTTTTCAGACCAGTACTTTGAAAAAAGAGGATTTGAAGAAGTGGAACATTAAAGCCTATCGATCCTTCTATTTCAGGTTCAATTATCTATACAAGAGATTTAGGAAAATTAGATCCGTTAATGAATTGAAGTTGAATGCTCAAGGTTTGTTTATGCTCACTAAACTAGTACGAAAAAACGTAAGCTAGTGGATTTTGGTATGAAAATCTTGGCTGTTGTATCTGCAATTGATTTGGCTTTGAGACAGGCGGTTCCTTCGTGGTGGCAGTTGTTTAAGGGTCTTTATGAACTGGAAACAGACTTGGTTGTCGTTCCATATGTTGGAAAAAGCATCGAATCTTTATGGTGGAGGAGTTACAAGAATCCTTGTGAACTCCAAAGTCGATTTGTAAACAGACTTGTTAGATTTAGGATAAATACGTCAAGTGAGCCATCAAAAAATTCGAAGAATTGTTTTGGAGTTCCATTTAATGGAAAATTTATTCAATTTTTAGCTAGTGTTTTTACCTCCCCTCAATGGTTGAAAAAGTTGAGAAAAACATTAGAAAAAGAAGCTGATGTTGATGCTGTAATCTTTTTTAATGTTCCTCCGAATCAAATCAAAGGAATCCCTACCCGTATTCAAAAGGAATTTGGCATACCGTCAATATTTTATGATATGGATGCTCCAGATTCTATTCCTGGATTTTCTACTTCACGTTTGGCATTTAATTGGTATTCAGATGCCGATTTAACTGAGTATTCAGCAATTATCCTCAACTCTGAAGGTGCGATACCTCAATTGGAGCTTATGGGTGCCCAAAATGTGCACACTGTTCATTTTGGTGTTGATCCCGATATTTTTCGCCCAGTAAACGCAGTCAAAGATATAGACGTCTTTTTTTATGGTCAGGGAGATCAATTTCGGGAAAAGTGGATAGATTGTATGATCACAGTACCCTCTAAAACTCTTCCTGACTCTTCTTTCTTAGTGGGTGGAAAACCGTTTAGAAATGATCTTGGTAATGCAAAGAGAATAATGAATATGCCAATCAGTTCTTGGGTGGAATATTGTTGTAGAAGTAAAATTAATCTTAACATAACTAGAAAACATCATGCTGAAGTATTTTGTTCATCAACAGCCCGTATTTTTGAGTTGGCTTCCATTGGATGTTGTATAATTTCAAATCCTGTTAATGGCTTAGACAAATGGTTTGATTTAGATGAAGAAGTTATAATGATAAAAAGCGAGAAAGAAGCGGTTGAAATGTATACCTGGTTATTGTCCGCGGAAAATATTCGGCTAAAAATGAGTGAAAAAGCGCGCCAGAGAGTTCTGAAAGAACACACTCACAGGCATATGGCCAAAAAGTTACTTGATATCACCAAAAAATATACTTAAAAAGTTATACAATTAAGGAAAAATTCGCTTTTTAATGAAAGTTTTCTGCGCGCGCAATATTATAGTTTCCTTAGATGGAGATCTTTACAAAAACAGAAATGTAGAATGGATACGTAACCACCTGCACGAATTTTTTCTTTCGTCACTCCTTAACGAATAACTTGTCTGGAAGGTAAAAATCTCGAATGCTTAAAGAGTTGCCTATGGTTAGCATTATACTGGTTAATTATAATGGTAAACGTTTTCTTGATGGGTGTTTGTCTTCTCTTTCTAGAATAAAGTATCCTAAGTCATGTTACGAAGTCATTATGGTGGATAATAGATCATTAGATTGTAGCGTGGAATATGTTAGGAATAACTTTCCTTGGGTCAAAATCCTCGCGCTTAATGGCAATTACGGATATACAGGTGGTAACAATAGAGGAGTTGATGTGGCAAAAGGAGATTTTATTGTTTTTCTTAATAATGATACAGTGGTTGATGAAGAATGGTTAGGAGAACTCGTGAAGGTAATGCTTCGAGATGATAAAATAGCTATATGTGGGAGTAAGGTGCTGTCTATGGATAACCCAAATAATGTTCAGTATGATGGTGGTTTCTTAAATTTAGTGGGTGGGACTCTTTTCTATCCTCTTCATGAACGAAAGCCTAACAATGATTTTTACTTAGTCGGATCAATTCATGGTGCTTCTTTTTTGATGAGAAAGTTGATTTTTAAATTGATTGGTGGATTTGATAAGGATTTTTTTATGTATTCGGACGAGAACGACCTGTGTCTAAGAGTTTGGATTTATGGGTATCATGTTGCTTACGCCCCTCATTCGATTGTTTATCACCTTGGCAGGGGCAGTAGCTTTGGATATACAGAAAATTCTGACTTAAAAAATATCTTTGGTGCGAGATTGATTTCTCCTTTGACTTTATATCATGGAAACAAGAATTCGATAGCGTCCTTAATTAAAAATTTTGAATTGAAAGGGGTATTGTGTGGCGTTGTTTTTTCGTTTTTTTACAGCGCTCTTCAACTACTATTATTACTTAAAAAAGCCGACATTCAAGGAATCCTATTACTATTGAGGGCAATTTTCTGGCCCATTAAAAATCTTAAAAAAATATGGAAGAAGCACTTAATTGTACAACGAAGTAGAAAAACAAGTGATGCTTGGTTGATTAGAAATCAATTGCTTCTTTCAATAGGGCAAACATTGAGATTAGTTGTAAAACTTCGTTACTACTATAACAATATTAAACAATGAATCTTTGAGTGGGTCCAACAATAATCGTGTCTGAGTTATGTTTTAACTCAATTGTTAATTTTAAAAATTAAAAAAAATTCTCCCGAAGATTGATATGACCAGCGATGAAAATATGTCAACTAGCCTACTTTTTTGTACTCCATCTTATTCAGGTAACAGTGGAGATGCCTTAAACGAAAGACAATTGATCAAATCACTTAGTAAAAGAGTTAGTGCCATATACGTACTTAATCTACTTGATGTTACTTTATTGCATCCTGCCTATAGAAAGACTTTGTTTCTAAAATCCAATCGCTCTAATATCAAACTAATAAATATACCAGTGATCCCAATTATTCCTGAACGTTTTGTGGTTTTTTATACCGTCAGACTCTTATTATACAATATTTTACTTCTGTTTTTTGCGTCTATTCTGAAGAAGTTGAAAATTATAAACAGTATTTACATTAGAAACCCTGATTATGCTTTTGGCTTTTCCTCTCTAAAAAAACTTGTAGGTTCATATACTTTGAAATTTGCAGGTTTTCATACACAAGAAGCATTGACTTCAATTCGGGGTCGTTTTCAAAAATGGTTGTACATAAACATATTCGAGAGAATAAACCGAAATACAATTAAAAATGCCGATTTAGTATTGATACACAGTTCTTACTACGAAAATGAGCTCCGGAAAAGATATTCTTTGGACAAAAACAAATCAATGCTAGTTGTACCCGCTGGCATTGACTTAGATAAGCTTAGAAGAACTAGAGAAAGAAATTTTACCGCCAAAAAAACTTCTAATAGTTCTGATTACTTCACGATCGGAGTTGTGGGTTCAGTTACTTGGTGGGATGGACTGGACATTTTACTGGAGTCAATGCCTTATATCGTCAGTGCTCACCCTAATGTGACTCTAAACTTTGTCTTAGGGACAGGCGACATGCAACTTCTCAACAATCTCAAAATACGAGCCAAAGAACTCGGTTTGGATGTTTTCTTCAAAGGTCCCCTAACTCATGAAAATGCCTTAACAGAGATGTGTCAACTTTCAGCATTAGTCCTCCCCCGTCGAAGAACCATGTCCACCGAAATGACAATTCCAATTAAAGTAAAAGAGGCTTTAGGATTAGGTGTTCCTGTAATTATAACTCGCCATAAGATATTTGAGAACACCTTTAGAAACCTTGAAGATCTTATATTCGTTGAGCCTAATCCGAGAGATGTTGCAGAAAAAGTAATTCACCTTTTGTCGAATCCTGATTTAGCTCAGCATCTCTCTGAGCGAGGGATCCAGCTAGCTACTCGTTACAGTTATAATAGTATCTCAAAAGACTTTTTTGATGCACTATTTGCGTTGAATGGTCATGAACAGAGAAAAAATTGATTATTTTAACATTCTCAACTAACACAAATTGCAATTTTCTACCACAAATCTGATCTTTCAAATACTATTGTATTGTTGAAAAATTCCATTCAAGGCTTAGAAATGAATTCTGGCAAGCAAGACAAAGTCGGAGTCAATGAGTTATATGTAGTTCTGTGCATTTTTCTCTTTTGTTCTATTTTCACAGGTTTAGCTGTCTTTTCATTGCTTACTATAGAACAAAAACTTGGATTAGCTATTCTATCATCTTGTTTGGTTTTCCTGATATTGTTGAAACTGGCAAATTTTGAGAAAGGACTCACATTGACTCTAAAAGGGAGATTTCGCTTCATCGTTCAAATGAAATTTCAACTAATTTATTCTCTTTCTCTCTTAGCAATAGTGCTGATTCCCTCTATGGACTCCCAAATAATGACCTGGAGTACAATACCCCTATCCAACTACTTGCGAGTTCTTTCAGCCCTTTTAATTACTTATTTGTTACCAGGTTTTGCCCTGACTAAAATCTGCCACAAACAGAATCTATCAATTCTTGAAAAGTTGATCTTTTCATTTATAGTGAGTCTTCTAATTTCCGCTTTATTTGGGGCAAACCTCAATTTACTTCTCTTCATAAACTTCTCTCTCCTGATAATTTCGTTCTTCCCAACAGTTCAAAGTATCCGACGTGATGATGCTTTTCCAAAAACGTTTACTTTCAAAATCCTAGAATTTGGTATTCTATTCTGCGCTTTTCTTCTTTTTACATCGTTCTTAGTTTCTATGTATTCTGGATATTGGCTATTTATCGGACCAGATATATGGCGTCACTACGGTTGGGCGTTAAACATCATAAAGGGCATACCAGAAATTCCAATGGTCACACGGACTTTTCACAATATTTTAGCAGGATTGTTTCAGTTATCAGGCTTTCCTTTTATCAATACGTGGATATTATCAAGTTTACTGCTGTTTATCACAATACTAAGCTTTTATTTGATGGCATCAGCATATCTTGGCAACCTGAATAAAAAAGCACCTATTATAGCAACAATTATTTGGGCTTTCTTCTCTGGCTTCGGTTGGGTATATGCTACTTTCTTAAGATTTACTACTCAACTGGACTGGCTTGAAGTTCTCCGTCTAACGCAAAGCAGAACACATCTTGATATAGGTTATACACCGGGATTCTGGACCTTTATGGGCGATAATCCACCAGCAGCTATTGGACTTGTGACACTTTTTTCACTCTTATATTTGATCCGAAAAAAAGATTATAATGGCAATCTTCGTTTCATGTTATTTACGACAACCTTCATTACTGCTTATATCTTACATACAATTGAAGCTACATTCTTTTTTATTATAATACCTTTATTAGCAATCTTGAAGGACAGAACAGACATCAAATCTTTACTTCTTTCAATAGCTTCAGCGTGTCTAATTATAATATCATACGATTTATTGTACCAGAGCCTAAATTTTGGTACAATCATAATGACAGCTACTCTTCAATCCGCTTTATACATATTTATAGCATCTTCCAGCGGGTGGATATTGTCAAGTTTGTTCGTTAGAAAATCATCTGGCTTGAATTTTATACGTTTTCCTCAAATGATTTGTAAAACCAAAAAATATACTCTTGTTCTAATACTAATTGTTACAAGTCTAATTTATCTCTACGGGCTTTCCATATTCGCTTGGTTGGAAATAAAAGAAATTTACATGTGGGGGTATAGTTTACCTTACCGTTTTATCTCTTGGTATTTTTATCCGGTTCTTCTTGGTACTGTAGGGCTTTTCTTTATTGCTGCCATTGCACTTTCTCGAGCCCTATATAACAAGTACAAAAATATCTTCATCTTCCTACTTGTATCCACTGCATTTTTCTTTATCTCAGGAAGATTCATTTCATATGTCAACCTTAATTATTTTGACACTAGGTTCAATGAAACAAGGGTGCTATCTTTTCTCTACATTCCCCTAGCAATGCTAGCAAGCATAAGTATCCTTTACATGTTCGGGAAATTAATCCCAATAAAAAATGGTTACCGAACATTACTAAAAAACGTAAAACTAAGAAGGTGGATAATCTTCTGCGCGCTTTTTACTATTGTTTCAACTTCAGGATTGTTATCAACTCTTATGACTGTTGACTACTGGACTCTCCACAGCAGAAATCACCCATACAATATTAACTCTGCAGAGTTGTTAGCTATGGACTATCTACGTCATAATACCAACCCAGCAATATACGCCAAAGATGTGGCTGATTATAACCTAGTCTTCACCTTGACAGACGTATCGTATCAGACTCTTCAAGCCTTTTCTGGCACTGGCTCATATTTACCCTATTCATACAAAGGTAACATATTATTTGACGCTAACCAATTAGGGCAACCACTTTTTTTCTTTGATTTTTATAGGACACGCTTCATTTACATGGCACAAAGAGACTATGATCAGTTAAGCCATATGTCGAACAGCTTTTTGGGGCAATATCTACAATTTCTACCTAAAACTTTCGAAAATGAAGATGCAACTATATATGAAATTCCTTCTATGTCTCCTCCGCAGTTAAACTCAGAAACTGCCATAATACTTCCAACAGACACAACTTATCCTCCATCCTACAACCATGCTATGCTTATGTTTGCTAAATCACTGTATAATTATACCGCAGTTTTGGATTCAGACGCTGGATTGTTGACTAAAAATATTTTAGTGTTACCTACTGATCCTTTCACACCCATACCCATTTTTATCGATAACACATTTACAGAGGGTTGGGAAAAAGACAAAGAAGAACTAAATGCCATAAGTGATGGAAACATTCTAGAGCTTTCGTTTGATAACAATGAAGATTCTACACAATGGGTAAGTTTTGAGATGCAATTTCCCGAAGCGATTGATGCTTCGACACATCGGTATTTGGTTTGGCGAGTATTTATTGATGATATGGTGGAAGACTACGAAAATTTGGTAGATTACGCGGGTATAAGATTTTACGACGATAATGCGAAAAGCTGGTTTTGGGTCGGTGTAATATCACTTACGAATCCCGACTTTACTAAAATCGGGAAAGGTTCGTGGGTAGAGATAAAATTTGATGCACAGAACAACAGGTGGCATCAATTTGGGAATGTCTCAAAAATGCAAATTACGTTGCGTGTTTCACCCAATTCCACCCAGAAAATAAAAACAGATTACGTAGCATTGTATGAAGACATGTTTGTTATTTATGATCCAAACTTAACTTCTCAACTAGTAAAATGGGTAGAAAACGGAGGGCAACTTTTGGTTATAAACAGTGAGGGGATGGGTGACTTTTCTGACATCTTGAAGATAAACCAGGCAAACATTAGTTTCACAGCCAAAGAGATTGAAACTATCACAACAAAGATTTCAATACCTTCGATTAAAGTTTCACATTACTTGTCAACAGAACCAACTGTTGAAATTATTGGTAACTATATATCCGAAGAAAATGAATCACTCTTCGCCTTACGCAAGATCATTGGCAAAGGCGAAATAATCTACATAATTGCCGAACCATACATTTCTGCTATGGAAAGTGTTGCTGACGAAGACAAAAGAATTCAGCTATTTAACAATATGGATTCCTTGCTAGAAATAATAGATCTACCTTTATCACTTTATGAAAATATGACTACCCAAACATACGAAGCAGCATTTCGTGAAGCTAATCTTCTAGGTCGCACAACTCTTGAATCAAACTCCGTAATTTTACCAGAAGAGACCGAATTATTGGGGCTTTCAGTTACCTCAACCGAAACTTCAGCCATTCAATCTAACAATCTTGACCAAGTCTTGCTAAGTGACATCAAAACTTATGGTGATGTCAATTGGATTATGAACGCCCAAAACGTGAATATTACAAATGAAGGATCTGGATTATACTCAAAGGTGCTGATTGGGGGAGAATGCGATGTAATATTGAACCTTTGCGCCGATTCATCGGTTTACTTGGAGCTTCAAGACATTAAATCAGGCGACACAATTTCATCCACTATAGATGGTGGAGAAATCGGGTTTAAAATATGCTCTGAGCAGCTTCTAGAACTTTTTGTTAGAACCCCACAAATATTTACGAATGGAACATCAAATTTGAAAGCACTATGTGTTGATAAAATTCTATATGATTATAGTGGAACTGATGTAACGATTACTGGTCAACTAACATTAAGTGTTGCATACTCTGACACCACAATTATATCTACCCTGAAAATGGGAGAAAACACACAAATGGATATGTTGAAATCAGGAAAACTTTGGGATGAAATGGGCGATGTGCCATGGATTAACATACTAGCATCCACTGAACATGTGTTCTTAGTTATTGTAATTCTATTACTTCTCCCTTATCTCATAAATTTGAGTAAAAAGCCAGATCAAAGGCATGACGATGATATTCTTCAAAGTTCTTCGAGGAAGACATCTTGAATATACTTGAAGTATATTCAAGTTTTTTTCCAAATTATGGAGGAGTCCAAAGGCATATTTACGATTTGTGTGAATCTACAGTAAAATTAGGTGAGGAGCCCCACGTAATCGCTTGGAACCCCTCTACACCGCCCTTCGAAATTATTGATGGAATAAAAGTTCATCGCATTCGCATGCCCCGTTTATTTAGTTATGCAAGATATCCGCTAATCATTTTGCTATCTTTACATATTCTACAACTGGTGCGGAGGCACAAGATAGATTTAATCCATGCACATGATTATTTGCTCGGTCTTGCAGCTACATTCACAGGCGTTTTTCTGAACAAGCCCGTTATAGTAACCTTTCATTTACCAATTCAAACCACAACCTACTATCCACCATTTCGCATACCACTCCTTTCTCCGATCGAAAAGTTGCTGAAAAACTGTTTCATTCTTTTTGTTAGCAAAATAATTTGTGTTTCAAAGTTTACCCATGAAGAAACTTTACATTTAGGTTTTCCCCCTTCTAAACTTAAGCTGATTTATAACTGGGTGATGTCTTTACCGATGAAAAATTTGCAATTAAATGAAAAACTGCAGAAATTTAATCTTAACAAAAAACCTTTCCTTCTTTCTGTTGGAAGACTTTCTGAAAACCAGAAACGCTTCTCTACATTAATTCATGCTTTAAAGTTGCTGTTAGACAAAGGGCACAACTTAGACCTCGTAATTGTTGGAGAGGGACCAGACAAGGAAGTCTACCAAAAATACTCTAATAGACTTAATGTTAAAAATCACATCCACTTCCTAAATGATATTTCAGACACAGATTTAGAAATTCTGTATAATGAGTGCGAACTTTTTGTTTTGCCTTCTTGCCTTGAAGGTCTTCCTCTGGTTCTTCTAGAAGCCATGAATTATGGAAAACCAATAGTAGCAACTAATGTTGGAGGTATACCTGAAGTAATTGAAGATGGATGTAATGGAATTTTGGTGAAAACAGATCATAAAGATCTATTTTTAGGGATAGAAAAGTTGTTATCAACTCCTCACCTTAAGGATACTTTTGGAAAGAGATCGAAAGAAATTATTATGGAAAAGTTTTCGGAACGCAACTGTGAAGCTTCAATCGCATTACTCATGGATTCATGCAAGAAAATAGCGTATGGGAGATAATTGTGTCTGCACAGCATCCTTATGCGGCTCATGATTTGATTTTTACTCTAATGCCCAATCTTAATTCAAAAGTAGTTTTAGATGTTGGGTGTGGAAAAGGTGTATATGGTTATCTTATGCGTTCTGATAAGGGTGGCGATAAAGCGTATCTTATAGGAATAGACATACATCCGCCCCGTTTAATGTTTTTAAAGAAATATTTGGTATACGATGAATTGATACGGGCAAGTGCTGATTGGTTGCCTTTTCGGGATAACTGTGCAAATTTTATATTTGCCTCTGAGGTTATAGAACATTTACCAAAAGCTCGCGGGTTAATACTTCTTAAGGAAACAGAAAGAATATGTAACGGTAAAGTTATGATAACTACTCCAAATGGTTTTTTGCCCACTCCTGCTCCCTCAACTCAATATGAAACTCATTGGTCCTCTTGGAAGACCTGTGAATTTAAAAAGCTTGGTTATACGGTTTACGGATATGGATTCAAATGGGCGAGACACGTTAATCCCTATATCGGTAAATTGTTTCGCTATATATTTACCCCAATTTCTTTCAAAATGACGCTTCTTAGCGAGTTTCTAATAGCTGTGAAGCAAGTGCAGACCTATCCCAAAAGCACGTTTATTGTCTGATTTTCCTCATGGCTATGACATTCGATGTTCTTTTAATCAAATATTAATAGGAGAAATTAGAATTGTTGGAAAAAAATATTGAAAATATGAAGAGTTGGCGGCTGATAGTATTAGGGTCCGGTTACGTCGGTTTGACTACTGCTGCCTTATTTGCTACTGTTGGATATAATGTTACAGCTGTAGACATGAACAAAGAAATCGTAAAAAATGTAAATGGTGGAATCAGTCCAATCAATGAACCCGGTCTCCAAGAGCTTATATCACACACTGTACAATCAGGCAAACTTAAAGCTACAGTAAATTCCGACTTAACTCTGAACCAAGGAGATACAATATTAATTTCTGTCCAAACGCCCGTTGGCAAAAATAAAAAAGCGAACCTTTCCTTTCTAATGAAAGCCTTAGAAAGCGTAGGCAAAAACTTGAAAAAACGAATGCTCATAGCCATTTGTAGTACCTTACCACCTGGAACCATGAAAAAGGAAGTCAAACCACTTCTAGAATCTTTAAGTGGCTTAAAAGTTGATACAGACTTTTATTTAGCTTACGTTCCTGAGCGAATCGCTCCAGGAAAAGCTCTTCAAGAATTTATTGAAAGCCCGCGCCTAGTCGGAGGCATTGGACCCAACAGCACAAAAATTGCTGCAGAACTGTTTGGAAATGTTTGCAAAACAGTAATAGAAACCGACGCCACAACCGCTGAAATTGCCAAAACTGCCGAAAACACATTCAGAGACGTAAACATAGCCTTCGCAAACCAACTTGCACTAATTTGCGAACAACATGGTGCCGACATTACAAAAGTAATCAAACTGGCCAACACCCACCCAAGAGTCAACATACACACTTCAGGACCCGGAGTAGGCGGACCATGCCTAACTAAAGATCCCTATCTACTAACCCATCAATCTAAACCTGAAGATTATGACCTAATATATACTGCAAGAAAAATCAACGACAACATGCCAACACACATCGTGAATCTAACTATACAAGCATTAAAGAAAGCGGGAAAAGACGTTAAAAACAGCAAAATAACAATACTAGGCACAGCTTACAAAGCCAACATTGACGACTCCAGATTCAGTCCTTCAGAATCGATCATACAAAAAATCAAAGAGCTAGATGCAACGTCAATTGTCTACGACCCATACTGCACAAACACCTTCGGAGCCAAGAAAGCAACTTCCCTCCATGAAAGCATTGAAGGCGCTGATTGCCTAATCATAGCAACCGATCACACCGAATTCAAAAACCTGAACCTCACCATAATGAAGCAATTAATGAACGACAAGCCAGCAATCGTCGACGGAAGAAGAATACTTAATCCCCACGAAGCTGAGGATCTGGGCTTTATCTATTATGGTGTAGGATATCGGAAAAAAGAAATTGATTAGGTAACTTCAACGAAAAACTTTCCACAGAGATTTTACGCAAAAATAACAAAAAACGAATACCAAAACCCCTATAGACCCTTCGTAAATCCCAAACATGATATGCGTAAGCATAAATTTAAAAATCGCATAGAGACTCTTCGTAAATTTTACGCGCGCACAGAAATACCAAATTTATAACCCCACGAAGAGTCACCCACCCATTGAGCCGGTAGACTCTTCGTAGACCGGAGTACGCCAATTGTCTACACCCCATGCACGCGCATGTAGTGGACAGCACCGCTCCACAAATCGCTTATTGTACACATGTAAAGGAAAATACTACACACGAGACCGTGTGTTTGGGTTTGAAGCTGAAATTAAAGGGAAAAGATTTTTCCTGTAACGCCGCTAACCGGAATTATTTTTATTTCATGCGATTTTAGATTTCTACATCTTGCCTCAAATACTGGAGTATATATCAAAGTTTGATTGGTAATCTCTAGATACTCTTTAATAACCTGAGCTAAATCTTCCGGCATCTTTTTGACAATTTTTTTCAGAATTTCTGGTATAGATACCTCTAAATGCCTCACATCTGTTGAATAAGAATCTAGAAACGCTATCGGATCCGACTCATTTTTTGCTGAAGGCAAATTTCTAAGATTTATTGACCTGCCCTTTCTATCCAATGCGAATTGTCTAGTGTTTTCATGAATCACAAGTTCTTTTCCTTCGACAACAATTTCTTTACATGCCTCAGATTTTTCAATTGTTACAGGTTCAATAACGCGATCAAAAATTGTTGTTTCCACAACATTATTGTCTACATTGAACGTGTATTTTCGATTTCTATAATATTCAAGATGGTATTTCACATTGAGGAAAAGAAAGGATTCGTAACAAAGATTTATCGATTCGCATTCCACTTCATTAGATTTAGGTCTTAAAAAAAACATTTTTGAAAAAGCTTTAAGCATATTTTTGTTAACAAAATTCTCTATCGATTTATAATCTTTATCCAGCTTCTGTACTATAACCACACTTTTTAGCGGTTTTCTTAAAATCGGAGATTTAACTGCTACTGAAGTCGACAATCTTGATTCACTTCATATTTCTATTCAAACCTCATTTCCAAGACTTTTATCATTTATGAACACTCAAATAATATTCCATTTACAATTTAGTACTCACACTAAGTTCACTCTAATTGCGTGCGTCGACATTTTTGAAAAATCTTAAGAGAGAACTATGATAAATGGCTTCTATAGCAGTAAGGCCTGATCCTTTGATCTTGAGGTGATTTAGCAATAATAGATTTAATAATACCTATATTCTTTCTAGGAGTAGGTATAGTTTTTCTAACCTTTTCGAGCAATAAAGCAGTAGATCATTCAGTCGCGCTCGCCTGTAATTGGGCTATCCCACCGATTCTCATCGGTTTGGTTCTCGTAGCCCTAGGAACTGATCTACCAGAGATCATGAATTCGATTATCTCAGCATCTTTAGGACACGGAAACATTAATGTTGGAGATTCTATTGGATCAGCTTTTACCCAATTGACGCTAGTATTAGGGATTATTGCATTATACATTAAGCAATTTGAGGTGATTAAAAAAGAGGTCTTTGCAATTGGTGCAGCTACTCTTCTCTTGTTATTCTTATCCTTTTTTGCCGTGGAGGATGGATATATCTCACGACCAAATGGATTCTTTTTAATAATCTCTTGGTTCCTGTTTATCCTAATTCTTAAAACAATTATTAAAAAAGAGTTTTCATGTCCCCTTAATCCTAAAAAAAGAAGTATTTTTAATCTTATTATGGTTATCCTTGGATTTGTTGGTGTAGCAATAGGTACATATTTAGTTATACATTCTATATTTGAAATAACTCGAATTCTGAATATCTCAGAATTTGTTGCAAGTTTTTTTATATCGGCAATTGGAACAAGCCTTCCAGAGTTAGCCGTTGTTATTTCTGCTATTAGGAAAAAACAACACGAATTAGCGATCGGTGATATTATGGGAAGTAGTGCCCTAGACGCTTCCTTCTCAATTGGAATTGGTCCTTTACTTTTTCCTACGGATGTCTCTGGTGGATCTGCATTAGCTACGTGGTTCTACACGATTTTTGCTGTCTTCATTGTGGTTCTAATTCTTTCATTGAGAGGAAAAGTCGACAAAAAATTTGGAATCATATGTCTTAGTTTGTACCTGTTCTCTTATGGTTTGCTATTTTCTCTTGATTGATTAAAAAGAACCTTAAATCAATCTTTTTCAATTAAAACCGGATAGGGTGCCTCATCTGCCACTCTGTCACTTACACTTCCTAAGAAAAATTTCGGAATCTGGCTGAGCTACAAGCAACCTTTACGCGCACGCGCATCATAGGAGTCTTTTCAGGAATCTTCATCACCCAAAAGGCGTGAACATATTTGGGTCCAAATAAAGGTGGAATGTTGAAAACGAGGGGGCTATCGTGTGCACACGGTAGCTTCTGAGAAACTGCAAACCAAGAAGTAGTAGTCAAAGGGGGGAGGAGAGGGTATACTACTACTTCCTTCTCCTAGAATCCCCTAACAAACTCTCCAGATTGCGCGCGCATATGGCTAGTCAGAACTCTAAGTAATCGATATTCGTTAATCAATTTTCGAAGGGGTTTCTTCGAATTTTTCTGAAGCAGGTTCTCCGCCAATTCCCCAGTTTGTTTTTGGAATTTCATGGACTAGTACTTCCACAGCATGCCCAGGAACTCCTAAATCTACAAAGACTTTCGTTATGTTTTTGATCATAGTTTTGATTCTTTCCTCTCCGAAACCTTCCCAGACGTTAACATGAACAATCGGCATTTCTCTAACTCCTAACTATTCAAACATTGACTCCATTACTTATAGAATCTTTTGATAACTCGGCAAACTGCGTGCGCATTCTGAAAAAAAGACAGACAATAAAAACCACAAATATTGGAAAAACTACAAAAACACAAAAAAGAACAAAAAATATTTAAAAGTTATCAAATTTCACTTCACAAACCCAACAACAAACAAAACTCAAAACATTTCTGAAGTTACGGTGAACCCAGAGACCATAACAACATTTGCAATCAAACATCAAAACCCTATATAAAACCGAAGAGGTGAATAACACTAACCGAAAACAGGAGCAGACAACTTTTTCATCTGTTGTTCCCATCTTACGGGTTAGGATATGTAGCCTAGGGCTTTCAATCTTTTTTGAATGTCTTTGGACTCCAAATCAGGAAGTTTCTTTCTGATCAAATAAATAATGTATTCCGTGACACTGCGATACCCGCTTCCTTCTAAACAGTTAGAAAGTCTGGCATACAAAGGCTCCGGGACGGGAATGTTCACATACTTAACCACAACTAACACCTTCCGTAAACGGTTTGTCAGTTCACATATTTATACTTCACTGATTATTACCTGATGCTTAAATGATATTTCAATGACATAACACTTAAATAACACTTTTAGATAAATGACTGAACATTAAAGGAGACTATACATGACAATGAACGATCACCTCCAAAAACTAGAAAAAATGAGCATAACCCTTATACGAGAAGCAAAAGCCCAATTCAAAAACCCAGCTGTCTTATGGAGCACAGGAAAAGACAGCACAGCAACAGTCTGGCTGTGCAAAAAAGCCTTTTTCGGAAAAGTTCCCTTTCCAGTGGTTCACATCGACACCAGCTACAAGTTTCCCCAAATCTACGAATTCAGAGACAAAATCGCCAAAGAATGGGGACTCAACCTAATCGTAGCCAGAAACGAAGA
>Ga0209636_10001724_pt1 | contig 22134 bp, 18 predicted proteins | sample DeeMarSWOR152_54_FD_187464 | JGI IMG/M metagenome (GOLD analysis project Ga0209636, IMG submission 187464) | Marine sediment microbial communities from White Oak River estuary, North Carolina - WOR-1-52-54 (SPAdes) (version 2) | ecosystem: Environmental > Aquatic > Marine > Intertidal zone >...
TTATACGAGTGACCCCTCATTTCCACAAAGGCGAGCATCTCCTCCTCGCCCCCGGCCACATCCTCTCTGAGGGACTCGAGAATCTTTACCGACTCCGCGTAATGCTTCTCCGCCCCGGGAATGTCCCCTTTTTTTTCCAGGAGGACCCCCTTCATGAAATAGCACGCCCGAAGGGGATCGGGGATATCGACCTCCTTGTAGAGGGCGATGGCCTCATCCGTCTTCGCCAAGGCGTCCTCCGGTCTTCCCATTCGGGTGTAAGCCATTCCCATGTGCAGGGAGTTCCAGGCGACAAGGGGTTTCATCCCCATTTCCTTGGCAAGCTCATGGGATTTCTCGAAATGGGTGAGTGCCGTTTTCACGTCTTTCATGTGGAGATAGTTCTTACCTGTTTTATTGATCGTCATGGCAAGGCCCTTCTTATTGTTCAAGGACCCAAAGAGCTCCGTGGCCTGGCGATAATTCTCCTGGGCGCACCGGTAGTCCTTCTGGCGAGAGCACATATCCCCCAGCTCGGCGAAGTTGAAAGCCATCCATTTCCGATTGTTCAATTCCTTGGCGAGATCCAGGGAGCGGGTAAAGTGGTCTCTGGCCTTCTCGGAGTTCCCCTGGAATCGATGAATCAAGCCTAGGTCGTAGAGGCAAACCATCACCAGGAAATTGTTTCCACTGTCCTTCCCTATTTGAAGCGCTTGCTCCGCGTAGCCCATTGCCTCCCGGTAGCGACCCTTGCTGCGGGAAATGGAGCTGAGCAGGTGTAGCCCGAGTCCCACCACGCCCGTCATGCCCGTCCTCTGTGCAATCTCCATGCATTCCCTCGCGCTCTTGAGGGCCTCATCGCCGCGTCCTTGGTACCATTGAATTCCCCCGATCCAGAACAAGTTCCTCGCGGTGAGCTTCTCAAAGCGATGCTTACGAGTTATCTCGAGGGATTGATTGAAGTGCTTCAGGGCCTCCTTGAAATTCCCCTCGTGATCGTGAATCGCGCCGATCACGTTGTAGCAGAGAGCTACTCCGAGCCACTTATCATTGGATTTGAGCTTCTTGAGCCTCTTTTCCCATGTGGGCAGATCCCCTGGGGAATACTCGCCTTGCCAGACCTTCATTGCTTCATCAAAGAGCGGGGATTGCCGACCCCTCTGCCCCTGGGCATGTGAAATGGCGATTAGGTTCACATTCCAGATGACGGCTAGGAGACTCAATGCGATTACCATCTTTTTCATGGATGTTCTCCGTTCAAACCATCAACGAATAATCGTTGATTTTTGATGGGGTACCAAAAGCCTCACCCCCACACTCGCACATGAGGTGGCTGCTGCTGCCCTTGACATCGGCGCTGAGAATAGCGGTGAGCTTGCGCTTAGCCCCTTCGGTGTCCATGGGATCACCCCCCAAAATACAAAAGCCTCCAAGGAAGTACGAACACCTCTCGGAGGTTTTGTTTCTGCACCTTCTGGAAAGCTTGTCTCATAACTTCCTCCAGAAGGTTTGGGCTGAGAATTCCTTTAAATCGAAATAATGAGCACGATCGCGATCCTTTTCTCTTTATACCACAGTAAGAACCAAAGTCAAACCATTTTTCAATTGTCTCCAGGCTTTGAGGAATACCCTTTGTATGTTGCGGGTTTGATAATCGAATACAAGATGGAATAGCTCACTGATCAACCTAGCCAATCTATCGATATGCGTTTGAAATATTGACTCTACCGAGACTCGGCGAATCTCTCTACTTCAGTTAGCATGGGTCGCACACCCAGGTGCGCTGTGCGTTATACGCGGAAGAAAGTGCCTCTTGCCTTGCTCAAGGGCGGACAGAGCCCGACTCCAGGTACATAAGCCCATTGCAAAACCTTGAGTTACAGCCGGCACTTTCTTAGAAGGACTATTGCATTTTGAGACCGGTACTAAAGCCATTTAGTGAAAGCTCAAACTACTGAAGTCCAGGTCACTTGAGCGCCGCCTTGCGCAAAGCCTTGATAAGCTGATCTCTATCGTCTTGGTTTTTGAAAGGGAACATTGTTGCATAGTACTTGAGGGAGAAATTGGGATCTAACTTGAGGACTTTTGCCGCTGCGGCACGGGCATCTTCCTCACGGCCTAGATTCATATAAGTTGCTGCCAGACCCATGTAAGCGAACTTATTCTCAGGCCATTGATCAAGTGCTCTCTGGAACGCGGAAATCGCCTCCTTGTACCGCCCCGTCATCCAATAAGCCATCCCTAAACCTGAGAATTGCCAACTCCTAGGCCAAGGATTCAAACGTAGGGCCTTCCTATGCAACACGATGGCTTCATTCGGCCTGCCCGCAAAGCGAAGAATCCAGGCGAATTGCCCAAGGGCCTCGGGATTATTGGGATCAAGGGCGACAGCTCGCTCCCCTTCAGCGATGGCCTTCTCATATTCTCTTCTCATGAGATAGGTAAGGCCCAATAAACCTCGCAGTTCGGCCCGGGACTCTTCGATAGCGATACCCTTTTGCGTTAACTTGGCGGCCATCTCCACAGATTGATTGGGCGAAGTACTCAAACCAAGCCATACATTGCTCAAGTGAGAATAGGCCATAAGCTCGTACGCCGACGCAAAGTGCTGGTCCACGGGAAAGGCCTCCATTGCCGTCCTCACAGTCAGTCCTGCCTTGTAAAGGCCCTCAGCAAAACGATGCGTATGTGTCTCGTTCTTGAATGGATAGAACGTTAGTACCTCTCCCACATGGTGACCCCATAAGATCTTTCTTCCTTGCCACACCTCTTCTAGGTATTGCGCGAGGATATCCGTAGCCTCTTCCTCGCGGCCCAGGTGAGCGTATGTAACCACGAGGGGATACGCCTCCAATTCGGGGTTTCGTTTGCGGGCTCTTTCAAGGGTGATCGCAGCCTCTTCCAATTGTCCCATACAGAATTGGGCGAGTCCAAGAAACGATAAATATTCGGTCGGGTAATGCGGATCGAGCCTCAAGGCTTTTTTTACATAGTCCGCACCCTCTTCCGCTCTGCCTCCGAAAATCAAGGCGCGGGCCATGGCGAAGAGGTTATCGACGTCGTTAGGATTAAGGGCGATGGCACGCTCCGCCTCGGCGATGGCCTCGTCGTGCAGGGGTTCATGCACGAGCATCCAGGAAGCGACCTGGTGGGCGAGGGACGTCGGGCTCTTCAAGGCCTTTTCCAGGTGTTCGTGAGCCAGAAGGGGAACCCTTGATTTGACCTCATAGGGCCAATCCATCTTCCAACTCCACCCCCTTCTGTAGCTCAACCAGTAGGCACCCGCAAGTGCAGCATGTGCTCGTCCGTAATTGGGATCCAACTCAATAGCTTTCTTAAGATACGTGACAGCCTTTGCCAAATCGTCTCGCGTAATCCGGCGGTAGTGCTGCCAGCCCTGTAAAAAGGCATCATAGGCTTCGATCGTACCGGTGTCCTTTCGTGCAACGAGTTCCTGCTCCCCCGCTGTCAATTTCACCGCGAGGGCTGCGACGATCTTCTGGGTGACCTTGTCCTGCAGGGCAAAGATATCAACGAGCTTGCCGTCATAGCGTTCCGCCCAAAGGTGCCCTCCGGTAGTGGCGTCGATGAGCTGGGCGTTTATCCGCACCCGGTCGTCGGCCTTCTGCACGCTCCCTTCCAGCACATATCGAACCCCAAGCTCACGGCTTATCTGATCGACCTTCACGGGCTTTCCCTTATAAGTAAATGCCGAATTCCTAGCGATAACAAACAACCCCGAGATTTTCGAGAGATCGGTGATCAGGTCTTCCGTCATGCCATCCGCAAAGTATTCCTGTTTAGGATCTTCGCTGATGTTGGTGAAAGGGAGCACGGCAATGGAAGGCTTATCGGGTAGCGGGAATGCCATCTTCTCAACTGAAGCAGGCTCCATAGGAGGAGGACGGAAGTAAAAATGCCATACAGCCACAGCCACTCCCACAACGAGAACGGCCACTATGGCTACAACAATATTACGCCATGTCTTCCCCAAAGCCTTTTTTGCTCTGACAACTCTTTGTGCCGCAGCACCCGGATAAGATAGCACTCGATATACCCGCACCGGCTTGGGGATATTCTTGACCTCTTGTTCCCCCAAATACTCGTATTCTAATCCTAGCTTGGTCTCAACATGGTCATAGGCGGTTCCGGAGATGCAAATGCCTCCGGCCTCGGCTAGGCTCTCTACCCGAGCCGCTATGTTAACGCCGTCCCCGTATATCTTCTTCTCCTCTACCACGATATCCCCAAGGTTGATACCAATGCGGAACTCCATCCTGCGGTTATAGGGTAACTCGGCGTTCCGTTCAGCGAGCTCCCGCTGAATCTCCACGGCACAGTTCACGGCATCCACCACGCTGCCAAACTCAGCCAAGAGATTGTCCCCAGGGGCATCCACAACCCGGCCCTTGTACTCTTCGATAAGGGAGGACATCGCCTCTTTATAGGCAGTCAATGCACGGATGGTGCCCCTTTCATCCTGGCTCATCAGGCGGCTGTATTCCTTGACATCGGCGCTGAGGAGGGCGACAAGTTTGCGTTTGGTGCCTTCTTGATTCATGGGATCACCCGCCAAATACAAAAGCCCCCCAAAGAGGTAAAAAAATCCCTCGGAGGCTTTGTTTCCAGCACCTTCTGGAAACCTTTTCTCATAACTTACTCCAGAAGGCTGAGGTTATAGACCGCTTCAAATCGTTGTGATAGATATGCTCGAAGTCTTTCTCTCCTTATAGCACAACGGTAGCCAAAGTCAAATCGTAATTTTGAATCGGAAATATCCTTCTGGGTGGTCTGATTGTGGCCTGCCTTTTTTGTTTAACAAAGGTGAAGAATACAAGATGATATCGATCATCGGGAGGCAAGCCAAAAGTATTAATTTGCGATGGAATTATTTCTTATTGAGACGCTAGGGAGCATCCGATAAGCTACTTTCCCTGACAGCCCGCCCCACATCCTGCCGCTAGGGGAAAATAGCCATTTCCCCCTTGGATTTTGTCGCAGAATTCATTAGCATTCGCATTTTCTGTTTCACTTTTTCGCAAAATAGCTTTCACTTGACACCGAAATACACGGATACGAAACACGAACACGAACAGTGAGCGAAGGGACAATGGCATTCTTTCGAGAAAAACAGAACCCCTTATGGAATCAAAAGGTTAGGGAAATCCCGCCAATAGAAATGAGGAAGCTCCGGTCAGGTTTTAATTGACAAGATTGTTTAGGATTGATAGTAAGGCTCTATCGTCCGATAAATCCACACCATGCCTGAGGGCGGGAGGGAAAACAATGGACCTTTGATGTTTTTCCATGGAATCTCTATGTATCTTTTGTTTAACAAATAAGCCTGTATCAAATTGGTAGTCAGAAAGCGGTGACGAGAACAGTAGAGTTCGAAGAAAGCCGGGTTGCTGGAGCGAATGGGCGGCAGAGGGGAGGAATGGAGTATCATGAGAACATCAGCACAAATTTTGTTATTGGCGGCGCTCATTCTATCGTGCACTGCCCACCAGAAGTCATGGAAGGAGCTCAATACCGAGTCTATGATGCTTTATCAACAAGGGCAATACTCAGAAGCGGTCAAGGTAACTGAAGAAGCATTAACAGTTGCAGAAAAGACATTTGGTCCTAACCATCCCCATGTAGTAGCTTCGCTGAACAATTTGGGTGCAATCTACAGAGCCCAGGGCAAATATGTCGAGGCGGAGCCACTCATCAAGCGGGCCCTGGAAATAGGCGAGAAAACCCTCGGCCCTCACCATCCCCAGGTGGCGAAATCCCTAAATAATTTGGGTGCAATCTACAGAGCCCAGGGCAAATATGTCGAGGCGGAGCCACTCATCAAGCGGGCCCTAGAAATAGGCGAGAAAACCCTCGGCCCCAACCATCCCCAGGTGGCCGCTTCGTTGAACAATTTGGGTGCGCTTTACAGAGCCCAGGGTAAATATGTCGAGGCGGAGCCACTCATCAAGCGGGCCGTAGAAATAGGGGAAAACACCCTCGGCCTAAACGCTCCCCAGGTGGCGAGATTTCTGAACAATCTGGCTGATCTTTACCGAATTCAAGCCAAATATCCCGAGGCTGAGTCACTCTATAAGCGGGCTCTGGCAATCAATGAAAAGGCCCTCGGGCCAGAACATCCCCAGGTGGCGGATATCTGCGAGAATTTGGCGAAGCTTTACAGGCAAATTGGGAAAAGAGAAGAGGCTGAAGAATTAGAAGAACGTGCAAGAAAAATCCGTTCGATTCATTAAAGCAGGCCTGCTTATCGCCCAACCCTTTATTTATAGGGGTTGGTGTTCGTCGCGGAGCAAGTCATTTATGGTCTTGACCGGATTGAAGGTGATGAGCGAGACTTCTACGAAGATGGTAATCCAGTGGGCCATGGCCCCATTCCACAGTCCGGGAAGCTCAAGGGCCTTGAGCTCCCGACCCTCTTGCGATTTCTCGGTGATAATGATCGCACCGGGATCGACATATTTCCTCAGGTCGAAGGGATTTCCCCGATAGTCCCGGACCCCGCAGACAATGTCCACGGGATTGAAGTGGGTCGCCGAGCGCCATATTTCCTGTTGTTCAACGCAATCGGGATCTACCTGTGCCCTTTCTACGATCTGCATGGAAAGGGTACCGTCTTTTCCCTCAACCCAAAAGGGCCCTCCCCCGGGTTCTCCCCGACTTAGGACCTGGCCGCAGACGCGCAAGGGGCGATTGAGCGCGGACAGGAGAAATTCCCTTTTCTCTTCGGTTGATCCAAGCCTCAGGCTTTCCGGGATTGGAAGGAAGAGATCAGTCTCTACAAAATCCAAGGCTTCCTGGAAAAACCCTTGTTCATGTGCCCCTTCGGCGAGTTTCTCCATGTATGAGAAGATACTCTTTTGGACCTTGAGCAGATATCCAGCCAGGGCCTTTTTCCATGTGAATGTCGTGACCTTGAGCCTGTCCGGAACGATATTGTCGATGTTCTTGATGAAGATGATGTCCCCTTGGAGGTTGTTGAGGTTCTCGATGAGGGCTCCATGTCCCGCTGGCCTGAAGTGGATACTTCCATCTGGCAGCCGGAATGGGCGATTTTCCACGTCCACGGCGATGGTATTGGTGGATTCCCTCTGGGTAGAGAAGTCCACCTGAAATCGGACATTGTATTTCGCTTCGTAAAGGGGCCCCACCTTTTCCAAGAGCCTCTCGAAGACTTCCCGGTGCTCAGGAGATACGGTGAGGTGGAGCCGACAGATTCTCTTGCCGTCCCGAACATACTCCGCAGCCTCCACCAGGTGTTCCTCAAAGGCCGTTCGACTCTCATCGGGATATTGATGGAACTTGAGCAGTCCTTTCGGGAGGTTGACGTAGTTAAGCCCGTGAGGGGTCAGAAGATACTCGAGGATCTCGCCGAATCTTTCCCCTTCCAACAGGTCACGGATGTCGAGCCCGGCCTCGGCCATGACATCCCTGAGGGCATCGAAGAAGGCGAAGCGATCGATGTTATTAACAAACGTCACGAGCTCCTTGAATCTCTTTTCCCCCGCCTCCGCCCTTCTTTCAATCTCATTCCGGTCCATCCGGGGCTCATGGGTGTGGAGCCAGAGGGGGGATTCAAACATCCGGGTGGCCGCACCTGAAGCGGGCACGAACTTAAGGAACCGCCCTTGATCTGCTGCCGCCTTGTGATGTTCAATAAGGGCTGGGAGTTCTTTCTCGAGTATGGCATGTATACCATCGCCTATCGTGCACGGCCGTCTGAGGCGCAGATATGGTGCAGGCCCTCTGAAGGCCTCGAGTTGAGAATGAATTACCTGCTCCGTGATTCCGAGCGCCTTCATCTGATCGCGATCTTTTCTCGAAAATGTTAAGAAATCCATGAACTGCTATCTCCCGGAAACGTTCTTGCTATGAACCCCTGTCCTCCTTTGGTTTTAAGCTCGTTAAAGCCTACGATATAATTCGACGGGTTACAACTCTCATGGCTTCAGCCGGCCCCATTTCGAAGGGATTGTTCGCCGCAAACGGAGTCGTTGCTACCCTTGGATGGCCTCGTGTACCAAATCCAGTGCCCGTTGAATACCCACGGTTGGCACTATCCCGCATCCCCTTGCGGGGTGGACATACCAGCGCTCCCGCCTTTGCCCGATCTCAATCCAGAAATTTTGGGTCAAGTTCTCCTCTGCAACGATCACCTGCACCATCCCCTTCTGGCGTTTGGGATCGTAGAGAAACTCCTTGAACTCAACGACCGTTTCTCCTCGCTGGTCCTTGGGCTTAAAACGGTCGGGGTCGAAACGCTCAAGGTAATACGTCTTCAATGGCATGTCCTCCTTTAAGGGGATTTCCACGTGCTCTCGTTTGAGCAATTGCATCTCATGAAATTCCTCCTGTCCGCTTCCGTGCCATTTGCGTTCGTATTTTGTCCCAAATCGGGGCGGTATTGTCTCACAAGAGACTTCGAAGCCGGTGCGGGGGATCTGTTCCAAAATCCAATTCACATAGGGTTGATAGTCCGTGATGATTCGCACCTCTCCTCCGTTTAGCAAGCGGCTATTGAGCAGTTTGAGAAACGAATGGGAGAAGAGGCGATGTCTTGTATGGCGCTTCTTGGGCCATGGATCCGGGAAAAGCGAGTAGACGCAATGCAATGATTGCGGCTTGAAGAGCCGGTCAAAGGCGACCCTTGCATCTGCCTGGAGTAAACGAATGTTGCTCAGGTTTGCCCGGGCTATATTTCGGAGCGTTTTCTGGATTGAAGGCCACTGCAACTCGAGGCCCACGAAGTGCCTGTCTGGGTGGGTTTGGGCCAGTCGAACGAGAAACTCACCGTATCCAAAGCCGATTTCCACATCGAGAATTGCCTCACGCCCGAACCGTCGCTGCCAGTCTATCGGGCGTTCTGCTTTTAACCAGAGGATGAAGGGTTTAAGAGGGGGATTACGCGGGTTCATTGGCACATCTTAGCGTAAGGGGAAACCTCTCCTTACACAATCCATGTCTGCTTTTCCCGCTAAACCTATCAGAAGGAGAAAATAGTGTCAAATCGAGGGGTTGGGTTCACTTGATGAGCCGTTGGTGCATTTTGAAGAGAGCCAGCGGGAAGAAGACAAGACAGAAGATCGCAAGGTAGGCGACATTCCACAACAGGTTAGTACCTATTACTCCGAAGCTGAGTGAGCGCGTAAGTTTAACGAGATGGGCCAGGGGCAAGAGGATGGCGAGCTTTTGGGCCCATGACGGCAGGTTCTCGATGGGGAAAAAGGTGCCGCTGAAGAGGAACATGGGGGTGACGAATAAGAATATCGGCAGGTTGAACATTTCAATGCTGGGAACAATGGCCGTGAAGAACATGCCGATGGATCCAAAGGCGATGCCGCCCAAAAAGGCCAGGGGCACTATTAAAAGGCCGTGGGGATAATGAATAAGGCCGAAGAAACTAATTACCCCCATCATGATGGCCGTGGCGATGACCGATTTTGTCGCTCCCCAGACGATCTCCCCGGTAATGATTTCCTCCAAAAAAAGAGGCGTTGCCATCATCCCGTCAAAGGTCTTCTGGTAATACATTCTCACGAAAGAAGCGTACGTATTCTCGAAGAACGCGTTATACATGATGCTGATTGCGATCAAGGCCGGGGCGATGAAATTGACATATGAAACCTCTAAGTCGCGGTAGAAGACGCTTCCCACTAAGGCGCTCAACCCAACGCCGAAGGCCAAGAGATAGAAAAGGGGCTCAAGCAGGGGCGGGATAAAACTGACTTTCCAAATTCTCTGATAAACAGTCGCGTTTCGCCGCCAAACGCGTAGGAACCGTCTGGATAGGCCCATCGAGGACATTCCGTTCATTCCCTCAGTTCCCTCCCGGTTAATTTCAAGAAGACGTCTTCTAGGGTTGCCATGCGCAAGATGCAGCCCTCTCGGCAGTATTGGGTGCTCAGGGTGCGGAAGAGGACGTCGCCCTCTTGGCCATAGACGATCAGGCGGTGGCCAAGATCCTCATGCTCAAGACCCCGGGATTGAACGTATGTGCGAAGTTCATTGTTTGGTCCCGCTACTTCGATGACATCATGACCCACGTGTTCCCTGATAAGATCGAGAGGCGTGCCCTGAACCAGAATGTGCCCATGGTCCATGATAAAGAGTCGGTCGCAGAGGCGAGAGGCTTCATCCATATTATGGGTGGTTAGCAAGATGGTGAGGCCCTTGGACCTGAGTTCATCCAGCCTCTCCCAAACCTGGTGGCGGGACTGGGGATCCAGGCCGGTGGTGGGTTCGTCCAGGATCAGAAGCTCCGGGTCATTGATGAGTGCACGCGCTAAGATCAATCGGCGCATCATTCCCCCTGATAATTCATTAACCCTGGCATTCTTGCGCTGATCGAGCGCGATGAACTGCAGGAGTTCCTGTGATTTTTTACGCGCCTCGCTTTTTGGAATATCAAAGTAGCGCGCAAAGACCTCCAGGTTTTGCTGGACCGTCAGGTCGGGGTCCAGGGTGTTCTCCTGCTGACAGACGCCGATCCGGGATTTGATGTCACGAAGGTCCCTGGGGATGTCGAGGCCGAAGACCTTGAGGTGGCCACTCGTCATGGGCGAAAAGCCATAGATCATGCGGATAGTTGACGTCTTTCCGGCCCCGTTAGGTCCCAACATGCCAAAGCATTCTCCCGGTACGACGCGGAAGGAGATGCCGTCGACGGCCACGAGGTCGCCGAATTTCTTCCTCAGGTTTTCTGCTTCGATAACGTATTCCATGAGAAACCCATTACCTTTTAAGAATACCCGCACGGCTGGATTTTTCAAGCGAAACACCATCACACCGGTTGGTGGAATGGCCTTTATCATTGGCTGGTTTTGTTTAGCCGTGGCGGGCCTCCGGAGTCGCAAGGAAGACAAGCGACGGGTCAAGCCAAAACCTCCGTCAGTTCAATCGACCTCGAACTCCGCTAGAATTGGGGTATGATCCGAGGGCCTCTGGGACCTCCTTGGCTCCAGGTCAATCCATGCCCGTTTTGATCTCCGGGCCAAGGTTTCCGTAGCCCAGATATGGTCAACTCGCCAGCCCATGCCCCTGGCTAATGCATTTCTCAGCCGGTAGTCCCAGAAGGTGTAGTGACCTCCGTCACTTAGGTGGAGGCGAAAGACGTCCACCAAGCCCCATTGCCGTACTTCCTCCAGGGCCCGATGTTCCTCGGGGTGAAATCCGATGGACCCCTTAAGCCCTTCCGGGTCGTAGACGTCCCGGGCCTCCGGGGCAACATTGAAATCCCCAACCCAGATAAAAGGCTCCTCCGGCTTGAAGTGTCGGTCCAGAAAGCCCCTCAGCCTCAGGAACCATTTCAGCTTATACTGGAATCGCTCCGAATTCGGGTCAGTTCCGTGGGGCACGTAGGTGTTCAGGATCGGAATTCCGAGGACCCTTACCAGGATGAGCCTCGCCTCGTCAGGAGGTCCCTCATCATCGAAGCCTACCTGCAGGACATCCATCGTTTCACGGCTGAGAACCGCCACACCGTTGAACCCCTTTTGTCCACGAAAGGCACAGCTGTAACCCAAGCCCTCCAGGGCCTCCCGGGGAAATTCGCCGTCCTGAACCTTAGTTTCCTGGAGGCAGACCACTTCCGGCTCCTCCTCCTGGAGCCAGCTCAGGAGCGAGGAGAGCCGAGCACGGATTCCGTTCACGTTAAAGCTTGCTACCCTGAAAGATGTGCTCATAGGAAGGTCCGGAAACTGATGATTACCTCAGAGGAATCCCTGAAAGGCGACGCTTCCCCCTGCATCGAAGTCAACGACGTATAAAAAGGGCCTTCTGCCGCGTATGGAGCCGAAACGGAGGTCATAAAACTCCACCCGTTGGTTCCCATTCACGACCCCCCTGTCCCGGGCAACGGGAAAGCGGGCAAACCAGTAGAACGTCTTCACCCCTTCAAGCTTCAGGGCCTTCTCCACCCAAGGGGAATTATCGAACCTGTTCCACTCCCGGTATTGGAGTCGCGAAACGGGCTGGTAGCGGCCCAGGAAACGGCCGATGAAATTCCCTCCTTCGGTTGATTTATCTTCTTTTGCGATGAGATTGACGAACCCTTGATAGATCTTCTTCTCCGTAAGGATGTAATTCCCCCAGTTGAAGGGAGAGAGGGGCTGGGGCAACGAGGCAGCGCTTTCCGTGACGAGGCCCTTTTGCCCTCCATAGCTTTTCGCCAGGGAAAGGGCCCGTGAGTGGTTATAAGCGCAGAGGGAGATGTAAAGGGCCGCGAGTCCCACGGAAACCCTTGCGAGGGGTTTGCTTCTTCTCTTCCAGATATGAAGACCAATGAAGGGGAACAGAAACGTGGACACGAGAAAGAGGTCGATAATGAACACCCAATCCAGGGTGAACCGAGAATTGGAGAAGGGGCTCAGGATCATGGTCCCGTAAGAGGTGACAAGGTCGAGAAAGGTGTGGGCGAGCAGTTCAACTACCCAGATGAGAAAGAATGTCCAGAACCGCCGCATCTTTGAGACCTTGACAAACAACCATGCAAAGAGGAGGGAGAGTGGAATGATCAGGAAAACCGAGTTGGTAAGGTGCCTGTGGTACTTGAGCGTGAACTCGGCACTGAAAAAGGGGCTCAGAACCATGTCTAGATCGGGGAAGACTGCGGCCGAAACCCCTGCTATGGTTCCCCATTTTCCCGTGTCCCTGCCTAAACCGATCTTTGCGATCATGTACCCGGCCAGGGCGTGGGTGGTGGTATCCATACCAAAAGTATAATTCCCGACTCAGCGGTTTTTCAAGCAAAGGGTGCTCCAGCACGCTTTAAAATATCTACCACACAGAGGCCGATCGGGTTAGGACGGTTAGGGGAACCCGCTCTCATCGTTTGCATGCCTTCCCTGGAAAGGAGCATCCTTTGGCTCACGTGAAACCCTCTGAGACCGATTCTCAGTCCTCCAACCTTTGGCCTTATTGACTTAGGTATTTGCAGGCAACGTAAATGAAAACCATGCCGAACAAGACCTTCAAAAACGACGAAGACAACCGGCCATTCAACGTCGCCCCTAATTGAGACCCGATAAAGGTCCCAATACACAGCGGAATGACGATGGACATATGGACAAATCCCTGGGAAAGCTTCAATGCTGAGCTCACGAGGGCATTGACGCTGAAACAGGCCAATGACGAACCGATGGCTATTTTGATTGGAGCATTCAAGGCGAAGGCAAACGCCGGAACCAGAATAGCCCCGGTTCCAATTCCCAAAAGGCCGGGAAGGATCCCGGCCACTCCACCTATAGACAATTTGGCCACCATTGAGCCTTGAACCCCGTTCCTGGGATTCGGTTCAGGCCTTTTGTTCAGCTGATCGGATATCCCTTCCCAGAGCATCCGGAGGGCAACACATGAAAAAACTACTCCTGTGGCAATGTCCAGCCAAACGTCCTTTTGGGCGAGATAGATAAAGAGCATGGAGCACACCAGGGTAGAGAGCAAACCCGCGATAACGACTGGGAGAATGGAGCGAACGTCAATATGCCCGAGCTTGAAGTGTTTTGAGCTACCACCAAGTGTGGTGAAAAATACGGCAACAACACAGGTTCCGGCAGCATAGGCCGGCTCAAGGCCCACAATAAATCGAAGGATAGGCATGATCAAAATTCCCCCACCAATGCCGAGGAGGCCCCCGGCCATGCCAGCCAGAATGCCCCCGAAACCGAGGAGTAAGAACATCACGGCCTCCCTATGTGCTCTTGGCGCAGAACCGATCCCAGTCCATCAGGTGAGCTGCTCCCGCAATGGAGGTCCCATAGAAAAGGATGGGTTTCCTTCCAAGAAAGTCTCCTAATGTACAGTTTACAAGGGTAGTCCCGGTTACTAACAGAAGATCAGCCCACTCGATGGCTTCCTCCGTATTCTCCCGACCCTCAATGAGAACCCCAAATTTCCGGGCTCCAATATTGTCCGGGTCCAGATCCAGAACACGCAATGGAAATTCCGGGGCCAAGGATTCCACCATTCTGGGTTGGAAGCCGATCTGGGCTATCCTTACCGGGCCATATCTGGCTTTCAGATAATAAACCAACTCAACAGCACACTGTTTGGGCCCCTGGTCGCGGCAATGGACCGTTCCGTCAACCTGATTCACATACCGTAGTACCGCATTCAAAGTAGCCACGAAGACGGCGCGCCGAAAATTATTCCCAAGGCTCATGTCCAGTATATCCCCCAGAATGCCCTCAAAATCCCCGTACCGATCTGTAAATGCCTGTCCTATAGCGTTCAGAAACTCGGCCTGCATGAGCCTCTCTTTGCCCTTTTGCAACGGAAAATCGTCAGATTCGGGATTTCCGATGGCTTCCTCCGCGGTGAGAACGCGGGCTCGGACAGACACCAGTTGGGAAAGGAGGTTTTCACATCGACACAGTTCGAACAATTTCTGCCGTATTTCACCATAAAGATCAGCCATGGGAATAAATCTCTCTCACGAAGTGGGTTGCCTGTTTGCGGAGCCATTGGAGCCAGGTATCAACGGTCATCATTTTTGTTCCAAGAACCAGTTTCTTAAAGGGATCGTTTTCTCTTTCCTGCCTTTTCCGTATCCTCTCCTTGATGCCTCCCAAGGCTTTAACCTGGGCGCTTAACAGCTCATCTCCTCCCTTCAACGAGAGGCGGTGGAAGAAGAAGAGTTTGGCGGGAAACTCGATGCGGAGATCACGGACGCGTTCAGTTGGGCTTCGCACCCACTCGAGAAAGGCGTTTTTGCCGGGAGGCGTTAAGGAAAACACCCGCCTGGAGGGGCGAGTCTCCTGGGTTTTCAAACTGGAGTGCACTAGTCCTTCACGCTCCAGTCTCTTCAGAAGCACATAGAGCTGGCTGGTACTTACGCGCCATGTTGACTCCAGGGTAGACTCCAAGAACTGCATGATCTCGTAGCCGTGCTTATGACCGGAAAAGAGGGTTCCAAGGAGCACATATTCGGTGGATGGCTTCGTCTTCATTGTCGATGTCCTCTAAAGGATTAATTCCAGAATAAAATATTCTTCTATAGAATATCAAGTAAAAAATTCGGAGTATATCCGCTACCGGTTCATTGATTTCATCCCGTTGGACGACTATAATAACCCACAAGTCTCAACAGATGGAGGGAGCGCTTGAAGATCCTCGGGATCTGCGGTAGTCCCCGAACAGATGGAAATTCGGAGATCCTCCTGAAGGAGGCCCTCAAAGGCGCCCACGAGGCGGGTGCAGAAGTAGAGGCAATTTTTTTGCGAGACAAAACCATCTCCCCCTGCTTGGAGATTTACGGCTGTAGGATAGATGGTCGATGCGTAATCGAGGACGATTTTCATGAAGTGGCCGACAAGATGGTCGGGGCAGACGCCATCATCCTGGCTTCCCCGATTTTCTTCTACGCGGTCAGCGCCCACACCAAGATGCTTATGGACAGGTGTCAGTCCTTCTGGGTGAAGCGGTATCTCCTCAAAGAACCTATCGTTCCTGGCAGACCCCGCCGAAAGGGTGCCTTTATCTCGGTCGGTGCAACCCATGGCAAGAGGCTCTTCGAGGGGGTGATCCTCACGGTTCGGTATTTCTTCGACGCCCTGGACGTGGATCTGTCTGATACCCTGCTGGTCAGGGGGGTCGATGAGAAGGGGGAGATCTTCGGTCACCCAGAGGAAATTCGTGCGGCTTATGAGCTGGGAAGCAGATTAGCACAAACAGGGAAATGAAGTGGCACAGGGATTTGGGCAACAGACCGTTCCGACACGGATATGAGACGCGGTGCGTGCTGACGAGATACGATAAGGAGATGAATCCGTTGAAGGGGAGCGATAGAAACGAGGATAAGGCTTTCATTCTGTTGGTATCGATGTTCGTCGGGGCCCTGGTAATTTCATCGGTTCTGGCGAGCAAGATCATTACCATACTCGGTCTTATCGTCCCGGCCGGGGTGCTGGCCTACTGTATTACCTTTGTGGTTACCGATGTCATCAGCGAAATTTGGGGCAGGGAGCGGGCGAACCGGGTGGTCTTCAGTGGGTTTATCACCTTGCTCGCCACGTTCCTCCTCATTCGCCTGGCCCTGGCCTGGGATGCTGCCCCGTTTTGGAAGGAGCAGAGGGCCTTCTCTACCGTTCTGGGAAGTACCTCCAGGATCATCATCGCGAGTTTCATCGCGTACTTGGCGAGCCAATACCACGATGTATGGGCCTTTCATGTATGGAGAAAGTGGACCGAGGAGCGACATCTCTGGTTGAGGAACACCGCCTCAACTGTTATTTCCCAATTCATCGATACGCTGATTTTCATAACGATCGCCTTCTATGGTACTGTTCCCGTGCTTCCCCTGATCAAAGGGCAATACCTTATCAAGGTAATCATTGCCCTCCTGGACACCCCTTTCGTCTATCTCGTGGTCATTCTCATAAGGAGAGGGTATTCCACAGGAGGGGTACTGGTAAGGAAATAAGGTGAAAAGGAGGCAGATATGGAGAAGAAGGAGAAACCCCTGGAGAAGATGACGGCGAAGGAGCTGAGAGAGATTGCGCTGGAGATTCCCGAAATTGAGGGCGTTCATGCCATGAAAAAAGAGGCGCTCCTTGAGGCTATCAGAAAATCCCGGGGAGTCGAGAAGGCGGAGGCAAAGGAGAAGAAGGAGGAGGCAAAGGAGGAGAGGGCGGAAGTAAAGGAGGAGAAGGCGGCGGCGGAGCCGAAGGAAAAGGAGGCAAAGGAGAAAAAGAAGGACGAGAAGGAGGGTAAGAAGAAGGTTGGGGCGGCCGTGGCAGAGCTCAAGAAGAGGATTCGGGAGTTCAAGGTTCTGAAAGCAGAAGCGGTTGAGAAGGGGGATGCCCGAGCGGCGAGAATCTACAAACGCCGCATCAACAGGCTGAAGAAGAGGACCCGGAAAGTCGCGTAGAGGGAAGTGGGATGGTGAGGGTTTCGGTGCTCATACCCACCTATAATAGGCTGCCCAAGGTGAAAGAGGCCGTCAGCTCCGTCCTGAAGCAGACCTACCAAGATTTTGAATTGTGGGTGGTGGATGATGGATCAACGGACGGAACCGGCGAGGCCTTAAAGGTGTTCGGGGATAGAATAAAGTACGTTTCTCAGGCCAATAGAGGTGTCAGTTCGGCCCGGAATCTAGGTTTGAGGGTTTCCAGGGGCAAATATGTCGCCTTCTTGGATTCCGATGATCTCTGGCAGCCGGACAAATTGAAAATCCAGGTCGGGTGCATGGAGGCAAATCCCCAGTTCCCCCTCTGCTATACCGATGAGATCTGGATTAGGAAGGGGGTAAGGGTAAATCCGAAGAGAAAACATGCCAAATACTCGGGCTGGATCTTCGAGAAGTGTTTGCCCCTGTGCATCATCAGCCCTTCCTCGGCTCTGATGAAAAGGACCCTCTTCGAGGAAATAGGCGGGTTTGATGAGAACCTCCCTGTGTGTGAGGATTACGATTTCTGGCTTCGGGTGACCTGCCGTTACCCCGCCCTCTTCATCGATAAGAAACTCATCGTGAAGAGGGGGGGACACCCGGACCAGCTTTCGACCCGGTCATGGGGAAATGATCGATATCGGGTGATGGCCCTTGAGAGGCTCTTGGGTTCTCAGGACCTGAAAGCCGAGGAGAAAAGGACGGCCTCGGCAGAGCTCGCCAGGAAATGTCGCATTCTATCCCATGGGTTCTACAAGAGGGGGAAGCGAGAAGAGGGCAGGAGGTATGAGGAGTTGGCCGAGCAGTATGCAAGGATAGGGGGAGCGAACTAATATGGGCCGTGTCTTAACGAAGATAGGGATTGACGCCATTGATTCGACGGATCACACGTTTTCCATGACCTTTCACCCGAATCTCGAGGCCCTCAGGAGATCAATAAATCACGTGGGCCTGCTTCAGCCCATAACCGTGAGGCAAAAATCCCGTGGGGCTGGCTATCAGGTGATTAGCGGATTCAAGAGGCTGACCGCCTGTGAGCAACTGGGGCTGAGAGAAGTCGAGGCATTCTCGTTAGCGAAATCGGAGCTGGACGACCTGGAGGGTTTTCACATGGGTCTCTACGAGAACCTCGCAAGCCGTAGCCTCAACCTCATCGAGAAATCGATGGTCATCGAGAAATTGATGCGCCGATTCGGGCTTTCAAAGGAGGTAATCACCAGGGATTACATGCCAATGCTTGGCCTCCAACCCAGCCGAGGAATTCTGACAAAAATGTCCCAGCTCGTTCATCTGCGATGCGAGATAAAGCGATATATCGTGGAGGAAGGGGTATCCCTTGAGAACGCCATCGGTCTGTTGGAATTCTCCCCTGAGGATCAGGCGGAGATAGCGGGATTGGTTTCGGAACTGAAGCTTGGGGAGAATAAATTGAAGGAGGTTTTGACCTTCCTGCGGGAAATTTCTCTGAGGGATGGGCTGACGATGAGCGAAATGGTCCGAGGAGAAATAGGGGCGCTTGCATCCGATATGGCCCTCTCAAAGGTCCAAAAGACCCATCGCGTGAGAAGACGGCTCCGGGAGATGAGGTACCCTCAGTTGACACAACTGGAAGAGGACTTTCGCGGGAAGCTGAAGGGATTGGGGTTGAGCCCTGGCATATCCCTCCAACCGCCTCCTTATTTCGAGGGAGATACCTTCCGGCTGGAGTTTGGATTTAGGAATGCGGGGGAATTCAGAGCTATCCTCTCGAAATTGATGGAGGCATCGGAACGGAGGGAGCTGGGGGAAATGATCGATGCAGTTCCGTAAGACTATGCGGTGTTGCAGTGTTGCAGTGCTGCTGTCCTGCAGTCAAACAAGGAATAAATCCTAAATCCGAAACACTAAATACTAAACAATATCTAAATCCAAATGCCCAAATCCTCAACGTTTTGGTCATTTGATCATTCGTGCTTTGTATTAATTTAGAGAGCCCATGAAACGGTATGAGTTGAAGAGAATCTTCCTTGATCGAGCGGTCGCGGGAGACCCGATGGCAGAGGCTATTTTGGGCAAAGCGGACCGGATTCCCGTAACAGTGGTGAATGGCGTGCGGGAGGCTACCCGCAGGCTCAGTTCCTTCGATGATTCGATTGGGGAGGGAAAGCATAGCTGTTTGATCACCCGGCAGAAGGGCGAGTTTGTGAAACCGTGCCCCGGAACCCGTTACCGTATCTGTTGCCGCTATCAGATCATCAACCTCGTGGTCAACTGCCCCATTGATTGTTCGTACTGCATCCTTCAAGGATATCTCAACAACCCCGCTATCACTATCCATGTTAATATCGGCGAGCTTTTGGTCCAGGTTGATGAAAAGCTTTCCAGTAATCCGGAAAGGATCTTTCGCCTGGGAACGGGGGAACTGGGTGATAGCCTCGCCTTCGACGAGATGACCCGTTTCTCGACCATCATGGTCCCCTTCTTTTCGAAGAAGGAAAACGGGATTCTCGAGCTGAAGACGAAAACGGATGAAGTGGGTAACCTGCTGGACCTGGATCATGGGGGGAGAACGGTGGTCTCCTGGTCGTTGAATCCCGAAAAGGTTGTCAGAGAGGAGGAACTGTACGCATCCACCCTGGTGGAGAGGTTGAATGCAGCGAGGAGATGTCAACAAAAGGGGTATCCCATTGGATTGCATTTCGATCCCATCATTTACTACCCCGAGTGGAAACGGGATTACCGGGAAGTGATCGAGAAGGTGTTTGAGCGGATCGATGGGAAAGGGGTAATCTGGGTCAGTTTGGGCGGATTTCGTTTCCCTCCCTCTTTGAAGCCGATCATTCATGAGCGATTTCCCGCCTCAAAAATACTCTGGGCTGAGCTCTTCCCGGGAGACGATGGGAAGTTTCGGTATTTTAAACCCATCAGGGTGGAGATGTACCGGGAGATGGTTCGCTGGTTGCGGGATTGTGAGCCCAGCCTCTTCATCTACCTGTGCATGGAGAGCCGGGAGGTATGGGAGAAGGTATTCGGTTGGTCTCCCGAGGATAACGAGGCGTTGGATAAGCTCTTTGCCCAAAGGATTAGATCTTTCGCGTTCAAGGCCCCATTGGCCGATAGCTAACGAGTTCGCTGACCTGGTGGCCACCTTGCTTGAGGAGGGCGACATGCCAAAGCATGCTCATCGAACTGCAGTATGGCGGGAGTTTCACATCTCCCGCAGAGCGAGGGACCTGCATCAATTCGATCAAACGCTCTTTGCGACCGATGGTAACGTCGTCTTCGCCAACTTTCGCGCCGCGCTGGTCTTCGCACAGAAGATGAACGAGAAGCGTGATTTAGCGCGCTTCCCCGAGCAGACGGTGAAGGCGGGACAGATCAACGCAATGGGCTTGATCGACGAGGTTCTCCACTACATCGCCGCGCAATATCACGATCAAAAGAACCCTGAGGTGACGGCGGAGGCACTGGCGTGGCTTGAGGTGAAGCTCGGGAAAGAGGCCGTAGATAAGGCCCTGCGTAAGTTCACCGATGATTTTCCGCCCATTGCGGTGTATCGCAGGGAAATCACCGTGGACGATTACCTCGCCGGCAAAACGGGTGAGGTCCCAAATCGGCAGATCGTGTTGGAAGAGGTTCTCATGCTCTGGCTGGAAAACATGAACCCGGCCTTCGCCCCATATCTGGAGCTCTTCGACGACGGCGAATTGGAGAAGGAAACGTCGTATCTGGCTCTCCTCAAAGAGCTCCACGCCTTTTGCGAGACCCAGCCATCTTTCGGCCCGGACAACCAGAACCTGGTAGATATGCTCCGCAGCCCTGCCATCACCGTTCCCCACTCACTATCGGGGCAAATGGAGTACATCCTGACGCGCTGGGGACCACTCCTTGGGAAGTATCTGTACCGCTTGTTAAGCAGCCTGGATTTCATCAAGGAGGAGGAAAAGCCCATTTTCTTTGGCCCCGGGCCGTCGCTGGTGCCTGTCTATGACATTGGACTGGATGAGCCGGAGCGATTCAGCTCGGATAAAGACTGGATGCCCAGGGTAGTGCTCTTGGCCAAAAACAGCCACGTCTGGCTGGATCAGCTCTCGCGGAAGTATCAACGCTCCATCACGCGACTCGACCACATTCCCGATGAGGAGCTCGATGCATTGGCCCGCCGGGGGTTCACCGGCTTATGGCTTATCGGTCTGTGGGAACGCAGTACAGCCTCGCAGCGCATTAAGCAGATGTGCGGCAACCCGGAGGCGGTCGCCTCGGCCTACTCGGTCTTCCAATATGACATCGCGCGGGATCTTGGCGGGCCGGAAGCCCTGCAGAACCTGAGGGAGCGGGCGTGGCGGCGCGGTATTCGCCTTGCCAGCGATATGGTTCCCAATCACATGGGCATCGATTCCCAATGGATCATCGAGCATCCGGATTGGTTCATCGCATTGGACTACAGTCCCTTCCCCGCTTACAGTTTCAACGGGCCGAACCTCTCCTGGGATAGTCGGGTGGGAATCTTTCTGGAAGATCACTACTACGATCGCTCGGATGCCGCGGTGGCTTTTAAGCGGGTGGATTTCTGGACGGGCAGCGAGAAGTTTATCTACCACGGCAACGACGGTACCAGCATGCCGTGGAACGATACTGCCCAACTCAATTTCTTGAATCAAGAAGTGAGGGAGGCTGTGATCCAGACCATCCTCCATGTGGCGCGACAGTTTCCCATTATCCGCTTTGACGCGGCAATGACCCTGACCAAGCGGCACTATCAGCGCCTGTGGTTTCCCGAGCCCGGCACGGGGGGTGCCATTCCCTCCCGTGCAGAACACGGTCTCACCCGCCAGCAGTTTAGCAGTGCCATCCCAAATGAATTCTGGCGGGAGGTGGTAGACCGCGTGGCGCAGGAGGTGCCGGACACCCTCTTGCTGGCCGAGGCATTCTGGCTGATGGAGGGCTATTTCGTGCGCACCCTGGGCATGCACCGGGTCTACAATAGCGCGTTCATGAACATGTTACGAGACGAGGATAACACAAAGTATCGCTGGGTGATGAAGAATACCCTTGAATTCGACCCTGAAGTCCTCAAGCGTTTCGTGAACTTCATGAACAACCCGGATGAGCGGACCGCGGCGGACCAGTTCGGCAAGGACGATAAGTACTTCGGCATCTGCACGATGATGGTTACCCTGCCCGGGCTGCCCATGTTCGGACACGGACAGATCGAGGGGTTCGCCGAGAAATACGGCATGGAGTATCGCCGTGCTTACTGGGATGAGCTCCCCGACCCC
>Ga0209636_10001725_pt1 | contig 22132 bp, 18 predicted proteins | sample DeeMarSWOR152_54_FD_187464 | JGI IMG/M metagenome (GOLD analysis project Ga0209636, IMG submission 187464) | Marine sediment microbial communities from White Oak River estuary, North Carolina - WOR-1-52-54 (SPAdes) (version 2) | ecosystem: Environmental > Aquatic > Marine > Intertidal zone >...
AACGTTTTAGAAGATACTAAAGAAATCATGGAGCGTATTGAAGAGAAATATAGAGAACTTTTTGCAAAGACAAAGTGACTTCTGACTCAAACTCTCCCAAGTCTTAAGGTCTTTCGTTTTCTATTTTGTATCACTACGCTTTACCTAGTTGATATCACAATCCACTGTTTTTTCTAAGGAAGAGTCTTTGAGAGAAGATCGGTCAATTCCTTTGCAGTTTTCTGCAACTCCATAGTCAAGCCTTCTCCAAAGCCCGTATCTTTGGGTTGTATGACGAGCAGAGCGATCTTGGCACTAGTTGTCTTTGAGAGGTACTCGCAGAATATCTGAAGAGGAAGAACATGGGTTGATGTTGCGGGTCGCTTCGCCAATTGGTCTGGGTTAATAAGTTTTGAACCCCCGGGTTTTAGATTCAGTAAAGCAGCATCAATAATCAGTATATGCGTTGGTTTAAACTTAATTATCGGCTCTATAAAACTTTCAGGAACAGTTTCACACTCTATCAAATAAACGGATTGTGATACTTTGTTCTGCAAGTTTCTTACGATTTCTACTCCGATAAAATCGTCTTTCCGAATCGAGCTTCCGACGCCTGCAACAACGACTTTTTGAGCATCTTTAAGCCAATTATGCAGTTCAACTTCAGTTTCACTCGCATGAGTTTTGGACGATTTTTCCATTTATTTAACTCCTTGACTAATAGAAAAGAGATATGAAAAGGTGATGAGCGCTACGCTACTACTTTTAAGTTGTCAGGAACTTTTTGTCGCTATCGTGCGCGATGTCAGCTAAGGCTACGACATCAAGGATTTTCTTGTCTATGTCCGGGACTGCAGTTTCGCAGCCTCCGCAACTTGCTACACTGTAGAAGGTAAACTTCGGCTTCTCCTTTTCCATAAGAATCACAATAGACTTAGAAGTTTGGATGCGTCTACTCTGAGGTCTTTTAAGGCTAGCTCTTCTGGGTTTATGCCCATAGCTAAACCCAATAGCTGTGGATAGTGAAGCGCGGGGATGCTAAATTTTTCATTAAAGGCTCTTTCTATTCGTGGTTGGTTGAGGTCAAACATCATATGGCAGAAGGGACATATTGTGATCATTGCTTGTGCACCTACTGCTCGGATATGATCAAGTTTCTCCCTAGCCAACTGAAGTGATATTTTGTCGTCTACACCAATTATTGGGGCACCACAGCACTCCGTTTCCTCCATGTAGTCCAAGCATTTCGCACCAGTTACTCTAATTAGGTTCTTCAGAGTTTTAGGATTTTCTGGGTCGTCGAAACCCACGTGCTTTGCAGGACGAACCACGTGACATCCACTAAATTGCGCCACTTGGAGCTGACTGAGTGGGTTTTTTACAGTGTTCTTTATTTTTTCAAAGCCAACATCTTGTGCAAGCACGTGAATAAGATGTTTAACCGTTGTTGTTCCCTTGAATTCCATGCCGATTTCCTTTAAGTATCCATTAACTTTCTCTCTGATTTTTTTGTCTTCTTTGAGTTCTTTGTTTACCTGGTTTAGGATACTGAAACATCCGTTGCATAAAGTCATAATGTTTATTTTTTGTTGCTCTGCTAAACAGAGGTTTCGCGCCGCTAAGGTAAGCATCACATCGTGGTTTACTGGGTCTAGTGGAAATCCACAGCAATTAAACTCTGGTATATCCACTAATTCCACGCCAAGTTTATCAAAAACTTTTCTGGCAGAAATCTCGTAACTGGATATTCTGTAGGGGATAATGCACCCAAGAAAGAGCAAGTATTTTGACTCTGGCATTTTAGGTTCTCACCTTCTCAAGTGTCTTTGAAAGACCTGTTATGTCGAAAAGCTTTGCGATACTTTCTAGATTGGCTTTTGGCAATTTAGGCAGTCCCTTCTCCTCTCTCCTTTTGAGTCGCAGATCCGGAATCACATACGCATAACCTGTTTTCAAGATGTTAGAAGCTAAATCTTTATAGACGACTGGCATACGTCCTCCTTTTACAGTTAAGTTCCGAAGAGCTCGTACAATGTTGGCAATTCCTACGTCTTGCGGACAATGGTCAACACACGTAAAGCACGTAGAACAGAGCCAGATGACATCGTTTGAAAGAAGCCTGTCTTTCAGACCTAATTGCGTCATCCGGATGAGTTTTCGAGGTCTGTAGAAATCATTGAATCGAGCGATTGGACAGTCTGCTGTGCAAGTGCCGCATTGGAAGCACAGCATGATCTTCTCTGCACCAGGAATCTTGCTAATTTCGTATTTGAAGCGTGGGTCCATTTCGGACGATTTGATTATTGCTCTTTGTTTTATCTCTTTAGATTGTGTCTTTTCCATTAGTTTGACCCCTATTTGTAAGAGTTCAACTTCATATCTCTTGGAAAATAGTCAAAAGAAACATGTACCTAATAATAGTTGCGAATGTGTCGCTTTCTGATTAGAACTCTTGGAAATTGAGCTAGATACTCGAAAAGAAGGTGAAATCGACTATTCGAAGAAGATCCCAATGCCTGTAATCACGAGCCTCTAGACATTAGAAGCCCAACCATGTATTGCCCGGTATTTCGTTCATCCACAAAACTTGCTTTTAATAGTGATGCAAAGCTTCGTCTCATTTGAAAGGTGCAGAGGATATGTATGCGTACATACACGATTTGCGCCATGCGGTTATATACTATATATCACATCTGACACACGAGTACTTTAATAATGGCTAAATTTAAATTTGAGAAGCAATATTTCTCTGTTCTTTACTAACAGAATATTACAGTTGAGTGAAGATATGGAAAAGCTGAAATTTGCTTTCTATTGGGCCGCCAGTTGCGGCGGTTGTGAGATTGCAGTTCTTGACATAAACGAAAAGGTCCTTGATGTTGTTGCAAAGGCGGATATCGTCTTTTGGCCCGTTGCTATTGACATCAAATACAAAGATGTGGAGGCAATGCCAGACAAATACATAGACGTATGCTTCTTCAACGGTGCAATTAGAACCGAGGAACAGGAACATATGGCTAAGCTTCTAAGAAAGAAATCCAAAGTCCTCGTAGCCTTCGGGTCATGTGCCTGTGACGGATGCGTTGTAGGCCTAGCAAATCTATGGAACAAAAAGACAGTTTTTGAAAGAGCATACTTCGAGACACCTTCGACCAAAAATCCGAACCAAGTGACACCTAAAACTTCTGTTAAAGTTAAGGAAGGAGAGCTAAAACTTCCTGAATTCTTTGACACCGTGAAAACCTTAGCCCAAACTGTAGATGTGGATTATTTTCTCTCAGGTTGTCCACCACCAATTCCTTGCATAATTCAAGCTGTTGAGGCGATATTCAACAATAAGTTGCCTCCAAAAGGATCAAGTCTCTTGCCAAACAAATCCATTTGTGACGAGTGCCCAAGAGAGAAAAAAGACAGAAAACTAACTGAAATAAAGAGAATTTACGAAATCGAAGACGACCTAAAAACATGCTTTTGGGATCAGGGAGTAGTCTGCATGGGTCCCGCAACACGAGCAGGTTGCGGGGCACAATGTCCAAATGTGAACATACCTTGCACTGGTTGTGATGGCCCAGGTCCTCGTGTAATTGATCAAGGCGCTGCCATAATGAGTGCGCTTGCGTCTATCGCCACCGATCCCAGCGTCATCGATCAAATCGTGGACCCCATAGGAACCTTCTATAAATATTCTCTTGCCCACTCCATTCTAAGAAGGAAGGTGATAAAATGAAAACGATAACCATAGATCCCATAACAAGGCTGGAAGGTCATGGGAAGATATCGATATTTCTGAATGATGAGGGAAATGTGGAAAATGCTTACCTCCAGGTTCCAGAACTTAGAGGCTTCGAAAGGTTCTGTGAGGGAAGAAGAGCTGAGGACCTACCGATAATAACCACTAGAATTTGTGGAGTCTGCCCAGTTGCCCACCACATGGCAGGTGCAAAGGCTTTAGATGCCGCATTCAATGTGGAACCGACGGAAACTGCTAAAAAATTGAGAGAACTCATGTATTGTGGCTATTTTATTTACGATCACATTCTTCATTTCTACTTTCTTGGGGCGCCAGATTTTGTTGTTGGGCCTGATGCTCCTCCGGCTGAAAGAAATATTCTTGGTGTGATCCAAAAAGTTGGTTTGGACATAGCTAAAGAGGTGATAAAGCATAGAGCCTACGGACAAAAAATCACAGGCATACTTGGAGGTAGACCAACTCACCCAGTAAGCGCATGCTTGCCAGGCGGCATTGCGAAGGCTTTGTCCAAGGAGGATAGGCAAGAGATCGAAAAAATGGTTAGAAGCTGCGTAGAGTTTGCAAAATTCTCTCTGAAACTCTTCAGCGACGTAGTTCTCAAAAACATCGACTATGTAAACCTGATCAAAAGTGAACCTTACACTCTCAGAACCTACTACATGGGAACGGTTGACAAGAACAACAAGGTGAACTTCTATGATGGTAAAGTTCGGGTAGTTGATCCAGAAGGAAAAGAGTTTGTGAAGTTTGCTCCTTCAGAGTATTTGGATGTTATTGAAGAACATGTTGAACCATGGACCTACGTCAAATTGCCTTATTTAAAGAGGATTGGATGGAAGGGGTTAGTAGCGGGATCAGACAGCGGCGTTTACAGGGTTGGGCCTCTTGGAAGATTGAATGCTTCAGAGGGTATGGCAACGCCTATAGCACAGAAAGAGTACGATCGGATGTACAAAACTCTTGGTGGAAAACCCGTTCACGCCACCCTCGCCTTTCATTGGGCTAGGCTGATAGAACTCATGTACGCAACCGAACGAGCATTAGAACTGGTCACAGATAAGGAAATAACAAACACAGATATTAAGAACAAACCCGGAAAGCCCAGTGAAGGTGTTGGGATAGTCGAGGCTGCCAGGGGCACTCTGATTCATCATTATAAATTGGATGAAAAGGCGTTAGCCAAGAAGGTCAACTTGGTTGTTGCCACAACCCACAACGCACCGGGTATTTGTATGTCTATAAAAAACGCTGCAAAAGGTCTTATACGCAACGGTAAGGTCAGCGACGGATTGTTGAACATGGTGGAGATGGCTTTCAGAGCTTATGATCCATGTTTTGCGTGTGCCACCCACTTCGCCATTGGCAATATGCCTATGGAAGTTAGGATTTACGATGACGAAAAACGGTTGTTAAAGGCGATAAGAAAATGAGGGATTAAAATGGATGAAGTTAAAGTTGGAGTATTTCTATCTGATTGTGGAAAGCAGCTCTCTGAAATCTTGGACTTTAATGCTTTAACCAGTTATGTGAAAAAAGTTTCAGGCGTGGTTCTTGTCGAGAGAAGCAGTGAGTTTTGGCGTGGCAAAGGATTACAAACTATCGTGGACGCTGTTAAAGATGGAAAAATAAACAGAGTTGTCGTTGCGGAGAGTCTTCCGAAGCTAAGTGAAGTAAACATCGTTCAAGCAGTTGAAAAGGCCGGTCTTAATCCCTATTTAGTGGAAGTCATCGATCTCAAAGACCACTGCGCTTGGCCTCATCGGAACACACCAAAAGAAGCCACTGAAAAAGCCAAGGCCATGCTTCTAGCCGCAATCGAACGTGCCAAACTTCTTGAACCTATAGAGAAACTTGAGTTTCCAGTCCTCAAATCTGCACTGGTCATAGGTGGAGGTATAGCCGGTATGCAGGCAGCTGTAGATTTGGCAGATTTGGGATTCAAAGTTAACATAGTCGAAAAGGCGCCATTTCTTGGGGGCTTGGCTGCTCGTGCGGGCCGATTCTTTCCAACGGACGATTGTGCCATCTGTATACAGTCTCCAGTCTCAGATGTGAAAACCATTACTCACACTTCACGGAAGTGTGTATATCGTTCTGGGTTCAGCAAGATTCCTAATCTGAATATACTGACCAACTCAAATGTTGTCGATGTTGAAGGGGTTCCTGGAAACTACAAGGTTACAATAGAGAAGAAACCAAGATACGTCAACGAACTGAAATGTATTAGATGCGACGTGTGCACCCCTGTTTGCCCAGTGGAAGTGCCAGACGAATACAATGCAAAACTAAAAACCCGCAAAGCTATCTACATGAATGTTCCGAACGTTCATCCGCCTGTTTATGTTATCGATGGAGATGCCTGCAAATTCCACGATTGTGCCAAATGCGTTGAAGTTTGTCCCACCGATGCCATCGAATTAGATCAGAAGAGTGAGCGGACAACCCTAAATGTGGGTAGCATAATAGTTGCCACGGGTTTCCAAGAGTTTGATTCCAGCATCATAAAGGAGTATCACTACAGCGACTATCCAGATATCATAACCCATCTTGAGCTCGCTAGGATGATTGACGGCTTCGGTCCCACAGGTGGTGTAATTATCAAGCCTTCAGACTGCAAACCTGCCAAGAAAATAGTTATGATACAGTGTGTTGGTTCAAGAGACAGGCGATGGAACACATATTGCTCGAGTATTTGTTGCATGATCTCCTTAAAACACGCAATGTTGATCAAAACATCCCATCCTAACGCAGATGTTACCATATGTTACATAGACATAAGAACCACCGGAAGGGAGCATGAGTATTACTATGAACGCGCTAGAGAGATGGGAATCAAGTTTGTTAAAGGTAGACCGACTGAAGTCTTCCGAGATCCAGAGACAAATAAGCTAATTGTCGACGTTGAAGACACCCTTCTTAAAAGATTCCTAGAACTAGAAGCTGACTTGGTGGTGTTGGCTCCAGCTATGGTGCCAGCTGAAAGCACTAGAGAGCTCGCAGAGATTCTAGGGCTTGAGTTGGATGAAGACGGCTTCTTTAAGGAATACAACTCTAAATTGAGACCAACAGAGACTAAGTTGAAGGGAATATACCTCTGCGGAGGAGCAACCTTCCCCAAGGATGCACCGACAACTTCCCTGCACGCTCACTCGGCAGCTATAAAGGCTGCAAAATTCTTAACCACTGGCAAGATAGTCAAAGATCAGAGAACTGCCATAATCAATGAAGAATACTGTGGCGACTGTGAATTCTGTCCAGTCACTTGTCCTTATGGCGCGATAAATTTGGTGCCAACGACTGAAGGGCACTTTGTTGCTCAAATATCGGATCTTCTGTGTGAAGGATGTGGTGTTTGCGTGGGAACTTGTCCCCTTAATGCTATTGAACTTAGGCACTCGAGACCAAACCAGATGCTTGCTCAGATGAAGGCACTTATGTCCGTAAACGGAACGTCTAAGCCTTTGGTTCTAGTTATCTGCTGCTCAGAGTGTGGCCACACCGCCGTAGATTCTTCAGGTATGGCTATGATGCAGTATCCAGCCAACGTAAGAGTAATGAAGGTTCCTTGTACAGGTATTCTGCAGGTTCACCAGTTTCTAGAGGCCTTCAAAGCAGGTGCTCAAGGAGTGATGGTTGTGGGATGTAAAAGTGATGGTTGCCACTATGAAGTCGGCAGCCAGAAGGCTGAGAAGAAGGTGGAACTTGCTAGAGCATTGTTGAAAGAATATGGTATAGAGCCAGAGAGATTGGAGATGTTTAATATGGTATTTATCGAAGGTGACAAATTCACCGAAGCTGCACACCTTATGACTAGAAGATTAGAAAAGTTGAGTCCACTGCAGATAATGGGAGGTTCTTAAGAGGGCGAGGTGAAATAGAATGGAGTATGTAAAAAAGGAAAAAACAATTGCTTTGGCTTTCCCTAGCTTAGTTATAAGTCGTTTAGGTGGCAAAACTATAACTCATTGCTACCAATGTGGAACCTGCGCTAGCAGTTGTCCAGTAGCTAGGATCAATCCACAATTTAACCCGAGAGAAATCATCAAACTATCGCTTTTAGGAGAAAAAGAAGAAGTAATTTCCAGCGATGCTGTGTGGCTTTGTTGCTCATGCTATAACTGCCAAGAACGATGCCCTCAAAAGGTCGAAATAGCTGACGTAATCTACGCCTTGAGAAACATCGCCTTTGAAGAGCAAAAGAGTCCCAATATATACTTAGAGTTTGCATCTGCGTTGATGAACAATGGGCGCATAGTTCCTATTTCCAAATTTATAGAAAAGAAAAGACCAGACTACGGTTTGCCACCACTTCAACCAACAGGTATTGAGGCGTTAAACAAGATATTATCAGCGATTAGGTTTGGCACATCGCTACAAAAGGAGGAAGCAAAATGACAGGCTACGCGTTATTCTTGGGTTGTACGATACCCGCTCGCCAACCAAATTACGAATTGTCGGCAAGAAAGTCTCTATCCAAACTAGGAATTGAACTTGTTGACTTATCTAACATGACGTGTTGTGCCCCTCCACCAATTGAATCAATAAATTTAGAATCCAGCATGTCTATAGCCGCATATAACATCTGTCTAGCCGAAGAAGCCGACCTGAACCTAGTTACATTATGTTCAGGGTGTTTCCAGTCTCTCGCCAAGGCAAATGCCATGCTAAAGACCGATAAACATCTCAAAGCAAGAATAAACAAGATTCTGTCTCATGCTGGAAAAGAATTTGAAGGAAACAAAGAAGTAAAACATTACCTTCAGGTGTTAGTGGACGACATAGGAATAAAACGCATAAAGCAAAGCATTTCTAAACCACTACGCAACTTAAAAGTAGCTGCCTTCTATGGTTGCCACGCGCTTAGACCTAGTGAACTTTTGAAACTCGACGACCCAGAAAGCCCCCACATTCTTGAGGACTTGATTGAAGCACTGAGGGCGAAAAGCGTCAAATATCGAAACAAGTTGAAATGCTGTGGCGGGCTCTTAAGAGGAGTCTCTGATGAACTTGCCCTCGACCTTGCTAGAGACAAACTTGTAAACACAAGCAAGGCTGGTGCTGACTGCATTGCAACTCTTTGCCCCTTCTGCTTCGTTGCGTTAGATATTGGGCAAGTACAGTTGAGGTCTAAGCTCAATGAAACCTACGATATGCCTGTGCTTCATTATTCCGAACTTCTGGCTTTGGCTTTGGGAATAGACCCAAAGGAGCTGGCGCTTGAAACTCATAAGATAAAACCCGACAAAATCATAAGCAAGATAATCTAGCAACGAACGCCATCAATGTTTCACTATTATATCTACGCCATCTACTGGTGCACAGCCTTTTTTGGGGTCTTGTGCATACATGAAAAGTGAGGAGGGAGAATTAACGGTAGCAGAAGTCACCTTCTCAAAATAGTTAGTAGGTTTTTGTCATGATCATAAATCTTCACTTGCAGAGGCATATTGCCAATGGCGAAGTGGGTGGCACACGCAAAACATGGATCATAAGCTCTGAACGCCATCTCCACCATGTTCAATATTCCTTGGTTCACTTCTCCACTGTGTATAAGACCTTTAGCTGCGTCTCTTATGGACATGCATATTGCTGAAGCGTTGTTTGTCGTAGCCACTATTAGATTGACCTTTTTTATTAAAGCGTCTTCGTCAAGTTGATAGTGATGTATCAGCGTGCCCCTGGCTGCTTCCACTATTCCAACTCCTTCGCCGGGATTGCCTACTTCATTCCTAAGGTCTTTACTTGTTATCTCCTCGTCTGTGCTTAATTCTACTGCCCTTTCTGCCGCGTATAGTAGTTCTATGAGTCTGGCCCAATGGAAGGCAAGAGTTGAGTGTACTGGTTTTCCGCCGAGTGTTTCGTACATTCTCTCATATTCTTGCTGTGCCAGAAGCGTCGCCATACCCTCTGAGGCGTTCAGTCTTCCAAGGGGTCCAACTCGGTATACACCACTTGTCAGGCCGTCAACTAAGCCTTTCCATCCAATTTTTTTGAGGTACGTCAACTTAGTGTATGTCCATTCTTCCACGCGTTCCTCGATGATGTCTGGATACTCGGATGGAGCAAACTTGATGAACTCTTTTCCTTTTGGGTCAACTACTCGTACTTTACCGTCATAGAAGTTAACTTTGTTGTTTTTGTCAACTAAGCCCATGTAATATGTTTTAAGGGTGTATGGGTCGCTTAAGATTATGTCTACGTATTTCTTGTTTTTCAGCACAACATCATCGAATAGTTTTAAGCTGAACTTTGCGAATTCAACGCTAGACTTTGCCATTTTTTCGATTTCTTGCCTTTCCTCCTCTGTGAGCCCTTTGGATATGCCTCCTGGGAGTCCACAGGTAGGGTGAGTTGCCTTTCCACCTAGGATAGCGGTCATTTTCTGTCCGTAGGCTCTATGCCTTATCACCTCTTTTGCAATGTCTAAACCAACCTTCTGGATCACTCCCAGAATGTTTCTTTCAGCTGGAGGAGCATCAGGTCCAACAACGAAATCTGGTGCACCTAGAAAGTAGAAGTGAAGAATGTGATCATAGACGAAGTAGCCCATATACATGAGTTCTCTAAGCTTTTTAGCTGCTGAAGGGGGTTCGACGTTAAATGCGGCGTCTAACGCTTTTGTTGAGGCCATGTGGTGGGCAACTGGGCAAACACCGCAGATTCTGGGGGTTATTATTGGTAGGTCTTCGGCTCTTCTGCCCTCGCAGAACCTCTCAAATCCTCTTAGTTCGGGGATTTGGAGGTAGGCGTTTTCCACGTTTCCCTCTTCATTCAGAAATATCGATATTTTTCCGTGTCCTTCCAGCCTTGTTATAGGGTCTATAGTTATTGTTTTCATTTTTTCATAATCCTCCTTCTGATAAGAGAGGCTGGCAGAGAGTACTTGTAAAAGGTTCCCAAAGGGTCTTTTATCTGAGCAATTATTTTTTCCGCGTCCTGCGCTGGATCTTTTTCATTGCTAACTCCTAGAATAGATAAGAGAGCGCTCATCATCGCTGCTCCCTGCTCCACCTCGTTTGGGCAAGGTCCTCCGCATCCTGTACACGGCATATTTGCTTTGATACACTGTGCTCCGCATCCTCCACGAGTCGCAGGTCCCATGCAAATTATACCTTGTTCAAGTAGGCATTTCTCTGGATCAGGGACAATCTCGTAGACTCTGTATATCTTGGAGATTTTCTTGTCCTCTTTTTTTCTAGGACATTCGTCGCAAACTGACTTTTCAGGAGCAAGCACCGAACCTTTTGGAGGCAACTCGTTTTTGGCAATTGCTCCGACTGCCTCAGCTATTAAGTCAGGATGTGGAGGGCATCCAGGCAAGTAGTAGTCTACGTCTACGGTTTGATCAAGAGTCTTTACTGTGTCAAAAAATTCTGGTAACTTTAACTCTCTTTTCATCACTATGAAAGAGGTCTTAGGTGTCACAGAGTTGGGATTATTTGTGGAAGGAGATTGAAGGTACGCTCTTTCAAAAACCTCTTTTCTGTCTGCAATATTTGCGAGACCTGGAATGCCGCCCTGATAGGCGCATGATCCAAAGGCTATTAGGACTTTGGACTTTTTCCTCAGAAGCTTAGCCATATGTTCTTGTTCCTCGGTTCTTATAGCACCGTTAAAGAAGCACACATCAATGTATTTGTCCGGCATCGCCTCTACATCTTTATATTTGATATCCATTGCCACCGGCCAGAAGACGATGTCAGCAAGAGCAACCACATCAAGAATCTTCTCATTCACATCCAGAACTGCAATTTCGCAACCACCACAACTAGCCGCCCAATAAAAAGCAAATTTCAACTTTTCCTTTTTGTCCATTTTGGGCCCCCGTTTTTGCCTCTGCAAAATTAATTGGTCAAGATTTTAGATGCGTCCACTCTGAGTTGTTTAAAGGCTAGTTCGTCTGGATTGAGGCCCATAGCTAAACCTAACAGTTGGGGGTAATGGAGAACAGGGATGCCGAACTTTTCGTTAAATGTTTTTTCTATTCTTGGCTGGTTTAGGTCATACATCATGTGGCAGAAAGGGCATACCGTGATTAACGCTTGAGCGCCAACAGTCCTAATATGGTCAAGTTTTTCCCTTGCCAACTGGAGTGGAATTTTGTCGTTTACGCCAATGATTGGAGCGCCACAACACTCCATTTCATCCATATAGTTCAAGCATTCCGCGCCAGTTATTCTAATTAGTTTTTTGAGAATTGTGGGGTTCTCTGGATCGTCGAAGCCTACGTACTTTGCTGGACGAACCACATGGCATCCAATATGTTGTGCCACACGGAGTGGATTGAGTGGCTTCTGAATACTCTCCTTTATTTTTTCAAAGCCTACATCCTGCGCGAGCACATGAATGAGATGTTTAACCGTTATTGTTCCCTTGAATTCCATGTCGATTTTCTTCAAGTACTCGTTAACTTTTCCTCTGATTTTCTTGTCTTCTTTGAGCTCTTTGTTTACATGGTTTAAGATACCGAAACATCCGTTACATAAAGTCATGATGCTTAAGTTTTGTTGCTCTGCTAAACAGAGGTTTCGCGCCGCTAAGGTAAGCATCATGTCATGGTTTATCGGATCCAATGGGAAACCGCAGCAATTAAATTCCGGCATTTCCACTAGTTCTACTCCAAGTTTGTCGAGGACTTTTCTGGTGGAAATTTCGTAGCTGGATATTCTGTAGGGGATAACGCATCCTAGGAAGAGTAGATACTTTGATTCTGGCATTTTAGGTTCCCACCTTTTCAAGCATTTTAGAAAGACCTGTAGTGTCGCAGAGTTTCGCTAGGTTTTCCACATTGGCTTTTGGCAGGGAAGGCAGTCCCTCTTCCTCTCTCTTTTTGAGTCGCAGTCCTGGGATCATGTATGCGTAGCCAGTTTTCCGGATGTTAGAAGCTAGCTCTTTATAGACGACAGGCATTTCCCCTTCTTTTGTAGTTAAGTTTCGAAGAGCCCGTACAATATCAGCGATTCCTACGTCTTGCGGACAATGATCAATGCACGTAAAGCATGTAGAACAAAGCCAAATGACGTCGTTTGAAAGAAGCTTGTCTTTCAGTCCCAACTGTACCATTCGTATGAGTTTTCGAGGTCTGTAGAGGTCGTTGAATCGTGCAATAGGACAGTCGGCAGTACATGTGCCACATTGGAAGCATAGCAGAACGTTTTCTGCGCCCGGAAGCTTGCTGATCTCATATTTGAATTTCGGATCTATATCGCTCACTTTGAGCATCATTTCCTTTCTTGTCTCCTTTTCTTGAGTTTCTTTATTTTTTAACATTGAATTGACCTCCCGCCCTTAATGGGCTTGGACCGAGTTTCTTTATTTCCTCAGTCATATCCTTAATGACCATTGCAAATCGATCTCCCTCAGAGGCGGAGACCCACTCTAGTCTCAAGCGCTCAGGCTCGAGACCAAGCTGCTCCAAAACTTTTTTCAACATCAAAATCCTCCTCTCTGCTTTGTAATTTCCTGTGAGGTAGTGACAGTCCCCAGGGTGGCATCCAGCGATGAGTACTCCGTCTGCTCCGCTTTTGAAGGCCTCGAGGATGAAAACTGGGTCAACTCTTCCACTGCACATCACCCTCACAACTCTAAGGGTTGGAGGATATTGAATTCGGCTAACACCTGCTAGATCAGCACCAGCATAGGAACACCAGTTACAAAGGAAACCCACAATTTTTGGTTTGAATTCAGATCTAGTCATATTTTGCCTCCTCCTCTAAAGCCGCCCTAACTTGAGCAAGAATTTGGTTGTCTGTGAACTGAAGCATGGATATGGCTTTTGTAGGACAAGAGGAGCCACAAACACCACAACCCTTACATAGAGCTTCAAGAACGTGCGCTCTCAGTTTCCCGTCTACTTCCTTCATTTCAATGGCATGATACTCGCAAACGGACTCGCAGATTCTACATCCACTGCAAAAGTCCTCGTTTACGCTTGCTATAGATCCCTCGACTTCCAACGCTTTCTTAGATAGGATCGTGATTGATCGAGCCGCGGATGCACATGCTTGTGAAATACTCTCTTCGATGGATTTCGGCCAGTGGGCTAACCCGCAGAGGAATATACCATCTGTTGCAAAATCGACTGGACGGAGTTTCATGTGTGCCTCTAAGAAGAATCCATCTTTGCTCAGAGGAACTTTCAACATTTTTGCTATATGTTCATTGTCGGGATTTGAAATGGTTGCGGTACTCAGCGCCAAGAGGTCTGGTTCGATTGGAATCCATGTCTTTATCACTGGCTCCCAAACCAAAACATTTAGCTTTCCGTTTTCTCGGGTGACCTTGGGTTTGTTTTCGTCGTCGTATCGTATGAACAAGACTCCCTTGCTTGCCGCTTCGCGGTAATAATCTTCTAAGAATCCATAGGTTCTCATGTCCTTGTAAAGGATGTAGACATCTGTTTCAGGGCTTAACTCCTTAATCTTTAAAGCGTTCTTTATAGCTTGAGAACAGCATATTCGGGAGCAGTAGGGATGTTCGCCATTTCTGGACCCAACACACTGGATCATCGCCACTGTATTAGCGTTAAACCGTCCATTACCCAGCTTCTCCTCCAATTCATGCTGAGTCAAAACTCTTTTGTCGACGCCATAGAAATACTCGGTTGGCTTATACTCTATGGCTCCAGTGGCCACTATCACGATACCATGGTCGATTTCCTTTTTCTCACCATCGCAGTTCAACGTCGTCTTGAAGTTTCCAACATATCCTTCAACATCAGAAATTCCAGAATTTAGATAAACATGCACCTTCTCGTTTTCAGTAACTTCCTTAATGATTGACCTCAATTGCTCCTGCGGGTCTTCAGACCCAAGAACATAATGGATGTGGCGTAAATGTCCTCCCAGTTCTTTCTCCTTCTCCACCAAATTAACTTCGAAGCCTTGCTTTGCCAATTCTAAGGCAGCAGTCATCCCAGACAAGCCGCCCCCAATAACTAGACCAGTAGGTGTAACATCTATCATGGGTTTTTTGAGTGGCTTCAACAAACGTACTTTGGCGACAATTGATCTAACAAGATCCTTCGCTTTTACAGTTGCTTCTTCAGGCTCGTGCATGTGCACCCAGCTACATTGGTCACGAATGTTGGCCATCTCGAAGAGGTAAATGTTGAGTCCAGCTTCTCGAACGGTTTCTCTGAAAAGTGGTTCATGGGTTCTTGGAGTGCATGAAGCTACAACTACCCGATTCAGGTTGTGTTCCTTAATTTTCTCTTTTATCCCCTTCTGCGTATCTTCTGAGCAGGTATACAAATTGTGCTCCGCGTAAACAACATTTGGAAGTGTTTTAACATACTCAACAACTTCTGGCACATTTACAAACCCACCAATGTTTATGCCGCAGTGACAAACAAACACCCCAATACGAGGCTCCTCACCAGATACATCCCTCTCCGGTGGATACTCCTTTACAGTCGTGAGCGTCTCCCTCTCCGAAGAAATCAAGCTAGCCGCTTTCACCGCAGCCCCGCTCGCCTGAGCCACACTCTCAGGAATATCTTTTGGAGCGGAGAATGCTCCGCAAACGTATATTCCTGGTTTAGAGGTTTCTAATGGCGAGAAGGTTTGAGTTGAACAGAAGTTATATTTATTCAATTTAATGTCGAGCGTTTTGGCTATTTCCTCAGCGTGTTTGGGTGGTCTCATTCCAACCGATAGCACCACGAGGTTTACTTCTTCCGTCTTTGGGTCTCCATCTTCAACATAGTTCACCAAGAGGTTTTGTGATCCTGGAACCTCTTCTATATGGGGTACTCGAGATCTAACGAACCTCACTCCATACTCTTCTTCTGCCCTATTGTAATAAGCGTCAAACTCCTTCCCATAAGCGCGCACATCCATAAAGAAGATAGTGCACTTGAGATTCGGGTTGTGCTCCTTAGCTATGATCGCCTCTTTAATGGCATACATGCAGCAAGCCGAGGAGCAATAGTTGTTTCCGATCTTAGCGTCACGGGATCCGACACATTGAATGAACGCTATCTTTCGTGGAACTTTACCATCAGAAGGGCGTAAAACTAATCCGCCATAGGGTCCTGAGGCGCTTAGAATGCGCTCGAATTCAATGCTCGACACCACATTTGAGTGCTGACCATAACCATACTCCCCTTTAAGCTTTGGATCAAACTCTTCGAACCCAGGTGCTAGAATAATCGAACCAACATCTATTGCGATTTCCTTTTCCTTTTCGTCATATTGAACCGCGCCTGCCTTACAGACTTCTTGGCAAGTGCCACACCCGATACATTTGTCTCTGTCAATAGCGTAGACTAGAGGAACCGCTTGAGGATACTTGACGTAGATCGCACTTCTCTCTCCTAGTCCTTCATTGAATTCATCTATTGCTTCAACAGGGCACTCTCGGGCACATACTCCACAGCCTGTGCACTTCTCTTCATCGATGTACCTCGGTTTCCTTACCAATGTAACTTGGAAGTGTCCTTCTTCACCTTCGACGCTCTTTATTTCTGCTCCCATTATTAATTCAACATTAGGATGTCTTCCAGCCGTAACCAGTTTGGGCGCGAGGATGCACATTGCACAATCATTAGTTGGAAACGTTTTGTCGAGTTGCGTCATAGTGCCTCCTATGCTGGGTGATTCATCTAGCAGATACACTTTGAATCCTGAGTCAGCTAGATCGAGTGACGCCTGTATTCCAGCGATTCCGCCACCCACGACGAGTATGGCACCCACCTTGTCCTTCATCATGGTACCTCCAGTGCGATGTACAGAGGGTCCTCCCCTTCGATTCTATCCAGCGCAACTAAACCTCTCTGCCTCAAAACCACTATGTGACGCAACACGCTTTTCGGATCCAAGCCCAAATGTTTAGCCAATCCCTCAACAGACATGGGTTTGTCTTTCACCAGAAGGCGGATTCTGTTTCGTATATACTCTGCATCAATGCTACCATCCATCACTTCATCAAACTCTTCTTGCCCCACCTTTTCATCGTATACGTTTCCTTCTTCAATCAGGTTTCTCTCTCTGCCCACAAGTGTTCGTAGTCTGGAATCTCCCGCCACTGCTTTGGCTGCAATTATGCCAGCCAATATGGTTTTGTCTGTGGTTTCTCCAGCCAAGAGAGATGGACCTAAACTTTTCAGCTGGGTTGTAAAATCTTTGATGACCTTAGCGAACCGTGCACCCTCTGACGCCGAGACCCATTCAAGGCGAAGACGTTCTGGTTCGAGACCAGTTCGTGATATGAGTTTCTTCAGCATCTTGATTTTTCGTTCCGCCTGAAGGTTTCCTTCCATGTAGTGGCATTCGCCTGGGTGGCATCCCATCACTATAACTCCGTCTGCACCGTTGGCGAGCATTTCCAAAATGATGACTGGGTCGACTCTTCCGCTACACATCACTCTTATTACCCGAATATTTGGAGGATACTGAATTCGACTCACGCCTGCTAAATCGGCGCCAGCATAAGAGCACCAATTGCACAGGAAGCCAATAATTTTCGGTTCAAACTCAATCATGTGGAATCCTCCCTAGAGCGGCAAGGCCTTGAGCAAGAATTTGTTCGTCAGTGAAGTAGCGCATCGTAATCGCCCTCTTTGGGCAACTCGCTCCACAAGTGCCGCACCCCTTACAAAGAACTTCTATTACCTTTGCGATGCCTTTCTCATCCTTCTCTATGGCACCATACGGACAAAGGCTCACACAAAGTCCGCATCCAATGCACAAGTTTTCGTTGATGCTTGCTATAGCTCCCTCCACCTCTAACGTTTCTTTGGAGAGAATGGTCATTGCACGGCCTGCGGCTCCGCATGCCTGCGAAATGCTCTCCTCGACAAACATCGGTGAATGTGCCAACCCACATAGGAATACTCCTTCCGTTGCAAAATCGACTGGGCGGAGTTTAACGTGGGCTTCTAGGAAGAAGCCATCCTTGGTTAGCGGAACTTTCAGCATCTGTGCTATATCTTGATTATTTGGGTTTGGAATTGTGGCTACACTTAAAACTAAAAGATCTGGCTCAACGGGAATCCATGTTTTTATGACTGGCTCCCAAACCAAGATTTTCAGTTTTCCGTTCTCTTGGGTGACCTTGGGTTTATTTTCGTCGTCGTATCGTATGAACAAGATACCTTTGCTTGCTGCTTCACGGTAGTATTCTTCCTTGAATCCGTAGGTTCTGATGTCTTTATACAAGATGTAAACATCTGTCTCTGGATTCACTTCTTTGATTTTCAAGGTGTTCTTGATTGCTTGGGCACAACAGATTCGGGAGCAGTTTGGGCGCTCCTCGTTTCTTGATCCAACACACTGTATCATAACAACTGTTCTAGCTTTGAAGTCATTTTTGGCCAGTTTTTCCTCTAACTCACGTTGAGTAACTACTCTTTCATCTACACCGTAGAGATACTCGGTTGGCTTGTCCTCAAGGGCGCCTGTTGCCAGTATAATGATGCCATGGTCGATTTTCTTTTTCTCGCCGTTGCAGTTCAATGTTGTCTTGAAGTTTCCAACATAGCCATTAACATCAACAAGTTCCGTGTTTAGATAGACGTGAATTTTGTTGTTCTCAGAAATTTCCTTAATAATTGACGTTAGTCTTTCCTGAGGGTCTTCACTTCCCAGCACATAGTATATGTGTCGTAGGTTTCCCCCCAGCTCCTTCTCCCTTTCCACTAAATGGACCTCAAAGCCTTGTTTCGCCAGTTCCAATGCAGCGGTCATTCCCGCCAAACCTCCACCAATGACCAAGCCTGCTGAAGTGACGTTGATCACTGGCTTTGGTAGAGGTTTTAATAAGCGGGCTTTTGCGACAGTTGCTCTCACTAAATCTTTTGCCTTTTCTGTTGCTTTTTGAGGCTGGTGCATGTGCACCCATGAACATTGATCCCGAATGTTAGCCATCTCAAACAGGTAAATGTTAAGCCCTGCATCTCGAACGGTTTCTCTGAAAAGCGGTTCATGCGTTCTTGGAGTGCATGAAGCTACAACTACCCGATTCAGATTATGCTCCTTTATCTTCTCAAGTATCCTCTTCTGCGCATCTTGCGAACAGGTATACAGATTTTCTTCTGCATATACGACATCCGGCAAAGTTCTAACATACTCCGCGACTTCCGGTACATTGACAACTCCACCGATGTTTATGCCGCAGTGGCAAACAAACACTCCAATGCGGGGCTCCTCACTAGACACATCTTTCTCCGGTGGATACTTTTTTACAGTTGTAAGCGTCCCTCTCTCCGAAGAAATCAGGCCAGCAACTTTAGCAGCAGCTCCACTTGCTTGTGCTACGCTTTCTTGTATATTTTTCGGGGAGGAGAATGCTCCGCAAACGTATATTCCTGGTTTAGAGGTTTCTAATGGTGAGAAGGTTTGAGTTGAACAGAAGTTGTATCTGTTTAATTCAATATCTAGTGTTTTAGCAAGTTTTTCTGCATGTTTGGGTGGTTTCATTCCAACCGAAAGAACCACAAGATCGAATTCCTCGTCCACTGGGCCTTCATCGTTTACATATCTTACCACAAGATTTGATGATCCAGGCACTTCTTCTACACGAGAAACTCTGGACCGAATAAACTTTACTTCATATTCTTCTTCAGCCCTGTTGTAGTACTCGTCAAATTCTTTTCCATATGCGCGAGCATCCATAAAGAATATCGCACATTGAAGTTTAGGATTATGTTCCTTCGCAATTACAGCCTCTTTAACAGCATACATACAACAGGCAGAAGAACAATAGTTGTTTCCCAACTTAGCGTCACGGGACCCAACACATTGAATGAACGCTATCTTTCGTGGAATTTCACCGTCGGATGGACGTAAAATCATTCCACCATAAGGTCCAGACGCACATAAAATACGTTCAAATTCAATGCTTGAAACTACATTTGGAAATCGTCCATAACCATACTCGCTCTTTAGACTTGGGTCAAATTCCTCAAAACCAGGCGCCAAAACTATTGAGCCAACATTCAAAAGGATAGTCTCTTCTTCATTCCCAATTTCGATTGCACTAGCCTTACACACCTCTTGACAAGTGCCGCATCCAATGCATTTTTCTCTGTCAATCGTATAGACCAAGGGAACTGCTTGAGGATACTTTAGGTATATCGCCTTTCTTATTCCTAAGCCCTGATTGTACTCGTCTATAACTTCTACTGGGCATTTTTGGGCACATATGCCACATCCGGTGCATTTTTCTTCATTGACATATCTAGATTTTTTAGTCACTGTGACTTCAAAGTTTCCAGCTTCTCCTTGGAGTTTCTTTATCTCTGCGTTTGTTATTAGTTGGATGTTTGGATGTCTTCCAGCACCAACAAGTTTCGGGGCAAGAATACACATTGAACAATCGTTGGTCGGAAAGGTTTTGTCAAGTTGTGCCATTACTCCGCCTATGCTTGATGTCTCATCTAACAAGTAAACTTTGAACCCGGAATCTGCTAGATCAAGGGATGTTTGTACTCCAGCAACTCCGCCGCCAACGACAAGTACTGCTCCAGTCGTCTTCATCGTTTAGCCTCTCCTAATGAAATGTAAAAAGGAGTCGTTCCTTTAACCCTATTAACTGCAACCAAACCTTCCTGTTTCATAACCACCAAGTGTTGCAGTACTTCTTTTGGATCAACATCTAAATGCTCGGAAAGTTCTCTTACTGACATAGGGGCATTTTTCACTAGCAGATATATTTTGTTGCGTAAGTACTCAACCCCAATATTAGCATCCATTATTTTATCAAATTCTTCCTGTGAGATTTTCTCTCTATACATGTTCTTCTTTTCGGTCAACTCTCTTTCTTTGCCGACCAAGACTCTGAGTCTAAAATCTTCTGCTGCAGCTTTGGCAGCCTTTATGTTCAGAAGTATGTTGGGATCTGGCCTTTCTCCAGCTAAAGCAGACTGTCCGAGCGCCGTAACGTGATTTCTAAAATCGTTAACGATCTTTGCGAAGCGCCCGATTTCGGATGCATAAGCCCAGTCTAGCCGAAGGCGCTCTGGTTCGAGACCAGTTCGTGATATGAGCTTCTTTAGCATCTTAACGTTGCGTTCTGCTTGAAGGTTTCCTTCGATGTAGTGGCAATCGGGTGGGTGACAACCAACTACTAAAACACCGTCTGCACCATTGGCAAAGGTTTCCAGCACGATAGATGGATCGATTCTTCCAACGCACATCACTCGTACGATGGATATTTTGGGGTGCCTGTATACTGTACTAGTGCTCGTAAGGTCAACTTCTGGTGACAAACTCCAGTTACAGATAAAACCAACAATTTTGGGCCTAAATATCATGCGAACTCTCTCTCCAAAGCGGCTAAAACATTAGTCATAATTTGAGCATTTGTAGCCCGTTGCATAGTGATCGCTCGTTCGGGGCAACATGCGCTACAGGCGCCACAGCCTTTACACAAGTCGTCGTCTACTTGCGCAACTCCTCTTTCGCTCTTCTTCATGGCACCAAAGGGACAAATTATCACGCAAACGTTGCAACCAGTGCACAAAGCTTCATTGACTACTGCTTTATCAATATCACACAATTCTTCGCTTCCGAGACATTCGGTACATGGGCCACATTCAAGACATCTTCGAGCTTCGAAGATGGCAACTTCCTTGATTTTAGCTAAACGTTCTTCAGCTTCTTCAAAGCTTACTTTTTGTTTTCCATCTGTGCGTGGACTAGTGTACCTTTTCGGCTTTTTCGCAATTGTTGCCCAGTCTTTAACCCAAGTTGTCTCTTCAATTTTCTCTTCTCTTCCAGTTCTCAAATCCTGCCCGTTTAAATATCGGTCAATCGATATAGCAGTGCGTTTACCTGCTCCTATTGCATAAACAATGCCGGACGCTTTTCCGGTGAGTATGTCGCCTCCTGCAAAAACGCCTGGAATTCGAGTTTCCAGTGTTAATGGATCAACCCATACGGTAGACAATTTTGTAGAGGCTTCGCCTTCTTCAATGTTCAAAAGAGTAGGAGGCAGAGACGGCGTATCTTGTGTCTTTAGTTTTCTGCTCCAAACTTTTTGTATTCCAATTGCTATAAATATAGCGTCATATCCATCATTTTGGAGACTATCAATTGATAGATCTCTGCCAAATAATACACCTGTCTTAATTTCTACACCAAGATCCTGGATGTAAGCTACTTCATTAGCTACAACATCCTTACGTAGGCGAGAATCAGGAATAAAATATCGCATCGTGCCACCAGGTTCAGGCATAGCCTCAAAAACTGTAACTGGATAACCAAGTTTTGCCAGTTCATATGCCGCAGTCAAACCTGCTGGTCCAGCCCCAACAACAGCAACTTTTTCGCTATGGGTCTTGGGTACAGGTTCCGGTTTCACTCGTCCTTCTTCACGTTCAATATCTGCGATAATCCATTTTAGGGCACGAATGCTCACCGGCTCATCAACATTTTTTCTTGCGCATGCATCTTCGCATGG
>Ga0209636_10001726_pt1 | contig 22111 bp, 18 predicted proteins | sample DeeMarSWOR152_54_FD_187464 | JGI IMG/M metagenome (GOLD analysis project Ga0209636, IMG submission 187464) | Marine sediment microbial communities from White Oak River estuary, North Carolina - WOR-1-52-54 (SPAdes) (version 2) | ecosystem: Environmental > Aquatic > Marine > Intertidal zone >...
ATTCATCTCGCCCACAAGCTTTTCTCGTTTTCTCGAGAAAACGAGAAATTCATTTTGCCATATGCACCATTTTCACTATAGTGTTCACAAAATAGTTGTCGCGATCGTTATTGAGTTTGAAAATGACCTCCAGACCTTGGCGGCTCTGTTTGACCAAATGTACTGCGGCCAATATTTTCAAATGACGCTCAACCGTTTTATATGGTAACCCTGTGTAATCAGCAAGTTTATTTATTGTCATGTCACTCTTCAAAGCCTTTAATATCATAATCCTTTTTTCATTAGAGGCTGCACGAAAAAGCTGAGCAACATCCCTCCTATTCATAGTTTTGTCTCCTTTGACTATCTACACGATAGTTTTCTCGTTTTCTCGAGAAAACGAGAAAACTGAACTTATTTTATTTCGATTCGAGGAAGCGCGACCGTGGTGCTTTTTTGCGTTGATTCGTTTATTGCAAAGGTTGCGAGGGTAGTCTCGATAATGCTGGAAAATGATATTGGTGCCTGTTTTCCTTCCTTGATTGCACTAAATAATGCCTCTATCTCATTATGATAGCCCTTGTCCTGTGAAGCCTTTATTCTTTTTTGCTTTCCCCTGTTCGATAGAATGAGTTCTTTAAAATCGTCGATTACACAGACCTTCTTGTCCCCAAAGATTTCAATCCGTTCTTTGGGAAAATTCATGTCACCGATAGCAAAATATGATATTGAACCCACAGAACCGTCATCATATTTCAGGGTGGCAATGATATTATCTTGTGAGGCAGTCTGAGAGCCATTCAGAGATTCTGCATAAACGCTGATTAATCGCGCTTGCGTAAGACAAGATATGTAATCAACAAAATGACAGACCTCTCCAATTATCCTCCCTCCTCCCTGCTTCAAGTCAAGGAGCCAGTGGTCTTGAGGAAGCACACCTGCGTTAATGCGATAGTTGACAAGGTAAGGACCAGCCTTCTTCGCCAGAAATTGCCGAGCCCTCAGGGTCAAAGGCGCAAAGCGTCGATTGAAGCCTATCATTACGATGGGCACAGAGTGTTGGGCATAGAACGTATTGCGAGTTTTTATGATTTGAGTAAGCTCTTCCTTGTTCAGGCAGAGCGGTTTTTCGCAATAGACATTTTTGCCAGCCTTGAGTGATTCAATGATTATTTGTGCGTGCAGATTGTGTCTTGTGGCAATGCATATCGTGTTGATCCTTTTGTCAGCAAGGAGTTCTTTATAATCAGACGTACAATAGGAGTAGCCATACTTCTTGGCAACCATCTGTGCCGTTGTACCCTGGACATCCGCAACACCAACAAGATTGATATCTTTGATATGAGGCAAGAGAAAACTGCGCGCAAAATTACCGACACCGATAAAACCAATACTGATAACAGATAACGGATGAGAGATAGCAGCCTTTCTTTCACTAACTATTACCTTTGTTGTATGTTCCTTTGCGGTGTCATATTCAAAGAGGATGCCAAGAAACTTTTCTTCGGTCTTTCCGAGAACCATATCATAGGCTTTTTGTGCATCTTCAATCTTAAAGCGATGAGATATGAGCGGAGTCATGTCCAACTTCTTTTCTGCCATGAGATCAAGTACTGCCTCCATATTGCGCTGTTCAGTCCAGCGGATATACCCTATGGGATAATCAATTCCACCCTCTTCATATTGCGTATCGTATCTGCCTGGTCCATATGAACGCGCAAGTACAAAAGAAAGTTCTTTGCGGTAATAGGGTTCTCTTGGAAAATCAATCTTTGCTACGCCGACAAGGACAACCTTTGCGCGATCCCTGGCAATCTGAGGCGCGAGGATAAACGGATCATTACTCGCAGTTGCAGCTGTGACGATGACCACATCGACGCCATTTCCACCAGTGAATTCATCAATACAATTCTGTACATCGTCACTCCTCAACACTGCATCATCAGCGCCACACTTTTTTGCCCGCTCAATCTTCTCTTTATCGATATCGACACCAACTACTCTACAGCCAGATGCCTTTAAGAGTTGAACAGTCAACTGACCAAGAAGACCCAGTCCAATCACTGCACAATTCTCGCCTACCCTGATATCTGCCTGCCGTATGCCCTGCAAGGCAATTGCGCCAAGCGTGGTAAAGGCTGCCCAATCTAACGGTACTTCATCAGGGACACGGGCACAGAGATTCTTTGGTACAAAGACTACCTCTGCATGACTCGCATAACCACCGCCTGCGCAGGCAACCCTATCCCCTGGTTTGAACTCCTTAACATCTGCTCCAACCTCCATTACTATGCCTGAACTGCTGTAGCCGAGTGGTGTCGGTGTTTCTAAACGGCCCATAGCAGTCTTATAGGCATTCCAAACTCCCTGTTTCTTTGCCAGTTGAATCACCTTTCTTAGATCTTCAGGACGCGATTTTACCTTACCCAAAAGACTCTTTCGTGCAAATTCCACGCTCGAGCGCTCTGTCCCTGCGCTAATGAGTGAAAATGCATTCTTAACCAACACGCCACCAGAATTTACTGTCGGCACTGGTACTTCTTCTACTGTCAATTGACCTGTCTTATAATTTTGCACAATCTGCCTCATTTATTTCCTCCTGAAAGTAACTCACTGTATATATTATCAAAAATTTTGGCGACGGGTTCTAAGTCATATTTTTCCTTCACTTTCTTTTTATTATTCTCACCCATTGTTTTCAGTAACGTTTTATCTTCAATCAGTTGTATGATCTTCTCAGCAAGCGCTGCTGGGTTTCGAGGTTCAATAAGAAATCCATTTACACCGTCCTCGATAATGTCTGGGATCGCCCTTATTGGAGTGGATATAACTGGCAGTCCTGCTGCCATTGCTTCTAAAATGACAAGGGGAAATCCCTCACTATAAGTTGGCAGTATAAATATGTCAGAAGAAAGAAATACGTTTATCAGGACTTCATTAAATAGATGACCCGTAAACTTTACGAATTTCCCAAGTCGTTTAATGTGACAAAACTGCTTCATTGCCTTTTCTTCTTTGCCTCCCCCAACTAATACAAATAACACTTGTTCGTAATCCTTCGTTACCAATGAGATAGCTTCTAAAACATCCCAAACTCCTTTTTCTTTAAAGAAATGTGCTGCCACAAAAAGTACAACAGTTACATCTGAAGATATACCGAGGCCATCTCTGTAATTTGATTTTTTGTTAAACTTAGTAGTATCTATCATATTAGGCACTACCTCGACTCTGTGTAGAATGTTAAGTGCTCTAAAAGGTTCTTTTTGAATAGAAGACAATACAAGTATGCGCTCCGGCATTCTAAAGATTTTAGTCATCAGTCTATTTGATAATTGAGAATGCCTTCGCCGAAATTCATCGAGAGACCCCCCGTGCATTTGCAGAATTATATGTTTCCTAAAAAGCTTTGAAATAACCAGATACGAAAGATCCCTCCAAAACGAATATTGACCGAACGAGGTATTTATGTGAATAACATCTGGAGAATGTCTGATTAGGAAAACTATATAATAAAATAGACTTTTTATGAATCTTACAATCTTTGAATGGATTTTTTCACGTGAATAATCGAAGGTACCATATTTTTGTGAACCAGTGTGAAAAGGACAAAGATTATATTTATCTTTAAGAAGAGAGTTTAATAGATGTCGTATATTTGTAGAAATACCACCTGAAGCTGGTGGATATGGACCAAGCACAGCTATTGTCGCTCTTCCATTATTTTTTCTTTTAGTGGTCATAAATAGCGAAGTCGGGGATGTATATAAACTTTCTTATGACGCATAGAAAATTCATCCATCTGAAAAAAAATTCCATCATCTAAATACAGCTCATCGTATGTGTGAAACCAACAGATCCGATAATTGTTCCACTATCTTATCCCAAGTTTCATTCTTAACTGCATTTATTCTCTTTTGTTGCTCTTCTTTTGTATCTTCATATATGCTTTTATCTAATAATGATAAAAATTCTTCTCTGCTTCTTGCACAGTAAACAACGTCCTTATATCTTTCTACTGCGGGAAAAGAAATCGAAACAACAGGTTTTCCTGTACTGAGATACTCTTTTAATTTAATGGGATTGGAATATTCGACCCATTCATCAATTTTGTAAGGTAATATGCAGACGTCAAATGCTTTAGCATAGTGCGGTATTTCAGAATACATCTTCTTTCCGAGAAAGAAGAGATTCGACATGCTCTTTAATTCGCTTTTTACATTTTGGCTTTGCCCAATAAACACAAAGCTCCAATTCGGCCGTTCTGCGACAAGATATCGCACCAATTCCCAATCTTCGTGTCCAATGCCAAAATATCCTACAATAGGTCTTTTAATTCCAGCGATATCATCAGGGATTTCTAAATTTTTATCCATCGCCCTTGAGAAGTGCTGATAATCGACTCCATGATCCAAGAAGTAAGCATTCGAAGAATTACCGCGACTTTCCCCATAATATTTGTATGATGAATATAAAACGATGTCTGAAGCCTGCAATAATTTAGCATGTAAACGTTTAATGACATCTTTCGGTATTCCCTTTTGAGCAATGTGTTTATCGTGCACGTGATAGACCAATATTTCTTTGGGTATATCAGTAATTATCTGTGCCGTTGGTATACTGATCCACAAAATTGGTTTCACAATATGGAATAACTTCATACAATACTTTATTTGAAGCGAGAGCAACAAACGATTCAATTTCTGAATAATTGTGAACCTATAAATAGGAAGCGTAATAGGACTCATCACTACGAGCTGCTTATTGATTCTTTTTATCCATTTTAGATGGCTTCTCACTTTTCCTTTGGCCCTCTGAAGAAAATCTCTGTTCCATTGAACGGATATACCCATTGCAATTGAGTTTATATATATTACCTTATTATGTTTAGCAAGATACGTCATTAGATGATTACTGGAACCAGGATTTCGATACCACCAATCATTGCCTGCAAAACAAATTATTTCATGTCCTTCTATCATGGTTTTAGAATTATTGTATCAGGTTCAACAAAAATTTTACTATCATGATCAGCTGATTTTTTACTTCCTGCACTATCAGCATCTCTTCGCCATTGCCTTTTTATAGACTTGTTTGTGTTGTTCAGCGATTCTATCCCAAGAATATTCAGTAAACGCTTTTGCATAAGCATTTTTTCCAATTACCTCTCTTTTATCGTCATTTTTCAGTAAATCAATAACGGCGTTTGCTAGTCTTTCCACATTTTTCGGAGGAACAAGTATTCCAGTTTTACCATCCTCCACTACTTCAGGAATTGCACCAACAGGGGTCGTAATTACCGGCTTAGCAAAAGCCCAGGCGATCGGTATAACACCACTTTGTGTTGCTTCAACATATGGCAGAACAACAACTGTTGCTTCTTGAAATAATCTACCTAATAAATTATTTGGAACCCGGTAGTTATATAGCTCAAAGTTATTTTTATTTACTATATAATTTTCATATCTTTTGAAATCTTCGCCTTCTCCAGCAATAACTATTTTGATATCGGGAAATTCTTTAGAGATTAAAGGTTCAGCCATTATAAGATATTCAAGTCCTTTATATGGCCATATGCTTCCAAAAAAAAGAACTTTTCTTTTTTCTTCTACATTGCTGCGCCGCCAGTGAAGGTAGAAAGATAAAACCCCAACAGGTATAACATGTATGTCAACAATAGAATAGGAATATTGCTTTAAGAAACTGTCTCTTAATATTTTACCATGGACAATCACCTGCTTGGCGTGTTTGCTGATTAGGTAGTTAGTATAAGGTACATTAAATTGTTTTTCCTTTCCAAAATGAGGGAGTGGATCATGGACAGTGACTACGAGATTAAACTTTGCAAAATAAGGAACACAGATATCGAACCAGGGATAAGCACTACTCTGATAATGCACAATATTAGGTTTGTATTTTCTTAACCTTTTTATGATTTGCAATATGTAAATAGAATTAATTGGATACCGCATCTTTTTTGCTTTCTTAAATCCTGATAGCATTATGTTCTCAGCGATAAATTCACGATAGCTGTCTGCAATAGATGAGGGAATAAGAAGAATGACTTGTTCACTCTTTGCCAAAGCATTAGCTAAGTCAATTGTATATTCATAAAACCCAAAGGCTATCAATGCGATTTTCATCAACAAATCCCTTTAATCAGTTGATAATTTGTGCAAATTGCTATCATATCTTACTCTGTTTGTGATGCCTGTCACAATACCTTTTAAGTAGGCTTGCAATAGACAAAACCTGCGGTTTTTCATATAAGCTAAAATGGTCAATGGAATTCTGTACATTAATTGATAACTAAAGAAATATAATAAAACAGAACTTGACATATGCTTTCGCATAAAATAGATCTGATTTCTTGCCATATAAAATACAGCACCAGGACTTAATTTACCACCATAGGAGCCATAGACCTTATGCCATATTTTTGCAGTAGAAACTACCACAAGCTTATAGCCAGCCTTTTTTGCTCTGTATTCATAGTCTGTCTCCTCGCCATACATAAAATAATACGGGTCAAAGAAACCAACTCTATTTATCACTTCTTTTTTTATCAATAAAAATCCTCCTATAATAAAATCAGTTTCCTTTATTTCACCTGGTGAATTGGTGTCAATTTGGTAACTCCTAAAGTGGGTGACCTGACCTGTTCTCAAATTAAGATGGCCTCCAAAGCCTTGAATGACGCTAGGTTTATCATAAAAATAGACAATAGGGCCCACTATACCTATTTCACTATCAGTTTCGCAAACTTTAACTAACTCGTTGAGGAAACATTCATGAAAAGAAACATCGTTATTACTAATATATACGTACTTAACATCTTGTTTCTCTAGAGCTTTCTTCATTCCTAGGTTGCAAGCAGTTCCATAACCGGCATTTCTTTTTAGAGAAATTACATTGACTTCCGGAAAGCTTTTTTGAACCGCTTCACAAGTTCCATCTATGGAGCCATTATCTACGAGGATTACTTCATAATTCGGGTATTCTAAATATCGTAATGACTTCAAACATTCAATTGTAAATTTTTTCTGATTCCAGCTCACAATAATGATCGCTACTTCTGGACATGCCGTGTTCACTTTTTCCTTATTATAAAGAACATTTCTCATGATTTACGTATCCGTTGAATTCCTCTCCATCATCAACGACTGTTCCTTATTGTATGTTTTTCTTGCCCTCATCGCCGCACTGCCTATATCTGAAGAATCCAATCCTATCTCATGAATAAGTCCATTGATTAAGTTTTCTGGAAGTGTATTTTCGATCTTTATTTTCTCTAAAGCTATATCTCTAGTTATCATATTTTCCCTTATCATACCGCATAAGAAATCATTTTTTTCTGTAAATCCAACACTTTCTCTTAGTAGATAGTTTTTTAGGAAGCTAACGCGACAATCAGAACGCCAAGAGGATGCACTATCGACATCCTTCTTCCAATTCAATTCAGTTCTGATCGTTGATAGTATTTCACCTTCGTCCCATTCAAGGTAGCGATACAAGTATAGTATCTTCTGGTTCGGATAAAAAAGTCTACGAATTTTCTCAAGATGAAAGAAATAGAGGTATTCTTCAATATACACAATTGTATTGATAACGTTCAAAAAGTAGGAAGGGTTTCTAATCACTTCATACAAAAGACCACATAATAGCGAAAGCGACGTATTTTTCCTGACACGCCTGCCGAAAGGGTTTGCAGTAAAAAATGCCTTCTTGAAGATGCAATCCTCTATTGAATTTCCTGAACCAAGCACAACAAGAGGGATCTTATTTTTTTTCGCACATTCCAAAAGTCCACGAAACATACCAAGCCTGCAACCACAACATATCATTGGAATCATTGAGGGAGAAGGCTTTCGTAACCACGACGAAATATTATGCGCTATATATCTCTTCAAAAAATTGTGTTCTTCGATAACAAGTTCTACATCCAATACGTCTGATATCTTTTTCATATTGATTTTTGCTACTTCAGGCACGAAACCATTATCGGCAGAATAGGCAAGAGCCCTTAAACCACATACTTTAACAAGATAATACAGCGCGTAAGAACTATCTCGCCCACCACTTATGCCGACTACACAGTCGTATTTTCCAGTGGTGTTTCTGAAAGGCGCAAGGAAATCATCTAACCCTTCTTTGCCGTAACATTTCATTTTTTCGTGCGTGAGACAATAATTACAGACACCATTCTCATTAAATCTTATGCCTGGATAATTTTCTGGCAAAATACATCTTGAACATTTTTTCATTGTAATCGTCATTTTCTTTTCTGATTTCAGCCCATTACTAGTCTCTTTTGTGCTTTAACTAAATACGAGAGACTACCGAATTCTATTGCGTTATACCTCTAGTATTAGTATAAACCCTCTTTTTCCTATTCATTATAAAAGCTACACAAAATATAAAAATCTCACCAATTATAAACCAAAGTCTTGCTAATACAGATATCGAAGTAGCCACTTTTATGGGAATACTTACTAACCCTAAATAGCCTATCATAATGCCTTCTCGTACACCTAAACCACCTGGCAAAATAATTGCTAATACACCAAGCACAACGGCCATGGGAAAAACAAAAGCAACAATAATTGAAGCATCGGAGTAAAGAGATAACACCAATAAGAAAAAACCAATCATTAAAAAAAACCAATATACGAAATAGTAAATCGCAATTTTATATAGCTGTTTAAAATTTATCACTGGCATTTCAATTTTCTTCTTGATGAGTTTAGATAAAAGAATCAATATGAAGTTCTGAATTTTCTTAATCATAAGAAATAATGTAGCAGCAATCGTGAAAATTATTGAGATAACACTTAGCCTTGTAAATCCTTGTAAAATTACATACGGAATTAAGCCAAGAATGAAGCCCGTCCATATTACCATAATTTGAGCCTTTATTGAAATAAGCGAAGAATTTAACATAGGGAAACCTTGTGCAGAAATATATGCTGCCCTTCCCAATACAGTCCATGCTTTTCCTGGTATATATTTTGCAAAAATGGCAAGCCCATGTGAAGCCATTGCGGTCTTTAAAGGCACACGAATGTTATGGAGAGATAATATTTTCCACCAACTTACTGTATCCCATAAAAAGCCAAAAAAGAGAAATAAAATCGACAATAGTAAATATGAATAGCGTAAACTAACATTAACCCTTAAATAGTCGAATTTGTAGAGATAATAAATTAAGAATACAAATGAAATGTATACTAGAAATTTAAAATATTTTTGTATTTTCAATCTCTATAAGAATTTGATGTATACGAACGTGAAGGGATCAGATATTATTGTTAAAATCCAAGCAATTTTCATTTTAGTGAAGAAAGGATTTGACTAAACGCGTCTTGCCATAATTCGCCATTTTTTTAATACCTCATTTAGAATATACGAAGCGAATACCATCATAATTGGCATTATCGGCAATCTATATCTTGCCAGTCCAATTATGAGCGTATGAAAAAGGGTGAAATAAACGACAAGAGCTATCAAGAAAATAGTCGTGCGCCACCTTTTGTAAGATACAATCATACCCGCAAAACCCAATAGAGAAATAAGACCAGCGGAAAGGAATGTGATAATTATATTTATTGGCGTCCAACGGGGGGAACCAGGATGTGGGATTGGTCTCCAGAATTCCTTAAACTTAAACCATAGTCCTTTAATAAATTCATCTGGATATCTAATAATATTATTCAAAAACATTCTATAACCCCTTTTGTCAATCTCATCTATATTTCTGCTTATACTACCTTCGTGTTTAAACACTTCTTCTTTTTGTTCTATTATTTCTTTGTATTTTGGATCTTTTAAAATTTGTTCTTTTGTCTGCGGAAGACTAAATCGGTATTTATACGTAGGAACATTACTGTTATATAAATCAGCACCTGCCCTTGGCAGCAATACGAATTCATTATAGTATAATGAATTTCTAACTATCCAAGGCGCCAGTAGAATAGAAAAAATCACCAAGATTATACCGAAGTTCTTTAGAGAAATCAATTTGTGTTGAGATGTTAGAAGCATGACGATAAGTAGAAATATGGGAAAGCCAAAAATCACAGGTTTTATTAAAGTTGAGACACCCACTATGACTCCTAAACGAACGCAATTTTTTGCTGAGGGTTCCTTGTGATATTTTATCATCATCAGAGTCATCGAAGTCACTAGCAAAACGGCTAAGGTTTCGGTATGTACTAAAGCAGTATACCTTAGAAAAAAAGGATAAATAACCGAAAGACCGGCAGCAATTGTGCCGACTCTGGCAGAAAAAACACTCTTTCCAAGAAAATAGATTAAAACACATGTCAGGCTGCCCAGTATTGCCTGTATGACACGAACTACGGTAAAACTACGTCCGAATAGGAAATAAACAATAGCCAAAAAAGTAGAATAACCGGGCCAGGTAGATGTTCCTCCATAGCCCTCACCTTTTAGAAGATGCATTGCAACATCATCATAAGTCAATCCATCGCCTTGATTTTTTGCATCTAATATGCCTGGATCAATAACTGGTAAGACAAAAAATGTTGAAATTATTCTAATGATAAATGCAATCAGAAATATACATAATAAAATCTTTCCGTCAGGGATATGTAGACTTTGTTTTAATCTTACATGCATTATTGCATCCTTTCTCTTCTTAATGCTGAGATTTGGTCAGCCAATATTCCAAAAAAGAATATCAAAATTCCAGCTAAAATAGAAAGAATTGTCCCGCCAACAATATGAAAACCTTTAAACGCAATTAATATTACTTGATATATCAATCCACCACCAATTAAAAAAATTGAAACAGGCAAAAATATTTTTAATGGATCGAAAAGAGTGATAATTCTGACAATGAGGAGAAGAATCTCGGGACCATGTTTTATTTGTTTTACGGTACTTTTACCAATCCTCACCTTAGTGGTGACCGGCAGCCACTTCACATTATATCCCATCTTATACATAGCAAGTGTAGTCGTAGTAGAAAAGGAAAAACCATCTGGTAGAATATGTAGACATTTTGCTAACGCTTCTCTTTTAAATGCCCTTAATCCACAATTTAAATCAGGAATTTTATGATTAGATAAATAGTTTGCAACAAGACTCAATATCTTCTTCCCCGGTTTTCTCAATAGTGGAATATGCGATTCCCCTGTGCGCATACCAATAACCGCATCATAATCGTCAATATATTTCAGAATCTCTTCTAAATCTTCCAGCCTATGTTGATTGTCAGCATCAAAGAAACAAATAACATTCCCTTTCGAATTTTCTATGCCTGTCTTAAGGGCAGCACCATAACCTTTGTTATAAGGGTGTTTTAAGACTTTAGCTCCAATCTCCTGGGCGGCTTCATAAGTTCCATCTGTAGAACCATCATCCACCACAATAATTTCAACGTCTTTGCTTAATGTTTTTAATTCATTCACAACTTTCTTAATTGACTCTTCTTCATTGTAAGCAGGAACTACTAATGATACGCATTTCATTTCTTTCATACTATCCTCTCTTATTAACAGAATCACTTTTGTTATTCTCTGTTGAATCCTGCATTTTGCAGCTGGATCTATATATTATCTCTGGACAGGCAATGAGAAATGCTAAAATGAATACATAATGTATCTCTTGAAACGTGTATTGAGTAAAGGCAGTGGTTAAAATTGCTATCAACGAACACTGAATGCCTATCATGAAATTCTTCCAGAATTTATCATCGATATGTCTAATTATGAATCTACCTCTCCTAATTGCTACAATAAAAAACAGTACAAGAAAAAATAAACCTACAATACCAGTTTCAATCCCCCATAATAAGTATGAATTGTATAATCCTTTCGTAAGTCCAAAACCGTGTATAGCCCTGTATGCATACCCACCGAAACCAAAACCTTTCAATGGATGAATGAAAAGAACCTTCAATCCGACAACAATAGACTCAAGACGGACCAAAGTACTGATATCTTGAACCGGATCAGGGTCATAAATGCCCCTGCTTCTTAGAATAATATCTTCTGAGATAGAACCGGCAGGGTCTACTTGCCACGTTGTAGATAATATTACCACAAGCACAATTGCAAAGATAACTACCATGCTCATAACCTGCTTACGATATTTGAATTGTCTAAAAGATAATAAGTATATAAATCCGACCATAAACCCAATCCAGTGCCCACGTGTAAATCTGAGGATAAGAGCAAGAAATGTCACGGGAATTGTTATTCGATAAAGGATAGAATTAAATCTACCCTTAACTGAATTAACTGTTGCTATAAGCATAAACAACATTACCGGTATAATCTTTGCCGAAACAGGACCGGGTAATCGTGCAACATATTCACTTCCAGCAGTTATAGTCATTTCGCTAAACTTCCCTAATGAAAAATTTACAATGGACAAAATGCTCGCTATAAGAACTGTTAAAATAAGTGCTGTAAAAATGAATTTAAGTTGCTTTAAATCTGCAATTGCCCAAATATATAAAAAGAAAACTATCCAATATGTCATTACTCTAAAGCGCGCGATTGGACTATCAAAGTTTCCTAAAATCATGAAACCCCTTACTAAAGCAAAAAAAGAAACACCCAATAATATAATAATATAACGATTCAAAGGAGTCTGATGAATGTCTCTTTTCCTTGATAAGATCTGAATAGTAAAGACGACTAAACAGCCAAAGAATAGATAATCCAACACGCAAAGCTCTCCTAATCCTTTGATATTTGTAGCTTTGATTAATAACAATTCATTTAAGGTTGCAAATGAGCAGATAAAAAATCCTAAAACAATGAATGGAGTTTCAAATAGTATAAAAAGGATAACCAAGGCAAGTAGTAAAAGCAAGTATAATTGAATATTTTTTATCGCAAGACTAAAGCCTAATAGCCAGGCAAATATTATTAACGCGGCAAATAACAACTGTCTATAGTATTTGGATAGAAGAAATATTATGCTATGAGAATCTATCAAAGAAATCTCTTTCATATTCATTTTACTCCGAAAAACAACATATGTTCAAAAACAAAATGTCATAATTAATTGAACTTTACTTACAATGTAATTGCCTTATCTGATTTATTCGACTCACTAATTGCTTTCTCAATTCTCATTATTTGTAATGCATGTTCTCCTGATGTCTCTGCATTTCCACCACTACTGTATACATTTAAGAATGACTTAATTGAATTCCTAAAGGAAAATGCAAAATCCTTAGGCCAAACTCCTTTAGAAATATCTAGATTTGTATTCCTGATTGGTACCGAGGATGTAATCCTTCCAATTACATTAGACAAAGTTATTTCAGATAAAGAAATACAGCCTTTTCTGAATACTGCATCCAAACTGATTAGGAATCTTCTATAATCAAAAAATCTCGATGCAATAATTACGGCTGTAGAACCTCCTGTTAATTCGAAAAACACTGAACTATATATAGAGGGTATATAAAGAATGTCGTCCGCATAAGATTTCTTTTCATCGCGCAAAACATTTTTCAATTCACTATGGCCCTTATAATTGGCAAACACCTTTTTTACTTTTCCGCCTAAGAATTGAACTAAATCTATTGCATGATGATAACAATAAGAATGACAAAAGAAATGAAGCAAAATTAACTCCCCTAATTCGCCGGAATTTATTATTTCTGTAATTTTTCGGAATCCAGGAATAAAGCGATAATTATAATTGACTGCGAGCACTCTATCCTTCCTTTTTGCGGTCTTTACCATTTCAAGGCCATCCTCGTAGTTTTCCGCCATTATTTTTTCGCAAAATACATCCACACCGGCATTAATCAAATCAATCGTTGTTTGATGGTGTTGCCATTCTTTAGTACAATTTGACACTAAATCTGGTTTAGCATCATTTACTAAATCCTCAAGGCTAAAATAAGCATTGCAACTTAGCTTTTTAGCAGCAGCACGCGCTTTATCCTTATCTATATCACAAACACCTACAAGTTTGACATTTCTTAATTTTGCATATGTTGGGCCATGCATTTCCTTGCCTGTCCATCCACACCCGAGAATTCCTGCCTTTATTATTTTGCCCTTAGAATAATAATTTTCTCTCGGATGTGTTCTAATTTTTAGATTTGAAAACAAATATTCAGAAATGGGCAATTTTTTCCTCCATCCCACGGAGTAGTAGGACTTGGGGGTAATATCATCAATAAAACGAAGTAGTTTTACAGCTATCGCTTTAAGAAAAGGATGCTTACGAATTATTTCTCTAGGATTAGATAGTGAGGATTTTATACGGAATACTGCACGAACCAATGGATACTTATGTAACGCCATGGAATATGGAATTTCTTTATCTTCCGTGACATAATATAAGTAATCACGTGCAAATATAAGTTCTTTTTGTTTCTTATGCGGGGTAATTTTTGAATATTCTAATTCTAAAATAAAATCGCCTGAATAGGCAATATTCTCCATGGCTTTAAAGAAATCCGCAAAATCACAATTACCTTTACCTGGCGTCACTTGAATATCGCCACCAATCGCATCTCTTAGATGAACATGATTAATATCTGCACCAATCAAACTAATACCTTCGGCTAAGCTATATTTTTCCCCTCTTAATACATGGCTTGTATCAAATGTACACTTTACTCTATTATCATTGAGTAGCTTAAAAAACTCATAAGTTTCATCGCAAGTCTCGGCGAGCGTTCCAAAATGAGGAGCTTCAATTGACAATTGAATATGATAGCGTTCAGCAAAATCCGCCAATCTGTAGATATGTTCTACTACCTTTTTGACATTGTCTGCCCATTTAGAACGATCCACTGATTTTCCTGAAGGGATTGTTACTGTAGAAACGCCGAGTTTCATGCCAATAATGATACTTTTTTTTATGAAATCGATCTGATATTCTATATTACCCATATTAAGGTATCCTGGAACAATATTAAGTGAAGATACCCTCATGCGCCTCCTGTGAATATCCAAAATTAATTTTTCTACATCTTTATCAGTACTATTAACTGGGTCAAAGTGCGGACAGAAATCCGGAGGAATTATTGCAATATCTATAACATTGAAACCATTGTCTTGAATTCTGTCTATAGCGGAATACAAATCTAATTCTCTGTATGTTAATGTAGAACACCCGATTTTTGTTTTCATATCTTTTAACATCTATTTCCTCCTATCTGTATCGCTTTTAAATGATATTCTGGGGTACAGCACGTTACTATAATATTTTGAATATAGAATGCTCCGACGATCATATATTAACCGTCATTATCCAGTTTCATAGTTGCAAAATCGGTAAGTTCTCTTCTCAGTCTTTTCTCTCTTACAGCCCAATATATAGAAACAAAATAGTTGATGGTATAATATACGCTACCAACAGTAAGGACAATAAGTTTGACTCCTACGCCAAAGTATTTTGATGAGAGACAAGAAATAACGCCATCTACAATGACTGCTCCAGTCATTAGGATAATGAAATGTGGGTGTCTAATTAACACTCCAATTTTTGATCTTAAAAATTTGAGCGGTTTTAGTTTGTCTCTTGAGTTCGTTTGTAAATCGGGAGCAGACTTTTCTTGCAATGAAAATTCTTTTATCAATTGCCGTTTGTTCCTACGAGAACGAAGTAATTTTAGCACAACATGGTCTATAGTAAGGCTAGCAATCGGTAAGGAGAACCACAGACAAACAAAACCTAAAACTAGAATTAAGGGATTTCTTAGTTGAAAATAAATACCTACTGCAAAACATAACCAAATAAAGGGATTGATCGAAAAATGACCAATCATATCAAGAAATATACCATTTAGACTACTTTGTTTTCTATATCGAGCAATTTCTCCATCAACGCAGTCTAGTATATACGATATTTGCAAAAGCACAACACCCAATAAAAATCTATTAAGTATAAAACATAACGCCCCAATAATTGCTAAAATAATTTGAAGTATCGTAGTTTGGTTAGCAGAGATAGAAGTATGTAATAATAGCCACGTGAAATAGATGGAGATATGTCTGATTTTTTTGGCATACCAAGATGACTTATGATATCTTTGTGACCTCGCACAAATTTTTCTAAGCTGTTGCAGTGATTCCATTAGTTGCTTTTATGATTTAACAGAGTGAACAATTCTTTAGCTTTCTCCAAATCTTTCGGCTCATCGATTTCTATCCACGGAAGATCTCCAATATCTAATGCATATATATTGTAAAAACTTAAAATTTGTTGTATTGCAAATGCTGGAAATCTATGTATTTCGTCTGCGGAAATAAGGTCATCTACTTTTTTAAGAAAAACTTCAGCCCCTTTTTTACTGAACTTAACAATCTGAACACTCTCGGCATCTGCATCTTTTGCTTTTATGTTTTTACTTATATCTAAAATTTTTCTTCCTTCATTAATTTTAACATTCATCTCCCCGTCGATCAGTTTCTTTTTGGAATCGACTGCTAGAACATCAGGGTACTGCGAATTTATTAACCTCTCCAAAATAGCAGTATGAAAAAAAACATCAGCATTTAGTAAAATAAAATCGTCATTTATCTTATTTTTAATCAACCATAACGAATAAAGACTGTTCGTTTGATCGAAACGAGGGTTATAGGTATAACGCGCTCTTTTACCTAGTGTTTCCTTTATTTTATCAGAATAATGGCCGGTAACTATTAGAATGTCTTTAATGCCGCATCTTCTTAATGCACCTATCTGATGTTCAATAATAGTCATATTGCCTACATCAATGAGGCACTTTGGCTTATCATTTGTAAGGGGTTGAAGTCTCGTTCCCCGCCCCGCTGCTAAAATTACTGCTTGCATTTTTATGAAATGAAGGAGAAACGACTATTCGATAGAAAAACCATAATTAGTCCACTATAACAGGAATTACCAGACTCCCATAAGGTAATATAGATATACTAACATTTTTACTCAGTTTGTCGTAGCCGAATCTCAAAGCTTCGTCTAGAGAACACATTGGCTCAAAAAATCCTGTTGATTTGATCTCGTCTTCTGGAACATCAGAGACTAAAATAAGGGAAACATTTGAGGGCATTATGTTCCTAAGGTGACACTTATAGATGAAATTATTTACCTTAGAATGAGAGCCAAGTCCTTCTTCACACCTGCCTAATACTATTATAACACCGTTTGGTTTTGCAACCCTCGCAGCAGCGGCAACCACTTTTTTTACCTGTTTTACATTAATATTTACAGGATATTTGTCAAAGGCGATAACAATATCAGAACAATGAGCCTTTACACAGGCCATTTTTTTGCATGCGTCTACTCCTTGTCTGTGTGCGAGAACAGAATCACCCGCAACGACTTCAATAGCTTTACCCTCTTCATTCAGTACTGCATTAACGCAGAAAAGATTTCTGCATAATTTACTTGCTTCTTCCAAGTCTTCTCTAACGATATTACCATTTAAAACTCCTAACCTTGAACTGGGGTGAGCCTTTAGAAAATGATTTCTAATGATATATTCTTTATTTGCTACACCAGGAATTAAGCTTTTTATACCACCAGAAAAGCCTGCAAAGTAGTGAGGAGATATATTACCTAATAATATCTTCACATCAGCTTCAGCAACGATTTTGTTTATTTTGACTTCATTTGGTGAAGACATCTCTTCCTTAGTGAGAAACTTTGCCTTTGCCTCTGAATTTGCGAGAGACGAGATTTCTTCCAAGTCTTCTTTCAGTCTTTTTCTATTAGAAAATCTATTGATCTTGGGCGATGTAAAACCGATGGATACAAGATTTTTAGAATCCTTTGAATCATGATTATAAACAGGTACTTTCTCAATAATATTTTTACTTAAACCTAATTCTTCAGGCGTATTCGGTTTATGCGTTCCCGTTGCCACCACAATTGAAATATTACCTTCATTTACGTAGGTTAATTCATCCAAAATGACTGATAGCATCTCATTACTGCGAATGCTCCTCGTCTTATCACAAATAACAATAGCAATTGAATTGTTCTTCTTCACTATTTCTCTAAGAGGCCTTGCGCCTATTGGGTTTCTGAGTAGGTATCGTAAGCGTTCTGAGGTGTTGTCTAAGGCGCTAATCTTATTTGGTCTAATTACTTTTGCATTTTGGGGAAACTTGAAGTCCATTTTTATATCAATAAACGATGCCTTTGAAATCACAAAATAGGTTCTCCTTGAATTCTACTTATCTTGGGCATTCTTGGCCAGAAACAGTTTGATTCTATCAACCTCATTTCTATGAAGAAAGCCAGAAAAGTACAATATCAAAGGAAAGCCGATTATAATGATGATACCAATAGATAGATTGAGTAATAGTGCTTGGGTCGGAATAACATAGAATAGCACGCAAAGTCCCCCACAGACCAAAATCAGCTTTAATATTCTACCAAATTCATACTGGTATGCAAAGAAGTGCATAGACATACCATACATGAGTGCTGCCATTGTGATGTATGAGATAAGAGTTGCTATTGCCGCTCCCATCATACCCCAACGAGGGATTAATAACCAATTCAACAGGAGATTCATTATCACTGAAATAGCAGCAACGTAAGGGTAATACTTAGTTTTTTCTCTAATATAGAGGCCGACAGAGACATTGTACGATATGCCTAAAAATAAGTAGGCTAAAGCAACAATAGGAATAACCGTGTACGCACGCCAGTAGGATGGAGGGGCGATAATCTGTATAATATCCTTAGAAAAAACCGATAACCCTAACCACATAAGTAGTGCCACAAATAAAAAATAAGTTAATGTTGTTGAATAAATATCTTTAGCATTTTCTTTATCAACCACAGACATTGCAAAAGGTTTCCATGCCATGTTAAAAGGTTCGACCAGAAGAACATGTATTAGAATTCCAAACCTATATCCCAAGGCGTAACATCCTACCTCACTCATTGTTGAAAAGTGTTTTAAGAAGAATCTATCAGATACATTAATAATTAAATATGATATAAGAATTGTTGTAATGGGTAATCCAAATTTCACTAATTGCTTGAATTCCTGTGTGGAAAAAATGAATCCTATATCTCTTCTAATCGCCAAGATAAGAATAATGAGGCCAATCAGACCACCAATCATATTACCTAAGAGAATTCCAAAAATAGATTTTTTTAATACAACAACAAAATATAAATTGAAAAAAAGAACAGAAAAAAGACCAATAAGCGTAAAAATAGTATATTTTATAGACTCTTCTTTTGCACGTAACGTGGCAAGTGGTATAGTTTTTAATATATTAAGACCGATAGTAATAAATATCACGACAAAAAAGCTTGTGTAAATAGCAGAATTCCAAAAGTATTTTGAAAATGTTCCAGACCAAAGAGTAATGATTACTATTAAAGGAATGCTCGTAAGGATCATACCCCATAGAGATGAACTCAGCAACCGTTTCTTTTTTTCCGGACTCTCTGCCTGATAATAATATCTAAATATCGCAGATTCCATACCTAATCCCAAAACTGTAGTTAATATACTCACTGTCACTGTAAAAATCTCCAGAATTCCATAGTCTTCTGGTGTTAAATATCTGAGTATTATTGGAAGAATTAAAAAACTTGCTAACTTATTAGCAGACCTTCCAATTCCATATGTTAGTGAATGCCGAAATAATCTTCGAAAATCTTCAAACATATCATTAATTCACGTTATTACGTAAGAATAGTCTCTTGATTTCTGGACCTACCATTTTTCATCGCACTAAAATTATGCCTGTGCTTCCTTCGCATAACCTGAGCAAAGTGCAAATCCTATCATGCCCCATGTGAACCATTGATGGGAGGGGTAAAATGAAGCATATAAACCGACACTTTCCAAGACCAACATCACCAGAACTAAAATAGCTAACAGAACAACCGGGTCCTTATTTCTAGCGTATTGTCGAATTACCAAATATCCAGTCTGACTCATAAGAATAAGATAAACAATAAAACCAACAAAACCATTGTCCCACAAGATTCTCAGAAAATCATTATCTAATGGTTCAGATGATTTATCTGCACCAAAAAATTTGTTAATTACACCAAAAGATTGGAAATTATTCAACATATTTTCCCATACACCAATTCGTCCCCTTAAAAGTTCTTCTTTCTCACCTCGGTTGTATATGATATAATCAGTCTCTTTCAAAAATATATTCCTGATTTCCCGAGCGAAAGGATTAATAAATAGAATTGCTGCAGCAACAACTGGAATGAGCGCTGATAAAACATATTTTTTCCTCAGCAAAAACCACAGGAAAAACCAGATGCCGAGTACTACCAAACCCGACTTCGTATAGCATTTATAGACCATGATGATAGAGATTATTATCATCAAATACAAAATGACTGATTTTAAAGATACTGAATTTTTTAAAAAACTACTGACTTTATGATGCCAGCGGTCTTCTACGCCATTAGTCTCTGATTCGCGTTTACTATCAACTGCAAGAAATGCAAGACAACAGATTAAAGTTTGCATCGCATAAATTTTAAAATTCGAAAAACTATGGTAGGGTCCTATTATCCTTCTCAATTCATCTTGTGAGAAAATAAGATTGCCTAATAATACAGGAATTAACCACAATAAAATTGGAAAAATACCTGCAACAATAAATATAGATAATACAAATTTCTTATCTTTCTTAGAATCGAAAAGACTTGCAAAAAGAATTAAAGCAACAAATCCATTAAGTATTCTTAAAAAAAAACCAAGTTTATTTATAAAAATATTATCAGAGATAATAAATATGCTGGCGAAATTTAATGCTATAAAAATCAACCATGTAGGGTTGATTGGACATTGTAATATTTCCACACGTCGACGAATAATAACAACAATTCCCAAAATCACAAAAATACCTACGTAAATTTTTAATAGAGTGATGTTCAAAATCATATAATAATCCCAGGTTAAATCAATAATGGGTTTTGCAATGATCAGCCCTGCGATCGCCCAGCGGGGATATTTAAAGAATGCAACTGCAAAAATAATAACACCGAGAATTCCTGGAAAAAATATGGCGGGAATAATGTTCATTTTCTATACCAATCTGCAGTTTTTCTGAGGCCTTTTTCAAAAGAAGTCACTGCTTTAAAATTCAATTTTTCTTTTATTTTCGAAACTTCTGCCTGCGAATGTTTCACATCGCCAGGTCGGGCTTCAGTATAAGTTATTTTATACTCCTCTTTGTTGAATATTGATTTTAATATCTCAATCATCTGATTGAGTGTATTTCTGGTTCCGCATGCAACATTAAAGACATCGCCTGAGACATCAGCATCAACAGCTAGAATGTTCGCCTCCACAACATCATCAACATAGGTAAAATCGCGTGATTGTTCACCATCACCATGAACAGTTATTGGTCTGTTATTGAGAAATGCAGTTATAAATTTAGCAATGACACCAGAATATTCTGAGGTCGGGTCCTGAAATGGTCCATACACGTTAAAATACCTTAATATAACCGTCTCTATACCATAGAGACGATGGAATACTTTCATATAATGTTCACCAGTGATCTTCGATACTGCATAGGGTGACAAAGGATCCGGAGTCATATCCTCTTTCTTAGGAAGGACTAATGAATCTCCATAAATCGATGAAGAAGAAGCATAGACAACCCTGCGCACATTATTGACCCGAGCCGCCTCGAGAAGATTTAACGTGCCGGTGATATTCACATCATTCGTCGTATTAGGTGCCTTGACCGAACGGATTACTGACGGCAAGGCAGCCTCATGGAATATAATATCAATATTCTGTGTTGCTTCTAACACGAGGGCAAAATCCCGCAAATCACCTTCGACCAATTCTATTGCATCATAGACGTCACTAAGGTTTTGTCGCTTTCCAGTAGAAAAATTGTCGAACACCCTTACTTGTGCTTTTTCTTTTATGAATCTTCTGACGAGATTACAGCCTATAAAGCCTGCTCCTCCAGTAACGAGGACCTTTTTGTTCTTGAGATTACTCATGGTTCCTCCATGGTATCATACGTCATTGAGTCATTGAGGCACTGGGTCATTTTCTTCGACAAGCTCAGAATCTTTGATTCTCGACAAGCTCGAAATCTTTGATTCTCGACAAGCTCGAAAGAGAAGGGAAGTATCGGAGAAACGGTGAAATGGAAAAAACATTTCTTGATCTCTATTCATCAGCAATTAT
>Ga0209636_10001727_pt1 | contig 22103 bp, 17 predicted proteins | sample DeeMarSWOR152_54_FD_187464 | JGI IMG/M metagenome (GOLD analysis project Ga0209636, IMG submission 187464) | Marine sediment microbial communities from White Oak River estuary, North Carolina - WOR-1-52-54 (SPAdes) (version 2) | ecosystem: Environmental > Aquatic > Marine > Intertidal zone >...
AAAGACGGCCGCCCAGCAGGCCAGCAGATTGAAGGGAAGATAGATCATCCGGAATCGGGAAGGACGGATAAGGGCCTGGGGTGGACAAGGATATTTTTTTTCGCTATTATTTAGATTCATTTTTTTTCGCACAGACTCTTACAAGAGCACCTTGGTATGCGGTCATTCACAGAAACACAAAGATCCATGACTGATTCGATGGCCCATAATTATAATACTGGCAATAATAGGCTGATGTAAAGCTCCCGATAATAATAAAAATGAAGCTGATCATTCAAATCCCTTGTTACAATGAGGAAAAATATCTGCCTCTGACTCTAAAAGATCTTCCAAAAAATGTGGAGGGAATGGATGAAGTTGAGGTTCTTGTGGTGGATGATGGCAGTTCTGACAACACAGCTGAAGTCGCTCGGAAAAATGGCGTCAGACATATCGTCCGCTTCAAAAAGCACCGGGGATTAGCGGCTGCCTTTTCGGCTGGAATCCAGGCTTGTCTGCGTCAAGGAGCTGACATCATCGTTAACACCGATGCCGACAATCAGTACAAAGGCTCAGAAATCCCCAAACTTGTTGCCCCTGTTTTAAGGGGAGAAGCTGATATCGTAGTCGGTGACCGACGAACACAGACCATTTCTCATTTTTCTTGGACAAAAAAGAAGCTGCAGAAGTGGGGAAGCCGTCTGGTCAGGATTCTTTCCAAAACAAAGGTGGCCGATGCCACGAGTGGATTTCGAGCCATCAGCCGAGAGGCGGCCTTAAGGTTGAATGTATTATCCGACTTTTCCTATACATTGGAGACACTGATCCAAGCTGGAAAGATGAATCTAGCTGTTAAAAGCGTTCCCGTAGAGACAAATGAGACACCAAGAACATCCAGGCTTTTTAACAATGTCTTTACCTTCTTGAAAAACTCTGCTTCGACCATAGTCCGCACTTACGCCATGCATGAACCCCTTAAGATCTTCCTCACCGTAGCAGCCTTATTCTTTGTCCTCGGCTTGATCCCAGGCATCAGGTTTTTAGTCTTTTTCTTCTCAGGCAGCCCTGGAGGTCATATTCAGTCTTTGATATTGAGTGCGATTCTTCTGATCATCAGCTTCCTCCTGGTGGTCATCGCCATCCTCTCCGACCTCATCTCATCCAACCGAAAGCTCATTGAAGAAACTCTCTGGCGGTTGAAGAAGCTGGAAAGTGAAAAACAGGAAGAGGGGGACAGTCCCCATTAATACACCTAAGATAGTCATCCTCGGAGCCGGCCTCTCAGGACTTAGTGCGGCTTACCATCTCAACCAGAGCTCGGCGGTCTTCGAGAAGGAAGATAAGGTGGGCGGTCTCTGCCGCTCCATCCAGATCAACAATTTCATCTTTGATTACGGGCCTCACATCCTTTTCCCGAAGGATGCCTACGTGGCCCGTCTCATCAAGAGACTCTTGGGAAATAACCTCCACATTCAATCCCGAGAAGCCTACATCTATCACCGCTACTGCGATGTCTACACCCGTTTTCCCTTCCAATCCCATCTCTATGGTTTGCCTGTCTCGGTGGTCAAAGACTGTATCCTCGGCTTTATCAACACTCTGGAAAAAAAACAGAAAAAGCCGCGCCACTACGAGGACTGGATCATCTGGAACTTCGGCGGCGGTATAGCCAAGCAACTGATGATTCCCTATGCCAAAAAAATCTGGACGATCTCCCCGAAGAGGATGAACTTTGCTTGGGTCTGGAACAGGGTTCCCCGTCTCTCTCTGGGGGACCTGCTGGACGGTGCTCTGCAGGACAACCCGAAGCTTTTCGGGTTCAACACAGAATTCTGGTATCCCCTGCACGGCGGGATCGAAGGACTGCCCTTTTCCTTCCTCTCCCGAGTGAAAAACATCCACCTCAACAAAAAGATGTCCCGGATCTATCTGAAACAGAAATGTGTCGAATTCAGTGATAAAACCAAGGTGGACTATGAAAGGCTCATCTCCACCCTGCCTCTCCCAGAGCTTATAAAACGCATCGATAGTGTACCGAAAAGCGTGCGGAAAGCCGCCCAGTCTCTCAAAAACAATTCTGTCTATTGTGTCAACCTGGGTGTCGAGAGGGAGAAGATCAGTCCCCATCATTACATCTATTTTTACGAGCCGGACTTCGCCTTCCACCGCATCAGCTTTCCGATGAACCTCTCCCCCCATACGACCCCCAAGGGCCACAGCTCGGTGACCACCGAGACGTCTTACTCCCGGTACAAGAAGATCAGCCGGGAGAACATCGTCGACCGGATCATCGAAGACCTGATTAAGGCTAAAATCCTGTTCCCCGATGACAAGATCGTCGTCTCAGACGTGGCCGACTTGAAGGTGGCTTACGTCATCTACGACCTCGATCACCGGAAAAACGTGAACACCATCCACCGCTTTCTGCGTCAGCACGATATCTTCCCCTGCGGCCGGTTCGGCGAATGGGAGTATTTCAACATGGACCACAGCATCGCCAGCGGAAAAAGAACTGCAGAGGAAATAAATAAGATATCCATCAAACAGTCATGAAGGGGAAAAAAAGGATAAATTCAGTCTGTTTCTTTGGGACATACGAAAGTTCATTCCCACGCACAATCACTTTAAAAGAAGCTTGTCGGCAGCTTCGGATAAAGGCCATCGATTGTCACCTTCCCTTTTGGGAATTGAAAAGGGAAAAGCTGGAGTTTTTTTCTCTAGCATCGATGATCAAGATTGTCTTCCAGTTGGTTTTTATCTACATTCGCCTGACATCCCGGTATTTCCGTCTGGAAGACCATCAGGCCGTCATCGTCGGCTACAACGGCTATTTTGACATGGCTGTGGCTAGAGCGCTGACTAAAATCAGGAAAAAAAACCTGATCTTCACTCCTGTTTTCCCGCTCTACGAAACCGCTATCGAGGACAGACAATACGTCAATCAAAATTCCCTGAAAGCCAAGATCATCCATCTGATCGACACAACCAGCTGTCGTCTGGCCGATCTCGTCCTCATCGAAACACAGACTTACCTTGATTATTACTGCCAAGAATTCAACCTTCCTGAAGAAAAATTTTTCAAAATCCCGTTGGGGGCAGACGAGTCCAATTACGCTCCCCAGCCTCGGAAAGGCCTGAAAAACGAGTCGACTCTAAGGGTCCTCTTCTACGGAAAATTTATCCCTCTCCAGGGTATCCCCACCATTGTCGAAGCGGCCAAATTCCTGGAAAGGCATGAGGATATCGCCTTCGAGGTCATCGGTTCGGGACAGCTGACGCCGACCATCCAAGATTTGGCTCAAAAACTTAAGATCCGGAATGTCTCGTTTATCGATTGGGTGAACTACCATGATCTTCCCCTCCACATCCAGGCAGCGGATATCTGCCTGGGTATTTTTGGAACCACCCATAAAGCCCGAAGAGGCATCCCGATCAAGGTCTACGAATCCCTGGCGATGAAAAAACCGGTCATCACCGGGAGCACGCCGGCAGCCAGAGAAGTCTTCACCGATAAGGTCGATTGCGTCCTCTGTGAGACGGGAAACCCGGAGGCCCTAGCCGAGGCCATCCTACTGCTGAAGGAGAATGAACACCTGCGGGAGGACATCGCTGCAGCCGGCTATCGTCTGTATCAGCGCCTTTTCTCTTCGGAGCAGATTGCAAAAAAGTTTGAGCTGGCCTTGAACGCGTGCCATAATAGGAAAAACCACCCAAGGATGAAGACCGGAAAATGACCCACGACGAACCCAAACAAGCTACAAGCGTTCATTTTGAACTCCACGATAAGCACAAATCCGCCTACCAAAAGTACAAGAGTCTGACGGTCGGGGATAAAGGATTCTTCTTCCTTCTCAAGTACGACATCCTAACCGCCTTATTCGGAAATTTCCCGGGGGCTCTAGGCTTTTTCCTGAGGCGAAAGTTCTACAGATACCTAGTCAAACGGACAGGGAAGGGAGTGATCTGGGGAAAAAATGTGACTCTACGCCATCCCCATAAGATTGAGGTCGGCGATAACGCCGCCATCAACGACCTGGCTGTCCTGGATGCCTATGGAGGACCTGAGAGCGGGATCAGAATCGGTGAGGAAGCTCTGATCAGCCGCAACGCTGTCCTCAACAGCAAGGGCGGGTTCATCGAGATCGGCCAACGGGCCAACCTGGGGATGATGAACATCATCTTCTCCCGAGACTGCCGGGTCCGAGTGGGAAACGATGTCCTGATGGCTGCCTACTGCTACCTGATGGGAGGGGGAAGCCACTCGATGGACCGAACCGACATCCCCGTCGCCTACCAGGGGGCCGAGTGCCGAGGAATCGAGATCGGTGATAATGTCTGGCTCGGAGCGGGAGTGAAGGTCCTGGATGGCTGCCGGATCGGAAGGGACAGCGTTATCGGGACCAATTCCTTTGTCAGTCAGGACATTCCAGATTTCGCTGTTGCCGCCGGTTCTCCGGCTCAAGTCATCAAGATGAGAAAATAGATGGGTTTTGCCCAGGAGAACGGATGATCCTCACCCGACTCAAAGAGATCTATGCCTTTAAGAACCTGGTCTACAACCTGGTCTCGCGGGATCTCAAGGTCAAATACAAAGGGTCTATCCTCGGCTTCTTCTGGTCTCTTCTCAATCCCTTGGTCATGTTGATCGTTTACACTGTCGCCTTCAAGTACATCATCAAAATTCGGGTCGAAAATTTTCCCCTGTTTTTCCTGTGTGCCTTTTTGCCCTGGACGTTCTTGAACCTCTCGCTCTCTATGTCTGTCAGCTCCATCAAGGATAACGCAAACCTGGTGAAAAAAGTCTACTTCCCCAGGGAAATCCTCCCCCTGTCGGTTGTCCTCTCCAACCTTGTCCAATTCCTGCTGACCTTCATCATCCTGATTCCGGCTCTGCTGCTGTTCAAGATCAAGCTGGGATTTCCCCTGTTCTTTTTGCCAATAATCATCCTGATTCAACTGGCCTTCATTCTAGGGCTGTCCTACATCCTGGCTTCGCTCAACGTCTTCTTCAGCGACATCCGGCATCTCCTGGAGATCTTCCTCCAGATCTGGTTCTGGCTGACCCCGATCATCTACCCTGTCGATTTCGTCCCAGACCGATTCCAGACTCTGTACCGGTTGAACCCGATGGTCCTTTTTGTGGAAAGCTACAGGAACTCCCTGTTGTATAACGCAGGATTGTCCGGAATGAATCTGGCAACACTTTTCTGTGTCGCCCTGGTATTTTTAGTTCTGGGCCATGTCATTTTCAACAGCTACAACAAAAAATTTGCCGAAGAAATCTGATGAGCGTCATCCAAACCAGAAACATCTCAAAAAAATTTAGGATTTATCACGAAAAAACCCTGAACCTGAAATACGCCGTCATCAACTTCTTGACTGGAAAGAGATCCTCTTATTACGATGAGTTCTACGCCCTTCGGGACATCAACCTGGACATCAAAAAAGGCGAAACCATCGGCTTGATCGGGGAGAACGGATCGGGCAAAAGCACCCTGCTCAAGATCATCGCCAGAATCCTGTACCCTGATGACGGCACAGTCGTCACTTCCGGAAAAATCGCTTCGCTGATCGAGATCGGAGCTGGGTTCCACTCAGAGCTCTCCGGACGGGAGAATGTCTACATCAACGGCTCTATTTTGGGATTTACCAAAAAGCAGATCGAGGCTCGTCTGGACGAGATCATCGCTTTTTCTGGACTGGAACGGTTTATTGACAACCCGATCAAGACCTATTCCTCCGGGATGTACGTCCGGTTGGGTTTTTCCATAGCCATCCATGTCAACCCCGATATCCTGCTTGTGGACGAGATCCTGGCTGTGGGAGATGAGAATTTCCAGAAGAAATGCCTGCAAAAAATCAACGGTTTCCAGTCTGAGGGAAAAACCATCGTCCTGGTTTCCCATGATCTGCAGACAGTCGAAAAAATCTGCGACCGAGTCTACCTTCTGCACAACGGACTCCTCGCCGCCCAAGGGGATCCCGTTGAGGTCATCTCCGAGTACCACCGAATCCTTTACGGGAAGGAAGAAATCACTATAAGACCGGAGGAGAGAGAACCGGTTCCAGAAGCTCCGGAGGTTCCTCCAGAAGAAACCGCTCCGCCGCCTCCGGTCGATCGCTGGGGCAGCGGTGAGGTGAGAATCACCCGGATTGAATCCTTAGACCGACAGGACAAACAAAGAGACTCCTTCCGGACCGGAGAAGCCATGACCATCAGGATCCACTACCACACCGACCAAAGAATCGAAAAGCCAGTCTTCGGCACGGCCTTCTACCGTGACGACGGACTCCACATCAACGGGCCCAACACCAGGACCAGTGGCTACATCATCGACCGCATCCAGGGAGATGGGTTTATCGATTACATCATCCCTTCGCTCCCTCTCCTGCCCGGTGTTTATCATCTCACGGCCGCCATCGTAGATTTCTTCTATCTCCAAACCTACGACCACTGGCATCGCTGCTTCCGGTTCAGTGTCATCGAGAGCGAGAGGATTAAAGAAAGGAACGGGGTCGTCTTTATCCCCTCTGAATGGAGGCATCATGGTCAAGGATAGATTACTCGATATGCCCTTTGATCAATTCCAGCGGTATCGGGCTGTCGATGAAATCATTCGAATCATCAAATCCGAGACAGGCAAGAAACGATTAAACATCCTGGATGTGGGCGGGTACTACAAAGAGGCCGGCGGCCGGGACACCTTTCCTCTAAAAGGATTCTTGCCCGAGGATCAGATCACTGTCTTGGATTTAGCGGACTGCCGGCTCTCTGGCTATGTCCGAGGCGATGCGACAGCCATGCCCTTCCGCAGAGGATCATTCGAGGTTCTCACCAGCCTGGATGTCCTCGAGCATATAAACCCTAAGAAAAGAGAGCTGTTCCTGGAAAATCTTCTCCAAACCGCCGCCGACTTCGTCATCCTCGGGGCTCCTTTCGCGAGCGAGAAGACGGTCTTGGCAGAAAACATCCTGTCCGAATTCATCATCAAAACCCTGAAGGGGAAACACCGAGAACTTCAGGAACACATCGACCAAGGCCTTCCCGAAAAGGGAGCGCTGGAGTCTTTCCTGCGCACCCAAAAAAACCTTATCTGGTGTGACTTTCCGAGCGGCTATCTCAACAACTGGCTGCTGCTGATGATGGTCAAACACTATATCCTGGATATCCCTGACTCCCAAAAACTGTCCAGCCTGATCGACCGGTTCTATAACCAGAATTTCTACGAAAGCGATCAACGTCCCCCCGCCTACCGCCAGATGTATGTGATTGGCAAATCAAAAAAACAGGAGTCCATCATCCAGGTCGTGGCCGATAGATTCAGAGGCTACCGGGACAAACACAAAGATCTCACCCTAGAGAAGACGGATTTTTCCCACCTCCAAACCCTCCTCAGTCTGGAGGCCCTCAGAGACAGGAATAAGGTCGATGAGTTGAATTCTGAGATCCAGAATCTCCAAAAACAGGTCAAACAGCTGGAAAAAGCGACGGCAGACCAGAGCACGCACATCCAGAACTACAAAGAAGAGGTCTACGAAAAAAAGATCCTGATCCTGAACCTGGAGAAGAAAATCTCTGACCTCGAGGTTCATATTCGGAATTTCCAGCGCGAGGTCAAGGAGAAGAAACAGCTGATGGAAGGGATGAAGAAGGAAATCAAGGAGCAGAAGAAAGACATCAACGCCCAGAAGAAACAGATCTATGATAAGGAAGTCCACATCCGGAATCTCGAACAGAACATCGACCTGATCCTTAAGTCCAAAGTCTGGAGGACGGCGGATTTTTTCAGGCGTCTGTTCTACATGAAAATCCTGAAAGTCGTCCCCCCGCTCCAGAAAGCAGCCCTGACCATCACCCGGGAGGGATTTTCCTCATTCCGGCAGAAAGTCAAACAGCGGGAACTGCTCAGAGGAAAGGACCTCTACGATGTCTGGATGGAAAAGCACACTCTGAGTGAGGAAGACATAAAGAAGATTAAGGACGACATCGCGGCCTTTCCCAGCAAACCCAAAATAAGCCTCGTCATGCCTGTCTATAATGTGGAAAAAATCTGGCTGGAGAAGGCTATCCAATCCGTTCTGGATCAGTACTACCCGAACTGGGAATTGTGCATCGTCGACGACGCCTCTTCCAGAAGCCACATCAAACAGATTCTCCTCGATTACAGTAAAAACGAAAAAATCAAACTCAAGTTCTTGGAGAAAAACCAGGGCATCGCTGAGGCCTCGAACCAAGCCCTCGCCTTGGCCAGCGGAGAATTTGTCGGCTTCTTGGACCATGACGACGAACTCTCCCCTGATGCCCTGTACGAGAACGTCAAGCTCCTCAACGACCACCCGGAAGCCGACCTGATCTACAGCGACGAGGACAAGATTGATCCGGAGGGGAGAAGGATAGAGCCCTATTTCAAGCCCGATTGGTCACCAGACTTATTCCTTTCCTACAACTACATCTGCCATTTTGCCGTCTACCGGAAAAAGACCATCGACAGCATCCAAGGTTTTCGGAAAGGGTTTGAAGGAAGTCAGGACTATGACCTTCTCCTGCGGGCTACCGAAAAAACCGATAAGATTTTCCACATCCCGAAGGTCCTCTACCACTGGCGGCAGATCAAAGGTTCGACAGCCACCGTTCACAAGGAAAAAATCTCCCACATCGACAATTCCCTGAAAGCCCTCGAAGAGGCTCTGAAGAGACGGAAGATCGAGGCTGAAGTGGAAAAGGGGATTCATTTTGATCGGTTTGAAAGCTACCGGGTTAAGAGAAAGATTAAAGGTTCACCCCTCATCTCGATCATCATCCCGATGAAGGATATGGTCTCTTTCCTCCAGAGAAATCTCAAAAGCATCGACGAAAAAACAGACTACAAGAATTTTGAAATCCTCATTGTCGACAATAACAGCCAAGAGAAAGAAACCCATGATTACTTTGCTGAGATTCGAAAAAGACCAAACGTCAGAATTCTAGAATTCAAGGATGTCTTCAATTTCTCGAAGATCAACAATTTCGCCGTGACCAAAGCCAAAGGGGAGCACGTCCTTTTTCTGAACAATGATATCGAAGTCATAATCCAGGGCTGGCTCTCATCGATGCTCGAGCATTCACAGAGGAAAGAGGTCGGAGCGGTCGGGGCCAAGCTCATCTTCCCCAACAACACCATCCAGCACGCAGGCACGGTCCTCGGGCTGGGGGGCGTGGCCGGACATTCCCACAAGCATTTTCCGGCCGACAGCGACGGCTATTTTGGAGCACTGAACACCATCCGGAATTACAGTGCTGTCACCGCTGCCTGTCTGATGACGCGAAGAAAGTTGTTCGAAGAGGTGGGAGGCTTTGACGAGATTCACTTGTCGGTGGCCTTTAACGATGTCGATCTGTGCCTGAAAATCAGGGAAAAAGGGTACACCATCATCTACACACCGTTTGCGGCCCTCTACCACTACGAATCGACCAGCCGGGGCTATGATCTCAACCCCGATGAGATCATGTATATGAAAAACAAATGGGGAGATAGGATCTTCCATGATCCTTTCTACAACCCCAACCTCACTTTTGACAGCGAAGACTTCAGGATAAAAATCGAGTAGCAGCCAGCATGGAGCCCGACCTTTCCATCATCATCGTCAACTGGAACACCAAAGATTATTTGGCCGGCTGCCTCGCTTCTATTAAGGACAATACCAAGAACATCTCCTATGAGATCATTGTTGCTGATAATGGTTCAGCCGACGGAAGTGCGGACCTGGTCGAGCAGGACTTTCCCGGAGTTTCACTGATCCGGAACGAGGAGAATCTGGGTTTTGGCCGAGCCAATAACCAAGGACTAGCCAAGGCCAGCGGAAAATACATCCTCTTCCTGAACAGTGATGTGGCCGTCGCTGAGAGCTGCCTGGACCGAATGTTCGCCTTCATGGAGAACCATCCCGAAATCGGAGCTTCAGCCTGCAGGCTGACCTTTCCTGACGGCCGGCTCCAGCATTCCTGTCGACAGTTTCCGAGTTTCAAAGTCTATTTTCTGATGCTTCTCGGGTTGAGATACCTCTTCCCCAACCTGAAGGCTTTCCGGCGCTACCTGATGCTGGATTGGGACCACTCGGATGAAAGAGAAGTCGACCAGATCATGGGCAGTTTTATGTTCATCAGGAAAAGTGTGTTAGATCAAGTCGGAAGTTTCGATGAGAGATACTGGATGTATTTCGAAGAGGTGGATCTCTGCTTGAGAATAAAGCGAGCGGGGTGGAAAATTGTCCACTATCCCGATGCTCCGGCCGTCCATTTTTTATCCAAAAGTTCAGAGCAGTGGGGAGAGACGAAGAGAATCCGAGAATTCCAAAAAAGCCTGCTGAAGTATTTCCAGAAAAACGGAAGGCGTTGTGAGTATTATATTCTCCTGGTCATCAGCCGAATAAAATATCTCCTTCTCTTTCCGCTTCTTAAACTCACAAAGAGAATATAAAAATAAAGGAAATCTTTTCTTGACAATCGGTTCCATGTCGAACAACATAATATTGGGCATATAAGAATATAATGCACAATATATCTGCTAGATTCTTGCTCACAACAAATCATAACCCTCAAAGAGAATATCCTTTTTAACAAGAGGACAGTATGGATTTGCAAAATTGGAGTTGGCTTCTGCGCTGCCCTGTGTGTCGAGGTAGGCTTTCCTTTGAGCCTGTCCGCTGTGTTTGTGATGATTGTGGAGAAACGTTTCCAGTCAATTTTGGCTTTCCCGACTTCAGATTATCATGTCCGAGCGATGCAGGATATATGACCAAGGAAGAAGACCTGAGTGTCAGTGATGAGCTGTTTAGATTACACGATGAGCTGTCATTTGAGGAACTGGCTCGGATAAAAATCAGAGAGGAATCTGGCAACCTGGATCAAAATATCCAAGATCATTACATCAAGTGGCGGACGGATAATCGGGCTCGAGCCATGCAGCTTGTGGAGTGGATCAAGGATCAAGGGATATCGGGTCCAGACTCGGAAAATAGAACAGTTGGACTTGATATCGGCTGTGGTTCTGGATGTGGGGTGGCCACTCTCCTTGAAGTCGCTGACACGGCCGTTGGATTTGGCCTCGCCATTTCAGATCTTCTTCTGGCCAGGAAATTCCTGGAAGAATCATATCCAGACCGTGATTACTTACTACTTACGGGCATCGGGGAACAAATGGCCTTGGCCAGTGATTCCTTTTCATATGTTTTGGCCCGTGATGTCATCGAACACGTCGCCGATCCACAGGAAGTTCTCAAGGAGACCCATCGTGTTATGCGTTCAGGGGGGTTTTTATTGTTCAATACGGGAAGTCGGTTTGTTTTCCTCGAACCACACACTCGCTTACCAGCCGTTGGCTATATCCCCCGTTTTCTGCACTCCCTCTATTTTCGTCTGGGCCGAAAAATTGACTTTAAGGTTCACCTCCCGTCTCTCTGGGAATTGAGGAGATGGTTGAAACAGAGTCTATTCGATGACAGCAACTGGGAGATTTTCCCGTCTAAGAGCGTTGAATCAACAATTCAACCGAGGGTGAAGGACGGAAAAGGCAAACGCCTGATCCTGGGCCTTCTAAACCGCCTGGGGATTTCGAAAGTCATGAATTGGATTCTGGCTCAGATTTCTTATTACGAAGTCATCATCAAGAAATAATTATCGACTCGGGCCCAACCCTATCCTTTCTACTCTAAAATCTGTGCTCCTGCGGGGAAGGGGACAATCTGTATATTCTTATCTCTGGCCCGTTCAGATGTCCCTCTCTCTGTCCCAAATGATGAACGAGTCTTATGATCCCTTCATAGATAGAAATGAAATCAATATGGCTCAGTTCAGTCCAGGTTTTGGAGAAGCTTGCGACCAATTCCTCCTCTTCAAACAGCTGGTTATAAAATCCTGCCTCAACAGGAAATTCATCTTTCTCTCTTAAGATCCGTTCGTATATGGCCGAGGAAACAACCACATACTCAATGCCCTCTTTTTTATGCTCGTCCAAGCTTTTTTCGGCCGCAATACCACAACAGACGGGTTTTACAGGGGTGTATGTGTCGGCGGCTATCTTTGCTCTCTCTGGTAAATTCTCTGATATCCACTCTTTAGAAACAGATCTTGTATCCTGGATACCGAAACTCAGGCTCTGGAATAATCCCCTGAAAAAGAGAGACCCAATCAGGATGAATAACAGCAGAAAGAATAGAGTCCTCATTACAAAAAATCTTCTCTTGAAAAACAATGACAATTTATGAATCCCCACCGAGGCGATGATGATCGGGGCGAGATACATCGGTACGGCCCATCTCTCCCAGTGCAGAGCTACTCTGGATAACAACACCCAATAGACCAACCCGAAGAGACAGACGGCCAGGTACGGTTTATGGTTCTTGTAGACTCTGAATTTGGTGACAATCAGAAGGACCCCGATGAGAAAACTCAGAGACAGCAGTATTCCCATGTTGTTATACAAAACGCCCAGGTAATACAGAAGATTTCCATGCCATCCTAAGCCCGAGGCACCCAGGTGATGGGGAGTTGTTTCAAGGGCCAGGTCGAACAAGACTCTTTTATAATTCAGGAAAAGAAAAGGAGCAAAGATAAACAGGGAAAAAGCGTAGGTCAAAAAGGATAAAAAGCCCAACCTTAAGATCGTGTTTTTTCTGGGCCAGTGAGAAAACACCAGGCCGAACAGGACCAAAAAGGTCGAGAGGGCACCGGGATATTTTTCCGCCGTCGCTAACCCACAAAACAGGCAGCCCAGGAATAGATAAACAAGTTTTTTACTTCTCATGTACCGACAGATGAGGAAGGCCGCCATGGAAATAAAAAAAACAAGAGGAATATCAGGTGTGGCATAGTGAGAGTGTTGGATAAAACTGGGAAACCCAGCTGTCCACAATGAGGCCAGCCATCCGACTCTCTCTCCGCCCACTTCCTTCCCCAATCCATACATCGAGAGAATCATCATCGTCCCCAGGAAAGCGGTGATGAAACGGGAAATTTTATAGTATGGGTCAGGACGCCATTTGTAGTGTTCATAAACGCTTCCGCGCCTCTTGGACGGGACCTTTCGAGTGAGCGAAAAAATTTTATACCCGAGGGCACTTAAATAGATGCTGACATGATTCGGCCTTTTATACACCCCTGGATCAAGATTCCCCGAGGTCGACATCCCGACAGCAGGCACGACGACCTCTCCCTCATCGGGATGGAGCTTTAACGGCAGTCCATAATCCAGCCCGTTCAGGCGAAGAATAGCTCCTGTTACGATCAAGAGGATGAGTACCATACAGGTCTTCCATGATATTGCTTTTGGGGAGAGAGACATTTCTGATCTCTTCGGCTTCACCTTCTTAATACTTTTCACAGAAAATAGCTGCTTATGTCAAGTAATAAGATTCAAAGGGTAGCCTCCCATTTACGTGGCACAGATTAAATGAAGGATGGATAGGTGTAATAAAGGTGAGCCCCTGTCCGTTACCTGCTACCATCCTGCTCAGGCACAACCTTCGTGGGCACAGGCTCAGCCGCATTGTGGAGGTAACATGATGACGTGATGCACCTCCCCCGGAAGTTTGATAAAATTCCCGGAGATCAATCAATCTATTCAGGAGGTGCTTAAATGAATTATATGGGTATTGACCATCATAAGCAATACTCACACATCACGGTCTTGAGAGAGAAAGGAGAGGTCATCAAGGCCGATAGGGTCTGGAACATCCGAAGAGAGGTGAAAGAATTTTTATATGGTCTGGACGAAGAGATCACAGGAGTGGTAGAAGCTGGGCGGTCAAGTTACACGATGGTGGACTTGATGGAGTCATTAGGAGTCAGTATGAAGGTTGCTCACCCTGAGCAGGTCAAGGCGATAGCGAAAGCCAAGATCAAGACTGACAAGAGAGACTCCTGGATGTTAGCGCACTTGCTAAGGATGGACCTTATCCCTGAGGTTTATCGTCGCTGTGCTGAGAATCGGGGTAACCAGCGGGTCTTCAGGCATCGGGTGAGCTATGTCCGGATGCGAACTCAATTGAAAAACCGAATCTATTGCCTTCTGGCTCAACAGGAGGAAGAGGTGCGTCAGATGGCCGATCAGGAAGATGATCTTTTTACAGCAAGAGGGATGAAAGTGCTTCGGGGCCTAGCTCTGCCTGGTATGGATCAGGAGGTGCTTGTCTCATTACTGGAGACTTTGGGGCATCTGGATGTAAAGATCAAGCAATCCGACGCGCTGGTGAACAAGATCTACCGCAGCTGTGAACAGGCTCGTCTGATCAGTACGATACCCGGTTTTGGAAAGTTTTTCTCAGTTTTAGTCTCTACAGAGATAGCAGAGATCAAGAGATTTAGTACCGATAGCCAGCTTCACAGTTATGCAGGGTTGATTCCTTCCACTCATGCCTCTGGAGATAAGCTCTATCATGGCAGGCTCGTTCATCGAGGGAACAAATGGCTGCGGTGGGCGGTTGTGGAAGCGGTATGGCCGGCAGTCAGATCTGACTTTGATATTCGTCTTTATTATCAGAAAAGAAAAAAAAGGAAAGGAGTCAACTCAGCCAAGGTGGCAACAGCGCGAAGACTATTGACCATAATTTACCGTGTAATGAAAGAGAAACGAGCATACATTCCTTTTAAAAGAGAAAAACATACGGTTGCCTTCGCTCGCACCTAACGAGCCTTATGGGCTGCGTTCTTGTGGAGGTTAAGGAGCCGTAGCCGGATAATACGGTGTGTGTAGAGCCAATCTTTTGGAGGCACGGATAGAAGGGTGGTTCAAAAGACCGAAAAAAAAGGAGGATAAATAGGAAAGAATAAAAAAACTTGCGTTACGTCATCATAGAAGGGTGGGAGGGTCTTCGGCGAAGCCTGTGCCCGCGTGAGTGGGTAATGGATTGAGCCTCGCCTTTAAAGGTCTCTTCGAAGCATTTGGAGTATTGATATTTTTATGTCCACGATGTATAGATTGTGGCAGTCCCTAAGAAAAGAACTTTTAGTTTAGAAGGGAAGCGTCAAATTTGATGAAAGAGCCCTGCAGCATCACAGCTTTTTTCCCTTGCTATAACGACGCAGGGACGATTGCGAGTATGGTTGCCCTGATGGATTTGACCTTACGAAAGCTGACAGATGATTATGAAATACTTGTCATTGACGACGGGAGTTCTGACCATAGTCAAGAGATACTAAAAGAATGTGAGTCTCGATACGAAAGATTAAAGGTGATCTTCCACGAGAAAAACAAAGGATATGGAGGAGCCCTAAAAACAGGTTTTTACTCCGCAACCAAAGAATGGATATTTTATACAGATGGAGATTTTCAGTATGACGTATCAGAGATATCAAAGCTTATTCCAGAAGTGAAGGATGATATAGATATCGTCAATGGATACAAAATAAGCCGATCAGACCCATTCCACAGAAAAATTATCGGCAGAACTTACCACCTGATCATGAAACTGATGTTTGGTTTTAAACTCAAGGATGTGGATTGTGATTTCAGGCTTATCCGTAGATCAGTCTTTGATAAAATCAAGTTAGAATATAACAGCGGAATCATATGTGTGGAGATGATAAAAAAAATCCAGGATGCGGGGTTTCACTTTGCCGAAGTCCCGGTTCATCATTTCTTCAGATCCTACGGAAAATCTCAATTCTTCAATGTCAAAAGAATATACCACGTGGGCAAAGACATCCTGAAGCTCTGGTGGAAACTGGTCATAAAAAAAGAGGGAGTTGACGGCCATGGATGAGAAGCTGACCCTATTCAAGGATAAGGCGGTTCTGATCACCGGTGGGCTGGGGTTTATCGGGAGCAATCTCGCCCTCAAACTCGTTCAGACTGGAGCCAAAGTGACTCTCTTAGATGCCATGATCCAGGGCCACGGAGGAAATCTATTCAACATCGAACCCATAAAAGACAAAGTGGATGTCCAAATGAGTGATGTCAGAAACAGGAACATCATGAAATACATCGTCCGGGATAAAGATTACATCTTCCATCTGGCAGGCCAGAATGACCATGTCTTGAGTCTTTCTGACCCGTTTCCGGATATCGACATCAACATCAAGGGATCTGCGGTCCTCTTAGAGGCGTGTAAAAAATATAACAAGGAGGCCAGGATGGTCTACACCGGGACCCGCGGGGAATATGGGCCAGCCGTCAAGCTTCCGGTGACAGAGGATGCGCCGATCAATCCCAAAGGGATTTACGAGCTTTCCAACTTGACCGCCCAGAAACTGTTCAAGATTTACAATGATAATCACGGTATCCGGTCTGTCACTCTGAGACTGACGAATATCTATGGTGAGAGAGCCCAGATGAGACACGATCGATTCGGAGTCGCCAACTGGTTTGTCAGACTCGCTCTGGATGATGAGACGATTAAAGTGTTCGGCGACGGCTCTATCCTCCGTGACTTCCTGTATGTCGAGGATACGGTCGAGGCCATCTGGAAGTGTGTTCTGTGCGATGAGGCCCTCGGCGAAGTGTTGAATGTGGGTCATGAACAGCCGTCGAGCTTCCTGGAGCTGGCCAAGACGATCATCGACATCGCCGGGAGCGGAAGGTGGAAATTTGCCCCCTTCACCCCAGAGCGCAAAGCTCAAGAACCCGGTGATTTTTACTCAGACACGAGCAAGATCTTCCGGATTGTGGGCTGGAAGTCGAAAACAAGCTTAGAAAAGGGCCTGGAGAAGACGATCGCCTACTACCGAAAATACAAGCCGTATTATTGGTGAGCCTGGCGATGATTCCTTTTGTCAACCTCTCTCAACAGTACCTCGAGATCCAAGAAGACATCGACAGGGCCGTTCACAGAGTGCTGTCCAGGGGTTGGTTTGTTCTGGGAGAGGAGCTCGAATCTTTCGAAGCTGAATTTGCGCGGTACTGCGGTACGACATTCGGAATTGGTGTCGGTTCAGGAACCGAGGCCCTTCATCTGGCCCTTCTCGCCTGCGGGATCGAGCCTGGAGACGAAGTGATCACTGTTCCGAACACGGCCGTTCCTACAGTTTCAGCTGTTGTCTTCGCCAACGCCAGGCCTGTCTTTGTGGATGTTGATCCCAAAACATACACGATTGATGCCGATAAACTGGAAGACTACCTGAAGAAGCGGTTCACGAGAAGGGGCTCCCGTGACGGCCACAAACCCAAGGCGGTTATTCCCGTCCATCTCTACGGACATCCTGCGGATATGGACAGGATCATCGCCCTTTCTCGAACCTATGAGCTTAAAGTCATCGAGGACGCGTGTCAGGCCCACGGAGCCGAATACAAGGGCAAGAAGGTGGGGACGATGGGGAAGGCGGGATGCTTCAGCTTCTACCCAACCAAAAACCTGGGAGCTTACGGGGATGGGGGGATGGTCCTGACGGATGATGAGGAGCTGGCCGCAAAGCTGAGGATGCTCAGGAATTACGGAGAAGAAAAAAAATATGTCAACGTCATCAAGGGTTACAACAGCAGGCTTGATGAACTCCAGGCTGCGATCCTAAGAACAAAATTATCGCATCTGGACAACTGGAACAGACTCCGAAGGGACCATGCCCACACCTATGACGATCGGCTGAAGGACAGTCCGGTCATAACCCCGACTGAGAAGGACGATGCCAAGCATGTGTTCCATCTGTATGTCATCAGGGCTCCCGACAGGGAAAAACTGCAAGAAAGACTCAAAGACAAGGGCGTTGTGACCAGCATCCATTATCCTTTACCCGTCCATTTTCAGCAGGCTTTCCGGTATTTGGGCTACACGAATGATGATTTTCCCGTTTCAGAGAGACTGGCCGGTGAGGTCCTCTCTCTCCCCCTCTATCCAGAATTGAGGGAGAATCAGATCGAGTCTATCTGCCAGGTCATACAGGATTTTTATGGATAAGGGCAGGGTCAGCTTCATCGTCGTCAACTGGAATGGTCGGGAGACGATCGAAGAATGCCTGGATTCCCTCCTCGCCCAAACCTACCAAAACCGGGAAATCATTTTCGTCGACAACCACTCCCTTGACGGGTCTCTGAAGCTGGTCAGAGACCGATATTCTCTGAACCAGCTGATCTCCCTTGACCAAAATCTCGGGTATGCCGAGGCGAATAACATCGGCTTGGCTCAAGCCAAAGGAGAGTATATCGCCTTGGTTAATAACGATGCCGTCCTGGATCCCCGCTGGCTCGAGAAAGCCGTCGACGTTTTTGACCAGGATAAGGATCAGATTGTCGGGAGTGTGGCCACGAAAATCATCAATTACCACAAGAGAGATATCATCGACACGGCCGGAGTAGAATTTTTGGGCTTCGGAGCCGGTTGGGACTACAAAGGCCTTCCGGTTGACTCGGAAGAAGTCAACAGCCGTAAAGAAGTGTTCGGGGCTGTGGCCACGGCCTGCCTGTACCGGAAAAATGTCCTCGAACGGATCGGTCTGTTCGACCCTCGGTATTTCATCTACTTCGAGGACACAGAGCTGGCCTTCAAACTCCGGTTGTTCGGCTACAGGTGCCTATACGAACCGGAGGCTGTCTGTTTTCACTACGGTGGCGTTAAGCAGGATAAGGACAGCCGGTTCTACCTCGATTACGGGCGGAGGAACATCGAATTCCTGTTTGTGAAAAATTACCAGGGACGGCTGTTCTCGAAGTATGCCTTGAGTCACTACCTGTATGAAGGCGTTCTTTTTGTCTTCTTCCTGTTTTCAGGTAGGGGGATTCCCTTCTTGAAGGCAAAGATCCAATTCTTAAAAAATCTCGGGTATCTCCTCCGAGAGAGAAAAAAATTGAAACAGGCTTTGAAGGTTTCCGGTCGGTATAAAGACGCCCAGCAGATCGAGAGATACTTTTTCCGTTCGACCCGACGAGGCCTATCCGACAAAGTCCGAAAGGCTCTCCGCGTCTACAAGGCCTACATGAATTTAAGCTAATCCCGTGCCCGAACAAAAACGCCTCCTGTTCCTGAACCGATCCTTCTACCCTGATGTCGAGGCGACGGGGCAGCTGCTCACTCAGCTCTGCGAAGACCTGGCCCAGGATTTCCATATCCAGGTTATCTGTGGTAATCCTGTTTACCGAAGAGTGAGAACACTCAAACCCATCTCCAAATCACAGCATGGCAGGATCATCACCTGGAGAATCAACAGCACCTCCTTACCCAAAAAGTACTTTTGGGCTCGCTTCCTCAACCTGCTGACCTACTTCATGGGATGCCTGATCTGGGCCCTTTTGCTTAAAAAAACAGATATGGTTATCGCCGAGACAGACCCTCCTCTCCTGGCTTCGATCGCCTACCTCCTCAGCCGGCTCCGCCGCAGTGTATTCCTCTACTATCCTCAAGATATCTGGCCCGAGGCCGGTATCGTCAACAAACGTCTAACCAATCCGGTGCTCACAAATATTTTAAGGAGCGTCAACGGGTTTCTGTACAGAGAGGCCAACCAGATCATCGTCCCAGGCGCAGATATGAAAGACAGATTGGTCAAAGATCACTCTCTTCCTCCTGACAAAATCACAGTCGTCGAGAACTGGACAGATCCTGAGGAAGTCTATCCTGTTAAGAGAGAGGACAACGACTTCTTGAGGACTCATGGTTTAGAGAAAAAATTCGTGGTGATGTACTCGGGAAATATCGGACTCTCCCAAGACTTGGAAAACGTTGTCGCGGCGGCAGATGGGCTCAGGGGCTACGAGGAGATCATCTTCATCCTGGTCGGCGAGGGGGCTTTGAAGGAAGCCCTGATCAAGATGGCCTCCTCCCGGAAACTGGAGAACATCAAGTTCCTCCCTTATCAACAGAAAAGGTGCCTGAAATATTCCCTCAATGCCGCCCACATCCACCTCATCCCGCTGAAGCGGGGGATGAAGGGGATCATCGTCCCCAGCAAAGTCTACGGGATTATGGCGGCTTCCAAGCCCTTCATCGCGGCCGTGGATGAGGGGAGTGAAATCGACAGCGTCGTCAAGAGGTTTGGATGCGGCCTGGTGGTCAAACCCTCCGCTGTCGAAGCGTTGAAAAAGGCCGTCCTCTGGGCTTTCCGCAACCAAGAGCAGATTGAGATGATGGGCCAACAGGGAAGAAAAGCATTCGAGGTCCATTACACAAGAGCCATCTGCACCCAGAAATTCCGGAGCCTCCTCAACAGCTTGATCTAAGCCGAAGTGAAAAAAATCAGAATCCACGATTCACCCATAGGGTCTGGTCTGACGCACATCGGCTGGAGCGGACGAGGATGGGGGGACGGCGGGCCTGTCGGCGCTGGCCCCCTAAACTCTCGAGCGCCTGCCTGGGATACCTACGGACAAGAGGTTGGGATCAACATAGTCAGGATGGGGTTCTCGATCAGGCATTTTCTTCCTGACCTGGAAGAGACTCGGCAGGCGCTCGCCGACCGGATCCGGAGGGGACTGGAGAACAAGGACGTTTCCTGGGCCAAGAGTGAAGGGACCAGCTATTCTTACTCTATCCAGAGATGTCGCGATTTAGGGTGGAAAATCCTTATCTGCATCAACCCTTCCTACAAGAGCGTTTGGAGTCCTCCTCGGATAGTCCAATCCTCAGAATCTCTGCGAGTCTGGAAAGAATTTTGTTATCAATTAGCCAAATCCATTGAAGACATTTGGCCCAGTGAATCTCAATATTTTGAGATAACCAATGAACCTGATCTAGGCTATTTCGATGGAGAGTCTTTTCTCCCTGATTATCAGGGACCATCGGGAGGAATCGCTCCCTTCCCCTACAGTCTTCTCCTTAAGAATGCCTACGAGGGTATCAAGAAAGCCGTCCCTCAGGCAAAAGTCATCGCTCCTGGTCTTGCCTCTTGGAATCGATTCTGGCTGGAAGAGATTCTTCGGGAGAGCCAGGCTTACCTGGATGGCCTCTCCTATCACAATGTCGGTGGAGATTTGAAGGATGACAAAATCCTGGAAGAGGCAGAAGGCCTATTATCCCAATCTGCTCCTCAAGCCAAAGGCTTCCTGTTCAACAGCGAATGGGCTTGGTGGCCCAACCACGATGTCAACGATCATGAAACAGCTCTCAGGATAGCGCAGATAATACACCTCCAAACCATCGGAAACGCCTTTGCCTCTCTGTATCTCGGTCCCGCCCAACCGATGGATTACAAAAAAGGGTTGGGGGTCCTCCGGTATGATCCAGATGATCCAAATTCTGTTGAAAAGACCAAGGCTTTTTATGTGTTCCGGATGATGGCCAGAGGAGTGCTAGGAGGGAAACGATTGGCCTTGGTCAATCCTCATCAGAAGTTGAAGATTTTGGCCCTTTTGAATGACCAGAAGGAGCTAGTGATGACGGTGATCAATCCCAACAAAAAGAGATTGAAGAACATCTCCATCGATATCGACGAGGTGTCCGCTGTTCAAAAAGAATTTTTTTTAAAAATACACAAATTTGATTATAATCATCTAGACAGCTGTGAAAAATCAGACTGGAGGATCTTAAGCAGGTTTCAGGTTGAGCCCGAAAGCATTATCCAGTTCGTCATTTCCAGCTCTGATTGAGAATATCTAATATTAACGCAATTATTCGTGTGACATCCCTCTTGGGCGGCCTGGATGCCGCCCTAGAGCCCCCGTAGCGGAGGGGAGCCCCATCGGCTTATCCGATGGGGGGAACCGACGGGACTGGTTCCCAGGGTTCGGGGGCTGAGGGTGGCTTCAGGCCGCCCAGAGATTGTAACCTTATTAACTGCGTTTATATTAGATAATAATCAAAAATTTAAGCCTTAGCAAACGGCCCATGGCGATGATCCCGGCAAGAAAAAACATTTGGATCTGGGTCATTGCCTCTCTTGTCCTCCTCTTTTCCTTATACGCAAGATTCAAAATTATCAACGGATCTTTACCCTATATCGGCCATCCCGATGAAGAAGCCATAACCAAACCCGCTTTACGCATTTTAAAAACCGGGGACTTCAACCCTCATACCTTTATCTACCCTTCCTTACCTTTCTATCTTACAGCGGCGGCCTTCGTGGTTGGGTTCGTCCAGTCCGTCTCCCACGGGGAGATAACGGACACGACAGAACTTGGCCAGATATCCTATCCCTTCTACTCCCCAGAAAGGCTGGTCTTCCCTGCTAAAATGCTCTTCGCTTTGTTATCAGTCATAGGAATGGCCTTGGTGGGAATCATGGCCTA
>Ga0209636_10001728_pt1 | contig 22102 bp, 19 predicted proteins | sample DeeMarSWOR152_54_FD_187464 | JGI IMG/M metagenome (GOLD analysis project Ga0209636, IMG submission 187464) | Marine sediment microbial communities from White Oak River estuary, North Carolina - WOR-1-52-54 (SPAdes) (version 2) | ecosystem: Environmental > Aquatic > Marine > Intertidal zone >...
TTATCCCCGCAAATCTCCTTGCAAACACTGTTCACCTGATCAAAGATTATGCTGTCTTCAGGTGCAGTGCGGCAGTGGACCATTATCTCGCATTTATCTGGGACAAGAAAAATATCCGCGCCTCCGTTTATGCGAATAGGCATGCATATGGTCTTAATTTCCTGTCCCTCCGCCTTCACTGTGTGGAAGTCGAGCTTCTCTAACTGAGCGAGCACTTCCACAGCCTTGGAGATAGCATTCACTCCCCGCTCGGGATAGCCAGTGTGGGAACCCTTCCCTTTAATCCGTACCAGGATATTTTCAATACCCCGGCAGCCATAAATAATGTTAACTTTTTTCTCGTCAACATCCGTCTGAGGCTCCAGCACCAGGGCTTTATCAGCCTTCAAGAACTGAGAGAGAAGGTAGCTTCCTTTCTCTTCCAGTTTGGTTCCAAATTCTTCACCCGTAGTGAATGTGAATACCAGGCGTCCGTTAATCGGCCTGTCTTTGACGAACCGCGCAATCTCCAGCATCGCTGCGATATTCCCTTTATCATCGCTGGCTCCCCTGCCAAAAATCTTGCCCTTTTCCATCACAGCACCGAACGGCTCATGCTCCCAATCACCACCCACGTCAACCGTGTCCAGATGAGCATTGAGGAGAAGCGACTTTGGACCATCGCCAATCTCGAAGAAGATATTGTTCTCTTTAATCTGAGGGCGATAGCCCATTTTTTGGAGTTCCTGGCTGACATATTTGGAAATGTCTTTCTCGTTTCCTGTAACACTGGGAATCCGAATGAGTTCCTGAAGCCAATGAATGAGTTTGTTTTTATCAACTTCCAAGGTTTTCACCTCCACTCAGCGGCTGCTGATAAAGTTTTTGATATGCTTGACGGCCAGCGCAACCCTGTCTGTGGGAGTAAATCCATAACAGAAACGGAGGTAGCACACCTCAGGATCAGTCGGAGCCGGTGTGTAGACTTCATAGTCATTGCCTGCGGGACGAACGCGGAATTCAAAAACTGTTCCGGAAATAGCGCTAACCTTTCCTCTGTCCACCAGGTCAATACTGAACTTATCCACGTCCCCGAATTCCTTGACCAGCTCAACCGGCAACGGGATGACCGCATAGATGGCTCCGCCAGGGCTCTTCATCTCCCAGCCGAGCTCTTCCTTCACCTTTTCCACAAGGATGTTCCTTCGGTTTTCAACCTCATCGAGTAGATCTTTCTTGTATTTCTTTATCTCATCCGGGGCTGTCTCAAACTTCATGAAGTGGGCGATCAAAGCCCTTTGAGAAGTCACTGAAGGGCACCCGCTGTGAGAGCGGTTATAAAAATAGACATACCGCGTCACACGAGGGTCAGCGCAGGAGATATAGCCCAATCTCTCACCTGGAATCTGTCTTGTTTTCGAATAGGTGCCGCAAACGACTGTTTTGCTCAGAATATCCGGCGAGAAAGACTGCGCTTCCTTCCCATCGAAGACCAGTTTATGATAGGCCACATCTAAAATCAGTGGCACACCGACCTCTCTAATGATTGTTTCCAGCTTTTCCTGTTCAGCCGGATCGGTGACCACAGCCCCATCAGGATTATTGATCAGAGTGAAAAGGAAAGCCGCAATCCTGTCTTTAACCGGATGGCAGAGCTTAAGGATTGAGTCAGGATCAGCCACTTTCCCTTCTTCGTTGATCAATGGGACTGGCCATATCATACCGTCGTGCATATCCACGATCAGGTTGTGGTTCTGCCAGGTTCTCTGATTAGTGAGAACCAGATTTTTCTGGCCATCCATGAACATGGAGACCGAAGCCCCCAAAGCACCGGTCCCCCCATGGGTCACAGCCACATGTTTTTGCATGTTGTCTTCTTTGTATTTTTCAAAATCGACACCCTGGTTTCTAGCCTCATCCTGGAATTGCTCCAGGATTAATGCTCTCAGATCATCGGGTATGGAGTGCTTGAAAATCAGCTTTTTGAGCTTGTTGTCTCCGTCAGGGACAGTGTAGCCGATCCTTCCTTCCTCTAAAACAGACTTGGCTGATTCCTCGAGGCTTTCCTTATAACCGGGTGGGAAGAGGCCGGGAGCACAGAGCTCCCCGATGTCCGCCCTGACAAAATCAGGGTCCTGAGTGGATAGAATCCTTGCTTTTCCAGCGACCACAGTAATAGTCGATTTCTTGGATAAAGTCTTAATGGCTGCTTCGGGTAATTTAATTTTTTCTTCCATAAAACACTCCTTTTTAAAAATAAATGCCAGTCAATATTTTTTTCTCCATGGGAAAAAAATTGCGGAAGATAATTTCCTCTTGACTTATAGCAGAGAAAAAATTTGAAGTCAACAATAAGGGTTTGCGCAAGTGGCAGCCGCTCATCCGCGAGGGCAAGCTTAAGAATGCCGATGTTCTTGTCTACTGAATCCTTAATACGAAGCCCCTGGGGATGAAGTACAGAAGAATTTTAATTTTAAAGATTGAATCTTCGAAAAATCCGCTTGCTTAGAATCCTCTGGCGAACATCGTCCAGAATCTATCTCCGAGTTCCAAGTATTTGTGCATGGCAGCCCGGGCAAAATCATTCGTGTATTTTGTCAGGTATTCCTTGGCTTTGGCCAGGTCTTCCTCAGAGTGTCCTTTCTTCAAAAGAGCCAGAACTTTTTTCTCGATATCCGGCAGGTCAGAAAAAGCTCTCTCTTCGAACTCTTTCACGGCATCATTGATGTATTGCCCTGCTCTTCCCCAACGGACTGTAGCCAGTCGATTCGCGCGCCTGAAAGCCCAGCATGCAGAATCCATACGGAACCTGTGCTGCGCGCATATTTCAAAACTCGTCGGGAGTTCTGAGACACCGGCGAATATCGGAATTCTCGGGCTTTGTCCAGGATTGTCAAACGAAAACCAGGCAATTCCCCCCACAGGATCAGGCAGCCAATCCCGCATCTGCAGGACCTCAGAATAGGAACATCCGGCAATGGCAATGGTTCTCTGCCGATCGACGACTCCCGGCTTGATAGTATTCAAAAGATTCGTCATATCATAAGACATCCAGGGACTCACGACAGGACTCTTCTCCGTTTCCTCGCTTCGGCGTTTTTTCACAACGAGGTCTTTCGTCATATCCAGTTCTGTTCCTTCGTAGGTCTCCCGGTAAAAATTCAACATATCTCTGACCGAAACTTTCTTTTCCGGTTTCACCGAAAAAGGAAGTTCCTCCATATCCATCTTCAGTTTGAGAGAGGGAGCAAGAGTGCTGAGCACATAGAATTCCCGGGTTGAGAACGGTCTTCGTCCACTGTAGACTTTCCAGAACTTGAAGGGCTCTCCGCTGTCGGGATCCCACCAACCCATCTCCTCCGCCACGGAATACACATTTTCCGAAGCCATGTAATAATCCGGATTATCCAGGTCAAGCTCACTTATCCTCGGGATATTCGCGGAAACGCCCACATGGTCGTCAGGAATACGGGCCGCAGCCCACACCGCTCCCTTTTCCAGAGGACCGGCGCCAAAAATCTCAAAATGCCAGACTTCTTTTGGGTCAGCGATTGTGATGCATTCTCCCCAGTCCCCGTATCCGTACTCTTTAACGAGTTGGCCGGCAAGCTTGATGGCTTCCCTGGCAGTTGTGCATCTTTCCAGCATGAGACGCTCGATCTCCTCGATCATGAACATCCCTTCCGGGTTGTACAGGTCTCTTTTGCTTCCAATCGTTGTCTCTCCGATGGCCAGTTGTTTTTCGTTCATGCAGGGATAGGCCGTGTTGAAAAAGGCATAGGTTTCCTCAACTTGTGGGATTTCGCCCTTCAATACCATGCCTCTCAGATCCCAGGAAGTCTCGGTGTGCATCTTGCCGTAATAGATTTTATTCATTGTTCCCTTGGGATGCTTCTGAGGAGGAACCATATTCACCCAGGTGCGGTAGTTTCCGTCGCAGGAGTGAGCGGTGATGACCGAACCATCGGTTGTCGCTTTTCTTCCAACCATGATGCTGGTGCATCCTGTATCCCAATCTTCCCAACCTTGAACTTGCTGTTGAGGCTGTTGACCTGGGATCAGGAATAAAGCAGTCAATAACGAAAGAATGGTTAATACTGCCAATCCGCTAAGTATTTTCTTAAGACTCATTTTTCTCATCCTCACCTCCTTCTCTCATAGCTACTTAATTATTATAAGAAATGCAGTGTTGTCAATGAATTTAAAGAATTAGAAATAATATGATAAGAAGTGAAGTGAGTGATAAAATTAATTTTGTTTCAGTTCAGCCGCAGAAGCCAGTTGGACGATTGCTTTGACTTTTAAAGGCCCAGGCATCTGGGGCCTCATTCCGCCTCCACGCATTCCACCGCCGCCCATTCCTCCGCCTCCAGGCATTCCGCCTCTTCCGCCACCTCCGGGCATACCACCAGCCATTCCTCTTCTCATGTTTGACCTACTGATTTTAGGCGTTTCCAATCTTATGCCGATCGAGCTGCCTGATTTGGCTCCGATTGCATAGGGATTCTGTTCATCCTGGCTTAGCGGGATTTTGAGCTCGTAGACAAGTGTTCCACTCGAGGAATTTATTGTCACATTGATTCCTTTTGCCTCATCAATCGGGATCCTGACACTCTCATCCTTCCCAGGCCCGAGTATTTCCAACTCAGTCATCTGTCTCATCGGGGCCTGCATGAACCTTTCGGGATCCTGTTCTCCTCTTCTCGGCTTTATCGGTACATCTTCCTCTCGCATCCCTCTCATTTGTATATCTTCTTCTGACATGCCAATAGGAAATTTAATGCCGAAATTTCTTTTCTTCCCGCCGACTGGATCAAACCACAGCGTGAATCCCTGTCTCATTATTTGATTCCGAATAATAGGATCCTCGACAATCATACAGATGTACATAAAGCTTTCATCATTCAGTAAACCAAGAGATATGTTTTCCTTCTCAAAATACATCATGGCATTCAGCCAGTCATTATGCTTCCCGTCAATCATGACTTCACGGTCCCGCCAGATGCTGCTCAGCTGGAACTGGCCACACGCGAAAAATAAGATTGTCAAAAGAAACAGGATGAATGACCAAGCGAGCAGCCTGGTGTTAAAAATTCTTTTGGTAACTTTTGATAATATCCTCATTATTACAGTTTTCATTTTTCTCCTCTCCATCATAAACTCTATTTTAATACTCTCAGTTCCATATGAAAATACAAAGCCAATAAAAGTTAGACAACACAATTCCGAAAATATTTGGTTTTGCAAAAAAAAAAGATGTTTCCCAAAGTGAAAGCATCTCCATTTCCGTGATGGACAAAGCTAGGGTGGAGTCTCAGGAAAGATCAGGCTGTGTGTTGAGAAAACCGTTTGAAGGCGGAGCGGGCACGGTTCCTCTCCGAAGGAGAGGAGAGCGAAGCCTGAAACCGAGCAGGCTTTGACTCGCTGGGGCAAAGTCTGCGTGTTTTCGATGCACTCAGCCTGATCTATAGCACATCTTGTTATCACGGATTTGGAGATGCTTCCTCCCACAGTGAGGGAAAATAAAATGGAGAGAGAAGGTGAAGGGTAATGTCAGAGCGACACCAGGGGAATGACTCCTGTTTCCAAAAATATCTCCATGGATAGAATAATCAGAAGAATATCTCAAGAAACATCCTTGACTGATTTTAGTTCTATCATTGCATTGATTTCCATGGAGACGCCTTCCGAATCCCTTCTCAGAAAAGTGACCATGATCTGCTTATGCTTTTGGATAGGCCTCTCGCTTTTTTGCCTCTTTTTCTTTCCTATCGCCTTCTTGAACAAATCGTAAACCGCTCCGGCCGCATCTATGATTGAAAAAGAATTCAACATCGGGTTTTTGTACTCTTTCTCTATTTCGTAAAAAGGACCGTAACCTTCAGGCAAAGGAGGCTTCTCGATTTCGAACGATGCTCCCTTGAAAGGGACTTTCTTGCCGGTCACTATTAACCGATTGCCGACAAACATGGATAATTCATATTCAGGATCTCTGACTTGTCTTTGAGTTCCAGAATCAACCCCTGGGTAGTCAAGCTGGATACCAATCTCTATTTCCTTTTTTAGAATAAGATCGCCGACTTTAAGATCCAAAAAATAGACATGCGCACCGGATTTCTCGAATAAGCCTATCGCCTCAATATCAACCATGTTCAAGCCTCTCTTGAGAAGACCCCCTTTAATCACGTTTTCTTTATCGGAAAATTTATAATAGGCCTCCACTGATATTTCTATCCCGATCACTAATTTTTCCGGTGGAGCGAGTGTCTTGCCTGTCCCTTCTCCTATCAATCCTATATCGATAACGACAGTAGATGTTTCCTCCCCAAACAAGTAAAGATTAAGGCTGATAACAAACACCAGCAAAAACGAAACCTTTCTAATCATCATAATGAAACTCAAAATAGACCTCGAGAATCTTCTTGGGAAAATCTTTAGGCAGGGAAGGGAAAGGAGAGCTCCCTTTTAAGGCTTTCAACGCGGCCTCGTCCAGGAGCAGGATAAGAGATGAATTCACGACTTGAGCAGAGAGAATTTCTCCACTCTCATCGATAATCACAGAAACTCCCACAACACCTTTAACTCCCATCTCTTTCGGATAGGGAATGATCCAATTCGCGAGGATTGTATTCACGACCTGTTCGGCCCATGGAGAAATATCATAGTCTTCGATACGAAAAGAGGCTCCAGCCTTTTGAGCCGCACCGTGGACACCTGCACGCGCAAGGCCTGTATCGCCTTTGAAAAAACCGATGTTGAAGAAACCTGAACGAGGATACTTCAGTTGTTTGACATTCCTTTCAAGTTTAGCTCTCTCCGCCTCACTCAAAAGTTTTTGCGTTTTGCCAATATCGAGGGAAAAATCCAGGACATAATCTGGAAGCAAATCCGACTCAGACTTGAACGACCATCCGAGTCTAAAATTCGAGGCCAGATCCGAATAGAATGCTTCTTCCCCTGTTGGAATTCGGTTATCAGTCCTTCCTGTTGAATAAAGCTCTCCGGGGCTCACAGACTCTGATGTTTGGGCAGGATTCACTAGGACTGCCGCTTTGTCCGGAAGCATTGCCCCCTTATCCTCATCTCCTCCGGGCTCATCCCTCGCTGTCTCCTGACGGCGTCTGAGGGAATCTTCAATATCCATCGGGATGATCAGTTGTTCGGGTGAAACGAGTACAGCCTCCCTGATTTTCAGCTGTTCAAGGTTGATACTCACCGAAACGTTTAAATAAAACAGAACAGCCATCAAGGCCACATGGATAAGGAGAGAGAAGAGAAAGCAAACCGCCTTTCTTTTTGAATCAAGCCTATCTTTATTAATCTTTATCCCCCTATGATTCTAGCACTCTTTCTCTATATATTTAAATTCAAGGTTTGTGAAAAAAGTTACATTCCCGGAACTAAGCCTAGCCAAGCCTCGCATCGGATCAGCATCCAGATCCAAATGGATATTTTTTAGTCCCGTGACTTCTTACTGGAGGGATTTATTTGACAGAAGAGAAACTGGGAGTGACTCTAATATTTTTGGCTTGTTCTCCTTGGTGCTCACAAGGAAAACTGAAACATCTTTTGATTGAAATGACACAGGAAAAAGGAGACAGCCCCCTTTTTTTCAGGGACTGTCACTTTTAGTCCTTTTAACAAGGAAGAATAGCGACTGTCCCTCTTCTTAAAAAAAGGGGCCTGTCCCCTTTTTTCCGCAAACATAAAAAGAGCTCTTTCCTCCCGCTTCTTTTCCCCTCAATTACAGCCTGCCCTTTTTCCCCTCTTTTGACAGCGCATTGAAGGGCCTATGGCATATAGCCCGGGGAGGAAAGAGCCCATAAATCCCATTTTCCTCATACCATTGGCGTTCTCTATATTAATAATCCTTTTTCAGATTTATTCAATCACCTACAGCGACGATTTCAGGGGGTGAATTTAGGGGTGAGATATCTCGCTATTGCAGAAACACAGAGAGGAGGCGGGTTGTTTTCAGGGGGTAGCCCTATTCACCCCGCCCTTTTGCAAAGTCAACGAAGGATCGAATCAGAACAATCAATATCTCTCCAGATACCTCGTAGTGAAATAGTCGTCTTTCACGTTGGGATTGAACTGGATTTCATTTATTTTCAGGATTGACTTTCTGTCGTTTTGTTTGTTGACCATTATCATATGTATGGGTCTGTATCTGTGATTGACCGGGTCCAGCTCTCGAATCTCTTTGACTGAGAGCTCCTTATGCAGCTCACCATCAAGGTCGTAATACACCGCTCCTCTTATGACATAGTCTTTCTTCCCGATGTAGGCCATCCTTTTGGAAAAACCATTCTCATCAGCCACATCTTCATTAATCGGCACCATTTCTATCTCCCAGCACAGGGTGCCTTCCACCTCTTTTTCGCTCAAAATCCTGTATGTGAATTCATCCAGTATGGGCGGGGACATGTCCGCATAGGAAAATTCCGAGCCCATGAAGCTTTTGGCTCTCTCTGAGCTGACAATCCGCCTCGTCTTCCTGAGGGCTGGCATGAAGAGCCACATGTCATCATCTTTTTCCTCGTAATCAAACACGAGCAGCCCTGTCCCTTTCACGTCAGCAGGAGCGAGGAAACGGAGAAGTCTTTTTTCTGTGTCTCCATTATCGAAAAGCTTGGTCACCATCGCAATCTCCCTGACCCGCTCCCGACCTTTGCTGTCGATGATGGTCATAGTCGAAACAGCCTCTGATCCAGCGAGCTTTGTCACTTCAAAGGCCTTATCCATAATCTGCTTTGCGGTCAATTCTTCCTGGACCATAAGACCTGAGCCAAGAAAAAATACCGCTGATAGCGTTGCTAACAACTTGATTTTATTCATGTTATACTCCTTTGACGATTAATTTCTTGTTTGTTCCAAGGTGCCAGATAGATGTCGCTACAAGCGACCAGAATGTACTCCATCACCATGTGATATCCTCAACTCTTTAAACTGATCATTTTATTCGGTTCCAGGAAATCGGGCCTGAACACCAAACAGAGCGCCGGGATGAGGACCAGTGCGCCGACAAGACAGGAGAAAATCGAAACCACAATCAGAAATCCGAAAAACCTTAATGGCATGAAACCGGATGTGAACAACACAAGAAAGCCGATAATCACTGAGAAGGCATTGAAAATGATTCCCCGGCCCGTTGTGGTCAGAGTCTTTTTAGCGGCGTCCTGAGGAATAAGCCCTTTACGCCTTTCTGACCTGTATCTCCAGAGGAAATGAATCGTGTAATCCACCCCAACACCGATCATGATCGAGGACAGCATGGCAGTCGCCACGTTCAGCTCGATCCGGAATATTCCCATCAGGCTGAAAAGCGCGATCACTGAGAGCCCCAGGGGAAGAGAAGAAACAATCCCAGCAACGACTGAGCGGAAGAATATCATCAAAAGGATTCCCACCGCCACGATAGCCAGACCCAGAGATAGCAGCTGGCCATTGACTATCAGCCGGGCTATGTCAGAGAAGATGAAGGCAAATCCTCCGGCCAGTTTTATCTCTTCATCGTTTTTCGTCATTTCCATAATCTGCTCTTTGACTCTGTTGAGCTTTGGCGTGCTGGTGGTGTTGATACGGGCAGTGACCAGCGCATTCTCATAGGGGAAATCCACCATTTTTTCGAAATCCTCCGGATCCCCGCTCATAGAGTAAAGCTCAAAGTATTGGGCCACAGCGTTTCGAGTGTCGGGAATGGCATCGTACCCTTCTTCATCGTTATCATTTATAGCCCGGCTCATCATCCGCACCACCCTGGCAATAGAAGAGGTGTAGCCGACTTCTGGAAATTCTCCCATCTCTCTTTCCAGGCGGTCAATCTTATTCAAAACCCTGGGATCTTTTATATCACCATTGACAACGACAGAAACACTTTGTGCGCCACCCATGTTTTCATTGATCAAATCCGCAGCCCTGACAATCGGAGAATCCTTGGGAAAATACCGATTCGGGTCTGAGTCCACATGTATAAAAAATATTCCTATGGACAAAACCACGGCGCTGCTGAAGGCCGCGATGACAATGGCTTTCGGACGCCTGGAGACAAAATTTCCGAAGAAATGAAGAACACGGTCAAGCAACGGTCGTTGACTGGCTTCTTCGTTGGCACGGATGACCGGCTTTCCCTTGGGGAGAAAGGAAACGACCGCGGGAATGAAAAAAAGACTTGCGGAAAGGGCAAACACAATCCCGAATGAGGCCAGAATGCCTAACTGTCTGGCTGGGATAATGATATGCCCGAAGAGACAGAGCATTCCGGCTATCGTTGTCACTCCAGCCAACAGAATAGGTTTGCTCAGGCTCTGGAATATACCTTTCGCCAGGTCTTTGTTAGTGTACGGATTCCCTTCGACATTCAATTCCTGATATTTGGCGATGAGATGAATTCCATAATCATTAGCGACAGCAACCAGAAAGATCGGAACAATCACGGTAATGACCTGAATCTTCCACCCGACCAAAGGAACTATGCCTATCGAGACCAATATGGACATGATAACTACGGCAAAGGGCAAGAGAACACCCCTGAGCTGTCTGAAACAGATAAAAAGAAACACGAGCATGATGAGCAGGGCAAGAGGTATGAGCTTGCGAAAATCTCTCTGGATGCTTTTTGCGACTAGAACTCTTGTATTCGGTAATCCCCCAGTGACAACCTCTTCCTTTCCGGGATTCTCCTCAATAAGCTTTTCAACCTCACCCACAATATAGCTGTCCTCGACATCGGTCTTCAGGAGGGCAACGACAGCGGTCAAACTGAAGTCCTTGGAGACGACAGAGCCATAGACAAGGTCATTATCCATGATCTCTCTTCTCAATTCTTTCTTCTGTTCTTCAGTTCGGGGAATTCGCTTGACCGCAGGGTTGACGATCATAGCGCCCTCTTCACCTTTAATGTTCTTCAGCTCGAACAGGGAAAGCACCTTATCCACGCCTTTAATCCTTTTCATCTGTTTGGAAATGGCCTCAGTGCGCTGGAGGGTTTCAGGCTCGAGCACATCATCAGCCTTGATAATCAGCACGAGCATCTCTGTGCCCCCGAATAGCTCGTCAATCTCTTCTGTGTTGAGCCTTGATGGGAGATCAGAGGGAAGCATAGCCTTCAAGTCGGATTCTATTTCAGCCTTAGGAATTCGATTAGCGAAGAAAGCGGTGACAAGGATAAAAACCGGAATGATCACCCAGCGCAATTTTACGATCATATCGGCAAGAGTTTTCATGATTTTTTCCTTTTCATTGTCTGCTTTTTAACCGCAATGCCCTGGATGCCGCTTAAAAACAATGTAGCGATGGTCTCCTTGAAGTCGTCATAATACGCATCATCAAACTTGACTTTAAAGATATTCTTTAAGATCGACTTGATCCTGAAGTTCATGAAAACCATTGAGATCAGGCTGGGCCCGATCATGCCCAGATGGTAGGTATCTTCCGGGTCCAAGCCGAATCTTTTGATGAGCCCGCCCATGATACCGATCATCCGCGTTATCTTTTCCACTTTAATCTCGGCTAATTCAGGAAGGTCAAGAGGAAGCTCGTTATAGGCCACTATTGCCAGTTTAGTATTTTCTCTGACGAAGTCGACCATATGACCGATCAGTCTTCTGCTGCCTTCTTCAGTAGATCTTCCTTCATCGACCGCATCCCTTAACATCTGAGAATACTGGTCAAAAAACTCTTCAAGGACAGACCTCAGGATGCCCACCTTTCCCTCAAAATAATAAGAGATCATCGCGATGTTGACATTCGCTTCTTTAGCGATCTCCCGGACACCCACCGAGGCAAAACCCTTCTGAGCAAAGAGGGAAATCGCCGCATCCAGGATTCTTTGTTTAGGTTCAATTGGATTATGATTGTGCATCGTTTGCCTCCCGCTCAAAAGGATATTTTGAGCTCCACAAACAAGGAACTCAAATTGTCCTCAACGAAGTCGAAGAGCGTATCCGCAGGCCCTGAGTAAAGCTCGCCTCCCAGAGTAAAAGTAAAAGCATCAGCGATGTCATAGGTCATTCTCGGCCGGACGAGGAATTCCTCTGTAGTGACATTCGCCAGGCCGACAACTTCGAGATTCAAGGTCTCATGAAGAAGATTCCACCCAAGCCGACAGGAGAAAGCATGGCTGGTCTCGAACTGCTGAGAAGTGATAATCCTGTTCTTGATCTCGAGTTCATACATAGGAATGGCCAGAGGATCAATTGGCTCGACTAATGGAATAAAATCAAAGACAGTTCTCCCTATGTACTGGAAGATGACACTGAAACCGCCGGAAAATTCTTTATCCACGCCGAGGACATAGTGAAGGTTAGGATTGGGAATATAGACATAATATTGAGGGTCTTCATAAGGAATTGTGTAGGCCGCTTCCCCTCTCAGGCCAAACCCTCCGACAGTCGTTGAAAAATCAGCTCCGAGTACATTCACCCTGAAGGATTTGAGAAAAATGTCCAGCGTGGGCAACAACGGGTCAGGGAAAGAGTATGAAATACCCGGAAAAGGATTGTGCCCGTTAAAATAAGACAGGGAGAAATCGAACGCTGCCATCTCCAGGTTCAGCTTTGCCGCAACTGCGCTGTTCTTCAGCCTGGCGTCCGGATAATCAGGATCTCCCAGGCTGATTCCGGGTGGAAAAGGGATAAGGTTTGTGGGCACCACGGAAGACCTGAAGACAGGCACCCAGATCAACTCAATCCTGACCGGGTGCGCATTGAAGAATGTCCGTAAAAGGAAATTGGCTTCTCTTCTGTCATCCTCGTCAGGGGAGCGGGCAAGCATATTTTTAGGAGTGATGTTATCAGTGGGATTAATTCCATCCGCACGGCCCCAGGCTACGATCTGGTGCCCGATCCTGAAATCAAAAGGACCCAGGTAAGCGCTGACATAAGCTTCACGGATAGTGAATTCAGTCACATAATCATTGAATTCAACTCCCTTCCTGAACCGAACCTCGGCATATGCGCTGCCAAAACTTGCTTTGCTCGCACTTAGTTTAAGCGAGAACTCACCGTAACCGCTTTTTATCTCGGCCTGACTCCTTTCAGGAACTTTTCCCAAATACAGGGTGCTCCGCAAGTAACCGTTCAGCTCGAAGGCCTTTTCCTGGTCCTTGCTCCCTTCAGCCTCTTCAAACAGTCCCTGGCCCAAGACTGTCGTGGATAAAAACAATATTAAGACAAGACCTATCCATCTGCCTCTCATGACAATCTCCTTTATCCCATGAGATTAATCAAACGTTTGTTCATATACATATGATAAGAATTAAACAGACGTTTGTCAACTTTGGAAAGGTTTGAGACAGAGCTTGGGATCAGACCTCAAAAACTTCAGTCATTTCAATTTTCCAAAATTCAGATAGCTCAGATAATAATTTTTTAGATATCAGTATTCCTAGCCTTCTAGAACGAAAATGCCACAGGAAAAAAACTGGATGGGCAAAAAAAGAATAATAATAAAGAAATGTGACTGAAGTTTTTGAGGTCTGACCCCAATTATTTTTTGACTGAAGCACTTGTTCGAATTTCACAACTTGAACTCTTATCCCATTTTCACAACATCTAAAAAGGAAAAGGAAGCGATCAGGCTAAACGCGGCAAGACTTAACAGGACAGAAACAAACAATATCGCTAATTTTTCTCTTAATTTCATTTTATCCTCCAATCTTCATTTTCATTCTCATACATGTATAGACGTATTTCATCCCAAAAAAGTTTACTATTATTATAAAATTAATTGGATTTTTATATTTGGCCTGGTTAAACGATCGATTTCTGATCGAGTGAGGAGTCATCCCCATGGATTCCGGATAACTGAAGACCTTTTGTCGAGTGAAGAGAAGAAGAAGTTTTAAGGATTAGATAGAGAAAGAAAGCAGTACTAAATGGGAAGGAAAAGCATGATAGCTTTGATTTCTCAATAATTCAGTAATACTTTTACATTGTCATTGCGAGCGGAGCGTGGCAATCTCATAAAATGAAATGAAGATATTCATTTTTATGGGATTGCCACGTCACTTCGTTCTTAGCAATGACACTTTTATCCTAATTACGATAACAAAAATTCTACCTTGTTACAGAGTATTAAAGACTGTTCCATTTTCGGGTCTATTCTTCAAAGGAAATACCTTAGTCTTTCTCTCAAGAAGATTGAGAGGCCATGAAAAATATCCCAGGTTAATCCTGGAACACGACCTCGTAGCCTTCCCGTATTGGAGGTTTTTTGTAAAATGTAATGAATTTGGATATCTGTTCCTGGTAATAGCGGTTTTTCTCGTTAGCAACAGCATCTTCCTCACTCTCCCACAGCGTAATGACCATGCCATTTCCTGTTTTTCGGTCCATGAAGACACGAGCCCCATGATAACCTTTTTGCGACCTCGCGGCTGTGATCACACTCTCCTTGTAGCGCTTTGCGAACTCATCAATCCTGTCTCGAGAGATCTTGAGTAAAGTCAGGCGCGCATACATATGGATCCCTCCTCTTATTTTAAAACCTCACTCCCCATGAAAAGGACATTTCTTTATTCTTCATAAAGCTCCTGACAAAATTCTTCTCCATTCGGTTAGGTTGTTCCCTCAATACCAATACATCTCTTCGGGCATGGAGAAAACGAAAAGATTCCCGTCTCTGGCGTATTGATTGCTTCTCTTTCATTTTCCCCACAAACATTAAAAAAAATATATCGACCGCAGAATCAGATGTCAAGAACCAAGATGATTATTCTTGATCTCCTGCCGCAGAAACGACGGTTGATTGAGATTCGAGAAAGCTTTGTTTCCGTTGTCTGTAAAACGAATTTTCATCGAAAGAATACCATAAAATACAATGTGTCGATTAACGCAAATGAATGGGACTCTCAGCCGATCATATCCAGGAAGGTGTCTATCCGGCTGTTGAGCTGGCCCTCGAAGTAATTCTGGCCCGAGGCACTGTCGCAATCTATGCTCACAAAAGGAATTCCTTTTTTCTGGAACGCGTCTTTTATCACTCTCAGTCTGCCATAATTCCATCGGCAACCCCAGTGAGCATAATGCAACACTCCGTCCACTTTATACTTCTGGGCAAAGTCGATAAGAATATCCGTGTAGCTGTCAATCGGCCCATTGACGGAATTCAACACTAACCTCTGTGCGACGCTTCTGAAGGGCTGTTCCGGGTTCAATTCATTCCAATAAACATGATTTGTCTCTTCGAAAGCTATCGAAGCCTTCTGTTCATTTTCCAGATAATGGAAAAAACGACTCTTAAAATAAGGCCGGACGTGAAGCCAGAGGAGGCGGTATTTTTCTTCGCCAATAGGTGTGAATTTTTTGGCCACCCGTTTTTCAAGCTCCCTGGCCATACTCCGATAAATATCCACAGCCTCCTTTGAACCGAATCCAAGACCAACCAAATACAGATAGCCGAGCGCTTCGCTCCCTCTCATCGGGGATGGCACTGCCTGACGGATTTCATTCACACGGAGGGCATATTTTCGAGCCTGATTCGAAAGTTCAATGGCTTGAGCTAACTTTTGTTTGTTGAGTTTACGACCTGTAATATCACTCAATTTATGGGCCATCTCTTCAAGCTGTTTCGCCACATAGGAGACAGCTTCTTCTCCTCTCTCTTGAGGGATATCCATCAGAAAATAAGGACAGTCATAAACTCGGCTTGCCGTGGAATTCACTTTCGCTCCCGCATCACAGAGATGAGTAGCTGCAATCACAGCTTGAGGCTGAGGGAACAATTTGTCTATGACGGCGCCCACACCACAGCGGAGAATGGAGCAGGTCTCCGGAGTATGGAAGTTCTTCTCAGCAATCCCCAGAAACTCATCACTCAACCCAAAACCGGCTAGAGACGTCGCAGTCGATTCCACGCATATGGGGATGATATCCAGCGCATATAAAATCTCGGAAGGCGCCCAGATGGTCGTCAGAACATACGGCTTTTCTCCTTTAACAGCTTCATGATTCAGGTCGAGCACCATGTCTGTCATTTTTTGAGTCGCTCTGAGACGGGTTGTGTCTTTTCTCATTTTGTTCATGAGTTTCGACTTTATGTAAAAACTCTCCTTCTTCAACATATCCTTAGTCACTTTTAGCTGGTTTTTATCATTCATCTTTCTTGGCCCTTTCAGAGCATTTCAATAAAGGCTTCGATCCTCGTTCTTATCTGGCCTCTATTTCCACCGATAAAATCCTCCTCTATCTGAAGAACCGGCAATCCTGCATCCTGGAAGGATTCATGGTAAAGAGGGTAATCATACAGATGATTGTCGCAGAATTTGACCGTCTGGTAGATGATTCCATCGACTTGAAAATCCTCAACTAGCTTCTTTCCCCTTTGCAAGCGGAGTTCAGTGTTCTTCATCCGGGCACAGGGAGCTTTGAGGAGATAACGGGAGCTTATGGCCTTGATGGGATCATCTCCTTGCTCGACATTCCCTTCGAAGTAACGGCTTCCGGAGCACAAATCATCAAAAACAACAGATGCTCCCGATTCCTCTACGATTTCAATAATCTGAGAGTTGGCAAGGAGAGAGCCGACAATCATGATTCTCGGCCCTTGTGACAGAGATGTTTTTGCCGTTTGATTTTTTATTTCCTCTAAAAAACTCTTGAGTTTCTTATTGAAGCTTTCCTTGGGCATCTTCTGGCTGGCCTGGATGACTTTAAAAACTGTGGTTCCTTTTATTTGAAGCTCCGGACTCTTTCTGAGCTCATAGAGCTCTGCCATCAAACTCCGGCTCTCATTATATAAATCTATCGTTCTCCACAAAGCCGAGTCTTCTATCTTGCGGCCGAAATGACTCTCCAGATCAGCCTTTAGCTTTTGAACTTCCAGGGTGAAATACTCCAGGGCCAGAGCCCCTGTATCTTTTGGGACATTCATGAAATGGACAAACGGAGTGGCGGAAACATAATGCTGCCAGCTGTGATACAGACCGCGCATGGCATCACAGGAATGGACGATGACTATTCCTTTGAGCGTTGGATCCTCTGCCTTCAGCCCAAAATCCAGACAGCTTCGCACATAAGGACAGAGGTTATGATGGAGATAGGTATCCGCCAGCTTGGTGGAGGGTGTCTCCTCAAGGATACGGAAAGGATGAAAGCCTGCCGCATGTATGATTTCTTCTGGGGTATAGGTGCAGACCCAACCGATCTTGGGAAGGTCAGGATTCAGGTCCTTTTCTGAAAAGTCGATATCAACCATGAAAGGAATCTCTTTAAAATCAGTTTTTACTTTTAATGCAAATCTTTCTTTAAATCAAGGAGCAATTCTTTTTTTGAATTTTATTGTTTAAAATGGCCTGAATGCAATGAGATGCATCATTTCTTTCAAGGCCCTGTGAATTCTGAAGAAATTTTTCAACCGCTTCCTTACCTGTTTCTTCAAATTTTTTTTGATTTCGACTTGACAAACAACTGATTCACTGTTATATTATTGTAGAACAGTGAGAGAAGTGAAAATCAATCCTTTTGAAATCAAAGTGGATGTCAAATCCGCACTCCCCGTCTACGAACAGATCAAAAGAGCGGTCAAGCTGGTTATTCTTTCCGGACGACTGGAAGAAGGGGATCAGTTGATGTCAATCAGGGAATTGGCTTTAAAGCTCCAGATCAACCCCAACACCATCATCAAAGTCTACTACCAGCTCGAGATGGAGGGATTTGTTATTTCCCGGCCTGGGGCTGGATACTATGTTAAGTTTGACGGCAAGAAGATCCAGAAGGAAAGACGGGAACTCTTTGAACAGGCAACGGACGAATATGTCTCCAAAGTTACGAATATGGGGTACTCTTTGGAGGATATCACACAGGAAATAAATACCAAAAAAAAGGAGGGACTATGACCGAGGCATTAATCAGTGGCAATGTAGTCTGCGCATTTATCTCGGCCAAATGGGCCATGGAATTGGGATTTAGTGAAGGACGTCAAATACTGTTCCTTTTTGGTGGATTGCTCATCGGCCCACTCATGCTTCTCATCCTGTACATCCGTCTTCAGTATAAAGATAAAGCGGAGAGAAAGCTCTAAAAAGAAACATCGTAAAGAGACAGCCAATAAGTGAATGCGTCAGCCTCAGAATTTTCTATAGGCTCTGAGCGCGCAGGACTTTTAACGCTTTGAAAATAAGAGGAAAATAGGCCAAAAAAAATATGGAGAAACATGCCATGATAAACATCAATAATCTATCCTTCAGTTACGGGAAATTAAAAGTCTTTGAAAACTTTCATCTCGATGTCCCCGAAGGTGAAGTCTGCCTGATCACCGGAATCAACGGGGTTGGCAAAAGCACTTTGATGCGGTTGATTGCTGGAGTTTTGCGTCCGGCTGGAGGAGAAATACTATTCGATGAAAAAATGGGACCGGATCACAGGCGCAAAATCGGTTTCATTTCGGATATACTCAGCCTGTATGAAAGCCTGACAGTCGCTCAATCAATCGAATTCCACAAGTCAGTTTATAATTTGGATAAATTCGATGATTCTCTCATTCGGCACACAAAAATCAGCGATAATCAAAAAATTAAAGAACTTTCCACAGGTCAAAAGACGATTTTTCACCTCAGCCTGATACTCTCCACTGAACCAGAGATTCTCCTGATTGATGAGATTATCCATTCCATCGATGCTTACCTGAGAAGAATCTTTCTTGAACAGCTGATCCAAATCCAGTCTGAGCGCCAACTGACCATCATCATGGTCAATCTGAACTTCCACGATATCGAGCATATTGTTGAACGCGTGATACTCCTTAAGGCAGGGAAAATCGCAGTGGATGAACAAATCGATGATTTGAAGGCAAAAGTCAAAAAAATCATTTCATCGATAACGCCTCAAGCTGTTCCTGTGCTGTCCCAGATCGACTTTTCCGACCACTCCGAATTCTATGTCTATCCCTATGAAGAAAAGGTCAAGGGCAAAATCGATGGCGAAGTCGTGGACCTGAACCTGACCGAAATCGTCAGCGCCTTCATTGGAGGAGAATATGCTTAAGAAAGAATTTTCGGATGCTTTTAAAAAATTTATTGAATGTATGATCTTATTACTTGGCATCCCTCTGGGTGTTTTATTCGACAGGTTTATCATCCATTATGGCTGGAGACTTTCAGATATTTTTCATTACGTATTTCTTGTCTCCATTATCGTCTATCCACCTGTTGCAGGCTTAACCATTTTTCAATCGGAGAAAAAGGACAGGGCGTTCGAGTATCTTTTTTCTCTTCCCCTCTCGAGGTTTAAAATCCTCCTGTATAAAATCGGTCCTCGTTTCTTTTTTTTGCTGCTGTTGATCATCGCTTCAAATTTCTTTTCGATATTTGACAATATCTCGATAAATGGACTCAACTTGATAGTCGTGTTTTTTATCTCGACTTTCCTCAGTATTTCAGTCAATTCATCCGTCATTGGAGTCGTTGGCGCTTTCTTTTTTTACGCTGGTTATTATCAAGCTTCCAGAATAATACATCTCATTTTCATCGGCTGGGATCCCGCAAAATTCAACAACTTCTCCACAGGAGCTTTATTGTCTGAGTTGCTCACAGCCGCCCTTTTTCTTATTCCTATAGGAACAGCATTCTGGATAACTTTTAAAAAATTCGATGTTAAACCCCTAAAATGGCAGCTCAAATCCTACCTCTATATTGTTGTGCCCACTGTTTTAGTTTTCTACACATTCATAATTCTAAGCTTTAAGAATTTTACAGAGCTTAGTGGTTGATGATGGAAGCCAGAATCATACAGAAGGCAAAAAGAAAAAGTTTAAGATTGTGCTGATGTAAAAAAGGATTGAATTCCCATGTTTTACGCGTAGTAAAGAATCTCAAAAGGGGGAAAAAATGACAAAAAAATTTATTCTTTTTTTAGTTTTCATCATCGTGATTTTTTTAGCCATAATCTGCTTCCCTGAAGAACCGATGACTGCAGAAAACACCTCCATTCAAAAGGCAGAGGACGTTGTTGTTATTTCCAATCCCAAGACGCCTGCCCATAAAATGCGGATTGTCTTTAAAGAGGAGCTCACAATAGGAGAGGTTGAGGGAGATGAAAATTACATGTTCGGCAGTGGCATTTCTTTTAACACAGACGATGAAGGAAATTTTTATGTCGCTGATTCGGATAACCACAGAACCCAGAAATACGATCCCGAAGGGAAATATCTCCTCACCATCGGCCGAGAAGGCCAGGGTCCAGGCGAATTTCAAAGCCTATCTATCCCTCGATTTGATAAAAATAACAACCTGTACATAACTGACGGATCAAACCGAAGAATTTCCTTATTTGATAAAGACGGCCAATACCTCAAACAGATACGCATGCAGGAAAGATATGTGAATCCTTATATCAATTCAAAGGGCTTCATCGTTGCAGATAAATGGCATATGGCTCAGGAAGGCAATGTACAGAAGCAGACCCATCTGTATGGCCTGTTCGATAACGAATTCAACTTAGTTGAAGAGCTTTTCAAAGACGAAATCGTAACACCCATGCCTACAGGGAAGAGCGCATCTGCATTGGGAGATTTTATTGCTAAAACATTCAGCGTACTGGCATCCAGACCCCCGGTTATTTTCACCCTGGCGAACAATGACTTCATTTATTTAGGATATCCAGATAAATACGAGATAATTATCTATTCCCCAGAGGGAAAACCAGCAAGAAGAATCACCAGAGATTACGATCCTTTACCGATGAGTGAGAAGGACAAAGAAAGCATTCTCAAAACTGTCATTGAGCCAGCTCTATCATCTCCAATTTTTACTGATGATATAAAGAAAATAGCCCTTCAAAAGATAAAATTTCCTAAATATAAACCTGCCTACCAGAATTTCACTTTGATGGAGAATGGATGGCTGGCCGTGATTGTTGATTTTGTTGAAGACGAATTTACCCTTATCGACATTTTTGACCAGGAAGGAAGATACATTGCCCATTTTAAAACACCCATACTCGCTGAGGGGATTCTGTCTACATCACTATTCTTTAAAAATGGCAAAGCGTATTCCGTAATCACAGAAGAAGAATATTGGTTTGTGAGAAGGTATAGTATTGAACTCCAGGAATACAAAGGAAACAAGTGGGTCAAAAGCAGCATTAAGCTGCCTCAGCCGCCAGATCAGGACGAAACCCGATAAGGACTCGACGATGCTGTCGAGCCCGAACCCGACCAGGGCAATGCTGTTGGCAATAGTCCCGAACACGATGGAGACAGCCGCTTCAACGATGTTGTACCCGACCGTGAAATACTCCAGCCCGACTCCCTTCTTGTATAACCTTTCCATGTTCGAACCTTGCATTGTGAAACTTTTGGACAATAAAGTAGGTCTTGTTAAAAAAGTGGTATAAAGCTTAAATTTCTTCTTTGTTTATCTATCGGAGAGAGTTTTCATAAATTTGACGATCAGGTCCTCTTCTTCCGGCGTTAAGCCCAGATCGCCCAATTCCTCTGTGTTGACATTTTCCTTTATCTCGGGGGGAGGCCAGTTTTCTTCAGCCCTATCTCTCGTGTTGTAAAAATGCGTAATATCCTTGAGCGTTTTGAAGACACCGTTGTGGGCGAACGCTTTGACAAAACCTTCGTCGGGCCTTAAATCTACGTTGCGCAGAGTGGGGACTTTTTGCTTGCCGGTGTTTTCATCGGCATATTGGGCAAATTCTTTCGTGGTCTCGAGGAACTCGCCCAGCCCCTTATCCACCCATCCTTTTCCGTCCTTGTTCCATTCAGAAGACATTGAATAGAAGGGATTTTCCGGATTTTTGGGCACCCCGAGATTATCATAAGTGAAGTCAGTGAATAGAGGAGGCTGGCCGTTCACCGATGTCATCACATGGCACTCCGCACATTTACCTTTGGTGTTGAACAGCATAAGGCCTTCCACTTCATCGTCATCCAGTCCCAGATTTTTATAATTTTGCCAGTTGGACTCATCGATCGGTTCCACATCCAGACCGGCAGCTTTTGCATTCCGCCAGAAATCATCGAACTTGGAACTAAAAGGATTAACTTCCGAAGTCCGCTCGAAAGCTGCGATGGATCGGGCAATCCGTTCAAACGCTCCATCTATGTCTTTCCCATCCAAAGAGCCGGGCCCCCAGACCTCTTCGAAAAGGTCTGCATAATCCGCATCCTGGACCCT
>Ga0209636_10001729_pt1 | contig 22095 bp, 27 predicted proteins | sample DeeMarSWOR152_54_FD_187464 | JGI IMG/M metagenome (GOLD analysis project Ga0209636, IMG submission 187464) | Marine sediment microbial communities from White Oak River estuary, North Carolina - WOR-1-52-54 (SPAdes) (version 2) | ecosystem: Environmental > Aquatic > Marine > Intertidal zone >...
AAAGTCGTGTGAGCGTACCTTTGATCTTCTACGGGAACTTGCCCGTGTTGAGCGAACAGATGTTAAATTTGGTAGGGAAGTGAAAACCTTCTATCTTAATGTGTCAAACTCTACCCGGGATATGTTAAAGAAAATTGGGATGAAAGATCTTTTGAAGGAGGAGATACGATTGGAAGTGTAGGTGGCACATTGTCGATATTCATGCCAGGAGAGTATCATTCAAATTATCCGAACTTAATCAATCCTTTTGCCGCCCCCCCAATCCTTCCGGGATTTTACGATGCCAATAAATTTTTCCGCCCATTCAAGTTCCGCCCCTATATGGGTCATCGGTCGGGTAAATAATGCCGCAACAAAAAACGGCAGCCTTTCTCCCCCCTGCCGTATCCATAACTCCTCCAGTTCTTTTTTCTCTTTTTTCAATTTTTTGATATAACTTTCAAGCGATGAAACCGCCTCCTCCCTGCTTACGCACCATATATTTGCAATGCCCAGATCAAACTCTGAAACGGGTCTTTTCGGGCTTGAAAGTATTCTTTTTACCTCTTTTCTAAATTCCCCTGCCCCTTTCTCCGTGACTTCATAGATCTTTCTCGGCGGCAGAGTCTCGCCGTATTCAATCCTGCTTTCAACAAACTCCCGCTTCTCCAGTTTTTTAAATGTACTGTAGATTGAGGAAAACCCGATTTCGGTCCAGTTTCTCATGCCCCTGTCTTCAACCACGGCATCCAGTTCATAGCCGTGCATTGCCCTCTCGGTCAGCAGTCCGAGGATAGCGATTTCTATGTTGTTCATTTCAACCTGTTTTTGCAAATATTACCGTTTGAGCGCCCCCGTATCTCTTTATGCACTTGGGGCATGTGACATACCAGAATAACAGTTCATCTGCTCTCTTGCCATTTTCTTCCAGATAGTTTTCAATTTCCTTAACCCATTTTCCCGTTTCCTTGTAGCTGCCTTCAAACAGCATCGCAAGGTACTTGCCCGAGAGTTTCTCCCTGGGGAGGTCATCTGCCCCTGCATCTTCCTTTATTGAAACAAGAAGCGTGGAAGAGAACATGGACTCCTCCTTTGAAAGCATCATTACCTGCTCTGGAATCAGGTCCCGCCCTGAAATCTCATCCATCGCCTTCTTTACAACACCCCCGAGATTAAGCGGTATGTAGAACGCGCTCCTGTATTTTGTCCTGTAGAAGGGCTTCTCTTCCCAGACAAACTCTTTCTTATCCCATTCCCCTTTGTCCAACCTTGGACAGCATTTTTCCCGGTCCATTTTTAATTAAATGATCTGGATCAAATATCATGCTGCATGACAATACAATCGACCAATTCGCCGCGGTATTCATATCCCCGCGGGATTTTAGCAACCTCTTTAAACCCGAGTTTCTTATACAATTTAATTGCCCGCTCATTTGTTGAAAGCACTATCATTTCAACTATCTTAAGATCAACCATATTATTTACCAACCTCAACGCCTCTTTGATCATCTCCGTGCCAACGCCTTGATTTCTGTAATCTTTTGCTATCACCACCCCCATCTGTCCCATATGCCTCTGGAGAAATTCCATTCGCTCTATCCCGCAGATGCCAATCAACTTTTCCCCGTCCCACGCGGTAAGGTATATAGCGTCTTTACTATCCGCTCTCGCAATAAAATTCCTCAGGAAATCCCTTTCCCGCTCCAGGGTGATCTTCTCGTTTAATCCGATCGGAGCATCCTCGTCAACCAATGCGCTGACAAAGTTCATATACTCCTCTGCACGATCTATATCCCCTGTGTGAATTTCCCTTAGGGCAATTTTACCCTTATTTATGTTATTTTTTTGTACTTCCGCCATTTTTATAAATTGTATTCTACATAAAGAATAGTATATTAATATAATATATTATTAAATAAAAGTGTTTTCTTCGATTTCGGTTATAAATCCGTGTTATTTTTCAGGGGATCTATTTATATACTTAATTAAATCGCGGACAATATCATCCACGCTCCTGTTTGTATCAATAACGGGGATATTTTTTTTCTTTGCCCGCGTAACCAGGTAATCATGCGTTATTCGTATCTCATCGAAATAACCCAGATGTTTCTCCCCCCTCTTTTTCTCCATCGCTCTCTTTAGAAATCTCCCTTTATGGATTTCCTCATCCACACTTAAGATAAACTCATGGATATCTGCACGGTTTTTAAATTTTTGAAGGGGGATATCATCGCACCAGTGAACGCCCTCAATTATCAGATTGTTCACATCGTCAACCGCCCGCTCTATAATCTGGCCAACCGCGGGGGAAATCATTGATATGTGGTGCACAAAACCGGTTAAAACCAGTTTATCGAATTTCATATACTTTGACAGCCATTCATAGCCGGGAAGTGCTTCATAGGCATTATATGACGATCTGTGCAGAATCGGGGAGTATCTATCTTCAATAATCCCCCTAAGAACCTCTCTGATATAATCGGTCTCAACAACGTGCGTAATATCCAATTTTTTTGATAATTCAACTGACACGGTGGATGTTCCGACCCCTGATGATCCGCCCAAAAGGATTATTAAAGGTTTCTTTTTCATTTTTATTTATTAAGGATAAGTTTAAAAAAAAATAAAAGCATTAAAATGTTGTTGGAGATTATTTTAGCCGCATTAATTTCAATTATTTTGGGGTCGGTGGGGTATGTATTCGGGGTCGTGAACGTCCGGGGTTTTATCTCGGGCGTGGTATTGAGCGTCGGGATTTTGCTTTGCTTCATATATGGTTATCAGAACACTGAGATTGGGATTAAATGGTTCTTGCTGTTGGTTGGATTTGTGGTGATAGGGGGAATCTCAACGAGATATAAGTACGGTGTGAAGGATAAACTTCATGTTGCGGAGAAGGCAGGCGGGAGAGGTGTCGGCAATGTGATGGGCAACGGGTTTTCTGCTTTACTGTGCGCGTTATTATTCGCTTTTACCCAACAGTATATGTTTTTGATCGGTTATGTTTGCGCGATCGCCGCCGCAACATCCGACACGGTAGCCGCGGAAATCGGGCAGCTAGCGAAAAAGAAACCGATAATGATCACCACATTTAAAAAAGTAGAGGTGGGAACGGACGGGGGGATAACCCCGCTCGGGGAAATTTCCGCGCTTGCTGCAGCGGTATTAATCGCTGCCATACCTTTAGCTCTGGGCATTGGTGATGCGAAAATGCTCCTTGTCGCATCCGCGGCAGGGTTTATCGCCTGCAACATCGACAGTTTATTTGGAGCGACCCTTGAGCGAAGGGGCATTTTCAATAAGCATTTCACGAATTTGTTTGCTACGTTAAGCGGGGCGGTTATCGGGATTTTGATCTTTATGCATGTTTGATTGTCGGGTGTGCTTTCAGAAGGTTGATTTACCCGTTTTTTATGGTGCCGTGGGGGTATCGCATCAGATTATACAGGTAAGCCCGATCCGTTACCGCTTTCCCGACCGTTTCGGATAAAATTTTTCTTTCTCCATTTTATTATTTTAAAGCATATTTCTCAATCGCTTTTGCCACAACATCTGTCATTCCCTCGATGCTCCATTTTCCCGTATTAAGAACGATATCGTAAACGCTTAAATCGTCCAGGTCGATATTATAGAGTTCTTTGTATCTTTTTTTTTCACTTCCCTCGCGAAGTTTGATTTTTTCTACCGCTTCTTCTCTGCCGTACCCGTCTCTCTTCATAATCCTCTCGGCGCCAACATCCAGCGGAGTGTAGAACCATACTTTAATATCGGGGTCCAGGAAATACGCGGAAAGCCTGCCGTCGATTATAACGTCATATCCCTCGTCTAAATACCTTGAAACCAATTCTCTTTGCATTTCATCGATCTTGTGGTCAATGTCAGGATTTCCCTCCGCGTGCTTCGAAAATTCCGTGATATCCATTTCATGTTCCTTTGCCAGTCTCCTCATTATTTCGCCGGCAGATAAGTGCTTAAATTTAAATCTGTCGGCAATTCCCTTTGCAAGTGTTGTTTTTCCCGAGGCAATCGTCCCCCCGACTGTAACAAGCATTTTGTTTATATTTTTTATTTTTGTAATAATAAATAATTGTAAAATGCTTAATGAATCACAATACAAGACATTATCTGCTTTAATTGATCTTTATGAAGAAAAAAAGGCTCCGGTAAGAGGTGAAGAGATAGCTGATCGCACTTCTCGCACTTCCGGAACAATAAGAAATCAGATGCAGATACTTCACGCGCTGGGTTATGTGGAAGGTACCCCCGGACCAAAAGGCGGTTATATCCCCTCGATCAAAGCATATGAATCCATGGGTATTGAGGCTATTGAATCCCCCGTGAATGTCCCGATATATCAGGATGGCGAGGAGATCGAGGGGTTGTATGTTGAAGGAATTGCACTTATTAAAGTCCCTCATCCAAGTGAATGCGCGGCTATAGTGAGCGTGATTGGCGACACAAAAAAGATCAGGGACAGGGGTTATGTGAAGATAGGCCCCACTCCTCTTAACCATATAATCTTAAAAGGTGCCGTTATAGGGAGAGATGACACCCGCAGAGAGATATTGATTGAAACGGAAAGCATTACTTCCATACCAAAGGAAACTGCAGAATCGTTTATAAAAAAGAAGTTGATCACATTTGACCGGGATATGGGTATAAAGGAATGTGCTTCGGTGCTTGCGGAATGCAACATAGAAGGTGCACCTGTTATTGAGAGGGGAAAGACGGTGGGGATCATAACCATGGCCGACATTGTGAATGCTTTTGTCGAGGGCAAAACGGAAGGTACTGTAAAAGACATTTGCATAGGGGATATTTTGACCGTTGATAAAGACACGCAGTTGATAGATTGTATAAAGATCATGGACAAATACAGTATCGGAAGGTTAATAATAACGGACGATGGTAAAGCAGTTGGGATTCTGACAAGAACCGATATTGTTAACCGTATGATGGAGTGAATTTTATAACAGACCTGCAAATTCTTCAGCCGAGATCCTTTCTATCTCCAACACACTCTTTTCGGTTAGATTAATTATCCTGCGCTTTGATGCCAATTCTTCCAATAATATTTTCCCTATATGCAGTTTCTTTATCTTCATCTCTTTATCCTTGCTCCCGGAGTATTTCCCGATCTCAGTGCCAAAATCCATGCCGCACAATCCTATTACTTTTGGATTGAAGTTCGCAGCGAGAAACACTGCTCTGTCGCCGTCGGTAAACCCTCCGAAATTATGCAGCCTGCCTATCGGGCAAACCTGGGTCGTACCCAGTATCCGTTTTAACTGCGGAACATGTTCTCTTAGAAGACCGATGTTATCACCGTGCGCATGCACCACTGCAATGCTGCCGAGCAAATTTGTCCTTAATAGTGAGTTAATGTCGCCGTCCAAATCCGTAACAACCGCGTATGGAACGATTTCCCTCCATAACAATGCCTCTGCAGCACCATCTGCCGCAACCAACACACATTTTTTGTGCAGCCCCCACTTGATCATATTCTTTATATCCCCCTCGAGGGAAGGACCCGCACCAAAAACTATCACGGGCGCGTTTTCAATTCTGATTTGTATCAACTCCATTGTTTCCTCCATGCTTTCGATTAACTCGTTTAGAATTTCCGCAGCAACTATATCATCTTCAATGCCCAGGTTAAGAATCTCTGCTATTTTCAGGTAATTCATTCTGTTTCTAATTATTTTTATTAATACATAAAGGTTATGAAAACCCGTAAGTTCGCGTATAAGGAAACTGTTTTGAATATTAAATCGGACAAGGACGTATTTGACGGGTTGGCAAAGGAGGTATTTTTTCAAAGGAAACAATTGGAAAGGTATATGGAGCAGAACCCTGAATTCGGTATCAGTCTGGAGCCGTTTGAAACCACAGGTAATGCCCCGGAAATTGCAAGGATTATGGCGGATTCTGCAAAAATTTTTGGAATAGGACCAATGGCTGCCGTTGCGGGAACGCTCGCCGAGTTGGTTGCAAAAAAAGGCATTGAACTCGGGGCAAGGAAAATTTTGATAGAAAACGGCGGAGATATCTGTATGTATGCTGAAGGAGATGATGAGTTTGTGGTTAAGATTTATGCAGGAGATTCTACTCCAAATATTGGTTTTAAAGTAAAGCCAAACGGTTTTTCAGGGGTATGTACTTCTTCCGCCTCCGTAGGACATTCAATCTCTTTTGGCGAATCCGACGCAACCGTGGTTGCGGCGAAAAGTGCGGCAGTTGCCGATGCTGCCGCAACCGCGATTGGAAATGTTGTTAAAGGAGGGGTTGAAGAATCGGTTCAGCGAGGAATTGAATTTGCAAAAAAATTTACGGATAAGATAGAGGGTGTCCTGATCATAAGGGGCGGCAGCATCGGAAGATTGGGTAAATTGCCTGAGATAATTGAAATTGATTAATATCATTTACTTAACACCAGAGATAAGAAATATTCATGGATCCTCGTGTCATGGGTTAATTCCGGGTGGAATGACAATGCCATTAAATTCCCCTGCTGCGCTGCGATAATTTTTCCATCGCATTTCCCTAAAACCTTACAATCCCCCCATACCCTTTCTATTATCGGAGCTCTGATAAAAACACATGGAAACGGCTTCTCGAATTTCAAACCATCTAAACGTAAATCAATTTCAAAGCTTTCTTTTTGTCTCCCGAATGCGTTCCTCTTAACTTCCATGTTCATCAATCCGAGAAGGTACTGAGAGGTTTTTTGATCTTTGTCCACCTCCTTTGCAAGTAGAATCAATCCGGCACAGGTGCCCATTACTGGGATGTCTTCCCCTGCCAGTCTCCTGACCTCTTCAACCATACCGTTTTTTAAAAGTAATTTTCCGATTGTTGTACTTTCGCCCCCCGGAATTATGAGTGCATCGACATTAAGATCATTTTTATTTTTCACATCAACTACTTCGCCATCTGCTCCCGCCTTACCAACAACCTTGCGCATCATAGAAACATGCTCGGAAACATCGCCTTGCAGTGATAGAACTCCTATCTTCATCATATCTTCATAAATTTAACTGAAAGCCAATAATAAACTACCTGACATTTATCTTCTTAAGGCCCTTTCTGGCTTCTGAAATGTACGATTCTAGTTTCGAGATGAACGCGGAATTATCAAATTCTTTAAGAGGCGTGTCACAAACCGGGCATACAAATTCATACTCCATCGCTTGTCCAAGAGTCGTGTGTTTATTTTCCCCCCCGTTTTTGCATTTGCAGCTGAACATCACGTTATTTTGCTCTTCTTGCAATCTATCCTCCAGCATCCTTAAATTTCTCGCAAGGGAATTTTTTGTATATTCCACGACCTTATCGTCGCGCCTTCTCCAGATATAAGTGTACCACCCGGTTTTTTTATCCTTCATTCTCTCATACTCCACCAGACTATAACCATGGAGTTCATTTAACAACTTCCTTACAATCGTTGTTTTTAACCCCATTGGGGTGGATATGTCATAATCATACATTGGCTTAGAAAGTTTTTTGAGAACTTTAATGTGTTTATCGCTCATGTATTCCAAGAGTATAAATTTATAGTCTCTCAATGCTCTTTTTACATTCATATTTAAGTTTCTTGTTGTGGGAAATTACGTTATATATAGGTATTTGATAAATAAATAGGATTGATCATTAGAATTTATTATTATTCTAGTTGTTATTGTTATCACATATAATAAAAATATATTAACGATAGGAATAAAATAACGGGATTAATCATCACTAATACAAGGACGGTCTGCTTATTTCAGGGTTATAATGAATCCAAATGGGGTTGGAATGCACTCCTGCCGTTTCTTTTGATTCCGCAAGATCCGGGCATATATTCATCGCCTCCATGTATTCTTTTTCTGCTTCATCACCCCTATCCAGGTTTTCTAATAACAACCCTAAATTATATCGGGGCTCAGCAAGCCCGGAATTTATTTTTATCGCTTCTCTGAACTCATACTCCGCTTCATCATACAGTCCTAAATTATAAAGTAAAATTCCAAGGTTGTTATGGGCTGGAACATACTCCGGATCCTTTTTTATCGCTTCTCTGAACTCATTTATCGACTCATCATATCTTCTTAAATTTTCTAATAAAACTCCGAGAGAATGATTAGCCTCCTCGATATCCGGATTTATTTTTATCGCATCCATATACTCCTTCTCAGCATCATCATATCTTTGAGAGATACCTAACAAAGCCGTTCTATTCTGAGGGTTATGCAAATCACCTACGTATATATCCACTGCTTTATCGATTTCACCCTCTGCCTCATCATATCTTTCCACATCATGCAATAAAATTCCGAGGCTGTTATGGACTCTGGCATCATCTGGATTTATCACTATCAGCCTCCTGAACTCTCGCTCGGCATCATCATATCGCTCCATTGTATGCAGTAAAATCCCAAGAGAGTGATGAGCATCTACAAAATTGGGGTTTAATTTTATCGCCTCTCTAAACTCTCGCTCGGCATCATCATACTTCTGCGACATACTTAACAAAACCCCGCGGTCATAATGAGCATCCGCGTCGTCTAAATATATCTCTGTAGCATCTCTAAACGCGTGCTCTGCCCCATCATATCTCTTTAGGTTATACAGTAGAATTCCGAGGTTATGGTGGGCTTCGGCATCATTTGGATTTATCGCTATCGCCTCTCTGAACTCCCGCTCGGCATCATCATACTTTTTTAGGTTATACAGTAGAATTCCGAGGTTATGGTGGGCTTCGGCATCATTTGGATTTATCGCTATCGCCTCTCTGAACTCCCGCTCGGCATCATCATACCTTCCCAGTATCATTAACAGGGCCCCGCTTATATTCTTCTTAATTTCCTTGATTTTTGCGATTTTGGATTCTAATTCCGAGACGATGCCATAATCATCGAATTCTTTAATGCGAGATTCACAATCCCGGCACATAAATTCAAATTCTATCGCTTTATCCAGAGTAATGTGTTTATTCTCTCCACAGACTTTGCATTCACAAGTGAACATCACATTATTTTGCTCTTCGCGCAACCTTTCTTCTAAATTCCTCAAATCCCCTTCTAAATAATCCTGCACATACTTCACAACCTTACCATCGCGCCTTCTCCAGATGTAAGTGTACCACCCGGTTTTTTTATCCCTTATTCTTTCATACTCCACCAGGCTGTGACCATAGAGTTCATTTAACAACTTCCTTACTACGGTCGTCTTTGTACCCGTGGCCTTCGAGATCTCATAATCATACCTCGGCTTAGAAAGTTTCTCAAGAACCTTAATATGATCCGCCTTCATAGTTTCTCGAAGCATAGATTCATAATCCCCCGCTACTTGTTTTATTTCCATCTCTCAGTATTGGATCTTATATTATTATGTTATGAGAATTTTATAAATAAAAAATAACTGATTTAATTATCTCTTTAGATAATTTGATTATATCAAAAATAGCCTTTTTAGATAATTAATTTAACATTCGTAAGTATTATACATAATTTAATTATCGTCATTGATATAAAAAATAAAAAAATAAAAAATATTCACTGCAAATTGATTTCTTTTTTGATTCAAAAAGGATTTTTGGTATTTTTGTAAAAAATCAGGAATTTCTTTTCTGATTCAAAAAAATATGTCAAAAAATATTGATCGTTTTTGATAAAAAACAACCTTCTAAAAGGTTGACCCTCAGAATGAATTTGGGGGGTGTCTAAGACACTCCGTGTCTTACACATACAAAAAACATGGTGTTTTGCATATCTCCGACCCCCTCCAATGCCTTGCAGCATATAATTAATATAGAAGTAACAAATCTCATGAAGATCATAATAATATTGAGAATCATACAGTTTGTATTACAATAAAAATATTTAAAAGTCGGCATCCATGTCTATGCAACAGATTCCATCGGATTGACTGGGACATATAAAGTTTTATTATTATTACTTTCATTGCGTTCAGGGATTTTATCTTGGAAATCCAGAGATACAGATATTTTTTTCTCACCTGTACCGTTTGCCGTCCAATAAAGTGAATGTTTGTCCGATGAGTGCGCATCCATCCAGCCGGTAACATTATCTGCCAAAACATCATCGACATAGAGACCTGCAGCAAATTCTTTTGAATTATCATCGCCATCCCAGGAAAATATAAAGGTAAAGTTTCCTTTTTATCCTTCGTGCAGTGGTTTAGGTTCGTAGGTCATTGATAAAAGCTTCAGGTCCCCACTAATTGTGTCCCCGCCCGTGGTTGTGTCCCCGCCCGTGGTTTTGGGTTCAGTCCCGTTTGCGGATTTATCTTCACTTCCCAAGAAATAAATCGCTCCAATCACAAAAAGAATCAATGCGTAAACAAATATCCCTGCCCATTTTGATTTATTTATTTTCCTCGCCCTTTCTTCAGAAGTTTGCGGAAATTTTTGTGCTAAAATACCCCCCTTAATTACATTTTTTCCCTTCTCAGTTATCTGAAGATCGCCTAAATCTCTATACTTTTTGTCCATGTTATTTTAAAAATACTTTATCAAATTTCGCATCTTTAGAGGGTTTAGTGGCATCGAATCCAAGTTTTGAAGTTATCGCGCCCTCACCTGCAGAAGGATCCAATGTCGAGCCCTTGACGTTCTTAAAGATCACCAGATCCCTGTCTGATTGAAATCTCGTTGCAAGAGCCCACTCCACGTCATCCGGATTATGGATGTCTATATCGTTATCTACGATGATAACATGCTTTAAGCTTGGATGTCCCCTGAATGCCGCGTCAATAGCATTTTTGGCATCGCTTTCAGCGGATTTATTTATTGAAACGACTCCGTGCAGCCACCCGGATCCCCCCTTTGTTAAGCAAACATCATTGACATCCGCAACTTTCTTTACTTCCTTAAGGATTGTAGACTCCCTTGGCATGCCCATCAAAATAAGATGTTCTTGCGTCGCGGGCATCAAAGAATGATATATGGGATCATCCCGGTACATCATTGAGGTCAATTGGATCACGGGTTGCTCCCTGACAAAATCCAGCGTTTGGGTAATATCGACATAAGGTCCCTCTGGTGCGTTTTCTTGGGTTATCTTTCCTTCCAGAACGATCTCTGCATCCGGAACTTCCAAATCAACGGTTTCGCATTTAACCAGATAGAAATCATCAAGCAAGCGGGAGGCTATGGTGAGTTCGTCCACTTCAATCCGGGGGGATGTTGCAGCAGATAATAATACTGCAGGGTGAAGCCCTATGCAAATTGCGATTTCCAGGTCTTCGCCCCTTTCAACCGCCCTATCATAGTAAGAATAAAGATCTCTTTGGCATAATCTAAGGACTAGCCTGTCCCTGTCAAGAAACATCATCCTGTGAAACGATATGTTCCTTCCGTACTCGGGGTCGTTTGCCACTATAACCCCTGAATTTATATATTTGCCCCCGTTCCGGGCATAATACCTTGACAGCGGCAGTTTACTTAAATCGGGCTTTGAAATGTTGTTCTTCACGTTTCCGTCACCTTTGACTTCCACGGTCTTCGGGTTTTCCAGGGCATTCAACAAACTCGCTGCATCAAGATTCCATCTTTCTTTAATCTTATCCCTGTCGGCGCATAAATTCCCCAAAACCCTGCCTTTTGATGTGTTGAAAAGAATCGTTTTATCCTCAAACTCCTTCAGTCTTTCTGGAATTTCTTCTGCCCCGGCATCCAAGCGTAAATCAACGCAGTCAAGAAGTTCATGCAGCATTTTTAATTTTTATAATTATTAATAAAAGATATAATATGGACAAAAAATCGCTATTGTTGTTTTTGCTTGGGATTGGCATCATCGCGGGCATATCCTGGTTTATTGGAATACGGGATATCATCAGCGAGGTATCGAAACTCAGTTTTGAATGGTTTCTGGCGCTGTTAGGAATCCAGCTTCTTATATTGGTTTTGCTGGCGGTAAAATGGCAGATTGTCCTTCACAAGACAAAGGTGTCCTTTTTAAATACCTTAAAGGCATCTTTTGTCGGATATTTGGCCAATAACATAACCCCCATCGGAATCGCCGGGGGGGAGCCGGTCAGGGCATATTTACTGCATAAAATCGATAAGATCAGTATCGAGAGATCGTTTGCGAGTGTTGTCGTGGATCTGTTCCTGCACATCTTCCCGCTGCTTTTCCTGATCGCGATAGCACTTATCTTTGCTGTTAAGGTGGGGGCATCCGTAAACATAAGTCTCTTTGGAACAACAATAAAGGTCGCGGTAACTATTGTTTTAGCGATTGCCGCAATTTTATTGGTCTCGGGGTTCTCTGCAGTTATCGGTTTGCTGTTAAATAAGAGATATTCGATGAAAATAATCCTTTTTTTTATTAAAATTCTTTTAAAGATCCCGTATTTAAGGAATGTTGAAAGCATAAGAACCGCTGAATCCAGAATTGACGGCATTGTATCGAAATTCCGGAAATCTCTGAGGATGTTTGCAAACAAATTCACATTATTTTTTGGCACAATAGTCTCATTAACCATATGGCTTCTATCGGTCTTTAGAATGTACCTTATTTTCCTGGCTCTCGGCTTCAGCAGCCCGAATTTATTGCTGGTTGTCCTGATCGTCCAGTTAACTGTCATAGCAATCTCTTCCGTCCCTGCGCTGCCCGGAGCGGTTGGTATATGGGAGGGCTCAAGCATCGCGTTATTTGCTCTCTTTGGCATAGGAGCAGCATTGGCGGCGGCGGTTACAATAATCGACAGGGTATTCTCGTTCTGGATCTCTTCGCTGATCGGGGGGGTCTCTTCGGTGTACGTGGGCGCCGAAGAAATTATGAAGGGCTCAAGAATTGAGGGTTATGAGGAGCTTAAGTATTAAATGATTACGAGAGAACTACAGCATCTTCAAATGTCCCGTTACCCTGTCCAGGACCTCCTCTTTTTCCGGACCGATGCCGACACATGCATTTTCATCTCTGAAAACAGGGGTTTACTTAAATTCATGTTTTTCAAGCCAATCTACAACATCCATTACAGACCACCTCTTTATCTCTGTTTTGTCAAAATGATCATCATTGCTGAAAATCCCGTCATTAGGTATTGACATAGCCAGTGCCAAGAATTCTGGGTCATAAATATCAATGTCCTTCATAATCTTTTTTGCTTTCTGAAGATTCTTTGAGAAGCACTCCTTTTTTATGATTTTAACACCCCTCAACAGGTAACCAAGGGTAAAGTAAAAATCTATTTCGCTCAGACCGCTCTTTTTTTGAATTGTCCCCCTGTACTTTTCTATCTCCTCCATCACAAATTCGGGGGCAAAGAACTTTATTTTATTTGAGACTAAAATATCCCTGATTATTGAAGTATCCTTTATCAGTGCCGAGATTATTATATTGGTATCTAAAATAAGTTTAAGTTTTTCCATAGTATCTCTCAAATAAACCCTTCTTCACTTTTCTATCTATATCCTCGACATCCTTTTCAGTAAGTGTACTTTTTTCAAGTATGCTCTCCACAACTTCCCTCTCACTTGTGATAAAAGTGATCTCCCTGCATAGAGTTTCATTCCAATCTATGAGTTCATGCCTGGCCATTCTATCTGCTATACCCTCAGGGATCTTTATATTCACCTTTTTCATCTTATTTAGTTATTGCACTTTGTTTAATAAAAAAGCAAACCAAGTTCTATAGGTTACAGCATCTTCAAATGTCCCGTTACCCTGTCCAGGACTTCTTCTTTTTCCGGACCGATGCCTATACAGGTTATCGTGCCGGGCGGGATTTCAGTTAAGCCCATGTCCTTTATCAGCGCCGTCGGCAATCCCATGTTCCTTGCGTTTTCATAGATTTCAAGCAGTTCCTCCTGGTCCCTGCACTTCAAAACAACTTTTTTCTGCCCGCCTCTCAGCCAAGAATCCCTTAATTTACTTTTCAGCATCGCGGAAACCGAGGCGTGCGAAACCTGTGCAGCCGTCTTCCCCATGCTTAACTTTAAATCCGTTCTTACCACAATTACCTGCTTGTACATCATAGTTTCTTAACAGCCTTCTGGAATTCTCCGAGAGATGCCGCCGGGAGATCATGCACATTCTTTGCAGCTTTCCTTACCATCTCATTTTCATCCTCTCCGAGTTTATTTAATATATAATCCCTCAAATCTTCCGGGATCTTCCGGGAATTCTTGTTCAATACAAATATAAGATCTCTTTTTGTGTACGGGTTTTGATTAAGCGCTAATTTCTTTAAGACCTCCTCCCTGGCGCCATTTGATATATCTTCAAAGTCGTTGATGAGTGTTATCACGATCCAATACCCCACTCCACTCCCGGGTATTTCTTTTCCTTCATCCACGTCATCGGCTAATCCCAATAATAGTTTCTCTCTCACGGGTTCGGATATGTCGGAAAAGTAATGTACCAGGGTGTTCACGGCATTCTCCCTTAAGGCATATACCTTATCCGATGCGAGCAAGACCAACGCATCATCCCTCGTACTTTCGGATATGTCCTTGAAATACTTATAAAGTGCGGCTGCACCGTCCCCCCTTATGCGTGGCAGATCATCTTTTATAAGTTTCATCAGCTCCTCTTCCCTCTCTTCGATCGGGAGATCTTTAAAATCTCTTTCAAATCTGGATTTTTTTTCTATTGAGGATACCGACTCCCTCATTTTGAAAAAAACCAACACCAGCAGGATATATAAAATAATCGCCCCGACCAAACCCTCGTCTATACCGGAAGACTGCATGATTACAAACCACATCAATGAGATAAGTATGACTCCCACGCCCATGGTCCAGATCAATTTAGACCTCAATACACCCAGCATGTCAACCATTTTTTTATATACTAATTTTATAGATCAATATATAAATATGGATTACTCAGAATTGGTTGAGATTTACTCAAAACTTGAAAAAACCACGAAACGCCTTGAAATGACGAAGATAATCGCAGATTTTCTTGTCACGGTTCCAGACGAAGAACTTCCGACATCATATTATAGGTACATGAAAACTTAAATAAAATCTCATCTTTTTATGATATCATTTATTTATTTGTAAATCATAATGAACAAAAAACAATGGAAGGGGCGCATGTAACAGAAATTCAAACAAAAATCCAGGAGTTACCGGAAAGTTTAAGAAGCGAAGCAATGGATTTTATAGAGTTTTTGACCGCTAAGTACCAGCAAAAAGAAATCTGGAAGAAAAAATTTAAATTTGACTGGGAGGGCGGATTGTCACATTTAAAAGAGAAATTGACTTCCGTCGATTTACAACATAAAGCTTCAGGTTTGAGATGATGTTTTTATTGGACACGAATATATTTCTGGAAATACTCCTAAAGCAGGGGAAGGAGGAAGATTGCAAGAAATTTCTTAACGATAATATCGGAAAACTTTATATAACCGATTTTACATTACACTCAATAGGTGTGGTTTTGTTTAGATACAATAAAGAAGATGTGTTTCAGAAATTTATCGAGGATATTTTACAAAACGTCAAACTCCTTTCATTACCTGCAAGTGAGTACAGCAGGGTTGTATCTGTAAAAAAGAAATTTAATCTGGACTTTGATGATGCTTATCAGTATAGCGCAGCAAGATATTATAAACTGCATGTCGTGACGATGGATGATGATTTTGAGGAAGTTGAGGGTGCAGATGTTTTGTTTTTATGAGGCAAGAAAAATTTTTGCTTCGCAAAAATTTTAATGTATTATTAGAAAGATATACTTTCTAATACATATAAAAATTAACTTTTATAAAGAATGGATTACTCGGAATTGGTGGGGGTTTATGAAAAACTTGAAAAGACCACGAAGCGGCTTGAAATGACGAAGATAATCGCAGATTTTCTTGTCACGGTTCCAGACGAAGAACTTCCGACCATCATATTATTTTTACAGGGAAGGGCATTTCCGGCATACTCCGATAAGGAACTGGGGATAGCGAAAAAGTTGATGGTTAAAGCGGTTTCCCAGGCATCAGGGATTAGAGAAAGAGAGATTGAAGATGAGATCAGGGAAACCGGGGATTCGGGTTTGGCGGCAGAAAAAATTCTCGCTAAAAAATCCCAAACAACCTTGTTCAGAGAGAAATTAACAGTTGAGCGGGTTTCTGAGATATTGAATAAGATCGCTTCTTTTACAGGCACTGGATCTCAGGAAAAAAAACTTTCTTATATATCGGAACTTTTATCATCTGCCGAGCCAAACGAATCCCGCTATCTAACTCGCTTAATCCTCGAAGAATTAAGATTGGGCGTGGGGGATGGGATTGTCAGGGATGCGATAGCAGGGGCTTTCTTTGCCGAGATTTTATGGAAGGATCTGCTGTGGCAAAAAAAGGATGGGAAGAGAAGGATTGAAGGATTTCTGGAAAAAGTCGCAGGCAAGAACATTTTGATTGATGCCGATCTGGATGATGTTATCAAAAAGGATGAAAATCTATCTGATTATTATAATATTTTTTTGAAAAATAATAATATCAAAATAAAAAAGATTGATGGAATAAACCCCGGTGACATTGAGAATTTCAACAAGATTCTTCTTTTGGATGCGGCACTTGGAAATGAATTAAGAAGTTCCGTGCTGGGCAAGATCGATAGAACATACAATCTAACATCTGATATGGGGGAGGTGGCAAAGATCTCGAAAACCAAAGGCATTGAGGGGTTGGATGCGCTGGGCATTGAGTTGGGAAGGCCGATGAAGGTGATGCTCGCTAAACTCTCAAGCATTGAAAAGTCGATTGCAGACTTCGGAAAGTGCGCGTTTGAGATAAAGTATGATGGTGCAAGGGTTCAGATCCATAAGAAAGGGGATAGTGTGGAACTTTTTACCAGGAGACTGGAAAATGTGACAAAGCAATTTCCAGAGATTGTAGAATCCGCGAAGAATAATATAAAGGCAGGTTCTGCGGTTGTGGAGGGGGAAGTTGTTGCTGTCCAGAGTAAAGAATCTCGCCGTCCAAGACCGTTCCAGGATCTAAGCAGGCGTATAAAAAGAAAATATAAAATCGAGGAGATGGTTAAGAGCATACCTGTTGAGATAAATTTGTTTGATGTCATATACAAGGAGGATAAGAGTTTAATAAACACTCCTTTTAAAGAAAGAAGAAAAATATTGGAAGGAATCATAACCCCAACAGAGAAATTCAGGATCGCTGACCAGATAATCGCATCCGACCCTAAGGAGGCTGAGAAATTCTATAAAAAAGCGTTGGAGATGGGTCATGAGGGGGTTATGGCAAAAAATCTGGATGCGCTGTATCAGCCGGGCTCAAGAGTGGGGTATATGCATAAAGTAAAGCCGGTGATGGAGACCCTGGATCTGGTTATAATTGGAGCCACATGGGGTGAAGGAAGGCGCGCCCACTGGCTTGGGTCATTCTTACTTGCGGCCCGCGATCCCACAGCAGGAAAATTCCTGACCATTGGAAGGATGGGGACTGGGCTTACAGACGATCAATTTAAGGAAATGACATCTCTGCTTAAGGAACTGATCGTGGAGGAGGCTGGGAAGGAGGTAAAGCTTAAACCAGAGGTTGTTGTTGAGGTGGCATACGAGGAGATACAGAAATCCCCCACTTATGGATCCGGCTATGCGCTGAGATTCCCGAGGTTGGTCAGGATTAGGAATGATAAGGGGGCTGATGACGCCGATACTTTGGAGAGGATTGAGGGGTTATTATAGTTACAGGGAAGCAGCACATTGAGATGAAAATGGAAAAGAAGTTCGATATAGATAAAATAGTGTTAATCGGCCGAGGTTTCAATGAGTACATGATGATGTTTAATCTGGATTTAAATTACCTAAAGGATAAAAAGGTATTGGATTGCCCGGCTGGTGCAAGCTCTTTTACAGCTGAATTATCAAGCAAGGGATATGATGTTACCGCTTGCGACGTTCTTTATGATCTTGATCCCGGGATTCTTGAGAAAAAATGCAAAGAGGATATTTTAAAGGTTATGCAGTCGCTGTCTGGGGTCGAAGATATGTATGTATGGGATTTTTTCAAAAGTCCGGATGAATTAATTAAACACCGCACAGGTACCTACAGAACATTTATAAAGGATTATCAAAAAGAAAGAGGTATATACATTAAGTCAGAACTACCGAGACTTCCATTCAAAGACAACGAATTTTCTTTGATTCTGTCGTCGCATTTTCTTTTTCTATACGATGACCGCTTAAATTACCGTTTCCATAGAAATTCGATTCAGGAGATGCTGAGGGTGTCTGAAGAGATAAGGATATTCCCCCTGGTTGGCCTCAACGGCAGAAGATCATTATTTGTCGATAAAATTATTGAGGACATGGCCGGTAGCGCAGATATGGAGATATCGAAGGTACCCTATGAATTCATGAATGGCGCAAATGAGATGCTGGGAATTACAAGATAAAAGAAATGGAATCCAGAGACCTTTTTGATGGAAAAAAGTATGAGGGATCATCACAGCACCAGCGGAAATGGGGGAATAAATTAATTGATGAGTTGGAATTAGAGGGAAGCGAGAAAATTCTTGATTTAGGCTGCGGAAACGGGCTTACGACAAGAGAGCTTGCGAAGCGAGTTCCAGGGGGAAGGGTTATCGGAGTTGACTGGTCTTCATCAATGCTTGAGACCGCGGAGACCCATAAAACAGGGAATATGGAATTGATTCTTCTTGATATAAACGAAATGGCATTTGACAGGGAGTTTGATCTTGTGTTTTCAAGTGCTATGCTTCACTGGATACCGGACCATGAAAGGCTTCTGGGCAATATCTACTCTGCTTTAAAGCCAGGAGGCTTTATGCGAGTGCAGTTCGGACGTGACGGCAACTGCTCCAACTTTTTTGCTGTTGCCCGGGAAGTGATGAAAACTAGGGATTTTGAAGGACATTTTAGAGGATTCGTATGGCCGTGGTATATGCCAAAACTTGAGGAATATGAAAAACTGCTGTCAAAAACTAAATTCAAAAATTGTAGAGTCTGGGGTGAGAATGCAGATCACTATTTTCCCGACGAGGAATCCATGATAAACTGGATAGAGCAGCCGAGCATTATCCCTCTTATAGCGGCACTCCCAAAGAATCTGCGGGCGTCATTCAGGGATGAGGTCGTTGAAAGAATGGTCAAAAGAACAAAAAAGGCAGATGGAAGATATTTTGAAACTTTCAGGAGGATAAATGTTTATGCAGAGAAGTGATAGGATCGAGAGAATTGAGAGTTGTTGTGAGATACTTTTATTTTAATAAACCAAATAATTAATGAAATTAAAAATGGATGTCATATACCCAAAGAAAGAGATGGAATCACTAATAAAATTGAAACTCTATAGGGATGAGCACAGCCTTATAAAAGATGCTTTTAGAGCTCTCTTAGAGTTGAAACCATCTCTGAAAATTGAATATGCGGTTGATCTTTATAAAAACAAGGAAGTAAGCCTCTGGTCTGCTGCTGAGAAAGCAGGCCTTAGTTTAGAGGAATTTAAGGAGATACTTGCCAGCAGGGGTGTTAAAATAGAGGTATCTTCTTCAAGGGAAGAAAGCGATAAGAGACTGGAAAGAGTTTTTAATGAGTGAAAATGTTTGCGGTTTTAGATTGTGACATCCTGTCCACATTTGCAAAGATAAATAAAATTGAGTTGCTTGAGAAAAAAAATTTGGTTTTAGCGACACTGACACGATCGAGAGAATTGAGAGATTAGTACGAGTATTTTTATTTTAATTCAAATTTCATATAATAATGATAAATTTGTCAATGATAAATTTGTCAGGATAGTCAGGATTCAAAATGGGATTCACACTTACGCCCGCAGAAGGAGAAAATTTCATAGATAGGGAAGAATTAGTGGGGGACATGCTGAAAACCCTTACAAATAAGAATATTCAAATGGGGTTTGCATTGTATGGTGCAAGAAGGGTTGGAAAAACATCTATCCTTAAGGAAGCTCATAGAAGGTTGATGAAAGAGTATGGCATCATACCTATATATTTTTCTCTCTGGACAGTGGCACCAAAGAATATTCATACATTTGTTAAAGCATTAGGAAGCGAGATTCTGAATGCTTACAGACCAAAACTATCTTTGAAGTATAAAGCAGTGGAACTTATAAAATCTCCACTGAGCATATTGAGGAAAACAATTAAGGAATTGAAAATCAGCACAAAAGTGGGGGAGGATATTGAGTTTTTATTGACATTTGATTCAAGAAAAGAGGAATATGGAGATTTAATCAAAAGGGTATTTGCCCTTCCCGAGCAATTGGCAAAAGAAACAAACACAAGATGCGTTCTTATGTTGGATGAATTTCCTTCCATAGTGAATTTGAAAAATGGAAATGGTAAAGTTGGAGAAGAGATACTTGGACTTATAAGAACTTTATACGAAAGCCAGCAAAACACAGTCCTATGCATCTCCGGTTCAATAAGAAAAACAATGGAAATAACTGCTTTATCTTCAACATCCCCCTTCTACAGGCAGTTTTTAGTGAGAAAGATAAAACCTTTGTCTGAGGAACATGCTGCAGAGTTAATTACAAAAAATTTGAGTAAAGAAATAAGTTCTGAATCCATAAACAAGATATTTGAAGTTACAGCAGGAATTCCATTCTATATGCAATTAATTGGTAAGCAAATAGAGAGCATGCCAGGGATGGATATAAGCAGGATCATTGAACATACAATCAAAGAGGAAGGTGATATAATATTTAATGAAGAATTTCGTAGAATGAGTTCAAAAGAACAGGAGATCGTTATTGCGATGGTCAAGAGTAAAGTACATAGTCCAAGAGAGATAGCAAATGTTATAAATGATCATCCAGATACCGTCTCAAAATCATTAGATTACTTACAAGAAAAGGGAGTAGTAGAGAAGGAAAGGAGAGGATTTTATTCCATTATTGATCCAGTATTTAGTTTATGGATTGACATGAAATACGAGATATACTAAAGAATATGAAACTAAATGATCTCCCGCTGGGTGAAGAATTCACTGAAATTTTAAGGGGTGGAGGTATAGAAGAACTTTATCCCCCTCAAATTGATGCCGTGGAATCCGGGGTTCTGGATGGGAAAAACCTTGTTCTGGCGACCCCGACAGCATCCGGAAAAACCCTGGTAGCAGAACTTGCGATATCAAAGGTACTGGAGAAGGGTAAAAAAGCAATTTATGTTGTTCCTTTGAGGGCGCTAGCATCTGAAAAGTATCAAGAGTTCAAGAAGTACGAGCGTTTGGGATACAGGGTGAAAATTCAGGTCGGGGATCTGGATTCAAGCAAATACAGGGGAAGACTGGATTTTGACATTCTCATTGCTACATCAGAAAAATGCGATTCCATTTTAAGGTCAAGAGCAGACTTGTTTAGAGATGTTGGGATCTTGGTGATGGACGAGATCCATCTCATAACCACAGACCGGGGTCCGGTGTATGAAATTTTGATTTCTAAGTTTAAGAGAATGTTCCCAGACATCCAGGTCCTGGCGCTGTCCGCTACAATAGGAAATGCTTTTGAGCTTGCGGACTGGCTTGACGCAGAACTGGTGCAATCAGACTGGAGGCCTGTGAAGTTAACAGAAACCGTTGTTGTTGGGACAGATAAGTTAAAGGAGATGGAGAGGGTTATAATAAAAAGTATTGGCGAGGGAGGCCAGGTCCTTGTATTTGTTTCTTCGAGAAGAAGTGCTGAATCTGTTGCGGAAAAGTTAAGCAAAAGTCTTAATTTTGCTGCGCAAAAAAAATTGGATGAGATTAAAAACCGTGTATTGAAATCACTTCCCAGTCCCACGATCCAGTGCGAAAGACTGGCTAAATGCGTTAGAAAAGGAACAGCGTTTCATCATGCGGGGATCACAAATGAACAGAAAACCCTGGTAGAGGATGCATTTAAAGAAGGTTTGATTAAGGTGATCACCGCTACCCCCACCCTGGCGTTTGGAATAAACCTTCCATCAAGGGTTGTTATCATCAGGGATATGAAGCGTTACTCTGGCTACGGGTCTGACTATATCCCGGTATTGGAGTACAAGCAGATGGTAGGCAGGGCAGGCAGGCCGAAATATGATGATTCCGGGCAGGCTGTGATGGTCGCAGCAACAGATGATGAGCGGGATTTTCTGATGGAGAACTACGTTATGGGGGAACCGGAGCCGATTTATTCAAAACTGGGGGTTGA